>OBKM01000739.1_pt1 | contig 15318 bp, 13 predicted proteins | sample 1519691 | NCBI WGS metagenome assembly OBKM01 (sample SAMEA37050418, study PRJEB22526) | metagenome | biome: saline pan; feature: lake; material: water | place: Egypt | collected 2015 | depth 0.5 m | reverse complement strand
ACGGGACAGTCCATTGCCTCGGCCAGAACGCGCAGCAGCTCGGCCTCCTGTGAGGTAACGTGGTCGTTGAGAAGCACGCAGTGCGCGCAGGCGTCAATGACCTGCTCCTTGAGCTTGGGCTTGGTGAGCTCCAGACGGTCGAGCGCCGTGTCGATTGCTGCGGCGTCGACTGACTCGCGAAGCGTGTACCGGTCGAGATCGCTTTCGTCAATGGCATCAAAATAGCGGAGCCCCTCGCGGAAGGCTTGCTGTGCGCCCTCGGCGTCCGCATATCCGGCATGCGCAAGCACGGACAGGATGGTGACCACATCGTCCTCGATGTCGTCAAACGAGCCGTATTTGGGCTTTTCGTTCGGTTCCTCAAAAATGTGCTTGAGGCGGTGCTCAACGATCTTCTCCAGCGCGTACTGGAAGATGGTGAGCTGGTCATCGACCTCCACGAGACGGCGGATCATGCGCCGGAATTGTTCGGCCTGCTGGGGCGAGAGGTCGCGCAGCGCAGGCGTGGCGAGATCAACCAGCGGCAGGCGCATGTGGGGATTGAGAGCTTCCACCTTCGGGTACATGAGCTCCGCCTCGTCGACCACGACGGCGTCGGCCTCGTCGCGCAGCACCTCGAGTTGCCGCCGGCGCCGGGCCTCGTCCTCGTCGAGGAGGAGGCCGTAGATCACAGCGATTGCGTCGAGCGGATCGTGAACCGCGTGAATCAGGTGACCCGGGATGGCCTGCCGCATCTGCGCTCCGTACGACACATGCTCGGCTTCGAGCGTGCCAATCTGGTCAACGAGATGATCGGCCAGGTCCTCGTCAGAGAGCGACTCGGCCGACCCGCCGGCCTGAAAGCCGGCAGCCATGGCAGCAGCTTCCAGTCCCTCGGCAGCCGGAGCTTCGACTTCCGGAAACTCGCCGTCGAATGCGGGGTCAATGCGCTCGATGCGCTCCTTGAGCGGCGGGTGCGTGGAGAAGGCCCCGCTGCCGAAGAAGTTGGATTTCAGGGCATTGCCGAAGAACATGTGGCTGGCCTCTTCAGCCTTCGGCGCGTCGACTTCGGCGCCATACTCAAAGCCCCCGATTTTCTTGAGCGCTCCGGCAATACCGTCCGGGTTGCGGGTAAACTGCACCGCGGAGGCGTCGGCCAGGTACTCGCGCTGGCGCGAGACAGCGCTCTTGATGAGGCGGCCGCACAGGAAGCCGGCGCTGCCAATCACAACAAGCGCGATGCCGCCGAGAAGTAGAACCAGCCGACCCTTTCCTCGATCGCGACCGCCGCCCACGCTGCCTCCCCATGCGGCGGCGCGCACCACCATGCGCCCGAGAATCCCGATCAGCAGAATCCCATGCAGGATGCCGATCAGGTTGATGTTCATCCGCATGTCGCCGTTCAGGATGTGGCTGAACTCGTGAGCGATCACGCCCTGCAGCTCTTCGCGAGAGAGGCGCTCCATGCAGCCGCGCGTCACGCCAATCACGGCATCATCGGGAGAGTATCCTGCAGCAAACGCGTTAATGCCTTCTTCCTCAAGCACGTAGACCGTTGGGACGGGGGCTCCCGATGCGATCGCCATCTCTTCGACGACGTTCAGGAGCTGCTGCTCGTTAAAGTCATTCGTTTCTCGGTCGAGCGGGCGTCCCCCCAGATCTTCTGCAACGACGTGTCCACCCTGCCGGAGCGACATCGTCTTCGTGGCGCTCCCGAGTCCAATCGCCGCGATGCCACCGAGGGCGACGATGAGAAAGAGATCCGGCTGCCACCAGCTGTACGTGTGCGGTTCGGGATGCATGAACGCCCCAAGCGCTACGAATACGGCGTACAGGGACGCCACAATCAAGATAACAGCGACTACAAACAGGGCGATGAGCCGCCCCGTCTTGCGGCGCGCCTCGTCTTGTCGCTCAAAGAAGTTCATAACTGCGGGGAATGGTGAAGAACGGGGAAGGGTGAAGGGAGATTAGGAAACGGGGAATCGACGAGTCGAGGAAACGATGAGTGCTGGAAGACCGACTCTCTTCGTCGGCTCTTCGCTTCGTCGGCTCATCGTCTCTCTTTTTCACCTTTTCCCTTATCCCTAAAAAGATACTTCGGGTGCTTCGCGCTCTTCGGCGAGCTGGACTTCGAAGAGTTCGGCAGCATTGAAGTTGAACATGTTGGCGATGACGTTGGTCGGGAACGTCTCACGTGCCGTGTTATAGCTCGTCACCGCGTCGTTGTACGACTGCCGCGCGAACGCCACCTTATTCTCCGTGGTGCGCAGCTCTTCCATGAGCTGGTTCATGGTGGTGTCGGACTTCAGCTCCGGATAGTCCTCGACGGCGATGCTGAGGCCGCTGAGCGATTCGGTGAGCTTTGCTTCGGCCGCATTCAGCTCTTTCATGGCCTCCGGATCGCCTGGATTTTCAGAAGCCTTCTGATTGGCCCGCTGGGCCTGCGTGCGCGCCTGAGTGACGGATTCGAGCGTCTCGCGCTCGTGCTTCATGAACCCCTTGGCCGTTTCGACGAGATTGGGGATCAGGTCGTAACGCCGCTTGAGCTGCACATCGATCTGTGCATATGCGTTCTCAAATCGATTGCGCAGCGTCACGAGCCGGTTGTACCGGCTGATAGCGTACAGCCCGAAGAGCACAATAAGTGCTCCGATGATGAGCAAAGTGATAAGCATGGCTTGAGCCGGTCTTACGTGGATGTAGGTAGCGAGAATGTAGATTACATGTAAGTCTACGCCAATAGTACGAAATCGTGCCCGGCGTGGGAAGTTCGGAAGGGAAAGGCACCGCGAGAAGCTGCGAGGCGCACCGAGTAGTATTCTCCTCCCGCCTGGAAGCGACCGGGTCAGATAAAGACCTTCAGCGTCAGCAGGTTGAAAGCATCCTGCACGTTCGGTTCGAGGGCAAAAGTGTAGGCCGCACGGATTTTCAGTTCGCCCACCGGCTGCTCGATGCCGAACCCGGCGCTTGGGCGGAGCCCGCCCGTCCCGCCGCTACCAATCCGATCGAGCCCGGCGCGCACGGTGAAAATGTCCGCAATCACATACGAAGCCCCGATCCGGGCCTGCCCGTCATGCGTCCGCACATCGTCGGTGACCAGTTCGGTCGGTGACCCCTCGCCGTCAACCGGCTCGCGGGTCACCTCCTCGCGCGTCGTCAGGCGCGACTCGTACTCGGCGACGAGGTGGAGCTGGTCGTCTAGCAGCCGATACGACACGCCCCCTCGAAAGCGTCGCGGGAAGTGGTCGGTTACGGCACGCCCTGTTCCGGCCGTCTCCCAGTTATAGGCAGCCAGCAGATCGTTGACGGAGAGGCCGATCTGGAGGTCCTCGCTTGCGTGGATGACAGCGCCCAAGTCAATCCCGATCGACAGCTCGGGGCTTACGTCCTCGAAAAAATCAGCGCGAAAGAACTTGAACGATGTGCCCAGCGCGATGCGGTCGGTGATTCGGTTCCCAAATGTGAGAGCACCGCTCAGCTCCTCCGTCGAGAGCGTCCCCGTGTCAAAGCCGCTGCGGTCGCGCGCGTCGATGTTGTCAACCGCTGCGCGGATGAGATGGACGGAGACGCCGGCCGTCGGCTCGAGCGGTATGTTGAACTGGAGGTACTGCTGCTCCCGGTCCATCGTTAGAAACGCGGCCGAGGCGGAGATGTGCTGCCGCGTGACGAAGGGAGCCAGGGCCGGGTTGTAGTAGGGACTTGCGTCGCCGGTTGCATCGGCCACGAGTGCGTTGCCCATGGCGACGCCCCGCGCGTCAAAGCCGCTCCGCGCGAACGCGCCAGCAGCGCCATCCTGCCCATACGCGTCGCCGAGCCCTACGGCGAGCAGCAGGAGCGCTGCCATCCATCTGGTGAGCCATTGCGTCTCTTTCAAGCTGTTGTCCGCGCTAAATGAAGAAGTTTACTCGACAACCAAAATTTTGCCGCGCACCTCGCCGCTGCCTACATCGACCGTATAGAAGTATGGGCCATTCGCCACGCGCAGGCCGTCGTCGGTGCGGCCGTCCCATGGGGTTTCCTGCTCTCCGGATGCCTGGCCGCGATCCGTGATCTGGCGCACGAGGTTCATGTTGAAGTCGAAGATGCGAACGGTGACATCGCGGGGTTCGTCAAGCTCGTACCGGATGCGCACGAACTCGTCCGACGAAGGAGCGAAAGGGTTGGGATAGGCGTAGGTGTCGACCGGTGGGGCCTCGTCGCGCGGCGGATCGGGGCGAAGCGGCACGTCGGCCCGGAAGAGCGACCACGTGTCCTCGTCCGGTCGCTGGCGCAGCAGCCCTTCGTCCGTGCCCACCCAGACCGCGCCGCTCGTCGTAGCGGTTGCATTGACGGCGAGATCAGACGGTAGGAAGTCGTCGGGGTCTTCGAGCGGAAAGTCGCGCACTGTCTCCCAGGTGGCGCCCTCGTCGTCCGAAACGTACAGCTGATCCCCCACGGCGTAGATGCGATCCTCACCGAAAGCCAGGTCAAAGATGCGGCGCCCGAGCAGCGTCTGCTCGAAGGTATCACCGCCGTCGCGAGTGACCGTCACGCCGAATTCTTCCTGCGCGCCTGTCGGCGTTCCAGAGGGCCACGTCGCGGCCCAGATGGGATTGCGTTCGCCATCGAGCTCTTGCTCCCGAATGGCCACAACCTGACTGCCTGTGAGCCCTTCGCCGGCATCCTCGTAGGCAAACCGCTGCCAGGCGCGGTCTGGGCCCTCCGCCGCGTCGGCGGCTGTAGATCGGTTCAGTCCGGCCCCGGTGCCGGCCCACACCGTGTTTTGTTCGTCGACGAGAACGTCGAAGGCCACGTGATTGAGCGAGCCGTCCCGTTCGGGCGGGCCGACGAAGAAGTCGTTGGCTTCGGTGGGATCGACGCGGTCCTGGTCATCGGGTGGAAGGACGACGCGGTCCCACGTTTCACCCTCGTCGTCCGAACGGCGCACCCCGCTGTCGCCGCCGGCGATCCATACGGCGCCGGTTTCCGGATGGACCGTGACGCCGGTCGGCACGCTGCCAATCTCTCGCGTAATGGCAGCAGCCGATAGCGTAGAGATGCCATACTCTACGGTGGTGTCGGCCGGAGCGTCCAGGGGCGGAAACCGAAAGGTGAATGTTTCTCCGCCATCCGTAGAGAAGGCAAGACCGTCGGCCCCGCGGGAGTCGTTGAACGCAGTGGAGAGCCCAGCCCACACGAGGTTCTCCTGCGCGTAGAGCGCGGAGACGCGAGTGTCGTCGTCGAGCGCGCCCCGGCCGTCTTCTATTGCCCGGTTGATCGGTTCAACGGCGGATTCGAAGGACTCGCCTTCGTCGGGCGTGCGGTGGAGGCGCGGCCCAACCCAAAGCGTTTGCCGGTCGGCTTCGAGCACGAGCACCTCGTTGCTGCCGATGCCTGCTGTGGGGACAAGGAACTCGTCCTGCAAAGACGACGCGACGGGACCGTTCTGCGCCGCGGCAGGAGGGCTGGCCGGCCATCCTATCAGCATCGCCCATACGAGAACGAGACTCCACCATCTGAGGCTCCACCATCTGTGGGGACCGGTACGCATGGGGGTTGCTGCGAGATGACTCTATGGGTGCGCGTCACGCAATATAAATGGGCCGGATGCTAAAACAAAGGATAAAGATCACGATGCTCAGGTATCCGAGCCAGCGGCGCGTCGGGGTGAGCGGCTCGGGATCTACAACCGGGGGATGTTCGATGCCGATGAGTAGCACGATCAGCAGCGTCCAGAAAAGCCATCCAGTGTAGCCGATCCATTCGGGGATCGGGTCGATGGCCCCGCCCAGGGCAACGACAGCGCAGAGCCCCACCAGCGTCGGCAGAATCAGGTGCCGGTCTTCACCGAAGGTGCGCGTCAGGAAGAAATAGAGGATGCCACCCAGTCCCACCCAGGAGGCGTAGCCGGCCCATGTCGCGTACTCGAAAGCCAGCGGCGAAATGTCATCCACGTATCCAATACCGCCGGAAACGAGAAGTAGAATCACGAAGCCACGGGCGAGTCGCTTGTGCCATTCGTAGCCGAAGAGCGCGTAGAGGGTATGGCCGCCGTCGAGCTGTCCTACGGGGAGCAGGTTGAGCGCCGTGAAGAAGAGCCCGAGCCACCCGGCGAAGAGCATCGGGTAGTGGTAGATCTCATACAGGGGAGGGACGTTAGTGAAGAACTGCGAGAGACCCCAGTAGAGAATCGTATTGCCTACGACGAGGACCTGCGCGTCTTCACCTTCTTCCGGTGCAAGCATCGTATCCGGGAAAGTCCCGTGCTCCCGGATGTACTCCTTCATAGCCTCATGTCCAGCCAGGTCGAGCAGGTACTCGGGCGGAGGGAGCGTGGTAAAGGCATACAGGAGGACGCCGAGCGCGACGACGAATCCTGCGATCGGTCCGGCCACTCCCACGTCGAAGAGCTTGCGGGTGCTTGGAATGGGCTCGCGGATGCTGATGACGGCACCCAGGGTACCCACTGCGATGAAGGGGGTCGGAATGTAGTATGGCAGCGACGTGTTGATACGGTGGTACCGGGCGGCAAAGTAGTGGCCGAACTCGTGCACCGTGAGGAAGAGCAGCAGCGATCCGCCGAAGAGAAAACCGTCCCATACAAACGGTTCAGAGATGGGCATGCCGAGCAGCGAGAACCAGGGCTCGGCCTCCGCATACAGCTCGAAGCGCTGGGCAAACTGGCCGCCCATGAAGATGGTCGAGGCCAGCGTCAGCAAGAAGAGAAGAAGATGCAGCCAGTAGCGATCCTTCGCCTCGACCGGCCGCGGGCGGGAGCGCGCCGGTTCGTCCGGACGTCCATCTGGCGCAGGATCGGAGGACGAAGGACGTACGGGGGGTTGGGAAGAGTCAGGCACGGCTGGAAGTGAGCAGTGAGACCGGCGCGCAGTCCGGCGGCATAACACGCGATGGCCAGTACGTGACGACGCGAGCGATGGTTCAAGCAGGCCGTCTGAGCAGCCAGAAATTACTGCATCTGACAGGACTGTGCTGCTGCGCGCTCAGCTGAGGGCATTCAGCCCATCTTCGATGCGATCCAGAGCCGTTTCTAGGTCAGCCATCGAAGCGGCATACGAAAGGCGCACCCCGTCGGGGGCACCAAAGGCTGATCCATGCACCAGCGCCACATGATGGGATTCGAGCAGGTATAGGCACAGGTCCTCACTGTTTTCGATCGTCTCACCCGACGGCGTCTTCGTGCCGTAATAGGCCGACACGTCGGGAAACACGTAGAAGGCGCCGCCCGGCGTGGGGCAGCGGACTCCGTCAATGGCCTGCAGGCGGTCGACAACGAAGTCGCGCCGTTGCTGGAAGGCATTCACCATTTCGTGCACGGGCGACTTGTCCATCTCCAGGGCCACCACACCGGCTTTCTGAGAGATGCTCGATGGGGCGGAGGTGAACTGGCTCTGCACCTTCGCCGCCGCGTCGATGATTGGAGCGGGGCCGGCCATGTAGCCGAGCCGCCAGCCCGTCATGGCAAACGCCTTGGAAAAGCCGTTTACGGTGATGGTGCGATCCTTCATGCCGGGTAGCGAAGCAAACGCGTGGTGCTCGACGTCGAAGGTGACATACTCGTAGATTTCGTCGGACAGCACGTACAGGTCGTCGTACTGGCGCACGACATCAGCCCATCCTTGCAGCGTCTCAGACGGATAGACCGAGCCCGTCGGGTTGGAAGGAGAGCACAAGATGATGAGGCGGGTACGGTCCGTGATGGCCTCGTCCAGCGCCTCCGGGGAGAGGAGGTAGGCATCATCGACCGTGGTGAGTTCAACCACCGGCTCGGCGCCGGCGAATCGCGCCATCTCGGGGTAGCTCACCCAGTACGGAGCCGGAACAAGCACCTCGTCGCCTGGCTGGCAGAGGACATGCATGGCTAGGGCAATGGATTGCTTGGCGCCGTTCGAGCAGAGCACCTGGTCGGGGTCGTAGGAAAGATCATTGTCCCGCTCGAACTTTGCAGCGATCGCCTCACGCAGTTCCAGCATGCCGGCGTTCTCCGTGTAGTTCGTGAAGCCATTTTCGATGGCCTCCACGCCGGCATCGGCGATGAGCGTCGGCGTATCGAAGTCGGGCTCGCCTGCGCTGAGGCTGACGATGGGTTTGCCTTCGCGGCGAAGCTGGGTGGCTCGGGCGCTCATGGCGAGCGTGGCCGACGGCTGCATAGACGCGACGCGCTCATTCAGGCGAACGGAAGCAGTCGACATAAGACGAATGGGTGTTTGTAATCGATTTGAGAGGCGGTATCCGGTGGCTATTCAGCGTTCTCTCCACCGAGCATATGTTTCTTCTCCTGCAGCGCTTCAACCACGGGAGGGGGCACGAACTTATCAATCTCCCCGTCCCAGCGGTGGATGTCGCGCACGATGGTAGCGCTGACCAGCGCGTACGACTCGGACGTCATGAGAAAGACAGTCTCCAGTTCAGGATACAGCTTTCGGTTCGCAAAAGCCATCCGAAACTCGTAATCAAAGTCGCTGACCTGGCGAAGCCCCCGAACCAGGGCACCGGCTCCCACCTCCCGGGCACGATCAACGATGAGCCCTTCGTGAGAGGCCACCTGCACGCCATCGAGGTGCTTCGTGCACTCCTTCGTCAGCTCGCAGCGCTCGTCCGGAGTAAACAGGGTTTCCTTGTCGATGTTGATCCCGACTGTCACCTCCACGTGCTCGAAGATGCGCAGCGCGCGCTCCAGAATGTCGAGGTGCCCGTACGTGAACGGGTCGAAGGTACCTGGGTACAGCGCCAGATCGCGATCCATATTCTGCAATAGTGAGTTGAGCGGCGATTGGGAGAGAGGCTACGCACCGGACGCCTCTTCGGAGGCATCGTGCTCATCAGGCTCGCCTTCCTCGTCAGGCTCGATCGGAGGACGAAATATAGTGACAATGGTACGCCCGTAGGGACGGCTCGTCACCTGATACGGATGTTCATCGAACCAGTCGTGGGAGCTGTGCTCCAGCGTGAACACACCGTCGGGCGTGAGGTGCGGAACCGCCAGGTCCGGCATCTCCTGCATTGCCTCCAGCTTGTACGGCGGGTCGGCCATGATGAGGTTGAGTTCCGGCCCGTCATATCGGCGGAGATACTCGACGGCATCGGCCTGGATAAAGAGGCACTGCTCCTCGACGCCTAGGCGCTCTGCGTTCTCGCGGGCATAGTCCAGCACGTCTCCTTTTTGCTCGACGAACGTGACGAAGGAGGCCCCCCGACTGATGGCTTCGAGGCCCAGCGCCCCCGTTCCAGCAAACAAGTCGAGCACCTCAGCGCCGTCCAGATAGATACGGCTGTCAACGAGGCTGAAAAGCGACTCGCGCGTGCGAGCGGTGGATGGGCGTGTGCGGTGTCCCTGCGGGGACTGCAGGGAGTGTCCGCCAAAGCGACCGGCGATAATATGCATGGTGATGCTGATACCGATGGGAAAGTTTGCGTGCGCTATGCCACCGGGACGGGTGGCGTCGGCTTAGAGCGTGACCCCAATGCAGGGCACGTAGGATTCGGGGTGGACGCCTGCCGGAACGTCGTTGGCACCGAGACCGACGATCGCCAGCGGATCCAGAGATTCCGGTGCGGTTTCGAGTATCGAAGTGAGCGGGTCGAGGTCTGCTGCCTCAACCTTCAAACCGTATGTCTGCACGTGCTCGACAGCATCAAAGGGAATGTCGAGCCGATCGAGAAGCGCGACTGCATAATAGGCACAGTCGGATGAGGATCGCGTAACGGCGTGGTAGCTAAAGTACCACGTGCCATCTTTGAGGACGACGTATTCGGCGTGATCCGGGTACCGCCCGATGACTAGCGTGTAGGGAGCAGCAGATGCGTCTTGTGTCTGGCGGTCCGTCCATTCAGCGACTCGAGCGGCGCCGCGGGAGGTCAGCGCCCACTCGTAGCTGGTATGGGGCAGGTGATCCATGACCTCGGCAAAGTGGTCCTGAACCAGGCGAGGCATGGCGAGCACATGCGTCCACTCGACCTGGCGCCCGTCTGCGAGCGAATCCGTGCGTACGGGCTCGCTTGTCAGGTGCAGGGCATCCGTCGACGGCGCGTCCGCGAGGAGGGCGGCTTCGTCCTCCAGCCGATGCTGGCGGTCCGCGTCGGAAGCCTCTGCTGAGACGGGCGTGAAGAAGGTGTAGACGTCTGTCGGATGAAAGGCAACCCGAAGCGTATCGGCCTCCGTGCCGGCGAAGACGTCTTCCAGGGCGTCCGTCATGACATCGGCGTAATCCGGCTCGTCCTGATGCAACATCTCGTGCGCGATATCGAACTCGAAATCGCAGCTGCCCAGACGCAGTAGCTGATAGGGCCCGTTCCCACTTCCTTGGACTTCAGCGTAGCGCAACGTATCTGAATAAATATCGATGCCGGCAACGGCCTGCATACGGGTCACCTTCGCGTTCGTCCGACATGAAAAGGGCCTGCTCAGCGTGCGGATCGGAGCGGATTATTCCCAGCTAGCCGCATTGGTTTGAGTAATGTCTCCTGTCAGCGTTCCGATATGATCGTCCGTATCGGGATCATCCAACCGGTAGGTGGATGCTTCAGCCGTATCCTGCATGGCATACTCGAACAGATCGCCGGAGCGCGGGGAATATAGCAGCGAGTCGATCTCGAAGTCGTCACCGAATCGCGCGGAGAATTCCTCTCGGAGCTCCTCATTCTCCTCGATGTATCCGAGGATTACTTCGATCGAGTCGGGAAATGCTCCCTCTGATCGTTCGTAGTCAATGATGACGTCGCGCAGCGCGGACATGCGTTCACGCGTGTCCTCAGTTAACTGTTGCTCGCGCTCGATCTCTGCATACGGCGCAGTAATCGACTCGTAGAGCACGAACGCGAGAACTACGATAACGATGGCCAGAAATATCTGAAGGCCAATGCGAATTTGACGGGAAGACATGTGCGTTGGCGTCGAAAACTAGTTGGTGTTAAAGTGAGTTACTGTTACCGGTGGGGGCTTCGGCTTCGTATGACGAGGGCGAAAATATAAGCCTCCCGTGCGAAATGCAACTCTAAAGGGGCCAGGAGAGGTTCCTGAGCCGTTGGATTTGAATTAATTGTCGGATCCGACGGGACGAAAACAAGACCTTCTCAAGACGCGTTTGCCCTTCGGCAAGATGGCACCAGTCACTACTCAACTATTTCGACCTGTGACAAATCTTTTAATCAACATCGACCACGTCGCGACACTGCGCAATGCGCGTCAAGAGACCTTCCCGGATCCGGTCCACGCGGCCGCGCTCTGCGAGAAGGCCGGCGCAGATGGCATTGTTTTCCACCTGCGTGAGGACCGGCGCCACATCACCGAGCGAGACGTTCGTCTGCTGAACGAGACGGTGCAAACGAAGATCGACTTCGAGCTGTCGACCGCGGACGACATTGTAGAGATCTGCTGCGATACGCAGCCGGACCTGGCCACGCTCGTGCCCGAGCGGCGCGAGGAGGTCACCACCGAGGGCGGCTTCGACGTGCGTGCGAACCGGGAGCGTCTCGAGACGGTCGTTCCCCGGCTCCATGAGGCCGGCATCGAGCAGGTAGCGCTTTTCGTCGAGCCCGAGCCGAACCAGATTGAGGCTGCTCGCGAGGTGGGAGCGGACTGCATTGAGCTCCACACTGGAGATTTTGCCAACGCGGAGACGGAAGCAGAGCAGCACGCCCGAGCTGAGACGCTTGCCAGAGGTGCCGAGAAAGCCCACGAGGTGGGACTGCGCGTCCACGCCGGCCACGGTCTCGACTATACCAACTTCTCCGTCTTCAAAGAGACGGTTCCTCATGTGCAGGAGGTATCCATCGGATTTGCCGTCGTCGCGCGATCCGTGTTTTCGGGCCTTGAGCAGGCCGTTCGCGAGATGCGCCGCGTCGTCAAGGGATACTAATTTGCACTTAGCCGTTGATGGAAGTTAACGAAAGAAGCAAACGACGGCGCCCGGGCGTCATCTCGCACGCTGCCTACGACATCCCACTCGACCCATGATTGACCTCGAAGACATACCGGACGACCACAAGAGCGGCTACGTGTCGCTCATCGGCAAACCAAACGTAGGCAAGAGCACGCTCCTCAACGCCCTCGTGGGGCGCAAGCTGTCTATCGTCACGCGCAAGCCGCAGACGACGCGGCGCCGGGTGCTCGGCATTCACTCGGATGAAGAGCACCAGGTCATTTTCCTCGACACGCCCGGCATCATCGAGCCCTCATACCGGCTCCATGAAATTATGATGGAGAGCGTACAGGGGGCGGTGCGCGATGCCGATCTGGTTCTGTTTCTCCATGAGGCGACCGAAGACCGGCCGGATGAGTCGGGGCTGGAGTGGACCAGTGACAAGCCGGCGTTTCTCGTGCTCACGAAGATGGATCTCATCCCGCAAGAGCAGGCGCTTCCGCTCGTTGAGTCGTACACGCAGATGCGCGCCTTCGACGAGGTCGTTCCCACCTCTGCGAAGGTCGGCTACAACCTTGACGTGCTGCTCGAGCAGATAATAGAACATCTGCCGGAAGGGCCGCCCTTCTACCCGAAGGACATGATCAGCGAGCATCCGGAGCGGTTTTTCGTGGCGGAGATTATCCGGGAGAAGGTGTTTCAGCAGTTCCACAAGGAGGTGCCGTACTCGGTCGCTGTCAACATCGTGTCGTATGAGGAGCGGGACGACGGGAAGGACTTCATCGACGCGGAAATCGTGGTCAACAAGGAGTCGCACAAGGGAATTCTGATCGGTAAAGACGGCCGCGCGCTGAAAAAGCTCGGCATGGCTGCGCGGGAAGACATTGAGAAGTTTGTCGATACGCCGGTGTACCTGCAGCTGCACGTGAAGTCGCGAGAGAACTGGCGCGACCAGGATTCCTACCTGCGGTCGTATGGATATCGCGCCTAGAAATTGGAGATTTTGAGCCTGCTAATGGAAATGTTCAATGTGCCATCTCCAACTGAATCTCCAACCCGTCCTCGGCGGCATTGCGATAGGCGGCGGGTACGGTGGACGCTGGCAGGCGGTGCTGGCTGAACTCGCGGCGGCGTGGGTAGTCGCGGCGCAGCCGGCGAAAATGCAGGCCCCACTCGTCAGATGACCGGCCGAGCCCCGCTCGAAGGCGCGCGTCGTCGGCGCCCACGTCATACATCTGCCGAGCGGCATTATGCAGCCAATCGACCTCGGGCAGCGCGGGGTCAGGAGAGGTGCATCGGAGCGTGTCGGGCGAATCGGGGGTGAGCACGGACTGAGCGTCCCACGCAGGGTCTTGCTCTAAGAAGTTTGTCAGTGCCTGGTAGACCATTTCAGTCCCGCGCACCTTGCCGTCAAAGGCGTATCCAGCAACGTGAGGGGTAGCGAGATCGACCTCTCGGACGAGGGAGGGAGCCGGGGTCGGCTCATTCGTCCACACATCGAGGACCGCGGCCCCGAGCTTACCCTTGCCAAGCATGTCGCAGAGCGCCTCGGAGTCAACCACGGCGCCTCGCGAGGTGTTAATGAACCACGCGTCAGAGTCCAGCGCGCGTAGCACTGTTTCGTTGAAGAGCCGGTGTGTTGGATAAGGCCCCTCACGGGTCAGAGGGACGTGAAGGGTGACGATGTCGGAGGCGTCAAGTACGTGTTCTAGGGGCACGAAGTCGTGTTCGCGTCCTTCGCGCTGGGCCTTGTCGGCCAGAGGCGGGTCATTGCGAAGCACGCGGAGGCCCAGCGCTGGAAGCCGCCGCGCGAGCCGCCCGCCCACGTTCCCACATCCGACGATGCCGACCGTCTTACCGCGAAGGGACTCCTGCCTGTGCGCGGCGAGGTGCAGAAGCGCAGCGATCACGTAGTCGGCCACCGAGGTGGCATTGGCTCCAGGCGCGTGGGCAAAAGTGATATCTCGATCGCGCAGGTAAGCCTGATCCACATGATCTGTGCCCGTCGTGGCAGATCCGACGAATTGCACCGGAGCGCCATCGAGCAGATTTTCATCCACATCGGTCACGCTGCGCACGAGAAGAACGTCGGCATCTTCCACGGCGGCTGCAGTGATGGCATGGCCCGGGTGAACCTCCACATCGCCGAGCGTGGCGAAGGCTGTTCCCACATAGGGGATGTTTTCGTCTGCAATGATGCGAATCGACATGTTTTTCGAAAAGAGACGTCTTTATTCAAGGTGAGGTGAAACTGACCAACATTACGTCCCCAGAGCCAAAAAGAGCCCTTCAGATGATCCAAAAGATCATCTTGAGATGCCATTTCGCTCATATTCACCGTCATGGAAATAATGTGGTCAGCGCTCTTCTTAAACCCCATGCGAAGAATATCAAAATCGGATATGAAGACTGTCGTATGCTAGATATAAGTACCTGTTTTCGATGGGGTTGTAGGGAAAAATCGAAAATCGGAAACCTGTTTCGAATGGGATGCGTTGTGCGCTTTGACGTAGTAAGCAGTTGACAAAAATTGTGCTGACGAGAGATTAACTATCGCGGCAGGCTCGCTGCAGCATTTGATGGCCTGCTCATTCGCTGTTCTTTCGAATAGACTTGAGGTGCCACATGACATTTCGGCGTGCTACGACCATTGCAGGGACGTCTTTCCTGCTGTTGCTCGGAGCGGCTGCGTTGTCGGATCGGCCCGCTTCCTTTTCTTCTGACACAGGCGAGCAGACTCGCCTGGCCATGCTAACGGACGAGGGGCCTGTAGTTGCCGCCTCCGAGCCCGAGGTCGATGCCGCCGCATCTCTGGAGGCAAGTCGAAAGGCTGAACTCCGCGAGCGAGGAGCTCACATTAAGTTTGTGGCGATGTATGGAGACCCCGCTCAGATGACCATCCCGAGCACTAACTTCTCACAGGAAGTCGACGAAGAAACGCTCTGGTTGGCACGTGCGATCTATTCAGAGACCAAGGTGAAGCACGAGCAGGAGCTCATCGCCTGGGTCATTCGCAATCGGGTTGAGAACGAATACCGAGGGAATGACACCTACCGAGAGGTCGTGCTCGACCCCTATCAGTTTAGCGCATTCAATCCGGGCCGTCCAACGCGAAGCTACTACGCCAATCTCACCCCGTCGGACAGTGTCGCCGGATGGCAGAGCGCCGTCCGAATTGCCAATTACGTCCGCCATGCCACCGATTGGAAGCGCCCCCTTCCTGAGGAAACCATGTACTTCTTCAGCGAGCGCTCCATGCCCGGCTATCAGCCGCCGCATTGGGCTCACTATCACCAGCGGGTAGCCCCCACGTGGAGCTATCCGGTCGACCAGCGTCGCTTCCGGTTCTATAAAGGCAGCTCGTCCTAAGTGAGATCAATTGTGACGTTGGGGATTGTATTTACGCACAGAAATTTTCCAGAAGGAAATCCGCCGCAGCGCCTCCTCCGTCACGTCCATCGATTTCTTCCGTGGCCTA
>OBKM01000738.1_pt1 | contig 15328 bp, 13 predicted proteins | sample 1519691 | NCBI WGS metagenome assembly OBKM01 (sample SAMEA37050418, study PRJEB22526) | metagenome | biome: saline pan; feature: lake; material: water | place: Egypt | collected 2015 | depth 0.5 m | reverse complement strand
TCGATCGGCTTGTTGATGATCTGGAAGACTTCGCTCGCCCGGTAGAACCGATTCCGATCTTTCCCGGTGAGTTCTTCGAGTATTCCGTCATCTTCGAGCTGTCCGATCAGTCGGTTAGCCGTGCTGTATTCGACATCCAACCAGTCGGCTGCTGTGTTCACGTCCAGGTACGGATCTTCGAAGAGCCGCATCACCAGTTCAAGGATATTCTCAGACCGCTCGCTCTGATAGCGCTGTTGATAGTCTTCTCGGAGGTCGACTAGCAGGTTGGCCCGCTGGTGGGCCTCATCTGCTTGCGACTGCACGCCACGCAGGAAAAACAGGAGCCACTCTTCCCATTCACCGTGCTGACTGACTGACAAGAGATGATCAACGTAATCTGACCGTCGTGCGTTGAAATACGAACTCAGGTAGAGATACGGCTCGGGCAAGAGACCATCACGTTGTAGAAGGAGACTGATCAATAGCCGCCCGAGTCGTCCGTTCCCATCGAGAAACGGGTGAATCGTCTCGAACTGGTAGTGGATCAGCCCGATTCGGAGAAGTGGATGCAGATTTGTCTCTTGGTTCGCATACCCGAGCAAGTCTTCGAGAAGGTCGGGGATCTCGTTCGGGGGCGGCGGCACGTACCTGGCGTCTTGGATGTATGGCGTACTGCCGATAAAGTTCTGAGTCGTACGGAGTTCTCCTGGGTCAGCCTCATCCCCACGGACACCCGAAAGCAACCGGTCGTGCATCTCGCATAGCAATTCGACGGTGATTGGATCGCCAGCTGTGATCGCATCCAATCCGTGCGTCAGCGCGTGTAGATAGTTCACGACTTCTTGGGTGCCCTGCTGCCTGTCTTCGTCGATGAGATCCTCCTGTCCAGCCTCATAGGCGTAGATGTCTGAAAGAGTAGCATGTGTGCCCTCGATTTGCGAGGACTCCAGCGCTTCTTTTCGGATGAACGGCTCGATCAGGATCTCCCTTGAGCCGACACGTGGACCGATGCCGTGAAGTCGGCCAAGTGCCTGTGTCGCCTCCGCCAGCGGTGTAATGAGCTGTTCAGTATTGATTGAGGACGGAAGCGGGTCAGGTTGAAACGCCGAATACGTCCCCTTCGACGTCGTCGTGGGAACGATCTCACCGGGTGCTGCCTCGTCGAAGTCATCTCGCTCCATTAGTGGTATCCCTACGAATACGCCCACCACTATTGGTATTTTTGGTACTAAATCAAAATAACAGTCTGGCTGATTGCGCTGTTACAACTACTCAGGATCTTTGGGGACAGGTTTGGAGGCACATATCTTTTCGCTGGTTTTGCGGGGGAGCACCTGCTCAGTGTGTCTGCAACTCGAGCGATTAGGACAGTTGTTTCGTCAGTTCTACACTCGGAATCTCCGGTGTGCCGGGGCCACTTGCATTGATTTCGCGCTGTTTTTCGAAGCCGAGTGTTTCGTAGAAGCCAACAGCGTTTAGCGACGCGGGAACGATTAGCTCCTCTACGCCTTCCTGTCGTGCGATTGTTTCGAGTTCCTCAACAATTGTGCGCCCGATTCCTTGTCCTGTGTAGTCGGGATCAACAAATGTTGCAGCCAGCACGTTCTCGTCGAGGTGGATGCTGCCCCAGCCAACAATCAATCCATGTGAACTACCCCTGCCTCAAGGAGCCGCCAGTGGCGGCTCCTTGAGGCAGGGGCTTCCTGGTTCCACGACGCGCTTTGCAGACACAACCGCAGTGTCCACAGGGAGCGCAGTCTCCACAGGCGTTGACGAATCGCGGCGCGATTCGTTCGCACACCAGAAATCTTCGATTTCTGGGGACGTTTCTTCGGAGTGACCCACTCCTAGTTCTGAAAGACCGCGAAGAAGAATGTTCCACGCTGCATTTGCGTCCCTGTCAGCCTCGAAGCCACAGGCAGGACAGGAATGTTCACGTACCCACAGCGGCTTGTCTGTTTTGACCCCACATGACGCACATTCCTTGGTCGTGTCTTCTGGGTCAACCTCCACGAAGTGCGTGCCTTCGCGCTTGCACTTGTATTCGAGTAGGTCGGTGAACGTATTCCACGCCGCCGATGCCGTGTTGCGGCTGTTGCCCGGCGATTCCAGCATTCCTTTCACGTCAAGGTCTTCGACGGCCACCAGTTCATACTCCCGAGCGTAGTATGCCGAGAGTTTGTGCAAGAAGTCACGCCGCTTGCGCTTGATGTCGAGATGGCACTCAGCAACACGCTGACGTTGCTTCTCCCAGTTATTCGACCTATGCTCTTTACGCGAGAACTTCCGTTGCTCTCGTTCGAGCCTGTCGCGTTCGTCCGAGAGATCGAGTGAGCCAACTGCTGTGCCGTCTGTATCGTGGGCATACTTCAGAATCCCCACGTCAATGCCAACCATCTCGTCGGCGTCAATCTCCTCCAGCGACGGTTTGGCTGGTTCCTCTTTGTCGTCAACGGCGAAGGAAGCGTACCACTCTCCAGTCGGTTCTTTCTTGAGCGTGACTTCTTTGACACTCTCTTCATCTGGAATCCGCCGGTGGCACTCAATTGGAATATCCGCAAGTTTCGACAACGAGAGTACAGTCTGACCGTTCTTTTTGTCGAACTCGAAGCCAGACTGAACGTAAGTGAAACTGCGGAAGTCCTTGGGTGCCTTCCAGTTGAGACTCCCGACGTTGTAGCCCTTCTCTTTCAGTTCAGACAGGGCTTTGATGCTGTCCTCAATACGCATAACTGCGGCCTGTGCAACCGTTGAGTACAGGTCGTTCAGGTCGTCCCACCACTCTTTGAGGTCGGTGAGTTGGTCTCGAACCTGTCGCACTCGTTGGTTAAGTGTTCCCGCAGACTCCGGAATCTCGTTAAACTCTCCGAGCGCGTGGTTGTAGAGTTGCCTACAGGTGTCCCGGTGGTAATCCAACAACTCACGCTGTTGGGCTGTTGGCTTGAGTCGGAACCTGTAGGCGTAGTGCATCGGTTACTCGTCTGGGTTGGATGTTCGGACGATTTTCACGTCTGCGCCACGCCAGTCTTTGGGAACGAGGACGTGTGCGCCGTTGCCGGTGGCTTTCACCTCGCCCTCGATGACTTCGTGGCCTTCAATTTCATGTCTATCCATCACCAGTATTTAAACATTGTATCAACATAAGCGTATCGGTTCGTGGGCCTGTGGGACAGCAATAAGAAGGCGTATGAACAATAATGACGGCGCTGTATCCCCTCCCTACTGCGCTACTCGGTCGCTCCGCTCTCTGCGTTGCTCCTTGAGCAAGGGGGCTTAGCGCCTGAAATTAGCTAATTCAGCAATGATTGGACGACACGAATCGTCGGTAAACTCATCTTCAGGAATTGCCTCAGCATCTGGCTCAGCGGGTGCCAGAAGCGCAAGCTGTTCGTCCGTGTAGTACTCTTCTCCGTTCTCTCGGAGCGACTCCGATTGGATACGCGCCATTGCTGCTGCGTCTTCAGGAGACGCCTCTCGAAGAGAGATCATTATGTGAACAAGCAAACAGCTAGAATAATAACTTTCCCCCAGATTGAGCAATCCTCGTTTATATCGAGCAGTTAGACGAATACTTGAGCGTGTCGTGGTCACCCTCTAGTCGTGGCTCCAACCCGTGAGTCTCGCCGTACTGTCTTCCGGCAGATCGCCCAGCTATCCTATATCGACTGGCCCACGTACAAGTCGAGTCCACTGTTCGATCGCACGTCGCTTTCCGGATTAGGGTCGGACGTTCGTCTCGTTGCGGAAACATGGTTCCAGCTTGACGATCACGATGGCGTTGATCCATTCATCCACGCAGTGCCGCTCGCATACGTTCAGTTCGATGCCCATGACCGATACGCAGGCTCGACGAGCTACGAGATGGAAACACTATTTCGCCTGTTCCTGCTGAAAGAATGCCACGGCTGGGACCACGAAACTGCCCTCATCGAATACCTCACTCAGCACCCCGATCTCTGTGATCAACTTGGCTTGGAGTCGGTCCCCGATCAGTCCACGTTGTGGCGCAGCTGGCACCACCGATTCACAGCTACACTCCAAGATACTGTTGAGACCGCAGCGCGAACCATCCTCATCAAAGCACAGAACGCGGGCGTCACGGTCCCGCGCGAGCCAAACCGACAGAGTCGCAGACACTGTGACGAGGGTCCGGAATCGGACCCCGATGACCAGACCGTATTGAAACAAGCCGAGACAGTCACTGAGCGGGTCGGTGATGTTGCGTTCCAAGCGTTCTCACTGGACCGTGGCGAGTGCTGTGAAATCCACGAGAACGCCTACTGGGGCCTCCAGACCTATCTCGGACTTCGCGAGAACTTGGCTGTCAACGAAGGCGCTCGGAGCTTTATTCACGAGTCGAACCGAGACCGTACACCACTTGGCCACGCCCATCGCGAGCATGTACGCGATCTCTCAATCGAACAGATACGGAAGATGTATCGCCAGGCGGTGAGTCGACTGCTGGACCGGGTAGCAGACACAGAGGAGTTCTTCCGGGCTGGCATCGTCGCCATAGACATTACTGAGTCCGACCCGTTCACCGGCGATAGGACGGACCACGAAGACGAGATTATCGGCACGAAGGAGAAAACCGACGAGTACGCCTACCAGTGGGCGACGGTCCAGCTGGTCGGGAATGCTGTTCCGATAGTCCTCGATGCGTGCCCAGTTCGGAAAGGCGCACCCGGAAGGAGATCGTCGAGGACCTCTTGGACTCGGCAGAGGCGGCTGTTCATGTTGATAACGTCCTGATGGACCGAGAGTTCGACAGCCAGCACATCCTGGAGATGATCAGCCAACACGACCTCTCCTACGTCGTCCCGAAGCGGATGCAGACCAGTGAAAGAGCGCAGGCGAATCGGCTCCTCAAGAAGGGAAAGGACCGCTACGAGACCGATCGGAAGTTACATCTCGGCGATAATGAGTGGCACTCGACGACACTGATCTACCGACGCAAAGAGAACTCCGAACACACCGATCATCGGCAGTACTCGGTCTTCATGACGAACCGAGGCAACGGCCTGCTCACAGAGTACGGGTACCGATGGGAAATTGAGAGCGGGTACAAGTCGATCAAGCGGTTCATGGCCGCGACGACCTCGAAGAACTTCGGCCTGCGGTTTTTTTACTTCGTATTTGCCTGTCTTCTGTACTCGATCTGGCGGGCTGTGGACCTGCTTGTGCAGGTCGAATTAACCGGTGAATACGAACGCTCGCCCATTGTGACAGCCGATAATACGCTGACGCTGGTGAAGAAGGAAACGGGAATCGGATAGTAGCGGTACTCACCCCGTGGTAGCCCGACTCTGAGTGGCTACGCTGTCGAAAGTAGCCGAAATTCGCGTATATGGTTGAGATTTCAACAATATGGGCCATTTGGAGAGCAATCTGAGTCAATTTCCGCTCTCCGATTCGGCCAAAACCATGCATCACAGGCCCGCTATACCCACTGTAGTCTCAACTCATCATAAATCGGTATCGCCGTGGATCGTCGGTATATAAACACTACCGACGGAGATCCGCCAGTCGACTCAGGCGTTGGCGGCGGCGGAGGGCGTCGCCGACGGGAGGTCGTGCTCGTCGAGCAGCGCGACCGTCGCCAGTCGGATCGCGTGGGGCCAGCCGAGCGGGGTCGCGCTGTCGGGCGTGCCGTCGTCGAAGAACTGTTCGGGGAGATAGCCGGTGGGTTCACACAGCGACCCGCCCGGCGAGACGTGCGCGAGCAGATCGCGGGCGCGCTCGGCCAGCTCCTCGGCCCGCGAGTCGTCGTGTGCGTCGAGGAGGACGGCGAGCTCGGCGCAGGCGTTCGCTCCCCACGCGGTCGAGACCGTCCACACCTTCTCGGAGTGCTGGTCGCCGCGCCGCCAGCCGTCGCCCTCGTACCGGATCAGACCGGCGATCTCGTCGGTCTCGTGCGCGAGCCCGTCGACGACCGTCTCGACGTGGGAGACGAGCCGGTCGAGCCGGTCGTCGTCGACCGCGCCGTCCGCGTCGAGCGCGTCGTACGTGCGGTGCGCGCTCGCGAGCGCCAGCGTCGCGGAGTCGAGCCGGTCGTCGATCTCGCCGTGTACGGTCTCCCGAAGCGCGTAACAGCCGCGCTCCGGCACCCAGACGTCGTCGAGCGCGTCGTACACCTGGCGGGCCCGTTCGCGCGCGTGAGCCGCGGGGTCGGGCGGGGCGTCGTCGCGATCGGCGGAGGCGTCGCGGGTGACCTCACCTGTCAGTCCCGCACCGTGGAGCGCGAGCTCGCCGTAGGCTTCGAGGAACGTCGCGGTCGTGTGCGTGAACCGGCCGACGGAGTCTTCCCACGCGTTCTGACAGACGACGGGTCGACCGTCCTCGCCGAGCGTCCCGTCCAAGCTGGCGAGCGCGTCGACGAGGGCCGCATCGAGTCCGTCGACGTCGACGCCGGCGGCCCGAGCGCGCGAGAGGAAGGCGATGACGCTGCCGGTCTGGTCGGCCTGATAATCCACGTCCGGGCCGTCCTCGATCCGGGCGTTCGCCCAGCCGGGTGCGAGCGAGCCGTCTCGCGGCCAGACGCGGTGGGGCCACGCTCCGTCCTCGCGCTGCGTCGTGACGTACATCCGCGCCGAGCGCTCGTGCCAGTCGTCGAGATCGAGCCCGAGCGTTTCGTCGGCTCCGAGGAGGAACGTCGATATCTCCGCGTCGTCGCGGAACCACGTGTAGCCGTAGCCGCCGGAGTGCTGGTAGTACGGGTCGAAGTCGGGTCCCGCGATCCGGAGCCCTGTCTCCGCCGACAGCAACGACAACACGCGGAGGTCCGCGACGACCGACTCGCGCGACGGGACCGGATCGGGAACAGTCGGTACCGTCCCGCTCGCCGCGTCCGCCAGCGCGTCCGGCGTATCGAGTTCGTCGAACAGCGACGAGAGGTCATTACGGGCCGTCTCGCGGCTCGTCTCGGCGGGCTCGGTCAACAGCGTGCCCACGGTCGTCTCGCCGTCGACGAAGGGTGCGTCGACGATGACCTCTCCGGAGAGCCGCTCCTCCTCGTAGCGACCCTCGTCGCGACCGCGGGGCAGGTCGACGGGGGAGTCGTCGAGCAGTTCGGGGAAGGTCGTCGGGAGCTGTCCACGGAGCTCCGCGAAGCCGGTGGCGCTCGCGAGGAAGTCGTGTTCGTCGGCGTGGTACACCTCGATGGCGTCCGAAAACCGGAGCTGGCCCACTCGGTCGTCCCGGCCGTCTGGCGCGAAGGTGGCGTACGCCACGAGCGCGAAGTCGTCGGCCGCGAGTTCCGTGTCATCCGCGGGCTCGACCGTCGCGTGCGTGAGATGGGCTTCGCCGATCGCGACGTCGTGCCGACGGACCGTCGCCACGTCCGTCTCGTGGACCGTCTCGACGAGCGTCGTGTCGCCGACGTACCGCTGGCTCGTCGCGGCGGCGTCGAACCAGATCACGTCGTCGCCGGCCTCGATGCCGAACCGTGACCGGACGAGACCGGTCCGGCCCGTGAGTGGATATCCGAAGTCGCGCAGGCTGCCGTCCGGAGCGACGTGGACGAGTCGACCATCGCCACCGGTGAAACGTCCCGTGACCGTCCGCCGCTCACCCGAAAAGAGCCGCTCGTGGCCGGCCGTCCGTTTGTAGTCGTCGAGCGCGTCGCGTAATCGCATCTCTCGATTCGACGTACGCAGGAGTCAAAAACGTTTGGTGTAATCGTCGTTCATTCGTTGGAAAGAAAACGTTCAAGCGGGTCGGCCCGAGGAACGGTCCATGCACGATCCAGGACCGCCCCGGACGACGAGCGTCGGCCGCGCCGTCGAGTTGGCACCGCGGGACCCGGATCCCGGGGGCCGGTACACGTGGACGCTGCGGGACACACCGAACGGGAGCGACGGGGACGTCCTCGAACCGGGCGAGACGAGCCGGGACGACGAGCCGGTTGTCCGTCTCGATCCGGACGTACCGGGAACGTACGTCGTGAGCCTCGACGCTCCGGACAGAACCCACCGTCAGCGAGTCCGCGTCTTCCCCGACGAGCGCCGCGAGACGGAGATCCGGGTGCCGGCGAGCGACCTTCCGGTTCCGGACGACGCGGTGGATCGCGTGAGCGTGAGCTGGCGACACAACGACCGGCTTCTCGCGCGCGACCGCCCGGACCGCGAGGGCGACGAGTGGGTCCTCCGGACGCGGGTCCCGCCGGGCCGTCACGGCGTGAGCTTCCTCGCGAACGACGACCGTGCGACCGCCAAATACCACGTCCACGAGGTCCCCGGGCCGGGACGCCCCCGACTGTCGCTCGACGCGCACGTCGAGGCAGCCGAGGCGGGGACGGAGCAGACGCTCGTCATCGACGCCGACGTGGCAGTCCCGCCGGGGTCGACGACGGATCCAACGGACGTCGACGTGACGTTCCTCCTCGACGACCGCGACATCGACCCCGAAGCGGCCGCACGGATCGAGGACCGTGCCGAGGCGCACCGCCTCACGATCCCGCTCCCGGACCTGCCGTCCGGACACGACGGACCCGACGGATCACGCGGCGTCCGGATCCACGCGGTTCCCCACGCCGAGCGACACGGAGCGATGGCGACGGTCCGAGCGGCGGTCGGCGAAAGCGAAGACGTGGACGCGAGCGGGACGCCGGGAGGCCAGGGCGCGCACGGAGAGAGCGCGCACGACACGGAGTCCGCGGTCAGGGTGACGGATCCACACGCCCGACCGGAATGGGCGGACTCGCCCACGATATACGAGGTGTACGTCCGGTCGTTCGCGGGCGACACGCTCCCGACGACGTTCGCCGAGATCGAGCGCCGGATCCCGTACGTCGAGAGTCTGGGGATCGACGTGCTCTGGCTGACGCCCGTGCTGGCTTCGCCGACCGAACACGGCTATCACATCACCGACTACACCCGGACGGCCGACGATCTGGGCTCGCGGGCGGCGTTCGAGTCGCTCGTCGAGACCTGCCACGACGCCGGGATCCGCGTCGTCTTCGATCTCGTGATCAACCACACCTCCCGCGATCACCCGGCGTTCCAGATGCACGCCGCGGGCGTCGAGGCGTACCGAGACCACTACCGACGGGCGGACCGCGCGTTCGACGTAACCGGAACCGACTGGGCCGAGATCGGGGAGGGAGACATGCCGGAGTACTACTTCGACTGGGAGCGCATTCCGAACCTGAACTTCGACTCGCCGACGGTTCGTCAGTGGCTACTCGGCGTCGTCGACGACTGGGCCGAGGTCGTCGACGGGTTCCGCGCCGACGTGGCGTGGGGGATCCCCCACGGGTTCTGGAAGGAGGTGGCCGATCGCGTTCCGGACGACGTCCTGCTCCTCGACGAGACGCTGCCGCACGACCCGTTCTACGGCGAGGGGGAGTTCCACCTCCACTACGACACCTCGCTGTACGAGACGCTGACGGGGATCGGCGCGGGCGACGAGTCGGCCGACGCGGTCGCCGACGCCCTCGACCGCGCCGAATGGCTCGGCTTCGGCGATCCACACGCACAGATGCGCTACATCGAGAACCACGACGAGAACCGCTACCGGACCGAGTACGGCGACGCGGCGGCCCGCGCCGCCGCCGCCGTCACGTTCACCCTTCCCGGAGCACCGATGATCTACGCCGGACAGGAGCGCGGCAACGAGGCGACCCGCGGCCCGTTCCGGTGGCACGACGGCGACAACGGACTCACCGACTTCCATCGTCGCCTCTCGACGCTCCGTGACGCGGAGCCGTCCCTTCGGTCCGGAGCCGTCGACTTCGACGGCGCGGCCGCGGCCGTCGACGTTGTTGAAGGGGATCCCGACCGAGTGACCGCCTACGAGCGGAGGGCGACCGAAACCGGAGGCGGAGACGAGCCCTCGCGGACCGACGATGACGCGGATCGGCTCTTCGTCGTGATCAACTTCGCTCCGGAGCCGGCAACGGTCTCGATTCCGGACCGAGTAACGACGGACCTGTTTGGTAGCGAGTCGGACGACGGGGCGGGTGCGCGAGGTCTCGACGGAACGGTCGTCGTCGAGAGCGTCGCGGTCCTGCGGTGACCATCGACCGCTATAAGTGACCACCCCACAGTTCTCGGCACATGGACGACCGGACGCTCACGGACCATCTCCGACGGTTCGGGCTCTCCGAGAAGGAAGTGGACACGTACCTCACTCTGTTGGAGCACGGCGAGGCGAAAGCGAGCACGGTCGCCGATGCCGCCGGCGTCTCGAAACGCTACGTGTACAGCGTGAGCGAGTCGCTGGCCGACCGGGGACTCGTCGAGGTACGCGACCACGCCGTGCCGACGACGATCCGGGCGAACCCGCCCGAGGAGGTGGTCGATCGGCTCCGCTCGGACGTGGAAGCGATCCGACCCGGTCTGGAGGAGCGGTTCTCGCGGACCGAATCCGAGACCGAGCAGTTCGAGGTCGTCAAGTCCCGTGCGACCGTGATCAAGCGGGCGCGATCGCTGATCGACGACGCGGAATCGGAGATCGTTCTCTCGGTTCCCGAGGCCCGGCTGCCGGAGCTACAGGACCCTCTCGCGGACGCGGTCGGCCGGGGCGTCTTCGTGTTGCTCGTCGTCTCCGACGTCGACACGCCGCGAGAGCTCGACGGACCGGCGATCAGTGACGGCGAGATGGACGCGGGCGGTCTCAGAGGAACGGCCAGCGTGGTTCGGACGTGGAGCGAGGCGATGCCGACCCTGCTCACCGTCGACTCGTCGGCCGGGATCGTCGCCCCGCCCGAGCTGATCCGAGGGGGCGTCTCGGATCGGCAGGCGATCGTTTTCGCGCAGGAGCAGCTCGCCCCGGTCATCGTCGGCTCGTTCCTCGGGAACTACTGGCCCGTTGCGACGGAACGACACGCGACCGAGCCGACCGAGCTACCGGCGTCGTACGAGAACTTCCGGAAAGCGGTGTTTCAGGCGACGCTCCACCTGCGAAGCGGGACGTCGCTCGTCGCGACGGTCGCCGGCCGGTGGACCGATGACGAGTCCGACGCGGAGTTTTCGGGCCGAGTCGCCGGCGTCAAACAGGGGACCGTCGAGCCGACGAACAACGAGTTCCCCGTCCAGCACTCGTTCGAGGTCGAGACCGACGAGGGGACCGTTTCGGTCGGGGGACAGGGAGCGTTCATCGAGGACGTCGAGGCCGACCTCGTTCGGTTCGACGTCGAGTAGACTCGTCGGATTCGGCCCGATCTCGAGTGTTCCCACCTAGGCCCGTTCGTCCCTGAACGCGCGGATCACGTCCTGCCGAGCGATCAGTCCGACCAGACCACCCCCTTCGTCGACGACCGGCACGCGGTTGATGTCGGGATCGTCGCCAGATAACAGCGCCAGAATCTCGTCGATCCCGGCATCGGGGCTGACCGTCGCGGGCTCGGCGGTCATGACTTCCGATATCGGTCGATCCGCGTTCCGAACGAGGTCGACGCCGAGGTCGAGGTCCGCCCACGGCGGTTTTACCTGATACGTGAGCGTGTCGACGAACGGCGGGAGACCGATCGGGATCCACAGCGTCTCCTCCTCCGGCTCGAACAGGTCGACGAGATCCGACTCGGTAACGACGCCGACGACACGGTCGTCCTCGTCGACGACCGGGAACCCCGAGAAAGCGTACCGGGCGAACTTCCGGAACACGTCGGAGACATCGTCATCGGGGGAGACCGTCGTCACGTCCGTCACCATGAGCTCGCGTGCGTACATACGTGTCCGTCGTCGCCACGGGTCCTAGTCGTTACGGGATGGACGGTGGGCATCGACGGATACACAGTTTCTATATCGCGGAATGAGATTTATGAAGGATCGAACGCGCGGATCGTCTCGAAGGAGCCGTCGGCGATGGCGGCGGCGATGGCGTCGGTATCGGCGTCTCGTGAGACCTCGTGGGGATACTTGCGGGCGAAGTACCGCAGGAGGTTCGCCACATCGCGTTCGAGGAACTCGCGAGCGTTCTCGTGGTCGACCGGGACCGCCTGCGGCCAGTCGAAGATCGTGATCCCGCTTTCGGCGACCGCGACGTTGTGCTCGGACATGTCCGCGTGGACCCATCCGAGGTCGTAGGTGGTCGCGAGCTCGCGGAACACGAGATCGAGGACGCCGACCGCCTGTTCGGGTTCGAGGGTCGCGCGAGCGAGCTCGACGCCGTCGAACTTGTCCATCACGATGGCGTGGCGGTTGTGATCGACCGGTCGCGGGACGCTCACGTCGGGATACAGCGACTCCATCGCCTCGTACTCGCGCTCTGCCGCCTTGCGCGCGGTGTAGAGCCAGGAGACGTGATCCCGGTCGGCGGTGTACTCGCGCTCGCGGTTCACCTCCCGGAAGTTCGTGTATCCCTCCCGGTGGTACTTCAACGCGAGCGGCTTGAACGACTGGACCTCGTACACGTCGCCCTCCTTGCCAAACCCGAGCGGGGAGCCGACGCCGTCGATGGTCTCTCGCTCCGAGAACGTTCGGAGCGCAAGCGCGTCGTACCCCTCGAAAGTGAGTTGGTACCCCTCGTACTGGATCGTCTTCCGTTGGACCAATTCGCGGTCGAGACACCGGTCGATCCGGAACTCCACCTCCTCACGGGTCAGGTCGGCGTAGTCGGGGAGCTTGTCGCGACGCACCCACTCGGAGAAGCGCATCCCCTGCTCGACGCCCGAGAGCAGGTAGAAGTCCTCGGGCGCGAGCTCCGCCATGTCGCCGGCGACGTTTCGAACCATACCGACCCTTACTCCACCGGTTCCTAAAAGCGACGCGCGTCGGCCGAGACCACTCATAAATCATAATTCGCGATATAGAATACGCGAGTTCACCCAAACCCGAGCACAACCGCTTTCGGCACGCCCGACTGAGGGAAGTCTATGACCGCGCCCGACATCGACTGGCGGGTGATACGCGAGGAGCAGCGGCCGGGACCGCTACAGATGGCGCTCGACGAGACCGCGGCCGCGACCGCGGGGAGCGGGGGTCCCGCCACGGTCCGGACGTACCGCTGGGATCCGAGTTGTCTGAGTCTCGGGTACGGGCAGAACCCGGACACCGTCGACTGGGAGGCGTGTGACCGCGCCGGAGTGGACGTCACGCGCAGGCAGACGGGCGGCGGCGGCATTTATCACGACGCGGTCGGCGACGTCGCCTACTCCATCGCGGTCCCCGCAGACGCAGTGCCCGGAACGCTTCTCGACGCGTATCACCAGCTGTGTGAGCCGATCCTCGACGCGTTCGACCGACTCGGGATCGACGCCGACTACGTCGAGGAGGCGGTGCCGGAGCTGTATCACCCGGCCTGTTATCTCCGGGAACTCCATCCCGCACACGACGTGGTCGCCGCGGGGCGGAAGATCGCCGGCAACGCCCAGTATCGGACCCGCGACGCGGTCGTCCAGCACGGTTCACTGGCCTACTCCGTGAACGCGGCAGCCCATCTCGACGTGTTCGCGGATCCACCCGTCGACGCGGAGGGGTTCAGCGAGCGCGTCATCGGCATCGACGAGGTGGCCGACGCCGACAGGTCGACTGCCGTGAGCGCGCTCGAAACGTCGCTGTCGGCGTGGGTCAGGTCGGGCGTCGCGGACGGCGGCGGCTCGGTCGACACGGACGGGTCGTGGACGGACGCGGAGCTCGACCGCGCCCGCGAGTTGGCCGCGGAGAAGTACCGCGACGACGACTGGGTGCGGAGCCGGCGAGGCGGCGGGGACCGCGAGTGATGGATCGGAGCGGTCGATCGCGGCCGACCTCGTGTCGCTCCGGAATGGAAAACGTCGGCTTCCGGAGCACTACGACCCGGGGGGTCGAGAGCTCGGCCCCTTCCGAAGCCGCTTTTTCCTCCGACATCATACGACGGCTATGAGCCTCAGAGTCGGCGCGCACGTGTCGATCGCCGGCGGCATCGACAACGCCGTCGCGAACCAGACGGAAGTGGGCGGCAACTGCGGACAGATCTTCACCCACTCCCCGCAGGTGTGGCAGGACCCGAACGTCGGAGACGAGGAGGCGGCGGCGTTCCGCGACGGGACCGAACGCGAGTTGGAGGGGCCGTGGGTGATCCACACCTCCTACCTCGTGAACCTCTGTACGCCCAAGGAGGGGCTCCGCGAGAAGTCGCTCGACTCGATGCAAAAAGAGGTTGACGCGGCCGCCAAGCTGAACATCCCCTACGTGAACGTCCACCTCGGGGCTCACACCGGGGCGGGCGTCGAGGGCGGCCTCGACAACGCAGCGAGCGTCATCGACGACATCGATGTGCCCGACGGCGTGACGATCCTCATCGAGTCAGATGCCGGGTCGGGGACGAAACTCGGCGGAGAGTTCGAACACCTCGCGGGGATCATCGACCGGACGGAAACCGACATCGACGTCTGTATCGACACTGCCCACGCGTTTGCGGCGGGCTACGACCTCTCAACCCCGGACGCGGTCGACGAGACCATCGCGGCGTTCGACGACGTGGTCGGGCTGGAACACCTACAGTACGTCCATCTGAACGACTCGAAACACGCGTGCGGTACCAACAAGGACGAACACGCCCACATCGGCGAGGGACACATCGGCGAGGACGGGATGCGACGGTTCCTGAATCACCCCGACCTCCGTGACGTGCCGCTCGCGTTGGAGACGCCGACGGAGGACGGGAAGAGCTTCGCGTGGAACATCGAGCGAGTCCGGGAGCTTCGGGAGGAGTGATGCCGGCCCCGAACTAGTTCGAGAAGAGAATCCGAACGGCACGGTCATCGGCGAGAGGCGTGGGGACCGACGCCGCACGTCCGACGCGGCTTTTTAGCCTCCCGGTCCCGATCCCCCACGTATGGCGACCTCGGAAGCCCTGCTGGTCGGCCGCCGACGCGACCGCGCCGTCACGCTCGTCGTCGGGTTCGCGGCCGTCGTCGCGGTCGCGATGGTCGCGGCGGTCGCCGCCGACTGGGCCGATGCCCGGATCGCGGCGACACTCACGGAACGAGCGGTACCGCTCCTCCTCTTTTATGCGCCCGCCCCGGTGGCAGCGCTCGGTGCGTACACCCGGTGTGGCGGCCCCGCCTGCCTCGCGGTCGGGGTCGTTCCCGCCGTCGTGTTCGCCGGCCTCGTCGTCGTCGGCACGCTGTTCGGGATCCCGGGCGTCGGTGCCGCCGACGGCCCCTTCGGATCGCTGACGGCCGGGTTCGCGGCCGTCGGCCTGACAGGCGCGTTCATCGGCTACTGCGTCGGCGTCGCGGCCGCGATGGTTACGGACCTGTTCGGGATCGGTGGTGGCGGAGATGAGGGGGGACGGAAGGACGACGACGGCTCGGTGTGATCCGTCCGGGATCCCCGCGTTTAATCCGGACCGCCGCCAACGACGCGGCGTGAGACGGTTCTCCGCGGCGTATCTCGAACGCACCCGTGAGGGAATGTGGGAC
>OBKM01000737.1_pt1 | contig 15331 bp, 11 predicted proteins | sample 1519691 | NCBI WGS metagenome assembly OBKM01 (sample SAMEA37050418, study PRJEB22526) | metagenome | biome: saline pan; feature: lake; material: water | place: Egypt | collected 2015 | depth 0.5 m | reverse complement strand
CTTCTCGAAGTTGCATACAGATAGGCACAGGCCGAAGGCGAACCGTACAACGGGTGAAAGTCGAACTCGGCAACTCAAAACTTCTCTAAAGAGCTAGACCACTCGTTACTAGTAGAAATCGAAGTCGCTATCGAAACGGTCACACCAGCGTCTTCCGAAAGAGGAAACTCATCTGTCGCTCACTTTTTCGAAAAAATCAGTCAGTATCGGGTCCCGACGCGCGTCCATCGCGACGCGAATGAGATGTCTGCTTGGATCACGGATGTATCTACAATCTTCCGAGAGACGAGGACTGTGATCGATCGTCGTCGGGACCCACTCGTGTTCGAGTAGATATGCTATTGGAGCGACGTCCCAGATCTCTTTTGACCACGCGCCAGGAGTTTCACGGTCGTTTCGGTATCGCAACACAGTATCGAGGAGGTACTCAGAGACGTCGTCCGTGGGGTCCAGTTTTGCCCGAAGTTCTGGAACTGTCGTCCGTACATGTTCTGCGACGTTCTTGCAGGGAACTAACACGAGGGAAACGCCACTATTGAACAAGACTCGCGACGCCCGGAGATCCTGAAAAAGGTTGAACTCCCATGCAGTATGCCATCTCAGCGGATGGCCGCCGAGCCAGACGACAACGATGCTATCCGTGATCTCTGGTGACTTCTCAATCGCGGAAGCCACGTTTGTCGGGGCACCGATAGAGACGACATAGAGCGGCTTCTCAGAATCTCGACGGCGAGCCCGAGATATGAGGTCAGCCGTCGCAGGACTGCTGACGGGTCCATCTTCGCTGATCATATAGTCGGTGCAACCGCGGTATGCCGGCAGTTCTGTCGCCGACTCTTCGAGCAGGCCGCGCAACTCTTTAATCTCCGAGTAGCTTTTTTCCATCCCATCTTCCGGACCACTCGAGTGCTCGTTGTGAAACGGTGCAGCGTAGATCGCTTCGAAGTTTATCCGTTCGGAGAGAACTGAGTAAACAATCGCGAACTGATCGTCGATCTCGTTGTACGTATCGGTATCGAGGACCATGTCGACACTCCCGGTCGGTGGTGTGAGCTGGTCGATGCGGTCGCTCTCCGGATGGCCACTCTTGTTGTCTGTCGGAAACGTGTATACCATTGTCCAAAAATACGGATCGATAACAATGAATATGCTGATTCTTTTTGATATACACTACAATACTAGTATTCTTGTTCCTTAAGATTTATATTTGTTTACTTATTACCCTTCACCGATGACGAATCTTTTGTTAGATACCGATCCAGGATGCGATGATGCTGTTGCCCTCACGTTCGCACTCGAACATCCGGCGATCGAACTCGTTGGCGTCAGTTCGATTTTCGGCAATGCTGAGGTTGCAGACACGACGCGGAATGCACGCGCAGTTCTGGAGTTGTTCGATCGGCAGGACGTGCCGGTCGCTCGCGGAGCTTCCAAACCACTACTGACGGAACTCGACACCGCCGAGCATATTCACGGCGAAGGCGGAATCAAGGGTCCGTTACCTGTACCAACTACTGCGACAGAACCTGTCGACGCTCACGCTGCAGAGTTCATCATCGAGAAAGCATACGAGTACGAGGGTGAACTCACATTGGCTGCAGTGGGGCGGATGACGAACGTTGCCCTCGCGTTGGCACTCGAACCGGAACTGCCGGAACTGCTCGACGAGTTACTCATCATGGGCGGAACAGTGTTCGAGAACGGCAACGTCACGCCGCTAGCTGGTGCAAACCTGTACGGTGATCCACACGCCGCTCGTCGAGTCGTCCGGGACGGCAATCCGACGATAGTCGGACTTGATGTGACACAGCACTCCTCGCTTCCTGCCGGCTGGATCGAATCGCTACCAAAAGACAGTCAGCAGGCGGAAGCACTCTATGAGTGGGTGACATATTACTCACAGGAAGATCTTGACCGGTACGGTATCGAAACCGCAGCGATACACGACGCGCTCGCGCTGGCGTATCTGGTTGAGCCCGATATTCTCCAGACCGAAACACATTACCTCGAAGTCGGTGCTGACGAAGGGTTGGCACAGGGGGCACTGGTCTGTGATACCCGTGGCGCGACGGGTAACGAACCGAACGGATCCGTTGCTCTCGGTGTCGATGCCGATCGCTACCGGGAACTCGTGACGGAGACGCTAGATCAGGCAATCAGAAACTAGTTCTGCAGTTAGTCTCGGCTGCCAATGGTGATTTCGTTCAGCATGGGCCGCCGCATTGGGCCGTGCATCTCGAAGCCGTTCACCCAGTCGTACCAGTACAGCTGTTCCGTTGGATGCCAGATCGGAAGTTGGGTCATATCTTCCCAGTTTCCTCGCTCCAGCGTGAGATACACCTCGTTTCTGATCTCCTGAGCCTCACTGGTCGGCACCCGGTGTTGTTCATATCGTTCCCACGCCTCGAGTGCCTCTTGTGCTGCCTCGGAACGCTCTTGGCCCTGTCCCCAGCGTGTCCACGTGTTTGGTGTCGGATATGCAAACTGGAGTGTGGCGTCGGCTTCCAGCCAGTCGAGGCCGTTGTAGTTCGCGTAGATCTCGAAGTTACCCTCGATAGCCCTGTTGATCAGCGTCCCCATCGGGGCCGACTCGGTCGAGAGATCGATGTGTATCGAACTTGTCAGGTCGACGAGATAGCTCACGATGGCTTCCCACTGTGATGCCTGCTGGTCCGACGGATACATGATAGTGGTCTCGTAAGGATCGTCCTCGTCGTACCCGGCATTTTCCATTACCTCCCGAGCGATATCGAGATTCGACTCGTTGTATCCGTAGGGGTACTCTGTCTCTGCAATACGATCGTAGTTCTCGGGACCGTCTGGAAACGCCGACGGCGGTGTCAGAAAGTAGGCCGGCTGTCCAAGTCCGTCTGTCGCCTGCGCTGTAGCCGTCTCCTGATCGAATGCGTATGCAATCGCCCGTCGGGCAGCAGGGTCGACTTGCAACGTATTGAAAATGAGGTACTGGGTCCGTGGTCGACTCATCTGCCCATAATTCAGTGTTTCTCCATCGGCGGGTCCATAGCTTCCCTCTTTGCGGTTCCCATCGAGCTCTGTCGTTACATCGAGCAGCCCTGGGTTGAACTCTGCCTGTGGGATTGTAAACAGGTCTGCGTTCTGTTCATTGATCGCAACAGTGTACCGTGCGTTCGAATCTTCGATAATCTGGGCACTGATCCCATCAATGTTCGCCACAGAACCATGGTACTCGTCGAATCGTGTAAGTGTTACAGTGTCTCCGTCTCTCCACTCCTCGAGTTTGAAAGGTCCAGTCCCGTACAGCGCTTCTGTTGCCCATTCATCGTAATCCATCTCACCGTCGTAGCCGTCGATATCTCCAACAACTCCTTCTGGAATCACAGAGAACAGTAGACTCGCGAGGTGGCTCAAAACGTTCTGGAACGGCGTTTCCAATCTCATTTCGATTGTGTACTCGTCGACAGCTTCAATTTCCATGGAATCCGGAACAACCTCGTCGCCATCTTCCTCGTGAGAGATATTCATAACGTTCCCTACGATGTTGTTTGCGTTCCCTCGGTTGTTCTCCGACTCCGCGAGCCTTCGCCAGGAGAAGATGACATCCGCTGCAGTTAGCTCTGAGCCATCGTGAAACATCACTCCCTCTTTCAGGGTGAACGTGTACGTAAGGTAATCTCCTGAAATATCGTAATCCTCAGCGAGAAGGCCTTCTGCAGGGGGAAGGCCGTTTTTATGAATAAAAAGCGGCTCGTGTACCTGCCAGTTTAGCCAGGCACGGTCGGCACCGACAACCCCGATCGGATCCATCGTCTGAATCGCATCGCTGACCAGCTGTAGTTCACCACCGTCTGTCTCTGATTCGTCGTCGTCACTATCCAAACATCCGGCGACAGCTGTCGTTGTGACAGTACCTGCAGCCACCAGGAAACTCCGTCTGTCGGTATTGTTTGCCATATGCAATGATTGAGTGCTTTACATTTAAAATATCCCCTTTATCCCCACTTTGGAGAGAGATTGGGAATGTATTTCCAACATCAATGCAATAATTATAAAATTCTGGCCACAATAAGTAAACATACGTGATATAATATCTGAAGGGGGAAGTCCCGTTTCATTAAATTGGTAGTACCAAACTACGTGCCTTCGTTTTGATAACCAAAGGGCCTGTCCAATAAACCCAAAACCACCAAATTAGACGGCTTCAGATCGCTTTAGAGGTGCTTTAAAGGAAATCTACCGGCAAGGTAGACTTTTTTTGGACAGGCCCCAAAGCTAAAGTAATCTAGGATGTGCAAATAATATGTGCAAAGTGTTTATTGCATTGCAATATTTTTACGGAATATGAGTATATCTAAATCAAAGAAAAAGACCATTCAACAGTTGCCCAAAGCCGAAATCCATTACCATCTCGAGGGATCCATTCAGCCCGAAACTGTCTTTGATCTCGCTGAAAAGAATGATGTTGAGTTGCCTTTCGACAGTGTGAACGAACAAGAGGAGTTCTACGAAGAGCTAGATAGCTTACAAGAGTTCATCGAGAATGCTTTCGTCGTGACAGAGGTGTTACAGACAGCTGACGACTTCGAGCGCGTGACAGTGGAGGTTGGTGCTGATGCTGCTCGTCAGAACGTGCCATATAGAGAGGTGTTCATGGCCTGTGCCGGCTACACAGAACGTGAAATCCCCTGGGAGGAAGTTGTCGATGGCGTCGCGACGGGACGAAAGCGGGTGAGCGAAAAATACGATGTCGAACTCGCATTCATTCCCTGTGTCGACCGAACACAGACGTCTGAAACGGGGGTCAAGACAGTTGAGCGCGTGGCAGCCTACCGCGAGAAGCTCAATGCCGTCGGGATCGGACTGGCGGGCAATGAAAACGGCTATCCAGCCCATCGCCACCGTCCCGCGTTCGAAAGGGCCGAGGAACTCTTATTTCCGCGAGTTGCACACGCCGGAGAAGCTGCAGGGCCGGGGAGTGTCTGGGATGCACTGCTGGCACTTGATGTGGACCGAATCGACCACGGCGTTCGAGCAATTGAGGACGAGATTCTTCTAGAGTATCTCAACCGGAGACAGGTTCCACTGACGACATGTCCGGTCAGCAATGTCAGCTTGAATATCTATGACGAAATGGCCGACCATCCAGTTGCAGAGCTTCTCGATCGAGAGTTATTGGTCACGGTCAACTCCGATGACCCGCCGATGTTTGGAGCCGATCTCACAGAGAACTACCTGGCAGTCGCCGAGACGTTCGATCTCTCTCCAGAAGCGATCACCACGCTCGTCAAGAACAGTTTCGAAGCGTCGTTTCTGGGTGAAAAGCGAACGGCGGAGTTCTGTGAACGCGTCGACACGGAACTGGCCCGTCTCAAAACCGACGGAGACGGACTCTCGGAGTAGCCAGCCACAGACTAGTGAGAACTGTTCACATCGTAGCGCCGAAGGGTCTGCATGTCTGCATACTCATCGGCATGACGGTGACAGCGACTCGTATGCTGTTCGTCCACACCGTGTAGCGATGGGGATTCAGTTTCACAGACACCACCAAATGTCTCATCAAGCAGTGTGGTTGCCTGGTCAACTTCCCCGTCTGCCGCGAGTGCGACGGATTCGTCGATTGGCTCTTCGACAGCCGGAATCATTTCGATGTCTGCAAACAGGTCGCTTTTGACACGTTCGAGACCAGTTTCCTCATCTGATAGGCCCAGACGAGACTTGAGACGGCTAAGGCCACTGTCTCGTTCTGAATCTCGTTCATCAAGCACTTCACGGAACTGTTCAATTCGATCCAGAAGGTTGGCATCGAGTTGCTCGAACTCCTCGGGGTAGATCTTGAACGGGCAACGCGTCGAGAACGAACAGCCAGCTGGAGGGTTCCGCGGACTCGGTGGAGAACCACGGAGCGGTATGCTGTCGCGATCTACCTCTGGCTCCGGCTCCGGAATTGCCGAAAGCAGTGATTTCGTATACGGATTTTTCGGCGCTTGGAACAGTTGTTCGGTCGGAGCGACTTCCATGAGTTTCCCGAGATACATCACACCAACCCGGTCACAGATGTGTCGAACGACACTCAAATCGTGAGCAATGAGTAGATACGTAAGATCGAAATCCTCCTGAATGTCCATCAGTAGATTGAGTATTTTCGCCTGGACGGAGACATCGAGTGCACTGACTGGTTCATCAAGAATGATAAAGTCGGGTTCGAGCGCAAGTGCCCTGGCAATGCCAATACGCTGACGCTGCCCACCACTGAACTGGTGGGGGTATCTGTAATAGTGCTCTGGCTGCAGTCCGACCCGGTCCAGCAGGTTTGAGACTCGCTCTTTGCGTTCCTTTTTTGTCCCCCAGTCGTAGACATCCAGCGGTTCCCGTATTATTCGGCCAATTGTCATCCGCTCATTAATACTCGTCTCCGGATTCTGGAACACAATCTGTGCGTTTCGCCGCCACTCTCTCAACTCGTCGCTACCGAGTGATGTCACTTCTTGACCTGCGATGGTGACTGTTCCCTCGTCTACATCCTCCAACTGCAGAAGGCTGTGGGCCAATGTCGTTTTGCCGCAACCACTCTCACCCACCAGCCCCAATGTCTCTCCGCGAGCGATCTCGAAGGAGACGTTATCGACGGCCTTGACCGGCTTACCGCCAAGAAGTTTGTCGCTTCCGTAGTACTTTTTCAAACCGTCCACCGAGACCATCGGTTCCCGCGTCTCTTCTGGGCCCGTCCATTGCTCTCTCTGTCTGGGAACTGACCCCTCTGTACTCGAACTCCGCTCTGCCACTGAGGCCTCTGTCTGGACCGGCTGACTCTCGTCTGCGCTGTGGTTACTCATTTATTGTTCCTCCATCTGTTCATTCTTCGGGTTCGGTGGGGCGTCTGTACGCTTTTCATGATAGCTATGGCGTTTCTCAGGGGGTTCATCTTCAGGATAGAGGAGACAGGACGCGGTGTGTTCACTGCTGATATTGACTGAGGTTGGATGGATTTCGTGGCAGGCTTCTGTCGCTTGCGGACACCGCGGTGCAAACCGGCAAGCGGTGGCCGGTCCGTGGGCAGTCGGAACGCTTCCCTCGATTGTCGGCAGTCGCTCACCCATACTGGCCCGACCAGGGATGCTGTCGAGCAGTCCTCTGGTGTAGGGGTGTTTCGGCTCATCGAACAGATTACTTACCGGAGCCTGTTCGACAACTTCCCCGGCGTACATTACCGATACGACATCTGAAATCTGTGCAACTACGCCGATGTTATGGGTGATAAACATGATTGCCAGATCGTTCTCTCGCTGGAGTTCGTTGATTAGATCCAGGATCTGATCCTGAATCGTCACGTCCAGCGCCGTTGTCGGTTCGTCACAGATGAGGACGGCTGGATCACAGGCCAGCGCAAGAGCGATCACAGCCCGCTGTTGCATGCCGCCGCTGAACTGGTGGGGATACTCCGATAGCCTGCTCTTTGGGTCAGGAATTCCGACCGCAGTGAGGAGTTCCTCCGCTTTGTCTGTCGCCTCTGCTCCGTTGAGTCCACGGTGGATCCCCAGCAGTTCTTTTATTTGATTCCCGACTGTATACACGGGATTCAGACTAGAGAGTGCGTCCTGTGGCACCATCGCAATCTCGCTTCCACGAACATCACGAATGACTTTTTCCGGGGCTGAAACCAGATCAACTGAGCCTTTTTCGACCTCAGGCTTGTTCGTTTTCTGTTTGCCTTTGAGAACGGTTACAAATGCATCGTCAGGCTCTTGATCTATGTCCTTGCCCCAGAACGTCCGCTCTGGATACTTTCGTGCTATTTTTTGTACAAACGCTGGCTCGTGGTAGCGGATTTCGCTCTCCGGATGTATGCGACCGGGATTATCAACCAGTCCAAGTATTGAGCGACCGGCGACAGTCTTTCCAGAACCACTCTCACCGACAATACCCCGCGTCTGCTTTTTTTCCAGTGTAAACGAGACGCCGTCGACTGCTCTAATATCTTCGCGTTCGGTATAGAACGTCGTCACAAGATTCCTCACAGAGAGCAAGGGATCACTCATACGCCACCACCTCTGGAAGCAGTATCAACACTGCTATCTCCTTGATCGGCCTGCGGATCGACGGCATCACGGAGACCGTCACCCATTGCATTGAACCCCATAACGACCAGCGTTATCATGACTCCTGGAATCAGTGAGATATGCCAGGAAGACGAAGTCACATAGTTCTGGCCCATGTCGACAGCCCGTCCCCACTCCGGAGTTGGTTCGGTTATCCCAAAGCCCAGAAACGAGAGACCGGCAACAGCGAGAATGACCCCACCAAGCACTAGCGAGCTGTATATGAGTATATACCCGACGATATACGGGAGTATGTGTTGGCGCATAATCTTCCCTGATGACTGACCATAGCTCTGGGCAGCCCTGACCCAGTCTTCCTGGGCGGTCTGAAGCGCAGGCCCACGGAACGCTCGCCAGAGAAACGGCCACCCTGTCCCTGCTAATACCAGTGCAAGTAAAATCCCACCATCGTACAGCTGCCCGAGCCATGTATCGGAGAGCACTACGATCATGAGTATCAACATGAGCAACCGTGGGACGCCCATAATCGTGTCTCCGATGACAACCACGACGAGATCAGCAACTCCACGGAAGTATGCCGAGGTAAGCGCTAGCCCAGTCGCAAGGAGTCCGCTTATACCGATACTCAATAGCGCAATAACAAGTGAAATACGTGACCCATACATGAGGAATGTAAACAGATCTTTACCGTTCGTCAGCGTGCCCGCGGGGTGGAATCTATCGAACTGGTCGTAGCTCATGGGTTCGATATTTGCCTCGCTATATCCTCTTGATTGGGTCTGTAGGTTCGCATCGCCGACGGGAATCGTTTCTACGGAGCTAGTGTCATCATCGTAATACGATATCGAGTAATCGTAGGGCGAATAGAGATTCTGGTCCGCTGGAGCCGTTGCCAGGGAAGGTGCAAACAGTGCCATCGTCAGGAACAGAAACACAATCACCATTCCGAACTGGCCCCAGCGATGAGTCCGTAACCGACCGATAACATCGTCAGTTGGCGTCCAGTCGAGCCGGCGGTAATGTTTTCGGTACCAGAGATACCCGACCCAGATCCAGAGGGCAAAGACGGCAGCGTACAGATAAATGAGCACTACACGGAGAGCCCACGCCTGGGCAGGTGAGAGTCCAGCAAACGTTCCGTGCCACGTACCGTCTGGAGTCTGATACCCTTCGTTGGGAATCGTCTCCCGAGAGGTTACTGTTGGAAGACTCTCGATGACCTGAAGGAGTGACTGAACCCCACCACCAACAGTACCCAGCACTGCCGAGAGTCCTGTTACAACTGCAACGGCCCAACCGATAGCAATAATTCCTCCGAATACTGCCCCATCGACGAGTCGGCTTCGGTCTGCTGTCAGGCGGTCTGTCACGCCGTCAACCAGACCCAGTCGTGTCCACGTTGCGATTGCTAATCCGATGAAGTACAACACAAAAACGAGCAAAGAGGCGGTAGCGAGCCCTGATAGCCCGCCGCCTGCTACTGCTGAGAGCATGGATTCAGGAATCATGCCGGCAATTCCGACAACTGTCTCGCCATGAGTCCGAATACCACCAGCGATACGACCACCTTCGATCGCGAGCAGAAGGAAAATCCCTGCCAGCCAGATCGCTGCTGGACGCGGATTGTCTCTAACCTTTTCAGTAATTGTTTGCTCGTCCCGTTCGTTCACCGTTGATTGTGTCGAGTTTGAGCTCATTTTATTAGTTCCCATTATAGCCTACTCTTGGATCGATCAACAAGTACAGCAGATCCTGAACAATATTGACGAACACGACAACCAGGATGAACACGAACACGAGTGCCGTTACGAGTGGCATATCGGCGTTTGTTGCTGCCTCAAGGAATAACCACCCTAACCCGTGGATACCGAAGACAACTTCCACAATAACAGCCCCGCCAATAAGTATAAACGCCTCGTTGGTTATCGTCGGGACAACTGGGACGAGCGCGTTCCGGAGAATGTGTTTCCAGACGATGAGGCGTTGCGTAACACCGTTTGCTTTTGCCATTTCTACGTAATTTGAATTTTTGGTTTCCAGTACTGCTGTCCGTGAAATCCGCAGTTCGGTGCCCATCGATGCGGAGCCAAGCACAAGCGCTGCGGGCAAGATTGTTTTCACAGCACGAACAAAGCCATCGAGAGACAGCAGTTCAGAGCTACTCAAATCCGGTGTTCCAATCAATGAGGTTTCGACGATCACCCCTGTCCAGTCGAAACCAAAGAACGTGTCCGACTGAGAGAGAAAGGCAATCAGCATAATTCCAAGCCAGAAGTTTGGCATTGCTCGCCAGACGATGCCGCTACTCGAGATCAGGTAATCAATCTTCGAGTTAGGGTTCATTCCTGCGTAGACACCCAGCGGAATGCCGATAAAGATTGGAATGAGAACCGCCCAGAAACCCAGCCAGAGGGTCCGTCGACCGTACGTAACGATGAGATCTGTGACTGGGGTCCCAGGACTGACGACCCACGATTCACCAAGGTTCAACCGAAACAGATCCGACATGTACGAAAAGTAGTGAACCAGAACGTGCTGCGTAAGGCCCAACTCTTCTCTTACTCGCTCGTACTCTGCAACTCGTTCTTCGGTTGCCGCCGGACCGACAATAGCTGCAGCAGGGTCAATCGGACTGAACCGGAAGACCAGGAATGTAAAGGTGGCACCGAGCACTAACACCACAGAGGACAATAGAACTCGTCGAATGAAGTAACGAATCCGATTCATCTACGTCTCACCATCTGCCGAGATTGTATATACGTATGTCTAATCAATCTGGTCAAAGGTTTTCACTCAGTTAGTAAAATAGCTTTTTATTCGGTAAATAATACACTATATACTCGTATAATTCCTAATATATTTTATTTTATTCAATACACCTGACCGGCTGAGATTGAAAATTAAAATATATTAATTTGTGTGTCGGAAATAGACATATATTTTAAATTCGGTACAGTACTATCATAACCCAAACATTGGAAAGATATAAGTACACATACGTACATTAACAAATGATGGCGGAAAACTTAGATCGCCGAAGTTTCCTTGTAGCTAGTGGTACAGTCGCAACAACTGCTGTCGCTGGATGTTTGGACAGCGACGATGGCGATGGTGATGAGACAGGAGAGAGTAACGATCTTCAGATGATGCTGTCGCCCGTGTCGACACTGGATCCATGTGGCATCATCGGAGAACGCCAGGAGTGGCAGAGTTATCAGATCCATGAAACACTGTTCTTTTATGAGGGTGGATTCGAACCGGCTATCGGTGATCTGGCCACAGATTACGAAATTTCGGACGATTACCAGACGTATACGATTACGCTGAAAGAAGGAGTGACGTTCCACAACGGGACAGAGATGACCGCAGAGGATGTCGTCTATTCTTGGCGTCGATTGGCTGCCTCACCGAACAACTCGAACAACTCGGATCATATCGTGGACGGCGTGATGAATGTTGTCCACGAGAGAAATGAGGAGGAAGAAGTTATTCCGGAATCGATGGAGATTGAGGCTGTTGACGATTACACCGTCGAAATGACGATCGATCCACCGTTCCACGGAACGATCGGCTGGTTATCGCATATCTCCTTTGGCATTATCCCCGAGGGAATTGTCGGTGACATTGATGGATACGAAGGAGAAATGGAGTATGACGAGTGGATGACAGAGCACGCTACCGGGACTGGACCATTCCAGTTGGAAGACTGGAACCAGGGCAGCGATATGACACTTACACGGTTCGATGAGTATCACGGTTCCACAGCGGAAGCTCCAGAGATCAGATTCCAGATTGTCGAAGATCCGAACGCACGGTACACCCGCGCAGTAAACGAGCAAAACGCAGACATTTTCCAAATTCCCCGTACGCAATACAATCCAGGATTGCAGACTGTTGAAGAGAGCTCTGACGAGGGCCAGGACAGTCGTGAATTCGGTACATATGGTCCTGTGGATGGAGGAGAGGAACTCCAGTACGGTTCGGTTGCACTGCCTCAGACACAGTTCCTGCAGTGCAACACCCTCAATGTTGAGACAGCAGCGCGAAAAGCACTCGCCTACGCAATTAACCAAGAGGTGGTTGCCGAAAACGCGACAGATGGGCTGGGACAGCCGGCATACTTCGTGACGCCACCTACCGCGTTTCCTGGTGGTGAAGAGGAGTACTATGCAACTGCCGAGGAGGAGTACCCATACTCATTCGGAGAATCGGATCGCGACGCCGCGCGGGAGGTGATGGAGGACGCAGGATACAGTGAAGATAACCCTTACGAGCTAACAATTCAGCAGAAGTCGGATACACGAGTCGCCGAGTGGGACGCTGTGGTGAGTTACATCAGTGATCTTGCATCGAATATCCACATTGACGTCTCTGTCGAACAAGCGCCGTCCGGCACACTAATTGGTCGTGCAATCGAAGGCAATATCGACATATTCCTCAATTATATGGATCTCACATGGTTCGAGGCTGACTCCGCATTGCGGTTTACTCACCCAACACCGAGTACCTGGACACGCTGGGGTGAAGCGGAAACGACTGATGCCTCGGAAGCTGCTGCTGGGGCGTGGGAGACGTACCAAGAAAACAGACTGCCAACTGCTGAGGCCGAGCAGACACGAGCTGAACAGTACCTCACTATCGAGTTTTCTAACTGGGAGGATGTTCCGCTGATACCACTTTGGGTGCCAACCGAACAGGTTTACCACTACGACTGGGTTGAGGGATATGAGATCAACGGGGCAGTTGCTCGGTCGAAACTAAACGACGTTTTTGTCGGTGATCGGTCGTGATGACTTGTCTACACTGGAGGTGCCGTATCAAAACCACACACAGTTTCGTTACTGGGAAAATCCCTTTCCGATGAAAGTTATGATGACTGAGAACCAGAACAATCGTTGGGCTGCGTTTCTTGAAGAGATGGATGTTCTCGCTGAGACACTCGAGAATAACGACTGGAAAACGATTACAATGGTCGCGGGAGACGCAGCGCCAGTCACTCCAGAAAGTAATCGAACTGATCATCATGGATATGCGTACGTGGTTCCGGGTAACGCTGCATCGGAGTTTGAAGAAGTATTTAATCCGGACTCATTCAATCAGACGGAAGTGTACCACGCAACGACTGAAACTCACCTGTATCTGCTGACTGTCGTGAAGGACCCGCCAACTGCAACAGCAGTTTTGATTGCTGGTGCCCTCGAAAGAACCAAATTAGGCGCGTGTAAACAACTCGCACAGAAAACTGGCACGCTGTATACTGATCTTTTCAGAGTTGACGGCTCACATCTTGGCGCATTCAAACACGAGGACCCTGAACCGTTTTTCCCAACTATGATTGAACCGGAAGAATGTTAGGGGCTCAAATTTGATACAGTTCGGATCGAAAACCGAATTGTTGTGTCTGATCAACGAGTCGGTGAAATATGAAGGTCAGCCATCCACGGTGAAAATGAAACTCACCGCCTGTCTCGTTGGAGACTCAGGACCAGCAGTAACGCGGCGGCTTCTCACCAGAGCGTACACGATTTACCCCCGTCCTCGAAAATCGAAGATTTTCGGTTGCAGCAAGACCTCGAGTGGTCTGCACAACGTTTGAGTTTGAGTCTTTAGTGCTGTGAACAGCAGGAAAGCCCCGACCGGCGACGCTCCCGCGGTTCGCTTCGCTCCTCGGTCTTCGGCCTGCGGTGCTTACGTCACCGGGGTTCGCGTAGCCGGTCGCCCCTTTCATTCCCACCCGCGTGGACTGCCAAACCAAGCAACGCGGGCGGGAATGAAAGGGGCAGGTCGCTCGATCCATCCTGGACGCAGCAAGCACCGCAACCCAGTGAGGAGCGCAGCAAGTCCCGGATGGTGAGCCGAGCAACGCGAGGCGAACAAAGTCAAGCGACCTGGGGCTTTTCTGCTGTTCTCACCGTATTGGCACCCAAAGGTTACCCCGATCACTCCCGGTCTTGCCATGCCCCTGTTCAGTCCTCGGTTCCGACTGACCGTCGGAACGCTCGTCCTTCGCGGGAAGGGCGGGATTCTCTCGCTGTATCAAGAAGAGGCCTTTGCGACACGACTAACATCTCCTGACCGTCCCTCTGTTGACGTCGGATTCACAGATATCACAGGCTGTCAGTACCGGCTCACGCCGGTATTAAGTAATTGACGGCACAGAACAAAGGGGGGATTCGTGAGAACACATAGTCAGATTATCATCAGTCAATCTGACTCGCACAGATCAAGAGCCGAAATATTCTCGACTATGATTCCACAGAATTGAGATTTTCAGTCACAGAACCCCCTCTTTTCCCTCTATCCCGCTGATTTCTCCCGCTTCGCCTCCGATTCGACGAATCGTGAGGCTCGCTTCAGATTTGTGCCGATAGCTTTCGCTATGGACGCATTCTTCACCTTGGTCGTCCCTGTGAACCGTGTTTTCTCTCCATCCTGGTGATACACCTCGTTGACCAGCGACTCAGCTCCCGCACGTAAGTTCAGGAACTCCTCTTCTGCCGGATCGTCGAACCGCTTGCGTCGATGCGCAAGCTCTAATTTTCGTTCGTAGAATCCGTAGCTGTAGAACCGCTGTTGTTCCTGCACGAAACACTCCTCTTTGTGCGGACATCCTTCGCAGAAGTCGCTGTCCATCCGTCCTGAAATACGACCACTCTCCTCCTTGTACCGCTGTTCGAATGGTTCGTGTCCTGCCGGACACGCAACCATTCTATGACCATCCCACTCTGCATCGGCCAGCGATAACTTCTCATCAGGCGGTCGAGTACCAGTTAACCCGGTGAAGTGCTGCGTGATCCCCTGATCACTGCAGCACGCCTCTACCTCTTTGTGCGTGTAGCCACCGTCCACGAGCAGGTCAGTTAACCCAGTCTCGGTGGGGAGTGTTGGGAGATCTTTTGCCAACATGTCACCGTCATCTGTGTTATTCGTATCCACGCGAACGGTTGTGATGAGTCGAAACGGATTGTCACCACCGCAGGTTTCAGCGACATTGGCTTTGTATCCACAAGAGGACGTTCCCTTCTTGCGTCGGTACGTTGCTTCGACATCGTGAGGATTCTGCATCGAATCACTACCGACCTTGTCGGGCTCTTTCAGCCCGACGCGGTCTTGCTTGGTCTCATCTTTGTCCGTAGTCACTGTGTCCTCATCTCTCTGTTCTCGTTGTCCGGTGTCTCCGCTGGTGCTGAAGCTTCTGATTGGTTCCCAGCCCGGTGACTCGTCACCGGGCGACTCTTCGGTCTTTTCGTCTCCAGATGCCTCAGCTTCTTCGAGGTCTGCAATGCGATAACATT
>OBKM01000736.1_pt1 | contig 15332 bp, 12 predicted proteins | sample 1519691 | NCBI WGS metagenome assembly OBKM01 (sample SAMEA37050418, study PRJEB22526) | metagenome | biome: saline pan; feature: lake; material: water | place: Egypt | collected 2015 | depth 0.5 m | reverse complement strand
GCTTCGTCTTCGCGGAGCTTCCCGATAATTCGCGCCGCGTTGTGCGGGCCGACACCACGGGCCGCAAGCGCAACAACCGCCTGTTTGCCGTGGCTCTGGACGAGGTTGGCTGCACGGAAGGCACGACGGGTCTGTGTTTCTTGTTCCTCGTTTTTGTCGGTGGCGCGAACCGCCGAAACGACCTCGTCGGCCCACGGGTTGAGCGCGGCAATTCGCGTCGAGCCACACTCGGGACACTCGGGCTGCTCGCGGACGCGGCGGACTTTCGTTGTGTGATCCCACTCCTTGCAGTGGAGACAACACAACAGCACTCGATCGTTCTGAATCCGTTTTTTTACCGCGTCGATAACGCTCGAATCGGCGTTTTCGGGAACAAGGAGTTCTTGCCCGGCGCTCCGACCGGCCGAGCCGATCGGTGTCGCCTCGCCAACGACATCGAGTGACAGGTCGCCTGCTTGCAGCCGTCGAAGCACGCCGGCGGCACCCTCGATATCGAGGTCGCGATGAAACACCTCCCGAAGCGCCTCGTCGTAAACGGGTGTGTCTTCGAGTGCATCGAGCAGTCGGTCGCCACCAAACCGATGGCGTCCCTGGTACCGCTTGAGCGAGCCGAATTTCGCGGCGACCTGTGCGAGCGTGAGTTTGAGCGTCTCCGACCGCTTGAGTGCGAGTTCGAGGTAGTGTTCGAGATGGTCGGGCTCGGTCGAAAACAGGACGTCGTGGAACGTGGTGACGCCGACTTTCGGTGGGACTTCGAACTCGATTCGGTAGGGATCGACGCTCATTCCAACCGAGGAGCCGGTCTGCTGGCCGACCAGTGCTGCAAGCAGCCGGCCCAGCGTCTCGTTGATTTCGTGGCCGAAGGTGCTGTTGAGCCGGACGGTTCGGCCCTGTCGCTCGATGAGCAGCAACGTATCGGTCGGCACCGGGAGGTCGGCCTCAAGCTGTCTGGCAACCGGCTGAAGTGCGGTTTCAATCGTCGCCGCGTCGGCCGTATACCGACGTGCGAGGTCAGCGGCCACCGAAGCGGTGTCGCCACCGGCTTTCAGTTGGTCGCACGCGACCGCTCTGATTTCGCCGACCTCGCCGGCGACCGCTTTCGGTACGGGAATCTCTTGGCCGACCCACGAGGGAACCTCGCCACCTGGATCGGCAATCGGCGCAACATTTACACGCGCCTCGTCGTCGTCGATGTCGTTGATTCGCCAGAGTTCGCCGCGCTGAATAAAGACCTCGCCGGGGGCCGCAAAGTTAACCACAAAGCGCTCATCGAGCGTTCCAACCTGCGTTCGCGAGGACATATCGTGAACCTCGTACTGCTCCTCGTCGGGAATCATCGAGAGGTTCGCATAAAAGTACTGCCACGTCCCGCCGGATTTTTCAAGTCGGTCGGCTTCCTCGTCGAGCCAGAGCAGGCGGTTGCTGTGGAGTTCACGGACGACGGCCCGAAACGACGATTCGGGAAGATGGTGAAACGGCTCGGATCGCCGAACGATCTCGTAGGCCTCGCGGGCGCTCACCTCATCGAAATCCATCAACAGTCCCACGAGTTGGTTGGCGAGCACGTCGAGACTGCCGTGGTGGATGCCCGCAGGTTCGACCAGCCCGGCACTCGCCCGGCGAGCAATGGTGAGCGATTCGAGGGTATCGTCGGAATCACTCGTGATGACTGTCCCCGTCGAAACCTGATCATGACGGTGGCCCGCTCGGCCGACCCGCTGCAAGAGGCGTGCGACCTCGCGCGGGCTTCCGTACTGCACCACGTGATCGACGCGTCCGACATCAATTCCAAGCTCCATCGAAGACGTACAGACGAGTCCATCGAGTTCGCCGGTTTTGAACCGCTTTTCGACATCGACGCGAACCGACCTCGAGAGCGAGCCGTGATGAACGCCGATCGGTTCGTCGAGTTTCTTCAGCCGCGAGCCGAGTGCTTCGGCGGTCTGGCGGGTATTGACGAAAATAAGCGTTGATTCGTTGTCGGCAACGAGCTCTCGAATCGCCCGGACGTGACTCGCGAGTTCGGCACTTGTTGCCAGCTTCCCGGCGAGCTGTTCGTCCGCTGGCGTGATTTCGGGATGGACGACCCGAAACTCGACACGGCTTGCGACATCGACCTCGACGATTTCGTACTCACGGTCGACCTCCGCGGGATGAACGGTATCGAGCGACGTGGCCACCGGTGACTGCTGGGCAGTGTCGTCAGTGCGTTTCCCGGTGAGAAACGCGGCGACTGCATCCGGGTCACCGACGGTCGCAGAGAGGCCGATTCGCTGGAACGGCCCCGAAAGGAGTTGGAGTCGTTCGAGGCCCACAGTCAACTGTGCACCGCGTTTCGACGCCGCCAGTTCGTGAACTTCGTCGACGACGACGTGTCTGACAGCCGAAAGAGCCGTGCGAAGTTTCGATCCGGTGAGCATCGCCTGCAGCGTTTCGGGCGTCGTCACCAACACGTCGGGCGGATTGTTGGCCTGTTTTTGTCGTTGGTACTGGGTGGTATCGCCGTGGCGGACGTCGATTTCAATATCGAGGGTGTCACCCCACCACTCGAGTCGCTCGCGCATGTCGCGGTTGAGCGCGCGAAGCGGCGTGATGTAGAGCACGCAAAACCCCGCCGTCTCGCCGTGTTGCTCGCGATGGGTAACGAGCGAATCGAACACCGGAAGCATGGCCGTCTCGGTTTTGCCAGTTCCCGTCGGCGCGAGCACGAGCGCGTTGTGACCGGCTGCAAGCGGCGGAATCGCGCGTCGCTGTGGCGCGGTCGGTGTCGAAAACCCCCGCTCCGAAAGTGCCGCGCGAACCCGGTCACCGAGGTGTGTAAAGGCGTCGAGTCCCGGCTGTACGCCCGAGTCACTCATTGAGGAGACACCGGTCGCGAGCGGATTAAGCACACCGCTCGTCGCACCACAACGCTGGGTTCAGACCTGCTGATACGTGCCGAGTCGCGTGCCATCGAGTAAGTAACACTCGCCCACGGCGAGGAAATCCGGGAGAAACGGCGAGAGAAACCCCTGGCCCGTGTTGATCCACGTGCCGCCAGAGCGGTCGTTGAACGCGGGAAATACGACGAGCTCCGCTGGCGGATCCGCGGCGGGTTCGTCAACCGCTTGCTCGCCGTCCGTGTCGCCATCGGCCAGAACCGCCGGGTCGAGTCGGCCACGGAGCCACGCTTTTTCCGTTCGACTGCCCCCAACGCTGTCGGTGAGTTTGACCTGTGGATGTTCGTGACCCATGCAGATCGTTCCAGCAGAGACCACCGCAGCAGTCGGCCGAGCGTGGCCGTGAAGCACGCCGATTCCGGTCGTCGCATCGCCGAGCATCCCTCCCGCAGGCGGGAGGATATCGATTTCGTTGCGGTCGGCAAACACCGACTCGATCTCGCCGTCGTGGTTTCCGGGCGCAAGCGTGATCGCCACGTCACGGTCGGTAACAACGGCGTCGTGGAATGCGTCGAGTTCCTCGCGTTCGACGCCCCGGGGCGCGCCGATTCGATGGCCCAAATCGCCGAGAACGACCAGCCGATCGGCGTGGGTGCGGTCGAGCAACGCACAGAGTCGGTCGCGGCGCACCGCGGCGTTGCTGGACAGTTCGACGCCCCGTTCGTACCGGAGGCCAGCCTCGATGCCGGCGTGATAATCCGCAATAAGCAGCAGTCGCTCGCCGTCGACTTCGACCGTCGCCGCCGGTTCGTTCGCAACCGGTTCGACCCGCGGAGTCGACTGCGCCATCAGATCGGTTTGAGCACGCCGGCGGTCGGCTCGTAACACCGACCGCTCATCAGCGCATCACCGATCGCTTCCTCGACCGTGTCGGGTTCGACCCCGTGGGCAGCAACGAGCGTCGAGACCACGTTATCGCGGTCGGCCCCGTCGCCGTCGTCGAGTTCGACCATTTTTTCGACCGCGGCGTTTTCGAGGTCGACATCGACCCCATCCTCGTCCGTTGTCGCCGCTGTTTCGGTGGCCTCGGCTGTGGATTCGTCGACGAGTGCGTTCTCACGGTCTTTCTTACTGGTGGTGGGAGCGTCATCACCAGTGGAGTCGGCCGAAAACGAGCCCAGATCAGCGTCCCCGCTGGAGGCCGATCCGGAGTCGGCCGAGTCGGCCGATAGTGGCGATTCCGTCGCTTTTGCTGGGCGAGCGTCAGCCGTCCCGGCCGCGGGTTCGGGATCCCGTTCGGCGGCGTCTTCGGCGAGTTCGTCGACATCCGGCACGTCGATATCGGCCTCGCCTGCGGGGTCGATTTCGTTGCCGCTTGAAAAGCTCGAGCCGAACTCCGCTTCGAGTTCCTCGCGTTCGGTATCATCGAGTTGGTACATGCCCGACTCCTCGGTCGCAGTCGACGCCGTGTCGTCGGTCGTAGTCGGCGCCGCGTCGGTGTCGGTGTCGACATCGGTGTCGGCCACGGAATCGCTCGGCTCCTCGAATGTGGCGAGTCCGGCGTCGTCTGCGGTGGTTGGTTCGTCGGCTGGGGCGCTCGATGGCGTCGATTCGCCGGCTGACGCAGCCTCGGCCGGCGATGTGTCGGATGGTGTCGGTTCGGGTTCGCCGACCGAGCTGTCGGATTCACCCGGCGTCGACTCAGTTGATTTCGACTCGGTCGACTCACCCGGCGTCGACTCGGTTGGCGTCGACTCGGTTGGTTTCGATTCGGTCGATCCAGTCGGGTTCGACTCAGCCGGCGTCGACTCGACTGACGCCGACGTCGCTGGGTCGGCGGAGGGCGAGTCGGATTTCACCTCGTCGATGGCCGTCGATCCGGAATCCGATTCGTGTCGGTCGTCTCCGAGTGCGAAGTCGATCTCGGGCAACGATCCGAGCGTCGTCTCGCTTCCTTCGTCGGGAGCGATATCGAGCGGTCGAACCTCGTCGCGTTCGCCGGCAACGACTTCAAGCGCGTCGACGGCGAGCCGACGGACGGCTTCGAGGTAGGCCGTGGTCGTTCCGTAGTGATCGATGGCGCGCGGAATCCCGGCGGCAATCGAGTGATCGACGCCCGCCTCACTGAGTGCAGTCCGAAGCGACTCGCCGGTGAGACCGGTGTTGCGAGCCGCAGCGAAGACGGCAATCCGTTCGAGGGTGTGTTCGGCCGCCGAAACGATCCAGCGGTTGCGTGTGTCGGCGGTCACCTCGCTCAGACTTTCGGGACGAACCGAGGTGAACACCCGGTCGCTGTCGTCGGGTTCGAACGTTCGCGCCTTGCCAGTGATCGCCACGAACGCCGGCGGCTCGGTTCGGTCGAGAAACGCCTGTGCTTCGGGCTGGTACTGCCCGGCGTAGGTGACGAACGCGCCGGTCGGATCGGCGATCCGCCCCCGAAGCGTGTCGGTGTTGATTCGCTGGACTTCGGTGAGCACACCGACCGCGAACAGTCGATTGACGCGAAGGCCGGTCGGCGTCAGGACGTAGTTCGGCGCGCGTTCCTCGTCGCTCTCGGAGTACGACAGCGAGGCGTCGTCGAACTCGCCGGCGAACAACCGGTAGGCGACCTCGCGGCGACCCGGCCCCGAGTCGGTGTTGGTGGTGCTGTCATTGGTACTGGCGCTGTCGTCAGCGCTGGTGTCGCCACCGCTTTCGCCGGCGCTCATTGGCGCACCTCCGCGAGGGCAGCAGCCGCAAGCGATGTGGGCTTGTCGGATGCTGGCTCGAACTCCTCAACCGTGAGGTTTGCGCCATACTCGTCGATCGAGAGCGTGCCACGGACGCGGAAACAGCCGCCAACGAGTTCGTCGCGAATCGCGTCGGCAACGACGCCTTTGTCCATTGCGTCGCGCGCCGCGTCGGTCGCATCCGCGATGTCTCCACCGTAGATTTCGGCCGTGAGATCGGTACCGATAATGGCGGTAACCGAGTCGGTTCCGTCGTCGAGAATGGCCTTGATTCGAAGGTCGTCCTCGCCGTCGACCGCGCCGTGAACGCGACACTGCCCGTTTTGGATCACGCGACCACAGTCGGGACAGCGTTCGATGAGCCCCGATCCGTCGCGGACTTCGAGCACGTTGGCAACGACTTCCACATCGAACAGCCCACCGGAATCGATTGCCTCGGCCAGCGTGAGTCGAGGGGCGCTGTCGGCAACCACAACCGGCTCCGAAAGCGGCGTTACCGTCGAGAACGCCGAGAGGTTGATCGAGGGCGACCCTCGGTACTCGCGGACGTAGACGTCCTCGATTCGGAGACTTTCGCCGGCTTCGACCGGCGGATGTGGATCCCAGTCGGTGAACGGCAGTCGAGCGGTTTCGTCGCCCAACACGCCCGAGAGAATCTCGGTTTCGCCGTCGCGGCCGTTGATTGTCCGTTGTTCGACCGACAGCACCTTCGCCTCGACCGTCCGCCCTCTGTCGCCCGGTTCGAGTGCCAACAGATCAGCCTCGCCGCCGATCGGGGCATCGGTTTCGACCGGCGTTTCGGCGAGCGCGACCGACGTCGAGGCCCCGAGATTGAGTTCGGGTTCGTCGTCCCACTCGCGGACGCCGGCGTTACCGATGGCGAGCGAATCGCCGGCCTCGAAGCCGAAATCCTGCCATGCGGTGTACGAGATCGTCCCGGTTTCGTCGCCAAAGCGGCCCTCGCGGATCGTGTTGTCCTCGCCTTGGTAGCGGATCGTCCGCGTGCCAACGGTCAGCACACGAACCTCGACGGAGACGGTTTCGAGATCGGTCGTGATGTCGGCAAGCGACCGTGTTTCGGGAGTCGCGTCCGTCGAACCGGGTTCGCCACCGTGTTTGCGGCGCACGCTCCGTTTGGCTTCTTCGAGGGGAACGCTGTACGAGAGCAGCGCCTCGAGGTCGTCCTTGGCCTCCTGTGTGTCAATACCGAGCGCGGAGGCGAGCTCCTCGGCATGGCTGGTAACGTCCATCACACACCAGTCCGTTCCGGTGCGTAAAAACTGTTGTCGCCGTGAGGGGTTCGCCAACGGCTAAGTGGGTGGGTTCCGCAGAAGCAGATATGAGTGAATCCGACGAGTTGGCCCCGGTGGAGTACACGACCCGAATCGAAAACGGCCGAACGGTGATCGACGTGACCGGCGAAACGCGGGTTGCGGTCGTGATTCAGTCCGAAACCGGCGAGCGGATCTACTTTCCGCCCGAGGAAATGGACGAACACGGCCGCGACGAGCAGGACAGCCCCTACCAGCCGAGCGACAGCCCGTATCAGTCCGACAGTCCCTACCAACCCGCCGACAGCCCGTACCAACCCAGCGAGGACACCGAAGTCAGTACCCGCGGCGTTTCGCAGACGGCAACCGGCTTCCGGATTACCCACCCCGAACCGGCCAGCGAAATCTCGGTCTTCCGCGACGCGGTAGCGGCGTAGATCCGCCGCCCTTCGGACACGACTTTTTCACTGCGTGTAGACCGCCGGGTGCTGCTGTCGGTTGATGTGTCGAAGAATGCGGCCCGATTACGGTCACCAATCAACCGACTGCTCGAGGTACGATCTACTGTCGCCCGTCGAGCGCCGTCTGATACACCGAAAGAAGGTCGTCAGCGACCGCGTCCCACGTTCGCGGCTCGTACTGTGGCGGCTTCTTGCGGGCAAGCGCCCGCTCGATGCCGCTGGCGATCGAATCCGAGTGTGTCGTGACCTCGACCAGACAGCCATCGGGCAGCGTCTCGCGAACGCCGCTCTCGGTGGCGACAACCTGACAGCCGGCCGACAGCGCCTCGGTGATCGTCAGCCCGAACGGTTCGGCGCGCGACGGCGAGACGAACACGTCGGCAGCCGCGTAGTAGTCGCCGAGGTCGGTTTCGTCGATGTAGCCCGCAAACACGACGCGATCGGTGATGCCGAGCAGTTCGGCGAACATTTTGAGATGCTCGGTCTGGTGGCCGCTCCCGCCGAGCACCAGCGTTGCGTCGGTATCGCGGAGTTTCTTCATCGCATACAGGAGGTGTGTGATCCCTTTCTGGTCGGTGTGACGGCCGACGAAAAACAGCATCGGGCCGTCGATTCCGAGTTCGTTCTTGACTTTGGTTCCCGTCGCATCGATTTCCGAAAAGCCGTTGTGAACGACATGCGAGTCAACGCCGTACAGATCCAGAACGTCTTGGCGGGTGATGTCGCTGACCGAAATGAGGACATCCGACTGCCGCGCGACACGACGTTCGGTTTCGACCTCGCGTTCGGGCGGGTTGATGTTGCGGTCGGACGAGAGTGAGTGGAACGCCGAGACCCAGAGGGCGTCGGTTTCGCGTTTGGCGCGAAGTCCCGGACCGTACCCGAACCAGTCGTTTGTGTGCGCAATGTCGGCATCCTCGGCGAGTTCGACGAACCGGTCGCTCATCCGCCCGATTCGGGTCGTGATGTCGCCGTCGCCGGTCGGGACGCTGTGGATTCCGTCGCGGTTCTCGGGCGCATACTCGGCCGGGAGCAACAGTTCGAGGTCGCCGTCGTCGCGGTCCTCGAACGCTTCGAAAACTTCCCCGACCCAGGTATCGAGTCCGCCGGTAACATTCGGTGGAAACCCCCAGCCGAGCATGAGTACTCGCGGTGTCATGATCGTTCGTTGGATTACCCACCACTTAGCAGTTAGCCATTCGGAACCGTTCACCGTTCGTGATAGATTGCTGTCAGACACCCGCGTCAGTCAGTCGCCACAACGGAACCGAGGCGCCACCAGATAAATCGACAGCGCCGACAAGGGGCTTCGAAATCCTTTTACAGCTTTCGGGTGGAGATATACTAACTCAACCATGGACGTCACTATCATTTCCGAAACCGAGAACCCGATGTTGCACCGCTCGGATATTCGCTTCGAAATCGTTCACGACGAGGCAACGCCCTCGCGGCTCTCGGTTCGCGACAGCCTCGCGGCAAAACTCGACAAAAGCTCCGACGAGGTTGTCATTCACGAACTCGACACCAAGTTCGGCATGCGCAAAACCGTTGGCTACGCGAAGGTGTACGAGAGTTCAGCGTTCGCTCATGAGGTCGAACAGAAACACATGCTCGAACGCAACAAGATTGCCGCCGAGGACGCCGAAGCCGACGCTGAGGAAGCCTGATCGGGGAGATGCGCGTTCTCGGCATCGAGGGCACCGCCTGGGCCGCCAGTGCCGCTCTTTTTGACGAGAATAGCGACACCGTTTTCATCGAAACTGACCCCTACGAACCCGATAGCGGCGGCATTCATCCGCGCGAGGCCGCCGAACACATGAGCGAGGCGATTCCACAGGTTATCGAGCGCACGCTCAACCGCGCCGAAGCAACCGCCGACAGCAATGCGGCGTCGAACCACTCCGACATCGACTGCGTTGCCTTTTCGCAGGGGCCGGGGCTCGGGCCCTGTCTCCGAACGGTCGGCACCGCCGCCCGTGCGGCCGCCCAGGCGCTCGATGTGCCGCTCGTCGGCGTCAACCACATGGTTGCCCACCTCGAAATCGGTCGCCACCAGTCGGGATTTGCGTCGCCGGTCTGTCTGAACGCCTCGGGCGCAAACGCCCACCTGTTGGGGTTTCACAACGGCCGGTATCGCGTTCTCGGCGAAACAATGGACACCGGCGTTGGCAACGCGCTCGACAAGTTCACCCGCCACGTCGGTTGGAGCCATCCGGGCGGCCCGAAAATCGAACAGGCCGCAAAAACGGGCGAATTCATCGATTTACCGTACACGGTGAAGGGGATGGATTTCTCGTTTTCAGGAATTATGAGCGCCGCCAAGCAGGCCGCAGACGACGGCGAAGCGATCGAAGACATCTGTTTTTCGCTCCAAGAACACGTGTTTGCGATGCTAACCGAGGTCGCCGAGCGCGCACTCTCGCTGACCGGCACCGACGAACTCGTTCTCGGCGGGGGAGTCGGCCAAAACCGGCGACTGCAGTCGATGTTGGAGACGATGTGTGACGAACGCGGTGCGGACGTCTGGATTCCAGAAAACCGGTTTCTCCGCGACAACGCGGGAATGATCGCCGTTCTCGGCGCGAAACAGTTCACCGCCGGGCAAACGGTCAAAATCGAGGAGTCGGCGATCGACCCGAACGTTCGGCCCGATCAGGTGCCCGCTGGCTGGCGGACGGGCGAGCCCTCGGTTGCGCGGGGACTGGCCGCCGACGCCGAGGGGCGCTCCGAAGCCGACGCCGACACCGGGTCGATTTCGCGTCGGTTCCGCGGCGCAGAGGCGGTCGTCGACATCGTCGAGGCGGCGGACGCCGCCGACTTCCCGGGTCGGATCGTTCGCAAACAACGACTCGCGAAAACCTACCGGCACCCCCAACTCGACGAAACGCTTCGGCGCGAGCGGACGACCGCCGAAGCGCGACTGACGAGCGAGGCGCGACGGCTGGGCGTCCCGACACCGTTGGTCTGGGATGTCGATCGCGAAACGGCGACAATCACGTTTCAGTTCGTCGGCGAGCGCGATCTGGCCGCAGAACTCACCACCGACGCGGTTCGAGCGGTCGCCCGACAGCTCGGAACCCTCCACCGCGCGGGCGTCGTCCACGGCGACCCAACGACCCGAAACAGCCGTCGTGGCGAGCGCGTCTGGCTCATCGACTTCGGTCTCGGCTTTCATTCGGGCCATGTCGAGGATCACGCGATGGATCTCCACGTCTTTTTGCAGAGCCTCACCGCGACCGCAGCCGAGCCCGAATCGCTCCGAGCGGCGGTACGAGCGGGCTACACCGAAACCGGGGACGAGGCCGTACTCGATCGGTTGGCAACCATCGAGGGTCGGGGACGGTACCAGTAGACGGCGCAGCAGTGGCCCGCACACCCGAACCTATCAGTAAACAAAGGCGAATTTTCATTACCTCAAGGCGCAATCTTCCTGCTATGGGAAGTAAACCAGAGTCAGGCGAAATTCTCGGCCTGCCGTACAACTTCGAACGTCCCTCAATCGGGCGGCTGCTGTCGGCACACTGGCAGCCAGACGAGGGAATGTTGGTCAAAAAACCGTTCGGCATCGGCTACACGCTCAACCTCGCCAACTGGCGGTCGTGGGTTGCGCTCATCGTTGTCGGCGGCCTGTTCTATCAGGAACGAAGTGCCGCGCGCGATGACGCGGACGCCGAGTCCGCGGTCGCGGACGAACCGGTCGAAGTTATCGTCGAAGACTGAGTTGGCCCCGGCTGCGACACCGACTGCATTGATCCGGTCTCACGAACTCACGCAGTCACCGTCGTTTTGTCACTCATTCCCCACCAGCCGTGCGACTTTCAGGCGAACAGCGCCGAGCGGCGGGCGAACCGACGGCTCTTTGCGGCGGGCGACAAAGCCGGTCGTATGCTTCAGTACGTGACGACGAATCCCGGCAAACTCCGGGAGGCGCGAGCCTATCTCGGCGAGAACTCGGTCGCGGGATACGACTACGACTACACCGAGATTCAGTCGCCCTCGATGGAGGAGATCGCCGTTCACGGTGCGCGAGAGGCCGCCCACGAGGTCGGCGGCCCCGTTATCGTCGACGACGCGGGACTGTTTATCCCGGCGCTCGACGGCTTTCCGGGGCCGTACTCCTCGTACATCGAGAACACGCTCGGCATCGACCGCGTCTGGCGACTCGCGAGCGAACTCGACGATCCGGCGGCGGAGTTCCGCTGTGTGCTGGCGTACTGCGCTGGCGAGACAGCCACCGAGGCCAACGCGATCGGGGCCGACGAGCGCGATGTGACCTGTTTCACCGGCGTTGTTCCCGGTCGGCTCGTTGCCCCGCGTGGAACGGGTGGCTTCGGCTACGACCCGATTTTCGAACACGACGGCCGAACGTTCGCCGAGATGACCAGCGAGGAGAAAAATGCGGTTTCACACCGCGGGCGTGCGCTCGAACAGTTCGTCGAGTGGGTTGAAACGCAGTAGCCGTCAGCCGCCGACCGCTCTCAAAACGACCCGTATGCTACCGATCTGAACCGCGCGGATCGCGATCAGGGCCGCGATACGATCCCGGTTCGGTTGTTTCGTACAGCCCGGCCGGATCGAACACCGCCGCAAACGCCGCCGGCTGGCGAACGCTCACCGGAAACCGGCTCGTGAGCGACGCGCCCGGCGCTGATCCGGTGAGTTCGTCGTCGAACGAGAGGAGGTGCATCGCGCCGCCACGGTATGCGGATGCCAACGCCGGATGGTCGCCGGCGGGCTGACTGATCGGCTCGCGCCAGCGATCGATGAGCACGCGCCAGTCGGTCGCGAAATCGGCGTCGGCAACGCGGGTGAGAACCGCTTCGGTATCGGCGACGAGCGGATCGCTCGCAACGAGCGTCGTCCACGAGTGCGTCCAGAGTAACTCAAGCGCGTTTGTGGCGGGGTCGAACCCGAGTGCATCCACCGCCAACACGTCGGCATCGGCGACGACGCGCGTTGGATGAGCGTCGAGTGGATCGCTAACCGAGGCGGTGCCCGAAGTGGCGGCTCCCGTTGCGGAGTCGTTCACGGCGTCGTCGCCCTCGGTCGAGTCGACAGATTTCGAATCGGACGGCTGAGTCTCAGGCCCGGCTGATTCTCGCGCGGTCGGCTGTGAAGCGCGGCGGGTAGCGAGTGCTGCGCGAACCGACTCGATTGTGGCCGCGTCGGGGCTGCGGTCACGAAGTGTCGCCCAGTCCATACGGTTCGTTGTCCGCACGCGCAAAGAGCGTTGGCTGTCGGCTCACTCGCCGAGCAGGAGCGATTCGATTTCGTCGAGCGCGTCGCGTTCGACGAGCAACGCGATTCGGTCGCCGGCTGTGACGGTTGTCGTCGGCAGCGGAATGGTCAGCGACTCGTCAGCGTGGCCGTGCGCGTAGAGCCGGGCCGTGTTCGGCAGGTCGATTTCGGCGATCCGCTGGCCCACAACCGGCGCATCCTCAGTAATCGTGAGCACGGTGAGTTGGAGTTGTTCGGTGAGTTCACCAATCGCGTTGAGACTGCCGCCCAACAGCGCGGTTTTTGCGCCGGCCGCGCCGAGCCGTTGGGGATAAATAACGTCGTCGACGTTCGAAACGTACTCGTCGTACACGTCGCTCTCGAGGTCTTCGCTGATTCGCATGACGGTTCGACAGCCGTATTTGGTGCCGAGTTCGCAGATGCGGTAGTTGGATTCGACGTCGCCGGTGATTCCCCCAAGCGAGTCGGCAGTCTCGATACCGGCCTCCGTGAGCACCGCCTCGTCGGTGCCGTCGCCCTCGACGACGGTGAGTCCCGCCTCGCGTGCGCGCTCGACTTTCAGTCGGTCGTTGTCGACGACGACAACATCGTATCCCTCCTCGTCGAGAACGCGCGCGGTGCGCGAGCCAACGCGGCCGTAGCCAACGACAATAATTCGCATGCGAACTCGTACGACACTCGATGGCAAAAAGGTGTGTCCCAAAAAATCGCTTCAATCGTCAACCGAAAGCCGCCGGTCGACGGTCGTGGCGCGAGTCTCCCACTACGTCGGATCGGGTGTGTTTGGTGATCCGTCCGTGGTTACATCGCACCGCCCATGCCGCCCATTCCACCCATGCCGCCACCCATGCCGCCGCCCATTCCGCCGGGGCCGCCGGCTGGCATGTCGGGCTCGTCATCGTCGTCGCCGACCTGTCCACCCGACAGATCGCCGGCAGCGATAACGTCGTCGATGCGGAGGATCATCGTCGCGGCCTCGGTGGCCGACTCGATAGCCTGCGTTTTGACGCGGAGTGGCTCGACAACGCCCTCGGCTTCCATGTCGATCACGTCGCCGGTGTAGGCGTCGAGGCCGGCACCGAACTCGCCGGCGTCGTGGCGCGAGCGCAGCGCAACGAGCGAGTCGATCGAGTCGAGTCCGGCGTTCTCAGCGAGCGTGCGCGGGATGACTTCGAGCGCGTCGGCAAAGGCTTCGACCGCCAGCTGTTCGCGACCGCCAACGGAGTCGGCGAAGTCACGAAGCTGCAGGGCGAGTTCGGTCTCGGGTGCGCCGCCGCCTGGGAGCACCTGGCCGTCTTCGAGGGTTGCGCGAACAACGCCGAGCGAATCCTCGACGGCGCGTTCGACCTCGTCGACGACGTGCTCGGTGCCGCCGCGAACAACGAGGGTGACGCTTTTGGCGTCCTCGACGTCCTCGACGAACAGCCGCTCGTCGCCGCCGATGTCCTTCTGAGCGACGCTGCCGGCGAAGCCGAGGTCGTTCTCGGACAGGTCGTCGAGGTTGGCGACGACGCGTGCGCCGGTCGCACGAGCGAGCGCCTTCAGATCGCTGTTTTTGACGCGACGAGCGGCGATGATTCCTTCCTGGGCCAGATAGTGTTGGGCCATGTCGTCGATGCCGTCGCCGACGAAGACGACGTCGACACCGGCGTCCGAAAGCTGGTCGACCATCGCTTTGAGCTGTTTTTCTTCCTCGTCGAGGAACTCTTGGAGCTGCGATGGGTCGGTGACGTTGACCTCGGCGTCGATCTCGGTTTCTTTGACTTCGAACGCGCCGTCGAACAGTGCGATCTGTGCGTCTTCGGCAAAGAACGGCATGTTCTCGTCAACGCGCTCTTTGTCGACGATGACGCCCTCGATGAGCTCGGAGTTGTCGATGGAGCCACCGGTAACCTTCTCGACGCTGACGTTGTCGAGATCGATTCCGTCGGCATCGCGAATCGCCAACACGGCATCGACGACGAGTTCGGCGAGCAGATCCTTCGCGCCCTCTGCGCCCTTGCCGGTCATCGCGGTCGTGGCGATCTGGACGAGCGTGTCGTGGTCGTCCGGCGAGACCTCGATGGCCTCGTCTTCGAGGATTTCTTTGGCCTTTTCTGCGGCCTGTCGGTAGCCCTGTGCGATGGTGGTCGCGTGGATATCCGAGTCGATCAGTTCTTCGGCCTGATCGAGGAGTTCGCCAGCGACGACGACGGCGCTCGTGGTGCCGTCGCCGACCTCGTTCTCCTGTGTCTCGCTGACTTCGACGATCATGTTGGCGGCGGGATGGTCGATGTCCATCTCTTTGAGGATGGTGACACCGTCGTTGGTGACGACGACCGAGCCGCCCGAATCGACGAGCATTTTGTCCATTCCCTTTGGACCCAGCGTGGTCCGAACGGATTCGGCGACGGCCTTGCCGGCCGTGATGTTCATCGACTGTGCATCCTTGCCGGAGGTCCGCTGGCTGTCCTCCGACAGTACGATCATCGGCTGATTACCCATTCGCTGTCGCTGAGACATAGTACACCTCCTGATTGTTTGTGATTCTATATAAAGGCGTCGTCTGCATCCGGCCGGCATGCCTTATGTCTGGCTAATTTACCCATGAAAATGTGTACCATACGCACGGTTTAAGTACCGCTCAGGCGGTTGCAACCGTGTTTTCTTTGTCAGACGAAATACCGTTACCAGTTTGCAAAATGTAGCGGTTAGCGATGGCGTGAACTACCCCACCCTGCTCGCGCTGACGCGCTCGCTGAGGGTGGGGTCGTC
>OBKM01000735.1_pt1 | contig 15369 bp, 21 predicted proteins | sample 1519691 | NCBI WGS metagenome assembly OBKM01 (sample SAMEA37050418, study PRJEB22526) | metagenome | biome: saline pan; feature: lake; material: water | place: Egypt | collected 2015 | depth 0.5 m | reverse complement strand
CGGGCGCGTGGCCTCTGGAGTCAGCCGCCATGCCTGGCTTGGCCACGTCCCCTCGTCAATCCGTACCTCCGGTTTCCCTAAATGGGTTTCGATTCACCGCACGGCTATGGGCTCTCGACCCCAACGGCCGGTATGGCGGATTCGATTCCGGTCACCGTTCGCGACGGCGACACGGAGACGACGATCGACGTATCGCCGGGGGCCGTCCTCCGGGACGTCCTTTCGGAGCATGGGTTCGAGGTGTACGGCTCCGTGTCGCGGGTGGCCAACTGCGGTGGCCGGGGGCTGTGTGGCACCTGCGGCGTCCGGATCGAGGAGGCGATCGAACCGTTCGGGCTCCACGACGCGGCGGCCCAACGGTGGGGGTACCCACGCCTTTCCTGTCGGATCAAAGTCGAGGAGCCGATGACCGTCGAGCTCGTCGAGAAGCGCCTGTGGGGCCAGTTGCGCCCCCGATAACTGCGGACACGCGGCCGTTTTCCGGTCGGGAGATGCCGGAACTTATATGAAAATAACCGGCGTATCGGGAGTATGTACACGATCGTTTCGGGGATCGACAACGACAAGCAGCGAGCGGCGATGCAAGCGCGAACGATCACCGACATGCCGATGCACGCGGACGAGGTGGAAGTCGTTCTCACCCACAGTTTCAAGGACAACCCCTCCGGCGCGTCCATCGCGCAGGTGTCCTCCGTCCAGCGGGCCCAGGAACTTCTCGAGGACGCCGGCCTCGAGGTCGTCCTCGAGGAGTCGGGGAACAACGATCCGGCCGCCGCGGTTTTGGACTTCGCCGACGAGTACGAAGCCGACCTGATAGTCGTGGCCGGTCGAAAACGCTCCCCGACGAAAAAGGCGGTGTTCGGCAGCGTCAGCCAGGAGATCATCCTCAGCACCGACCGACCGGTGTTGGTCTGTGGATCGCCCGAGTAGGGCCTTTCTTTGAGCGGTCCGACTGATCCGTGTCCGGACGGTCCCTCTAGCGGTCCGTCTCGCTCCAGTTGCAGTCCTGGCATTTGTATCCGGTCACGAACTCGGTGACGCTCGGCATGTAGCCGACCGAGATGACGTTGCCCCCACACTCGGGGCAGGCCCGCTCGGCGTCTTCGATCGCTTCGGCGTCCATGATATCGTCGCCTTCGATGAGCTCGGCGAGTTTACCCGGCGTGACCATCCGTCCCTCGACGACGCGGTTGTCGGCCATACTCGCGTAACTGACGCCGACGATGGTAAGCCTGACCGTTGCGGCCGGTATGAATCCGTCCCCGACTCACAGCCACGGTGCTCGGTCACCGTCGGAAACGCCCGGTGCGCCCTCGTCCTCGGGTGCCTCGTCGTCGGGATCGATACCATCGTCCAAGGCCGGCTCCTCGAGTGCGTCCCCGGGACCGCCGTCGGTCGCCGCGGACCCCTCCTCCCCGGGATCGGGAAGCTCGATCGCCCCGTCCGGGTTGAACGCGAGCAGCCCGGTCAACGCGAGCACGATGAGCGCCAGCGGCTCCTCGCCGGTGATCGGGCCGACCTCCAGGATGGTCAACGGGAGCACACCCAACGCGACAGCGCTCCCGAACCGGAACCTGTCGATGTCGACGTTCCCGCGGAGCCACGGTCCGAGCAGGGCAACGGCGAGCGCGAAGCCGACACCGACCGCCGCCGCGCCGGTCCCATAGAGGACGTACATCGGCTCGGAGACGAACGCGATCTCGAACCCGTTCGGCCGGAAGCTGGCCACCAACCCGAGGACGATGATGACGCTCGGGCTCGGGAGATACTCGCCGACCGTCGCGCTTGCGGTTTTCGCCGCGATGGCGAGGATGACAAGCGCCGCGAAGCGTTTGAAGATCTCCATCGACAACAGCGATTCGATGGTCGGCGCGACCGCGGCCTGGAGGGCCGCAAACGGGATGACGAACGCTCCGACGAGGAGGATGTTGCGGACGCGGTCGCGCCGGCTGCCCTCCATTTCGGCGAGGACGACCGCCAGCGTCGCGCTCCCGCCAAAGATCAACAGGCCGACCTCGACCATCCCGAGGACCGACGAGATCGCCCCTGCGAGAATCAACGCCGCGAAGATGCCGTCCAGAAGCGGCAACGCCATGACGGTCGCGAGGAGTCGGGTCCCCTCGCCGACGCGTCGCTCGAGGCGTAGCGCTACCGGATGCCGGGACGTGCTCATGCGTCAGGCTATCGGTCCCTCACCGTAGGATCGGCGATAGCGATGGCGATACCCTCCGGGACGGTCGCGTCCGGTCCCGAAACCGAACCGCTTGAGGGTATTCTCCGCGTTTTTGTTCCGCATCGCAAATGTAAATGTAATGCCGGTGTCGAGGGCGTGCTCGCCGGCGATACGGGCTGCGATGGGACTTGCGGAGTCCATACGATATGTTATCGCCGTCGTGGTAATAAATGTTGTGTGAGCCACGGCGACAAACGGCCGACGAACGGTTGCTCTCAGTCGTTTAAATCAGACGAACGCCTTTCGAATCGGGTTTGTCACTCACGAATGTATGTGTTTGTCGCCCACGAATGTATGTATCTGTCCAGTCGTGTACACCGGTGTCTATCGGCGTCCGAGCACCGATGGTGAACCGATCGACGAACCGTACGCGTCTACGGAACTCCCTCACGTTCGATCGCCGATCGTCCGTTCGTCCCGCTGTCCACCCGCCGTCCCCCTGTCGAGTCTCCGCACGGGGACGGAGTCTCGCAACGCTTTTCATTCCCCGATTCCGACCGTTTACATGGCGAGCGACGAGCCCTTCTCAGAGAAACTCCGTGTACCCGAGGCATTGACGTTCGACGACGTGTTGCTCCGGCCCAAGGAGAGCCGAGTCGAACCCGACGACGCCGACATGACGACCCGCGTTTCGACGAACGTGACGATCAATCTCCCAGTCCTTTCGGCCGCGATGGACACCGTCACCGAGGCCGAGTTGGCGATCGAGATGGCCCGAAACGGCGGCCTCGGTGTCCTCCACCGCAACATGTCCGTCGAGGAGACGGCCGAACAGGTCGAACAAATAAAACGCGCCGACGAACTTATTATCCGTGACGTCGTTACGGCCTCCCCCGACCAGACCGTCCGTGAGGTCGACGAGATGATGGAACGGAACGGCGTCTCGGGTGCCCCTGTCGTCGACGACGACGGCGTCGTGTTGGGTATCATCTCCGGGACCGATATCCGTCCGTATCTCGAAGTCGGCGAGTACGACGCGGTGCGGGAGGCGATGACGGACGAGGTCGTTACGACCGGCGAGGACGTGACGCCGCGGGACGCACTCGAGTTGATGTATGAACACAAAATCGAGCGCGTCCCGATCGTCGACGGTGACGATCGGTTGACGGGGCTCATCACGATGGCGGGCGTGCTCGCCCGCCGCGAATACGACAGCGCGGCCCGCGACGACGACGGCGCGTTGCTCGCTGGCGTCGCCGTCGGTCCCTTCGAAACGGACCGCGCCAAGGCGGCGGACGAGGCCGGCGCGGACATCGTTTTCATCGACTGTGCCCACGCCCACAACCTCGATGTCATCGATTCGGCCCGCGAGATCAAAGCCGAGATCGACGCCGATGTCGTCGTCGGCAACGTCGGAACGCGCGAGGCGGCCGAGGAGATAATCGACTTCGCCGACGGGATCAAAGTCGGCATCGGTCCCGGTTCGATCTGTACGACGCGGATCGTCTCCGGCTCCGGGATGCCACAGATCACCGCCGTTTCCGAAGTCGCGGACGTCGCCTCCCGACACGACGTTCCGGTCATCGCCGACGGGGGTATCCGATACTCCGGCGACGCGATCAAGGCGATCGCCGCGGGAGCCGACGCGATCATGCTCGGATCGTATTTCGCCGGAACGGACGAGGCCCCCGGTCGCGTTATCACGATGAACGGCAAACGATACAAGCAGTACCGCGGGATGGGTTCGGTCGGCGCGATGAACGACGGCGGCGGCGACCGCTACCTGAAAGACGAAGACGAAGAGGAGTTCGTCCCCGAGGGCGTCGAGGCGGCGAAGCCGTACAAGGGCTCGCTCGCGTCCGAACTCCACCAACTGGTCGGCGGCATGCAGTCCGGTATGGGGTACGTCGGCGCGGAGACGATCCCGGAGTTCAAAGAGCGAAGCGAGTTCGTCCGGGTGTCCTCCGCCGGCCAGACCGAAAGCCACGCCCACGACGTCGTGATCACGGACGAAGCGCCGAACTACAGCCCCGAGAACTGACACTAGTGGACGAACGCACATGGATCCGACTCGCGGGTTAGTCGCCGTTCGCGCCGTCGAACGGCGTGCGCCGCCTAGGTCGTGTGTCCGTTCGTTCGGCCATCAGTATGAGACTGACGTGCCGCGTCGTTTCGGTGTCCGTCTCCACTATCATGTTGGTAATACCCCTGGAAAACGTACGTGACCGCATGTCCGGCGTCACCGTGCTGGGGGTTGCTGTTCTCGGAGTGTTGGAGAGTGCCGTTCTCGGAGTGTTGGAGAGTGCCGTTCTCGGAGTGTTGGAGAGTGCCGTCTTCGAACGGCTCTTCGAGACGTTCGGTCCCTTTTTGATCCCAGCGACGATCTTCCTCATCGGGGCCGTCGGATATCTGATTCTCTACGCGATCGAACGCTCCCGCAACGAGGATTGGCTGGGCGGCGACGGATGACGGAACGTCCGGAATGCGACCGACGCCCGCCGCGGACGGCCGGAATGCGACCGACACCCGCCGCGGACGGCCGGAATGCGACCGACGCCCACCGCGGACGGAACGATCACGCGAGCGGGACGCCCGCTACCGGGGAACCAGTTATATCCATCCCGTACGAGTGGCCGAACATGAACGACGATGCGATGGGGCGATTCCCTGTTCCGGATCGGGCCGAACTCCCGGACGATGTCGAAGACCGCATCCACGAGGAGACCGAACGGGCCGGGTTCACCCCGAACGTCTTTTCGGCGTTCGCGTACAAACCGAGCCACTTCAGGGCGTTTTTCGCCTACCACGACGCGTTGACGGAGGACACGCCGCTGGAACGCGAGGAGATCGAGATGCTCATCGTGACCGTCTCGGGGATCAACGACTGTCTGTACTGCGTCGTCGCCCACGGGGCCTTGCTCAGGATCTTCGCCGGCGCACCAAAACTCGCCGACCAGCTGGCGACGAACCACCGGAGCGCCGATCTCTCCGGCTCCCACCGCGAGATGCTGGACTTCGCCGAAAAGCTCACCGAAAATCCCGGTACGGTCGGGGAGACGGACATCGAACGGCTCCGCGAGGCGGGCTTTTCCGAGGAAGAGATCTGGGACATCGCGAGCGTCGTCTCGTTTTTCAACCTCTCGAACCGGATGGCGACGCTGATCGATATGCGACCAAACGACGAGTTTTACCGGATGGGTCGCGGCGACGACGAGTAGCGACAAAGCGGGTCGGCCGCGTCGGTCAGTTTCTATCTCTTTCATGTCAACTACACTCATGGATATCTGCGTCGCCCCCCGACGACATCGACGCGATCCGGAGGATCGCACGCGCTTCCTTGGAGCACGACTACTCCGAAATCCTGAGCCGCGAAAGCGTCGAATCGGCTGTCAACGACTGGTACGGCCGCGACCGGCTCGGGGCGGAACTCGGCGATCCCTGGACGCATATTTATATTGCGACCGACGGGGACGGTGTGACTGCCGGGTTCGCCCACGCCGTTCTCGACGGTGACGAGGGGAACCTCCTGCGGCTCTATATCCGCCCGGATTCGCGCCGCGAGGGGGTCGGCGGTGCGCTCTTCGATCGGGTTCGACACGAACTCTTCCGGCACGGCATCGAGCGTCGCAACGCCAAGGTGTTGGCCGACAACGAACTCGGCGACCAGTTCGACGAGGACCGCGGGCCCGAACTCGTCGGTCGGGCGGAGACGCGGATCGACGGGGAGTCCTTCGGCGAAAACACCTACGTCCTCGAAGCCGAGTAGAAACCGAACGCCCGCTCGGGTCGCCCCGAAAGCGCCGTGGTTTTGTGTTTCTCCTCCGATACGACCGTATGGGATCGATCCGTCCGCCAGAACTCGAGTCCCGATTGGAAGCCGACAACGAGCCGTTCGTCCTCGACATCCGCCCCCGGCGGAGCTACCGTTCCGGGTCGATCGCTCCGAGCCACAACGTCCCCGTTTATAACGATCTCCGGCGGGGAAACGACGACGCGCTTTGTGACCGAATGGACGAACTACCGCGGGACAGAGAGATCATCGTCGTCTGCAAGCAGGGAATCGTCGCGAAACGGGCGAGGGGACTGTTGACGGAGGCGGGGTACGACGCGGTCACGCTCGCCGGCGGAATGGGCGGCTGGAACGGATACCGGAACGGAACGCTCGGATACAGGGTCCGCGCCTTCGTGTGGCGGCTGTTCGGATAACATAGGGGGCTCCCGACTCGACGGTCCGCACCGAGCAAGCGCCGACCCTCCGCCGTCCCGCACCGGCCGCTCTATCGATCGTTCGACGGCCTGTCTTCGGTCCGACGGCGCGTCTCGCTGCAGCCGATCAGACCCCCGACCCACTCCGCGAAGCCTCCTGGCCGCACTCTCGAGGCGTGTTCACGTTTATTATGCCCCTCGCCGAAGCGTCCCGTATGTCACCCGATTCATTCGAGGTTTCGGTTCCGGATGATGTCGATCCCGGCGGAACGCTGTTTGTCGGTCTGACCAACCCCGGCATGGCGGGTATCACCGCGGTCGACTATCTCGTCCAGCACCCCCCTCCGAGGAGATCGGACACATCTCCCCGTCGGAACTGCCGGCTATAACCCCGTTTGAGGACGGTACGCCGAGACACCACACTCGGTTGTACGATCTGATCGATATCGACGCCAGCGTCTTGATCTGTGAGCTGTTCGTCCCGGCACCGGTCGCGCGGTCGTTTGTCGATTCGCTCACGGAGTGGGTCGCGTCGAACCGGATCGACGAACTCGTTTTGCTCCACGGCGTCCCCTTTCCACACGGTCCGGAGGATCACGAGACGTTTTATATCGCCTCGGAACGGTACCGGAGTAACCGACTCGATGGGCACGAGATTCAGCCGCTCAAAGGTGGTTTTCTCGACGGTGTCGCGGGCGAGCTCGTTGCGCGAGACGTCGGCGGGACCATGCCGCCGGTCGGTGTCTACGTGACGCCGACCCATCCGCCCGGTCCCGATATCGACGCCGCCTTCAGGTTCCTCGACGCGATCGAGCGTATCTACGATGTCGATGTCGATCGAGCGGAGTTGGAGCGACGCGCCGAGGAGATCAGACAGCACTACGCGAACCTGGCCGAGCGGATGGCCACCTTCGAAGCCGAGTCGACCGTGCGGGAGTACCCTGAAGACCGGATGTTCATGTGACTGTCCGCCGCGGTCGAGGAAGCGGCCATGATATCGCGACGCTCGGACGTATCACCAACTACTGGGGACGACGAACCATATCCTCGACGTTTCCAACGGCTACACACCTCGTATTGGTGGACGAGATCGAATGCCCCGACGCATGAGCGATCCGCCGTTTGCTCCGTCGAACGGCCCGATCCGCCCGGGTCATGTGTCCGATCGTTTGTCCGTCAGTATCAGCCGGCGCTTTGCCGGTGGCGTCGACCCGCGTTGATTCGATCGGACGGGTCGACCGACGAAGAACGGCACAGAGGGACTCGACGGCGCAGCCCGGACGGCGTTACTCTTCGAGGGCGTCGCCGATGCGTTCGATCTCGCGGCGGATGTCGTGAAGCTCATCGCGGACCTTCCGGACCTCACGGACGAGCTCCTCGTTGCCGACCGAATCGCCTTCCTCGTCGGGGCCGCCGCCCATACCCGGGGGGCCACCTCCCATACCGCCGGGGCCGCCACCGCCCATCATGCCACCCATCATCTGTGCGAAGGGGCTGCCGCCCATGCCGCCACCCATACCGCCGGGGCCGCCGCCACCCATCATCTCTTCCATTTTCTCCTCGCGGCTCATCCCCTCGCCCGTCTCGGAGCCTTCACCCTCCTCAGCCCGCTTTTGTCTGATCTCCTCGACGCGCTCGCGGAACGATTTCTCCTCGCTCTCGTCGCCGGTTTCGGGATCTTCCTCGTCCGTCATGGCGTGTCCTTCCGGCTCCCGACAAAAAAGTCCACAGGTTCCGTGGACGAGTTACGGAAAGGGCCGCCGCCGAAGCGATCCAGACGGCGTCGGTTGAGCTATCGGAACGCGCCGAGATCCGCCTGCAACGCCCGCGATTCGGCCTCCGTTTCGATCTCGTATCCGAGTAACGACCGCATATCGACCGCGAAGCGTCCGCCGGCCCGCTCCAGAACGAGCACCCGCCCTTTCGTGCCGAGGACCGTTCCAGTCGCGAGCGTCTCCGGGACGGGTGCCGACCGGAGATCGAGGCCGTACTCGAACTCCCGTATCGATTCGACCTCGAACCGATCGAGGAGCGCCCGCCAGGCGTCCCCGTCGACGGATCGGCCCATCCCCTCGATCTTGCTTTGGACGCGAACGGCGTCCGGAACCGGCGTCGTCGCCGCGATCTCGGCCTCGATCTCCCTCGCGATGCGACCGTTCGCCACGCGGCGGAGGATCGCTCCCCGATCGGCCCCCTGTTCCCGGAGTCGGACGGTCGGGTCCGAACGGCCGGTCACGCCCACTTTGAACGTCGACGGCGCGAAGGCGGCCAGATAGACGGCGTGCTCGTGGTGGCAGTCCATCTCCGGTTTGAGGCAGGTCCCGGTGCATCTGGCGCAGATCCACGTCGAATCGTGGAGTTCACAGTACGGCGTCGACGCCGCCTCACAGCGGACGTGTTCGTCGCCGTCGATCACGCCGGCACAGCGACGGTCACCGAGTGTGTAGGCGAGCTCCCGCCCGCGGGAGAGCGTCTCGAGTTCGAGACTGCCGTTGCTCGCAACGACGAGGGCGGGGGCGGCCTCCGATCGAACGCCCGTCCGATATCCGACGATCTGCACGGGATCACGTAGCCAACGCACCGATTTATCGGTTATGAATGGCGGCCCCCGGCGTGGGACAGTTCTTTTGCCCGCCAGCCCGAACGACCGGTATGCTCGAAACGGCCCTGGAGGTGACCGTCGGTGACGGCGTCGAATTCAGTTTCTCGGTCGTCAACGCCGGCGATACGGCCGTCGAGCTCACGTTCCGTGACGCCTGCAGAGCCGACTTCGCCGTTTATCAGGGCGAGAACGAGCGCTGGCGGTACAGCGACGGCCGCGCCTTCGCACAGACGCTCACCACGGCCGACCTGCAACCGGGCGAGTCAGCCGCATTCGAGGAGGTCTGGCCGGAACCGGCGGCCGGCGATTACACCGCCGAGGCGACGCTTCGCGTCCGGGAGCGTGACGTTTCCGCCCGAACGCCGTTTTCAGTGTGATCCCGTCACCCGGGGTCGATCACGCCTCGCAGAGTAGCTCCCTGACCGCTCGCCGGACGGCGTCCTCGGAGGACAGCTCCGGCGTCCATCCGACCGCCGAAAGCTTCTCGATCGACAGCCGCATCCGGGGGACATCGCCGACCCAGCCGCGGTCGCCGCCGGTGTAGCTGTACTCCGGGTCGAGACCCATCTCCTCGGCGACGATGTCGGCGATCCGACGGACCGACGTCGTCGTTCGGGTCCCGAGATTGTACGTCTCTATCGTCCCCGTTTCGGCGTCGCCAACCCCGTTGTTAGCCCCGCGATCGGCCCCCTGGGACCGCTCGACGACGTGTTCCATCGCGGCCAGACACTCCGAGATATGCATATAGGACTTCTCCTGTCGGCCGTCGCCGAGGATCTCCAGTTCGGTCGGACCCTCCCGGAGTTTATGAATGAAGTCGGGAATCACAGCGCCCCGCTGGAGTCGCGGCCCGACGATGTTCGCAAACCGGAAACACCGGACATCGAACCCGTGGCTGTGTGCGTACACCGAAAGCAACGATTCCTCGGCGAGCTTTGCGGCCCCGTACATGCTGATCGGTTCGAGCGGCGCGTAATCCTCCGGTGTCGGCCGCGGTGCTTCGCCGTACACCGTCGACGAGGAGGTGAACACGATCTCCGGGCAGCCGACCGCGTCCATCCGTTCGAGAACGGACGCCGTCAGCGCCGTGTTGTCGCGGAACTGGGCGCTCGGATCGGTGCTGTCGACGGCCTTGTCGGCTGCGAGATGGAAGACGATCCCCGTCCGTTCGGTTATCGATTCCCGGAGAACGTCGGCGTCTTGGACGTCCCCCTCGACGATATCGGCGCCGTCCGGCACCCATTCCCTCCGGCCGTTGTCGAAGGTATCGACGACGACGACCTCGTTGTCCGCCACGAGACGGTCGGCGAGATGTGAGCCGATGAAGCCGCCGCCGCCCGTGATACAGATCCGCGCTCCGCTGAGTTCCATGAGCGGCGGTGGCATCGGCTCGGGTAAGTCGGTTTCGGCGTGACAGCCGTCCGTGTGTCTCGGTCGACGGACGGTTGATCGAAACCGTCCTCCGGAGCGATAGCCGACCGAAACCGCCTAACGGCCCGCGGCGAAAGCGCCGGTATGTACGCCGATCACGACGTCGTCGTCCTCCGGCTTGGGCACCGACCGGGGCGGGATAACCGGATGACGACACACGTGGGGTTGACCGCTCGTGCCCTCGGTGCCGATAGGGCCGTCATCTCAGGGGCAGCCTCCGACTCTATGGGGACAATAGAGGACATCACCGACCGGTTCGGTGGCCCCTTCGACGTCGAACTCACCGAACAGCCGCGACGGGTTATCCGTGAGTTCGACGGCGTCGTCGTTCATCTGACGATGTACGGACTCCCGCTGCAGGATGTCGAATCCGAAATCAGAGACGATCACAACGACGGCCCGATACTCGTCGTCGTCGGGGCGGAAAAAGTCCCGTTCGACGTGTATGAACGGGCCGACTACAACGTCGGCGTGACGAACCAGCCGCATTCGGAAGTCGCCGGGCTCGCGGTCTTTCTCGACCGACTCTTCGAGGGCCGGGAGCTAGACCGCAAATGGGAGGACGCGACACATCGGGTCGTTCCGAAGGCGACCGGCAAGAAGGTCGAGCCGATCGACGTGGATGGCTCCGGGTGAAGCTGATCGACGTGGATGGTTCCGAACGAAGCTGACCGGCCGGATCGAGACGGGGAGCAAACGGACCGGGACAGACAGCGCGGACGGGCCGCGGGCGGGACTGGCTGATCGAGTGTCCCGGATACATCCTGTTTTCCGCCACCGACGACAGCTATAAGTTCCCACCCGCCATGAAGTGTGGTACACTACAACACACATGAACCGAAACGATATGGAGCTACTATACGAGGAGTGCAACAGCGGGAACGACCGGGCGTGTAACACGCTTGAGCGGCTCTGTGAGGACGGAGTCGAGAGCGCCTGCACCCGGATCGAACCGTAACCATCGCCGGCGATCGGAGCTTCCGACCGATCAGAGCCACGGCGCGTCCGGCTCGACGAGCCCATCCGGGCGTCGTCCTTCGAAAACCGCCGTGATATCCGCGGCCACGTGTTCGTTGAGGTCCCGAACGGACTGTTCGGAATAGAAGGCGGTATGCGGCGTTACGGCGACGTCTTCTCTCCCGACGAGCGCGGAGTTCTCCGGCGGTTCCTCGTTCAACACATCGAGTCCGGCGGCGGCGATCTCCCCCGCATCGAGCGCACGGTAGAGAGCCTTTTGATCCACGATCGGCCCGCGGCCGACGTTTATCAGGATCCCCCGGTCGTTCATCCGTTCGAACGCCTCACGATCAAAGCGGTGGTGCGTCTCCTCGGTCAGCGGCGCGTGAATCGAGATGTGGTCGGCCTCGCGGAGGAGCTCCCCGAACTCGACTTTCCGGACGCCGTAGGCGTCCATCTCCTCGGCGTCGACGTAGGGATCGGCCGCGAGCAACTCACAGTCGAAGCCGCCGAGCTTCTCTGCGGCCCGTTTGGCGATCGCGCCGAAGGAGTGAAACCCGACCGTCTGTTCGCTGAGTCGGCCGATCGGCTGCCCGTCGGTCCAGTCCCACCGGCCGTTCTCGATCGCCCGGTCGTACGTTTTGATCCGTCGGAACAGGGTCAAAAAAAGCGACACCGCATGCGTCGACACCTCCTCTGTGCAGTACTCGGGGACGTTCGTCACGACCACACCGTGGTCCTCGGCCGCGGAAACGTCGATGTTGTCGACGCCCGTGCCGGCGCGGGCGAGGACCTCGAGGCTCCCACAGTTCTCGAACACCGCCGTCGGGACCGGGACACCGGTGTCGACGACGAGCGCGTCCGCACTCGCCGCCGCTTCGACGACTCGATCCGTCGAGGACAGGTCCTCGGAGCGGACGGTGTGGGCGCTGCCCAGCGCGGACGCTAACGTATCGATCCGGATCCGTGGGTCTTCGCTTGTGACTACAGTCGCCATCAGGGGCTGCTTCGGCCCCCGGCCTTATCAGTACAGTCGTCCAGTATGTCGCTATTTATAACCCGACGGTTCGGCGGGGCAACGGAACTGCGAGCCCGGGGACACGGTCGGACGGTGTTTGTTGGTCTCCCTCGTTCACATTCCGCCTCCGGGATCGCTGTCTCGTGGCCCGCCGCTCGGTTTCCGCGACGCTCGCTTCGCTCACGACAGACATGCGCCGTCCGGGAATTGAACCCGGGCTATTAGCTTGGGAAGCTAATGTCCTACCACTGGACCAACGGCGCTCACCAGTTTGTTGCGTGCCGTTGCACTTGAACGTAGCGTCTCGCGACGGGGCGAATTCGAACCGAACGATCGTCCAGAAACCAGGGGCCGACGGGAGGGTATTAGTTCGGAGAGACCGACAGACACGTAATGACGACCGCAGAAGCCTTACAGGAGAAGACGGGCGTCGAGCTGCTGTTCTCGGACGCCGAAATCGCGGAGAGACGCGAACACATCGTCGAGTTCGTCGCCGATACCGTCGACGACGCCGGCGCGGAGGGTGCCGTGATAGGGCTCTCGGGGGGTATCGACTCGACGACGGTTGCGTACCTGGCCGCCGAGGCCCTCGGCCCCGACTCGGTCCACGGACTGTTGATGCCGAGCACGGTCAACGCCGAGGCCGACGAAACCGACGCCGAGCGGGTCGCCGAATCGCTCGGGATCGAGTACGACACGATCGAGATCGGGCCGATCGTCGACGCGTTCGTCGACGCCGCGCCGGAGCACGCCGCCGAGGACCGGATGGCGCTCGGAAACGTCCGCGTCCGGACGCGAGCCGTATTGAACTACTTCCTCGCCAACGCCGAGGATCGTCTCGTCCTCGGAACCGGCAACCGCTCGGAGGCGGCGACGGGCTATTTCACGAAATACGGCGATCAGGCCGTCGACTGCAACCCGATCGGCAACCTGTACAAATGCCAGGTCAGACAGCTCGCTCGCGATCTCGGGGTTCCGGACGATCTCGTCACCCGGACGCCGACGGCGGCGATGTGGGAGGGCCAGACCGACGAGGAGGAGATGGGTCTGGAGTACGACGACCTCGATGCGATCCTCGCGTTGCACGTCCACGGTCCCCTCTCCAGACACGCGACGATGGAAACGCTTGAGATCCCCGCGGATGCGATCGACCGGGTCGTCGAGCTATACGAGACGAGCGCACACAAGCGGGCGATGCCGCCGGCCCCCGAACCGCTGTAGGGGTTTTCCCCGTCCCCGGAGGAATGGGCCTCCGGCCGCGTCCGGGGAGCTACGATGAGCCGTCGATCGACCCGAGCTCCTCTGCGTGTGTCTCGACGAGCGCTTCGAAGGCGGCCACCTCTTCGGCCTCCCGTTCGGCTTTGCTCCCCCGGCCTCTGAGACAGCTCTTTAGCGCTCGGAGCGCAGCCGAGTCGTTGTCGGCGATCCGTTCCGCGACCGCCCGTGGCTCTGCCGTTATCCGCGAGACGAGCCCGATACGGAGCGCTTCCTCGCTGTCGATGACCCGCCCGGAGAGCGAGAGATCGAGCGCGTCACCGAGGCCGACGACCTCGGGAAGCCTGACCGTTCCGCCCCAGGCGCCGAACAGCCCGAACGTGACCCCGGGTTCGGCGAACGACGCGCCGGGTGTCGCGATCCGCACGTCGCAGGCCACGGCGAGTTCGACACCGCCGCCGCGGGCCGCCCCATCGATCCCCGCGACGACGACGGAGGGGCTCTCCTCGATCGCATCGGCGGTCCGCTGGCCCCGTCTGACAAACGCCTCGACGTCGCCGTCGTCGGCGACCGCCGCGACGCTCTCGAGATCCGCGCCCGCACAGAACGCCTCGCCGGCACCACGCAGATACACGACCGGAACCGGCGGATCGCGGACCGCCGCTTCGAGTGCCTCGAGACCCGCCGGGGACAGCGCGTTGCGTTTCCCCGGGCGATCGAGCGTGACCACCCGGACGCCGCCGCGATCATCGATATCGATCATTACCGAAGCAGGGGCGCTTCGCCGTGTAAGTGCTGCGGTCCGATCGGTCGGGACGTCCTTTCTCCCACGGATCCCAACAGGCAGTATGGACGTTCTTTCCAAACTGATTTGCCCCTCGCGTCCGTACCTAACGGTAGATGGACGAAACCGCACATGCCCGGGCGGCGTTCCGGGAGGGGATCGGCGATATTGCTCCTGCTGCCCTCCGAACGCGGCTCGAGGAAGTGCTCGAGTCGGCGTCGATGACCCCCGGCGCGCTCACCGTGTTGACGGCAACGGCGCTCGATGAGTCGGCCGACCTCGAGACCGTCTCACGGCGCGGCGCCGGAGTCCAGATGAGCTACGAGGGGCTTCGGCTCTCGCGGGAGCTGATCCACGCCGACCCGTGGGCCGCCGGCGACCGCGATGAGGGCGATATGGACGCGATCGCGGCCGAGGTGCTCGTCGCCCGCGGGTTCGAGTATCTCGCCCACACCGGTGTCGCCCTGGACGTCGTCGAGGCGGTCAGACATTTCGGCCGGGATCAGACGCTCCGTGAGACCGCCACGGAGCCGAACGACCTCGATCGGGGGCTGGAGGCGGATTTCGTCCGGATCGCCGTCAGAGCCGGCGCGGATGTCGCGCTCGGATCGGTCCCGGACCGGATCGATACGCTCGCCGAGGAACTCGCCGAGGAGTTCGGGACTGTGCCGCTTCCGGACAGCGAAACGGCGCTTCCCGGCGTCGACGAGCGCGTCTCGAATGCGGTTCCGAGCCCCGATACCACCACGACGGGGGATTTCTCCCGGTCGTCCGGCACGTAGTGCGGCGGTTTCACGCGAGCGAGACGATCCCACGGCGGCGATGAATCGAAACGACTAACAGTAAAACCCGGCTACCAGAGAGTGCCCGCCTGGGTAGCTTAGCGGTAAAGCGCGTCCTTGGTAAGGACGAGAGCCCGGGTTCAAATCCCGGCCTAGGCTTATACCATCTCTTTTAAACCCCATAGCGAAATTCAGTTACCG
>OBKM01000734.1_pt1 | contig 15424 bp, 14 predicted proteins | sample 1519691 | NCBI WGS metagenome assembly OBKM01 (sample SAMEA37050418, study PRJEB22526) | metagenome | biome: saline pan; feature: lake; material: water | place: Egypt | collected 2015 | depth 0.5 m | reverse complement strand
GCCGGTCGTGGTCGTCCATACCGCTGCTGTGGGCGGCCGCTACGTCGGTCTGTCGATTCGATCTTTTTCCTCGTCGGGGTCGCCTGCGGCGACCCGCTCCTCGAAAAACATCGATGCAAAAGGCCGACGGCTCGCTTTCGCTCGCCGTCGGAGAACCGCATCCTCACTTCGTTCGGATGCGGACGGCTATGCTAGTGGTGTCCGCTCGACGACGGTCCCGTCGTAGGTCGGATACTGTTCGACGATCTCGCCGGAGTCGACGTCGCCTTCCTCTATCATCTCCTCTAGAAGCCACCACGCCAACTCGACGTGGTCGGATTTGACCGTGTAGAACTCCTCCGGGACGCCGAGTTCGGCCAGCCGCGCCTCGGTCTCCCAGGTCTTGCCGTAGACGATCGTCCCGTCGTCGGTCGTCTCGTCGAACTCACGGCTGACGGTCCGGGCCATCCGCTTGAGCCGCGAACGGTGCTGGGCGGCGTCCTTGAACACGCTCGTACAGAAGTAGACCTTCTCGTGGTCGCCCATCTCCTCTAAGATGTCGTGGGAGCCCTCGACGGCGGACATGTGGCCCTCCTTCAGTTCGAAGCCCGCCTCCTGCATCCGGCGGTAGTTGCCGTCCGACATCTCGAACTCGTTGATGTTACAGAAGTCGGCGGCCCCCTCATCGAGGAACTCGAGGAACTCGGGCTCGGCACGGATGCCGGGGATCTCGAAGGCGGGGGTGAGTCCCTCCTCGCGGGCGATGTGGAGGATCTCCTCCCACTCGGTCCCGTGGAGATCGCCCCACAGCTCGAACGGCGGGTGAAACCGGATCTCGTCGAGGCCGGCCTCGGAGAGCCGGCGCATGTTCCGCCGGCCGCCGGTGATTCCGGTGTAGAGGTGGGTGTGGTGGTCCTCGCCGAACTCCGCCTTCAAAAGCCGGAGGTACCGGCAGGTCCGCTCCATCGCCTCCTGGGGCTCGCCGCCGGTGATCGAGGTGCCGAGAGCGTCCATCCGTTTTGCCTCCTCGATGACGTCCGCGTCGCTCTCGACGGGGCGCTCGTTGGCGTACACCTGCGTGACGTTCTTGCGGTTCTCGCCGAGCGGACAGTAAAAGCAGTCGCGCTGATCGCAGTACCCGTAGACGAAAAGCACCATCTTTCCGCCCTTCGCACACTGCTCACAGCCCTTCGATATCATTTGTTACTCTTTTTTGACCGCCGAGCGGCAAAAGTCGTGCGTTCCTGTTTTCACGCTCGTGGGATCCGCCCGAACGGTTCGACGGCGGATCCGCCGAAAGGGTTAGTTCGTCCGGGGCGGAAACGAGCGAACGTGACCGACAACGCCCAGCCCGCCGACGATCCGTACGCGGTCGGGGACCGCGTCCGGGTTCGGATCGCCGACGCCGACGACGCGAGCGATTTCGACGGTCGCGTCTGTCGGATCGAGCACGTCTTCGCCGACCGCCCGGACGACGCCGCGGAGGACCGCGAAACCGCCCGGGCTGCCTACCGGCTGACAGACGCCGAAACCGGCGAGTCGCTCCCGATCGTGTTCCACCACAGTGATCTAGTTCGGGTCGACGGGTAGGGGACGCCCTTTTTATAAATCCTCGAAGAACGCCTCGACCAACTCGCCGGTGTCCTCGACGATCGATCCGAAAGTGTCGTTATCAGGCGCCATCCCGGCGAGTCTGGCGAGCTTCATTATCGAGACGTGGTACACACGCTGGACGCCCGGCTCCTCCTGCCAGATCACGAAGTTACACGGGAACAGCGCACCCTGCTTGAGCGACTCGTCGAGCGCCCGGTCGGCCATCCGGGGGTTACACGCGCCGAGCACGTAGTAGGGATCGCGCTCGGCGTCGATCTTTTCGTTGAGCAGCTCCGACGGCGAGAACTCGACCGGGACGCCGAAGCCGGTCGCCTCCGCGGTTTCGCGGACGTGCTCGATCGCGGCGTCGTGGTCCATCTCCAGGGTCGCCTGTTTCTCGCCGATGTCCTCCGGGTCGATTTCCGCGGGGTCGAACGCGAGACTCATACCGAACGGTCGTGCCGGGTTAAGAAAAACAGTCGGGTCGACCGGTCGGGTGTTTCGGCGACTAGACGTTGTCCGGCGTTTCGGCGTCGTCCTCGACGGCGCGTTTCATCGACTCGCGGCGCGACTTCGCGTCGCGGCCGGTACATTCGAGCAGGAAGTCGTTCTTCGCGTCGTTCGCGTCGCCGGCGGCGTCGACGTCGCCGGTCTCCATCAGGGATTCGAGATCGCGCTCCTCGAAGTGGACGGCGAGTTTGTCCTTCTTCCCGGAGTACTCGACCGCGCCCGCGACGATGCGGGTGAACACCGGGTTGTCCGGCTCGTCGACGACGTAGAGGTCGCTGCCGTTGAACGCCTCGGTGCCCGTGATCGGGCCGAAGTACTCCTCGACGGTCGCTTCCAGATCGGGGACGCGTTCCTCGAGGTACTCCCCGCGCCGCATTTTGTACTCTTCCATACCAGGGGATATCGGAATGCGACGGTTTACTGGTTTCGTTCGGCTTCGAGCCACGCGTTACAGTCCGGGCAGGGGTCGCCCGCCCGGTACCCCGAGTTGGCCTCGATGCGGAACGAACACGCCGGGCAGGCGATCTCCCCCTCGGGGACCGTGATCCCGGAGAGCGACTCCTCGCCCGCCGCCGCGACGGTGTCGGTCGGTTCGGCGAGGTCCGGGGCGGCGTCGGCTGTGTCGGCTTCGGCGCCGGCTGTGTCGGCTTCGGCCTCGGCATCGTCGGGCCACTGGCCCGGAGCCCGCTCGGCATCCCCGTCGTCGGTGAGTATTTCCGCGTCCTCCTCGGCCGGGTCCCGGTCGCTCCCGTCGTCGATCGGCGGGTCCCCGTCGGCGTCCGGGCCGGACGGCGTCGGATCGTCGTTCACCCCCGCCGGTGACGCCGCCGGGTCCTGGGTCGGATCCGGGTCGGGAGGCGAGGCGTCGCTGCCGGGAGGCGAGGCGTCGCTGCGCTCGACCGCGCCCGCGAACCCGCCGGAGTCGTCGGCCCCGCCGGCGTTCCCCGGAGCCGCCTCGGCCTCGCCCGAAGCCGCGTCGTCGTCGAGACCGACATCCGAGGCGTCGACGACGGCCGCGACCTCGGTGCTCTCCGAGACGACCCGTTCGGTCCCACAGCGTCGACAGCGTTCGAGCTCGCGTTCGGTGGTGATCACCTCGCTGCCCTGCTGTTCGCGTTCGCGTTCTACCTCGGCGTCCCCGAAGGCGTGTCCGAGGATCGAACATTGCAGTCCCATTAGGGACACGTGGCCGTGACGGAGGTATAAAACTTGAGTCCGGCGCGCCGTGGCTCGCGGCGCCGGACGGTCACAGCCGGCCGCGACAACGGTCGCCCGAACGACACACGTCGAACCCAAGCGCCGAGTAGAAGGGCCGCACGTCGGGGTCGAACCCGGCCGAGAGGAACGGTCGTCGGTCGGCCGCGGCCTCCACGAGCGCGCTCCCGATCCCCCCGCCGCGCCGCCCCGGGCGGACGGCGACGGCCTCGATCTCGCTGCCCCGGAGGACGAGCGCGCCGACGGGGCGGTCGGCGGCGACGGCGACGAGAACCGACGACCGGGCGAGAAGCCCCGGCTCGACGGTCAACAACGCCCCTTCGAGGATCGACCGAACCGTCACGTACTCCCCGGGCGTCGCGGAACGAACGGAGATATCGGTCATCGGGAACTCACGCGCCGCCCTTGACGAGGCGGAGGACGCGAACCGAGTCGGTTTCGACCGGGCGATCCGCCGGGACGGGGCTGTCGTCGACGAGGACCGACGCCTCGTGTGTCGAGAGGTCGATGGCCGCAAGCACGTCGCCGTAGGTCGCGTCGGCGCCGAGTTCGATCTCGTGGGTATCCCCGCCGAGGACCTCACACGTCAGCTGCATACCCCCCGTTTGGCGGCGAACGCTTTCAGCGTGCCGTTCGGCGGGACGGTCGTGTGAACCCTATCAGATGTCAGCGAGCCCGCCCCGCCGCTCCGCGACGAGACGCCACAGCGAGCGGAGGCCGAGGACGACGACGCCGGCGCCGAGACCGAAGACGACGGTCCCGACGACGGGGCCGAGGTACGGGACGATCCCGAGAACGGTCACCCCCACGACGCCGACGACGAGGGCGAGATAGCGGTTCCCGTACGGCGTCCGGGAGAGCGCAAGCGAGCCGACGGCGTACTGGCCGTAGATCCGAGCGACCCAGGCGAGAAGCAGGAAGAATAAAAGGAGGCCGACGGCGAGCGGGAGCCCGACGATCGTCACCGCCAACACGGCGACAGCGCCGATCGTCCCGAGCGCCGCCGCGAGGCCGACGGCGCCGGTCGACACCGGTTCGGCCCGGATCGTCCCGACCGCGCTGTCGGCGAACCGTGGCGCGACACGGAGGAGGACGGCCCCGAGAAGGAGATCGCCGACGAAGAGAGCGACGGCGAAGGCGGTAGTGAAGACCCCGATCGGCGGCCCGAGCGCGAGGTCGTTCCCGTCCTGGATCGCGCCCTCGACGGTGCCGCCGTCGTTCCGAAGCTCGCCGAAGTGGTTGAGGTTCCCCTCGACGAGCGCCGTCCCGGCGAGCGTCACGGAACCGGCGACAACGGAGGCGTCGCCGCCGATCCGGCCGTCGAGGTCGACATCCCCGGCGACCGCGCCGAAGGACCGATCGATATCGGCCGTCGGGCCGACGGCGACGGAGCCGCCGTAGGCGAGGACGTTGCCGCCGACCGAGCCCTCGACCGTCACGGTGCCGCCGTAGGCGCGGACGATCCCCGTCACCTCGGCGTGCTCCGTGATGTGGATGTCGCCGGCGTAGACGCTGAGATCGCCGTCGACGGTGCCGTCGACGACGACGGTCCCGCCGGTCGCGGACGTGTCCCCGACAGTTTCGTCCGCGTCGATGCTCACGGAGCCGCCGGCGAGCGTTTCGGCGGCGGCGATACCCGGGGCGAGAAGAAGGACAGTGACGGTACAGACGGCGACGGCGGCGAGGAGGGAGCGGCGCATAACTGTATCCGCGCCGGCGCCGGGCATATGTTTTCCGTCCGTCTCGGGGAGTTTATGAGCGACCGGGGCTACGTTCGGATATGAGCGAGGCTGCCGCCGAGGACCGCGGGCGGGAGATCTGGATCGAGAAGTACCGCCCACAAGCGCTCGAGGAGGTCGTCGGCCACGACGACATCACCGAACGGCTGCGACAGTACATCGACCAGGGAGATTTGCCGCATCTTTTGTTCGCGGGGCCGGCCGGTACCGGGAAATGTCTCACCGGGGAGACACCGGTCCTGACGGATGATGGGATCAAACCGATCGGTGACGTCGTCGGCCATACGGAGGGACTCACGGAAGTAAACGACGCCCTCGAAGTGGCGACGTTCGACGAAACTAACGGGTTCGAATTTGTCCCCCCGTCACACGTGTTCGGGACCGAAACCGATGCTCTCGTTCGCGTCTCGACGCGGGACGGTAACGAGTCGACGGTCACGCCGGAACACCGTTTGCTGACAATCGACAACGGCGGACTTTCGTGGCGACAGGCAGCGGATTTAGAGACCGGCGACCGCATCGTCCGTCCCAACGGAACACCGCTTCCCGAAACAGACGGGACGGTCGAATGGGTTGACGCCCTGGACGGCGAGCGCGTCTTCGTTCACGTAACGGAAACGTTCGCCGAACGGCACGAGATACCGGTTGCACAGAACCACGTCGGGATCAAGAAAGCGGTTTTCGAGGGGATCCGAATCGGGGAGACAAACGACGAGATAGCCGAGCGGGCCGATATAAAAAAGAAAACGGTACAACACTATCGACGCGAAGCGGACGACCTCGATCTCGACGACACCTCGACCGTCTGCTCGCTCTCGTATCTACGCTCGCTGAACGAGCCCAGGGAATCGCTTCGAGAACATGTCGAGGCAATCCAGTACGTCGCACCGAACAACCGCCGTTCCCAGCCGATCGAGCCGCCGTGGGAACTGACCCCGAAACTCGCAGCGTTTATCGGGTTGGCACTAAGCGAGGCCCAGATCGAATCGTCTAGAATTAAATTCTACAACAACGACCGAGCGCTCCTCGGGCGGTTCTCCGAAGCGACCCGCGAATCGTTCGGTATTGATCCCACATCCGGTGAACAAAAGGGTGTTCCGTACCGCTCCATCGACAACCGAACGGTCGTCCACTACCTCCGGCGGTGTTTCGCGGCGTTCGACGACACCGACGCCATCGGATCGGCACTAGTTCGAGCACCGACAGCAGCCAGACGCGCGTTTCTGCAAGTGTTCTTCGATGCCGAAGGACACGTTCAAAAAAGGGGCATCATAGAACTAGCGCAAAAAAACGAGGACCTCATCACGCTCCTTTCGTATTTGCTGTCGGGAGAAGCCATCCCGACACGACGAAAGACGAAACGGAAGGCGGCTACCAACGGGAGTGGAACGAAGCGGAAGTATCATGTTCTTTTCATATCGGGAGCGGAGCCACTCTCGCGGTTCGAAGAACGAATCGGGTTCACTATAGAAACGAAAGCGGACCGGCTTGCCGAGAACGCCGACCGCACCGGAAATCCGAACCACGACACGATACCCGTTCAATCGGCGCTCGAGAACGTCTGTGAGGCGCTTTATCTCCCGAAAAGCGAACTAGTCACCGAGACACTAAATTCAGAGACGCCGGGGCGAGAACGGTATCTTGAGGACGTAGAACGAACGCTGGACGCAGCAGTCGCGAAGATCGAAACCGCACAGGAAGTCCTCGAGACGGTGTCACAACTCGAGGCGGAGATCGATCGAATCGAGGCTCTCTCGGCGAAGTGGGTCGGTGAACGGGGACGTATCGAACCGATCTCCGTTCGGAAGGAACTAGAAGAGACAATCGGAGTCAGGGCGGATCGACTGCTCGAGTACTCTGACGGCCGGCGAACACCGGAGCGTCGGCGCGCAACGGCCATTCTCGAAGCGGTCGATGCGGTGGAGTCCTCGCCGAATATCGAGGCGGTTCAAAACGAATTACAGCGTGCTATCGAACGTCTTGCCGTCCCGTACAATCACATCGCCGAAGGGACCGATCTCCTCGGGACGGACGTTATCAATCTCCTGGAAAACGAGGACCATTCGTTGTCCACCGTAACCCGGTTCCGAACGGTCGCAGAACGCGTTCGGGATGTGGCAAGCGGGATGCTCTCGCGGGCGGTGTTAGAGGACATACACACGCTGGACACACTCTCACGCGGTGATCTCTATTTCGATGAAGTCGAAACAGTAGACGAAATCGACGGGAGTAAACGAGTGTACGATCTGACTGTTCCCGAAACCCGGAACTACGTCGCCGGGCGCGTCCCGACGCTGATGCACAACACCACCTCGGCCCTCGCCGTCGCAAAGGAGGTCTACGGCGACGACTGGCGGGAGAACTTCCTCGAACTCAACGCCTCCGACCAACGCGGGATCGACGTCGTGCGCGAACGGATCAAAAGCTTCGCGCGGGCGTCCTTCGGCGGCTACGACCACCGCATTATATTCCTCGATGAGGCGGACGCCCTCACATCTGAGGCCCAGTCAGCGCTTCGCCGGACGATGGAGCAGTTCTCCGACAACACCCGTTTTATCCTCTCGTGTAACTACTCCTCGCAGATCATCGACCCGATCCAATCGCGGTGTGCCGTCTTCCGGTTCTCGCCGCTCGGCGACGACGCGGTGGCCGAGCAGACGCGGGCCATCGCCGAGGCCGAGGGGATCGAGCTCACCGACGACGGGCTCGACGCCCTCGTGTACGCCGCCGCGGGGGACATGCGGAAGGCGATAAACGGCCTGCAGGCCGCGGCCGTCATGGGGGAGGTCGTCGACGAGGAGGCCGTCTACACGATCACCTCGACCGCCCGCCCCGAGGAGATCGAGGCGATGGTTACGAAATCGATGGACGGCGATTTCACCGCCGCGCGCGCCCAACTCGACTCGCTTCTGACCGACGTCGGGATCGCCGGCGGCGACATCATCGACCAGATGCACCGGTCGGTCTGGGCGTTCGACCTCGACGAGCGCGAGGCGGTCCGGCTGATGGAGCGGATCGGGGAAGCCGACTACCGGATCACCGCCGGGGCGAACGAGCAGATCCAACTGGAGGCGCTGCTCGCCTCGCTGGCGCTCGATTCGGCGTAGCGGGCGGAAACCGGACCGGGACAGCCGCGGAGCCGAGCCATTTAGGTCGGGGCGACCCCTCGGTCCGCCGTGGACACGTCGCGCATCGTCGGGGAGTTTCCGGCGCCGTCGTTCCGGGGCGCACAGGAGCGCGCGCTCCGGGATATCCGGTCGGCGTTCGAGGGGGGCAACGATGTCGTCCTCGTCCGGGCGCCGACCGGGAGCGGCAAGTCGCTTCTGGCCCGCGCCATCGCCGGCTGTGCGCGACGCGACGGCGAGGGGGCGCCGAGCCTTCCGACGGGCGCGTACTACACGACCCCGCAGGTGTCACAGCTCGACGACGTCGCCGGGGACGAACTGCTCGAAGACCTCTCGGTCATCCGGGGGAAGTCCAACTACTCCTGTATCCTCCCGGGGGAGACCTCGACGCCGGTCGATCGGGCGCCCTGCGCCCGCGAGCGCGGGTTCGACTGCCCGGTCAAACACCGCTGTCCGTACTTTTCGGACCGGGCGACGGCGTCGAACGGTCCGATCGCGGCCATGACGCTTGCGTACTTCATGCAGACAGCGGGAAGCGACGTGTTCGGGGAACGGGACGTGGTCGTCGTCGACGAGGCCCACGGGCTCGCGGCGTGGGCCGAGATGTACGCGACGATCGAACTGTCGCCGGAGCGGGTTCCGGTCTGGGAGAGCTGCCGACCGCCCGAGATAGCGGGGCTCGACGACGTCGAGCCGTACGCCGAGCGGTTGCTCGACACCTGCAGCCGGCGGCAGGAAGAGCTCCGCGGCCACGTCGAGTTGACCGAGTCCCAAGCCGAGGAACGCGACCGCCTCGCCGAGTTGGTCCGGGACCTCGGCTGGTTCCTTGAGGACCTCCGGGACCCCGACAGCCCGACGGTCTGGGTCGCCGACCAGTCCGACCGCGGGACGCGGGAGGACCCTCGTGGCGGCGCGGTTTCGATCAAGCCGCTCGACCCCGCGCGATACCTCCACCACACCGTCTGGGACCGCGGCCGGAAGTTCGCGCTGCTGTCGGCGACGATCCTTGACAAGGAGGCGTTCTGCCGCGGGGCCGGGCTCGACCCCTCGACCGTCGCCCTCGTCGACGTTCCCCACACGTTCCCGGTCGAAAACCGGCCGCTGTACGACGTGACGCGGGGGAAGATGACCTACGAACGTCGCGAGGAGACGCTGCCGGAGGTGGCGCGGGTCGTCGTCCGGCTGCTGTCGAAACACGACGAGGAGAAGGGGCTGATACACGCACATTCGTACGCGATCGCCGAGCGGCTCGTGGAGCTGCTCAAGGAGTTCGGCGTCGGAGATCGGATCCGCACCCACGGCTCGGAGAACCGCGACGCCGCCCTCGCGGGGTGGAAACGGAGCGACGACCCCGACGCCTTCGTCTCGGTGAAGATGGAGGAGGCGCTCGATCTCGACGGCGATCTCTGTCGGTGGCAACTGCTCTGTAAGGCGCCGTATCCGAACACGAACGACTCCCGGGTCGCCAGGCGGCTCGAGGACGGTCAGTGGGGATGGTACTACCGGACGGCGCTTCGGACGGTGATTCAGGCCTGCGGCCGGGTCGTCCGGGCGCCGGACGATTACGGGGCGACGTATCTCGCCGACAGCTCGCTGCTCGATCTGTTCGACAGGGCTCGGGGGGATATGCCGCCGTGGTTCGAGACACAGGTCGAGCGGATGAGTGCCCCGGAGCTGCCGGCGTTCGATCCCGCCGACGCCGCCGGGGACGGAGGCGGGACGGCTAACGGACGCCGGTCGGGCGCGACCGGGAGCATCGACGACCACCCGCTCTCCGACGTGTGGGGCGACGGCTGACGACCCATCGGACACGTAGCTGTCCGATCGGTAACGGGCGCCACAACTGTATCAAAACTACCATGCGTTCTCCCTGCAATAGTGTCGATATCAGGTGGTTTCCGTGAACAAAAAACGAGAGTACCAGGACGATTACCCCGACAAGACGTTGTACATTCCCGGTCCGACCGAAGTCCCCGAGGACGTCATCGACGCGATGGCCGAGCCGGCGTTCGGCCACCGGATGGACCGGATGACCGATCTGTACACGACGATCGTCGAGGACACGAAGGAGTTCCTCGGCACGGACAACGACGTGATCGTTCTCACGGGCTCCGGCACGGCGTTTTGGGAGGCGACCGTGCTCAACCTCGTCGAAGAACGCGTGCTCGTTCCGACATCGGGAGCCTTCAGCGAGCGGTACGCAAACGTCGCCGAACGGCTCGGAAAGGACGTCGATCGCCTGGAGTACGAGTGGGGCGAGGCGGTCAAACCCGAGGACATCCGCGAGGCGATCGAGACGGCCGACAAACAGTACGACATGGTCGGCGGCGTGATGAACGAGAGCTCGACCGGCGTCCGCAACCCGGTCGAGGGGATCGGCGACGTCGTCTCGGAGTACCCGGACACGTACTTCGCCGTCGACGCCGTCTCGTCGCTCGGCGGGGACTACGTCGACATCGACGGACACGGCATCGACGTGATCTTCGCCTCGACGCAGAAGGCCTTCGCGATGCCGCCAGGGCTTGCGGTCTGTGTCGTCAACGACGCGGCCTACGAGCGCGAGGCCGAGAAGGGGGAGTCGTCGTGGTACGGCGGGTTCCGGCGGTGTATCGACTACTACGACCGGAAGGGCCAGACACACTCGACGCCGGCGATCCCGATCATGCTCGCCTACCGCAAGCAGATGAAGCGGATGCTCGGGGAGACACACGAGGGTCGCGACGAGCGCCACCGGGAGATGGCCGAGTACACCCGGGAGTGGGCCCGGGAGCATTTCGATCTCTTCGCGGAGGAGGGCTACGAGTCACAGACAGTGACCTGCATCGAGAACACGCGGGGCATCGACGTCGCCGGAACGATTGAGGCCGTCAGCGAGGAGTACGACATGGTGTTCTCGAACGGGTACGGCGACATCGGCGAGGAGACGTTCCGCATCGGTCACATGGGTGAACACACCGTCGAGAGCATCGAAGCCCTGACGGACGCCATCGAGGATGTCGCGGGGCTGTAGTCGCCAGCGGTATCGGTGGGACGCCCCGGGGCAGTGGGCGGAGAAAAACGGCTAAAACCGACGATGGACGAACCAGCGAACAACCCCTACGTTCGGGACCCACCGCTCGGTTTCGAACCGGTTGCGGAGCTCGATTCCGCGGTTGCGGAGCGACAGGCCGAGCAGCTGCGGGAAGCGATCCGGTATCACGATTATCGGTACTACACGCTCGCCGATCCGGTGGTCCCCGACCGGCGCTACGACGTACTCTTCGATCGGCTACTCGACCTCGAGGCGGCGTTCGATCTGGACACCGAGACCAGCCCGACACGGCGGGTGGGGGGCGAGCCGCTCGACGAGCTCCGGACGGTCGAACACGTCGCCCCGATGCTGTCGATCGACTCGTCCGTCGAGGAGGCCGAGCTCAGGGAGTTCGACCGTCGGATCCGGGAGGAACTCGCCGACGACGGGGAGGTCGGATACCTCTGTGAGCCGAAGTTCGACGGCCTCTCCGTGGAGTTGGTGTACGAGAACGGCCGACTGGAGCGGGCCGTCACCCGCGGCGACGGGACCGAGGGCGACGACGTGACCGCGAACGTTCGGACGATCCGGTCGGTTCCGCTGGAGCTCCGGGGGGACCACCCCGAGTTCCTCGCCGTCAGGGGCGAGGTGTTCATGCCAAGGGAGGCGTTCCAAGCGCACAACCGGGAGCGGATCGAGCGCGGCGACGACCCGTTCGCGAACCCCCGCAACGCCGCCGCTGGGACGCTTCGGCAGCTCGATCCGTCCGTCACCGCCGAACGACCCCTCGCCTGTTTCGTTTTCGACGTTCTCGACGACGGCGGCCGGGAGTTCGGGACGCGCCGGGAACAGCGGGCCGCGACCGAGCGTTGGGGCTTTCCGACGGACGAGCACACGCGGTTCGCCGACAGCATCGACGATGCGGTCGTCTTCCGGGAGGAGATGTTGGAACGTCGGGACGGTCTCGCCTACGAGATCGACGGCACCGTGATCAAACTCGACCGGATCGAGGCCTGCGAGCGGCTCGGTGCGACCGCCCGAGCGCCGCGGTGGGCGTTCGCGTACAAGTTCCCAGCACGGTCCGAGGAGACGGTCCTCCGGGATATCGTCGTCCAGGTCGGGCGGACGGGACGGCTCACACCCGTCGCGCTGTTGGACCCGGTCGACGTTTCGGGTGTCGAGGTGTCCCGGGCGACGCTGCACAACCCGAAACAGATCGAGGAACTCGGTGTGGGGATCGGCGATACGGTGCGGCTCAAACGCGCCGGGGACGTGATCCCGTACGTCGAGTCGGTCGTCGACAGCGACGGCGGGACGTTCCAGTTCCCGAGGGCGTGTCCGGTCTGTGGAAGCCCGGTTGAGCGGGACGGGCCGGTCGCGTTCTGCACCGGCGGCGTCGATTGCCCGGCACAGCTTCGGCGAGCCATCCGGCACTACGCGTCCCGGGCGGGGCTCGATATCGAGGGGCTCGGCGAGAAGGCGGTCGATCAGCTGCTCGATGCGGGGCTCGTCGAACGGCTTCCCGACCTCTACGATCTCACGGCGGCGGAGGTGGCCGAACTCGACGGGTGGGGCGAGACGAGCGCGGCGAACCTGCTGGGGGCGATCGACGGCAGCCGGGAGCCGGAACTCGCGTCGTTTCTCGCCGCGCTCGGCGTCCCGAACGTGGGGCGGACGACGGCGGCGGATATCGCCCGGGAGTTCGGGACGCTCGAAGCGATCGTCGAGGCGGACGAGGAAGCGCTGTCCGAGGTCGACGGGATCGGCGGGACCGTGGCAAGCGAGATCGCCGGCTTCTTTAACAGCGAGCGGAACCGGCGGATGCTCGAGGAGCTGCGTGCGAGGGGGGTTGATCCGCAGCCGGCCGAAACGGCCGGCGAAGCGCTCGACGGGGAGACGTTCGTCTTCACCGGCTCGCTCGACGGGATGACGCGAAGCGAGGCACAGGAGCTGATCGAGCGACACGGCGGATCGGCGACGTCGAGCGTTTCGGGAAACACCGACTATCTCGTCGTCGGGGACGGTCCCGGCCGGAGCAAGCGCGAGGCCGCCGACGAACACGGGGTCCCGGAACTCGATCTCTCGGCCTTTGAGGCGTTGCTCGCGGAGTACGGCGTCGAACTGTAGCGAACAGGCGGAACCGCTCGGTCGGCGACCCGTGTTCCGCGGCCCGGTCGGGGCACACTCCCGCCTCGGCGGGTCGCCGTCGGTCGATCAGGGCATACCGTGGCTGGTCGCGTTCCGGTATATAAGCGGTCGGGCCGGCGCTCGGACGCGACGCCACCCCGAGAGCGGGGAACGGCAACGTCTATGAGCGTCGGGAACGCCCGTTCGGTCGATGGGTGTCTTCGATTCGATCCGGCGGGCGCTCGGGTTCGGCGCGGAGACGGACGCGACACGGGAGGCCGAGCCGGATGACCTGTTCGGGATGTCGACGGCGTATCTGACGATGGAGGCCGACCTCGGGTTCGTGCCGACTGGCGAGGCGGCGCTCTGTTTCGCGAACGTGGATTCGACCGCGTTCCGTGACGCGCGGGCGGAGGTCGAGGCGGTGTTGGAGCTCGGCGAGGAGGAGACGGGGACGACGGCATCATTTATCGAGGATAGCCACGGGTACAACTGGGTCGTGTTGTGTGACTCGGATTTCGAGAACCTCGTTACGAGCGTCCACTTCGCCTCGGACACGCTCGTCGAGTCGGGGTTCGGGTCGCGGCTGCTGGCGGCGCTTTTCGCGTTCGAGCGGGACGGAACGACTGCGTACTGGGTGTACTCGTTCCGCCGAGGCGCGTACTATCCGTTCGTTCCGGCCGGGGGACACGACCGGGACGGAACGCTCGAGTTCAAACTCGAAAGCAACCTCGACGGTGAGCTGGCTATCGAGGACGATACCGCGTACTGGTATCCGATGTGGCCCGAGGGGGACGCACACCCGTGGGGATGAGCGAGGTCGGTTATACCACCTAAACGTTCGGTCGGAAGCGAAATCCGGGGGCGTCTCGTCCGGCGGTTTTACTTTCACACAGCTGTTGACGAGGCTTTATGTACCGGGCGGACGCAGGAACGGGTATGGCAGCAAGCGGCGAAGACTTGGAGGAACTCCCGGGAGTCGGTCCCGCGACAGCTGACAAACTCCGTGAGAACGGTTACGAATCGTATCAGAGCATCGCCGTCGCCGGCCCGGCGGAGCTTTCGAACACCGCGGATGTCGGCGAATCGAACGCGAACGACATCATCCAGGCCGCGAGGAACGCCGCCGATATCGGCGGCTTCGAGACCGGCGCCGACGTGCTCGAACGACGCGAGGAGATCGGAAAGCTCCAGTGGCTCATCCCGGAGGTCGACGAGATGCTCGGCGGCGGCGTCGAAACCCAGTCGATCACCGAGGTGTACGGCGAGTTCGGGGCCGGGAAGTCACAGGTCACCCACCAGCTCGCGGTCAACGTCCAGCTCCCGAGGGAGGTCGGCGGGCTCAGCGGCCGCTGTATCTTCGTCGACAGCGAGGACACGTTCCGCCCGGAGCGGATCGAGGAGATGGTCCGCGGGCTCTCCGACGACGTCCTCGAAGCGACGATGGACGAACAGGAGATCGAGGGAACGCCCGAGGACGAGGAGGCGATGGACGAACTCATCCAAGCCTTCCTCGACAAGATCCACGTCGCAAAGGCGTTCAACTCGAACCACCAGATCCTGCTGGCCGAGAAGGCAAAGGAAATCGCCGCCGAGTACGAGGACGACGAACACCCGGTTCGGCTCGTCTGTATCGACTCGTTGACCGCCCACTTCCGCGCCGAGTACGTCGGCCGGGGCGAACTCGCGAACCGACAACAGAAGCTCAACAAACACCTCCACGACATCGAACGGGTCGGCAACCTCTACAACGCCGCGACGGTCGTCACGAACCAGGTGCAGTCGAATCCCGACGCGTTCTTCGGCGATCCGACGAAGCCCATCGGCGGCAATATCCTCGGCCACAAGTCCACGTTCCGGATGTACCTCAAGAAATCCAAAGGGGACAAGCGGATCGTGAAGCTCGTTGACGCGCCGAACCTCCCCGACGGGGAGGCCGTCATGCGCGTCCAGAACGAAGGGCTCAAACCCGAGTAAGCGACCACGATCGCCCCGCCGTGTGAAACCACACCGGAGCGGGATCCTTTGGAAAGCCTTAATAGGCAAACCCGGTTACGGGTGAGTGCAGGAAGCCCGGGTGGTGTAGTGGCCCATCATACAACCCTGTCACGGTTGTGACGCGGGTT
>OBKM01000733.1_pt1 | contig 15430 bp, 14 predicted proteins | sample 1519691 | NCBI WGS metagenome assembly OBKM01 (sample SAMEA37050418, study PRJEB22526) | metagenome | biome: saline pan; feature: lake; material: water | place: Egypt | collected 2015 | depth 0.5 m | reverse complement strand
CACGCGGTGATGGTCCGTGCGCCGCTGTATATCAGCCAACTCGCGCTGCCGGAGATCCGCGACAGCGGCGACGGCACCGGCTGTATCGGTAACATGGCCTCGGTTCACGGCCACTATGTGACCGCCGAAAAGGTCGGCTACAACGTCTCGAAGTTCGCGCTTCGTGGGCTCACGCAGTCGATTGCCGCAGAGGGCGACGGCGAAGTCCGGTCCTTCTCCGTGAGTACCGGATACGTGTCGACCCCACTTGTCGTGGATCAGATCCCAGATACTGCCGCCAGCCGTGGTATCACCGAACGAGAGGTCGTCGAGGACGTGATGCTCGGGCAAGCCCGGACGAAGGAGCTGATGACGCCGGTCGATGTCGCGAACCTGTTCGTCATCGGGTTTTCGGACCTTGCCACCCACCTCAACGGCGGGGACCTCCTCTTCGACGGCGGCATGACACTCACCTACGAGTGACGCTTACCGCGGGGAATATCAGTTAAGTGTGTCAAACGGAAACGGACCCGCATGTCCCTGACGGCACACAATATTGACGCAGCCGACGACACGCGACTCCGGCTTTGGGAGGCCGAAGCCGATGGAACAGACGCCGTCGTCTACCTCCACGGCGCCATCACTAACAGCCGGGCGCTGTTTGCCCCGCCACTGGATGATTCTTACTCGTGGCTCGATGCAACCGCAGCCAGTGGGCGAACGGCATACGCACTCGACGTCCGTGGCTACGGTGACAGTGAGCAGCCGGCCGTCTTTGAGGACCCACCGGAGGAGAATCCACCAGCGGTCCGTGCGACGGAAGCTGCTCAGGATATCGCGGCGGCGGTCAACTTCGCGGCGGCGGCCCACGACGCCGTGCATCTCGTCGGTGTCTCGTGGGGCACGATGACCGCCGGGGTGTACCTCAGCGACCACGACCAACCTGTCGACAGCTACGCGGCCGTGGCGCCGGTGTACAAGCCGGCGTATGACTTCAGCCTGATCAGAAACGCCCTCGACGTCGAGGGGGACCTTGGGGCCTACAAAACAGAGACCCGCGCGGAGGCCGCAGCGCGCATGGGCGAGTCCGAACTGTTCGAGGCGATCTGGTAAGCACAGGGGGGCTCCAATCAGGGTATTGCGGGCGAAGACGCGTACAAGGGCCCTCTCGGTGCCTTCGCCGATACGATCGACTGTTGTCGAGGGGCCCCACCGTACGACGCCGCAGCCATCGATGTGCCGACGATGGTCATCCGTGGGAGTGCCGACCAGATCGCCGGCCGGGAAGACGCGCTCACGCTGTACGACGAACTGGCCATCCCAGCCCGTGAGTACGCCGAACTCGGTGGCGGCGATCACTACGTGATGCACGGCGACGTCCGCCAGGAGCTTTACGCCCTTGTCGACGCGTTCCAGAACCGGCACTGATCCGGTTCACCCGTCGGTTCGTTCCATCGGCCGCGAACAACGCAGACAGAGGGTACTTGCCCCGACCCAGTTGACGTCGGTGGCACCACACGCCGGACAGCGGTGAGTGTCGGTCCCGTAGGCAGTCGAGCCCCGGGGGGCGGCGAAGTACCCGGCGTCGACACTCGCGGCTAACGCACGCTCGAGGTGGCGTCGTTTGTACTCGACACGGTGTCCGAGAAAGCTCCCTGGTTGCTCGGGGTCTGGGCCGTGGAGGTCGTCCCACGTGACTGCGATCTCTCCGTCCGCCTGGCCCCGCGCCAGCTGTTGAAGTGGGGCCGCCACCGCCTCGAACAACGCCGAGGTCCCCCACCGCTGTGGATCGTCTACCGTGACCGCTTGGTAGGTCGCAGCCGCACGGTCGTAGGCGTCGTCGTGGTCCGTCCCGGTGAGAACGCGGAGGTCACCGACGTACTCGTACAGACACGCCCGCTGGACTGGTCGGTCACACTGGGTGAGGAGGTCTTGGGCCGTCGCGATCCCGGCTACTCCGCGTTGCCGGGCGCGTGTGTCCTGACCCGCGACCCGATAGCTGATCGTAGCACAGGCGATCCGGCTCAGTCCAACGCCAACCCAGCCTTGCTCCTCGAACACGAACGGGTCACTGTCTGTCCGTGGGGCAGCGAGTATTCGCCAGCCACTCCGGGTGTACCGATTCCCCGCCTGTTCGTAGGCGCGGTCTGCGAGAGCTGCGATCGCTGCATCACGATGGCCGCCGTCTTCAGGGGGCATACACTGCCCACCCCCGCGTGGCTCACAAGACTGTCGGTCGGGCACCACGCTGTAGCTATCTGATTCAACGAGGGAATCACGCCGTTCATGGCGCGAAAGACGTCATAGGTTGTACAGCGTGGAAACTCACGACTTCAGTCGTGGGTACATCACTCATACCGGAGTGCCTCGATCGGGTCGATACGGGTTGCCCGCCACGCAGGATAGATCCCCGCGATGACACCGATAGCGATCCCCATCCCAGCAGCAGCAACAATCCAACCGCCCGGTATCACAAAGGCTACCTCGGCGGACGTGGCTGCGATGTACCCGACGGCCAAGCCGGCTGGAATCCCGAGGGCCGCGCCGGCAATGCCAAGCATGATCGACTCGACGAGGAACAACTGCATCACGTCACGGTTTGTCGCCCCGACAGCTTTCATGATGCCGATCTCGTTGGTCCGCTCGGTGACGCTTACGAGCATAATGTTTGCAATCCCGAACGCGCCAACCAACAAGGCGAGCAGCCCGATCCCGGTGACGAACCGCGTTATGTCGGTCAAGACGGACTCGACACCCTGGATGATATCCAGACTCGATGTCACAGAAATGTTATCAGCACCGACGACGGCGGCTGCGTCTGACTCGTCGGTGAGATATTCCTCGACGGCGCGCTGGACGTCGGCGACTTCGTCTGCTGGCGCGGTAACCGTGAGCTGTTCGTAGGCCAGGCGCTCGGCTTGTTCACCCGGGAGTGAAACACTGCCGTCGTAGAGTTGGTGTTCGGTCGAAATGTAGTAGCCGCTGTCGCCTGTGCCTGGAAGTAATGCTCCCTCGTCGTCCTCGGAAATGATTCCGGAGACTGTTAGGGTATGCTGTTCACCAGAAAGCGTTGCCACAGTTAACGTATCACCCGACGTCGGCTGTGTATCGGCTGCCTCGGCGAGGTCGGCGGCAGCTGTCTCGCTGAGAACAACTGCATCGGCACCGGGTTCGTATGCGGTGCCGTTTTTGAACGTTCGTGAGTCGAAGAAGTTCGGACTCACAGCTGTGAGTCCGGTACGAACAGACACGTTTCGATCGTTGTACGCAACGATTCCGCCGGTATCCGACACACTGCCCTGTGCGATGACAGCTGTAGTCCCAGGAACCTCCCGTAACCGCTCTGCATCCCGCTCGGTCAATATCGGTCGGGGTTCGAAATCAAACCCACCGAAACCACCTTCTGGTGGGCCATCGAAGTCCTCGGGTGGCTCACCGAACTCGATGCCAGTCGACTCAGAGACTACGATCTCGTTAGCGGAGGTTTGCTCGAATTCATCGGTGACACTGGCTTGGACGCTGAGGCCGAAGCTTGCAAACGTCACAACGGTCCCAATCCCGATGATGATGCCGACGACAGTAAGTGCTGTCCGAAGGCGGTGTCCCCGAAGTGATCGTCCTGCAACACGAATCGTCTCGTTCAAGTCCATTGTTAGGCCTCACCTGTCGTCTCCTGTCTAACGATATCACCGTCTTGTAGGTGAATAATCCGGTCTGCGTGTTCAGCAATCCGCCGGGAGTGTGTCACGAGTAAGATCGTATTCCCGGCATCGTTTGCAGTCTGCAACAAGTCCATAATTTCGCTACCGGTTTTGGTGTCAACGTTTCCGGTCGGTTCGTCGGCTAAGATAATTGATGGGTCAGCAACCAGCGCTCGGGCGATTGCTACCCGTTGTTGTTGGCCTCCAGACAGCTCTTTTGGAAGGTGTTCAGTCCGATCACCCAACCCCACCTCGGTAAGCAACGATATGGCTTGCTTTCGTCGTTCGCTTCGGGGGACTCCCGTGAATGACAACGGAAGGGCGACGTTTTCGACCGCCGTCAGTCGTGGCATCAGGTTGAACGTTTGAAAAATAAAGCCGATCGTCGTTCCACGAAGCTCAGCACGGGCGGGCTCACTGAGTGTTCCTACCGGTGTCTCATCGACGACAACCGACCCAGCAGTCGGCGTATCAAGCGCCCCGATGAGATTCAACAGCGTACTCTTTCCGGACCCGCTTGGGCCCATTACAGCCGTATACGACCCGTCCGGAAGCGATAGTGAAACAGTATCTAGCGCTGTCACCGACGTCCCGCCGCGGTCGTATTCCTTCCGGACGTCGGTGAGTGACACAACCGCCGATGGTGCCTCCGACGATTGTGCAGGGGGACTCGCCATGAACCATATATGCTTCCTGTGGCACTGTCAATGTTTCGTTTTTCATGCAATATTCGAAGGGTATTTACGGCATCAACTACTACAAGAAATAGCTATGGAAGACAACAACCGTGGCGTTGGGTGGTCCGTTGGCGTAGCTGTGCTTGGGCTGATCGTCGTTGCCGGTGGCTTGGCAATTGGAATCACAGCCGGCGTTGATGACCCAACCGGGGAGGACATACTCAACGAAACGGCCACGCAATACGAAGACGCAGACGGAATTCTGACGCAAGGATCAGTCACCGTCGAAACTGAAAACGCCACGATGACACGTGATTTTGAGGTCGTTGCGACAGCCAATAACAAGACCTTATTCAGCGTAACCGATGGCAACGAAACGGTCACCACAGCGGCCACAGAAGAGTTCGTGTGGGTAACAGCGGATAATGCACAAGCCTACTTCTACGCAGACAACGATAGCGTCGGCGTGTACACACTCGCTGGTATTGAAATTGTAGCGATCGATCAAGACAACCTCTCATCTGAGTTCGACCTTCCTGCTGAGCATCCGGCGCCAGACGAGCTGAACGAATCAGCAGTTGAGGCCGCAGTAGACGGGCTCCTCAACGAGTTTGAGAATTCCTCGACGACTGCGTTCAACGAATCTTTCGGTGACGACATCATAGAGCAGATCCCTGCAGCCAAGAATCTCTCGGCAACTGAATTCAACGAGACTGCGCCCGAGAAGTTCCCCACAGTCAAGAATGCTTCCGACCGTCCAACCGCCGACGAAATAGCGACTGCGGTCGAAGAAGGAACACTCCAAGATGAGCTTGATGAAAACGTTACCGCTGCCATAGAGGAACTTTCAGCGATTAACTCGACTGACGAGCTACGTGCTGCTGTCGCAGAGAACACCACCGTCGAGCTTATCGAGACAACAACGCTCGCGGACACGGAAGTCCACGTGGTGTCAGTCACACACACCGATACCGACGGTGAGGCTCGGTACTGGATTGGAACCGAAACCAACGAGATCGTCAAACAAGAAGTGACGACTTCAGACGTGACGGTGACTGTCGAAGGAGAAACCGAGTTTAATCCGGATGTTCAGGACAGCACCTTCGAGCCGCCTGCAACGACACCAGATGAACTCACAAGCTTCGATGCAGTTCAGGAACGGACCTTCTTTGAGGCCACTGGTGCCGAGGACCTAACCGCTGTTGTTGGGAACACGACGGAAATGTACACCTTTGACTCGGGGACCGTCGTCTCAGTGCCGATCGGCGACGGCCAACTCGCAAGTTCGGTCTACGAAGGTGATCAGACGGTCACACTCGTCGAAACCGACACCGCTCTCCCACTACCTGACGGTGACATAGACGAAGCCGCCGTTACCGAGCGAACTATTGCAGAGACAAACGTGACGGTCGTTGAGGGAGCCGAGGTTGACGCTAGATTCCCTGGTGTTGACGATATCGATGCCGATACTGTCAGCGTTGCTACGTGGACGACCGAAGAGACAACTGTCATCCTCGCTACAGCGGGTGAGGCTGAGTCGACGACTGCCGTTGCAGAGGCTGTTCTCGAACAGTAACGACAGCTACTCACTGTCTGGCACCGATACGTCGTAGTACTGTTCCGCGGCGGCTTTGGATACTTTTCCTGCAGCAACGTCTGCGCGCACGGCTGCCGTGTCACGGGCTGTTGGTTCGCCGTACCCTCCGCCCCCCGGTGTTTGGATACTAACGATATCCCCAGCCTCTAGTTCCATGGCTGTCTTTGCCGGTAGCTCGACTGTCTCCCCGTCCCGGATAAGAAAGTGTCTGCCAGGCGCACCCGGGGCTCCGCCAGCGAGCCCATAAGGCCGTTTACGGTGGCGTTCGGCGAGCAGGCTACAGGTCGGCTGGTGGCCACGGACCTCGATGTCACGCCGGAGCCCCAATCCACCGCGGTATTCACCGGCTCCGCCGCTGTCGGGGCGGAGCTCGTACCGTTTGACCGCGAGTGGATACGCGGTCTGGAGGACCTCTGCAGGAGTGTTCATCGTGTTGCTCATGTGGACGTGTACGCCGTCGAGTCCATCCCCTGTCGGGTGGGCGCCGAAGCCACCACCCTGGGTTTCGTAGAAGGCGTACTGCGCTCCGGTTTCCGGGTCGGTTCCGCCGAAGGTCACGTTGTTCATCGTTCCCTGTCCGGCAGCCGGGACCCGCTCTGGAACACAGTCTGCGAGTGCACCGAGGACGACGTCGGTGACCCGTTGTGAGACCTCGAGGTTCCCACCGACGACGGCCGCCGGCACCTCGGCGTTGACGATCGTCCCTTCCGGTGCCACGATGTCGATCGGGCGGTAACAGCCGGCATTTGGGGGAATCTCCGGGTCAGTGACCGCTCGAAGCGCATAATAGGTCGCCGAGGCCGTAACGGCGAAGACAGCGTTCAACGGGCCCGTCGTCTGTGGGGCCGACCCGGTGAAGTCGACAGTAACACTCGCACCGTCGATCCTAACGGTCACCGCCACCGGCAGGTCCGTTGTGCCACGGCCGTCGTCCTCGATTACGTCCTGGAAGCTGTAGGTCCCATCCGGGAGGGCCTCGAGTGCAGCCTCCATGCGCCGTTCGGCGTAGGCTTTGAGTTCCTCGGCCGCGGCGGTGACAGTCGTGGCACCGTGCTCCGCGACGAGGTCGGTGAACCGGCGGCGGCCGGCGTCGTTGGCAGCACCTTGGGCCCGGAGGTCACCACGGCGCTCGGTCGGTGTGCGGACGTTCGCGAGCAACACCGACAGCAAATCCTCGTTGGGATCGCCGCCTTCGGACAGCTGGACCGGCGGAATCCGGAGCCCTTCCTGGTAGATGGTCGTCGCGTCAGTCGCGATGCTGCTTGCCTGCGTGCCGCCAATGTCGGCGTGGTGGGCGCGGTTGGCGACGAATGCAATCACCGATCCGTCGACGAACACCGGACTCACGAGGGTGACATCCGGAAGGTGTGCACCGCCGTGGAACGGGTCGTTGACGACAATGCCATCACCGGGCTCGAGCGACGACGCTGGGAAGGCATCCAGGGCTGCAGCTACCGAGAACGGCATCGCGCCCAGGTGTACCGGGATGTTCTCCGCCTGAGCGAGTAACTCGCCGTCGGCATCGAAGACCGCACACGAACAGTCTTTCCGTTCCTTGATGTTCGGCGAGTAACTGCTGCGGATGAGCGTGCTGTTCATCTCCTCGCTGACCGTGGTGATGCCGTTGCGAAACACCTCGAGGGTCACCGGATCGACAGTCATGGTTCGACGAGAAGTGTTCCGTCTGCCGCGACGGTCGCGGTCTGGCCTGGGTGTACGACCGTGGTACTGTCTGTGCCCGCGACGACCGCCGGCCCCGCGATGTGCTCATCACGTGGTAGCTTGCCACGCTCGTAGACCGGCGTCTCGTGGTACTGCCCGTCGAACCACACCTCGCGGCGGTCAGTTCGGGCGGCCGTGACACTACCACCGGTCGGGGCGGAGGGCACCGACGGTGGCTCAACGGGCCCCCGCGTCGTCGCTCGGACCGTCACCAGCTCTACCGGCACCTCCGGGGTCGCGTGACCGTATCGCTCACGGTAGGCCTCGTGGAACCGGCCCCGAACCCGTTCCATCGTCGCCTCGTCGATCGTCGTCGCCTCGATGGGAATTGTCAGCTCAAATGACTGGCCTTCGTACCGCAGATCGACCGCCCGCTTGACGTCGATTGCAGCGTCCTCGTAGCCAGTGGCCTGAAGGCGCCTGCGGTCGGCCGCGATAAGATCGTCGAAGGTTGTCGCGAGTGTCTCCGGGGTGAGTTCCCCCCAGCGACGAACCATCGAGGTGCTCGGGTCGTACTGCAGATCACTGACCAACAGTCCAAGCGCCGAGAGCACTCCCGCGTGTGGAGGGATCACGACCCGTGGGACATCGAGTGCTGCCGCCAGGTTGGTGGCGTGCAGTGGGCCCGCGCCGCCGAAGGCGACGAGCCCGAACTCACGTGGGTCCTGGCCCTGGTCGACAGAGACCACCCGAAGTGCTTCCTCCATGTTGCTCCGGGCGACCCGCAACAGCCCGGCTGCTGCCTCTTCGACGGAGCCATCGAACCGGTCAGTGAGAGTTCTCCGGAACGCCTCGCGGACAGTGTCTGTGGGTGCGCTTTGGCCGGGGCCAAGCAGGCGGTCGGGGTCGATCCGTCCGAGGACGGCGTGGGCGTCGGTGACCGTTGGCCTCGCCCCGCCGCGCCCGTAGCAGACCGGTCCGGGGTCGGCACCCGCGGAGTCGGGGCCAACCCGGAGCGCACCGCCGTCGTCAATGCGCCCAATCGATCCGCCACCGGCACCGATCGTATGGACGGCGACCATCGGCACCGCGATCGGGTACCCACCGACCGTCAGGTCTGTCGCCGTGGTCGCCTCTCCGTCGGTCACCAGGGCGACGTCACAGGACGTCCCACCCATGTCCATCGTGATCACGTCCTCAAGACCGTGTCGAGCAGCGACGTGGGCAGCCCCTTTTACCCCGGCGGCGGGCCCAGAGAGGAGCGTTCGCACCGGCTGTGACCGCGCCTGGTCGGTGTCGAGGATGCCGCCGTTTGACTGCATCACTTGCAGGGGTGCCTGGATGCCTTGATCCTCGATGCCCGTTTCGAGGCGGCCGAGATACTCGTCCATCACCGGCGCAACAGCAGCGTTGAGTGCTGTCACGAGTGTGCGTTCGTATTCACGGATCTCCGCGAGGACAGAACTGGAAACCGACACCGACAGATCCGTCTGGTCGGCGACGGCCGCCGCAAGCTGCTGTTCGTGATCGGGGTTCTCGTAGGCGAACAACAGCGAGACGGCAACGCTGTCGAGGGCCGCTGTGTCGAGAGCTGCGATGGCGTCGGCCACGTCGGCCTCGGTCAGTGGCTCTTCGACGGCTCCGTACTCGTCGAGCCGGCAGGCAACCCCGTGGCGGTGTGCCCGCTCGACCACCGGCGGCGGCGCCGTGGCGGCGAGGTCGTACAACCCAGGGCGCGTCTGACGGCCAATCTCGAGGATGTCGGTAAACCCCGCGTTTGTGAGCAAACCGGTCGCAGCCCAGTCTCGCTCCAAGACAGCGTTCGTCGCGACGGTGGTCCCGTGGGCAATAACCTCGATTGCCGCCGGTGGGATGCCCGCTGCCAGCACCGCGTCGACCCCGTCGAGGACACCTGTTGCGGGTGCTGTCGGCGTCGAGGGCGTCTTCTCGACGTGGACTCCCTCTTCGTTGGTCCAAACGACGTCGGTGAAGGTCCCCCCGACGTCGATGCCGACACGGGCGGTCAGGGGCACCACCCGACTGTGTTCATGCCCTCGTTCACTCGTGCGGTCGAAAAAAGAGTTGTGCAGGGGCCGCGTCCCGAGAGTTTATTTTTCGGTCCCCTAACGCAGACGTATGGCAGACACGCCGTTGGACTTCGTCTCCCTCGGTCGGACCGGCATCCAGACGAGTGAACTGCAGTTTGGAACCTGGCGCTTTGGCCGCCGTAACGAGGCCGGTGAGCTCGAAATCGGTGAACAGCGAGCCCACGAACTGCTTGATGCGTACGCCGCGGCGGGCGGGCGGTACATCGACACCGCCGATATCTACGGCGGCGGCGACAGCGAACGATGGATCGGCGACTGGCTCGCGGACCGTGACCGCCACCGGTACACGATTGCCTCGAAGATCTACTGGCAGACCAGAGAGGGCGACCCGAACAGCCGGGGGACGAACCGAAAGACCGTCCGCCAGCGCCTTGACGCGCTGCTTGACCGGCTCGATACCGACTACGTCGACGTGTTGTACATCCACCGGTGGGACGACCAGACCGAGACCTACGAGCTGATGAAGACGCTCAACGGGCTCGTCGAGTCCGGCAGGGTCCACTACCTCGGCGCCTCGACGCTGCGGCCAAACGCCTGGAAAATCGCCCGTGCAAACGCCGTCGCCGAGGCCCACGGCTGGGAGCCATTTACCGTTCTCCAGCCGCGGTACAACCTCGTCGACCGTGAGATCGAGGGCGACTATCTTGAGTTCGCCCGAGAACGGAACATCGCAGTCTGTCCGTGGAGCCCACTCGGTCAGGGCTTTCTGACCGGGAAGTACGCAAGCGACGACGACCTCCCGGAGGACTCGAAGGTCGCCGCCTCGACGCGGTTCCAAGAGCGGTACCTGACGCCGGAGAACTTCGCGGTCCACGACGAACTCGATGCTGTCGCCGCGGAAGTCGATGCGACCCCAGCCCAGGTTGCTCTGGCCTGGCAGTGCCACCGTGGTGGCGTGACCGCCCCGATCATCGGGGCCCGGACTGTCGAACAACTCGAGGAGAACGTCGCCGCTGCCACGGTCTCACTGACCGACGACCAGATGACACGGCTGACCGAGGCAAAGCCCGGTCCGTACGACCAGCTTTGAGATGGCCCCAGCAACACACGTCGACGCCGACCGACTTCGTGGGGATCTCCTCGAGAACGGTCGGTTTGGCGCCGTCGACGACACCGAGGGCCACGGCCGAACCGTCCTGACCGGCTCTGCGGCCGATCAGGCCGCCCGGGAGCATCTCATCGAGACCCTCGAGGGACTTGGGTGTGCGGTCCGGATCGATCAGGTGGGGAACATCGCTGGCCGGTGGACGCCCTCGGATGCCGATCCGGAGGCCGCCCCCATCGCCATCGGGAGCCACCTCGACTCGGTTCCCCGTGGGGGCATCTTCGATGGACCACTGGGCGTCTATGCGGGTGTCGAGACGATCCGGGCACTGCAAGCGGCCCCCGAGGTGGTGACTCGCCCGGTCGAGGTCGTTTGTTTCACCGAGGAAGAAGGCGCCCGGTTCGGCCGCGGGTTGCTTGGCTCTTCGGTCGCGGCCGACGCCTACCCCGCGGCAAAGGCACTTGCCTTGACCGACGAGACGGGGACGACTCTCGCCGAGCGGCTCAGCGCCATGGGGATGCAGGGTACGGCGACGATCACGCCTGCTGAGTGGGCGGCGTGGTTCGAGGTCCACATCGAACAGGGATCCGTTCTCGAACGAGCAGCCGAGCCAATCGGCGTGGTCTCTGCGATCACTGGCGTCTGGAACGGCACCATCGAGATCCAGGGCCGTGCCGATCACGCCGGTGCCACGGGGATGGACGAGCGTGCCGATGCCCTCATGGCCGGGAGTGCGATGCTGACGGCACTCGAAGACCGCACTCACGAGGTGGTCGCGACAGACAGTGCGTTTGCGACACTCACCGTTGGCGAACTGGAGGTCACCCCAGGGACCAGCAACGTGGTTCCAGAACGGGTGCAGGCAGCACTCGACGTCCGGGATACAGACAGTGCGGTCATCGAGGAGTTGTCCGCGGCCGCCCAGGCCATCGGGGCCCGGATCGAACGCCAACGTGACGTCGAGATCACCGTCGAAGAGACCCAGTCGGTGGCGCCGACCCCGCTTTCGGACCGGTGTCAAACGGCCCTGACTGCTGGCGCCGCTGGGACGCCGCCGACACTCCCCTCCGGTGGCGGCCACGATACGATGCACATCGCCGAGCATACCGATGCCGGGCTCTTGTTCGTCCGCTCCCGTGACGGCCTCTCACACACTCCACAGGAGTTCTCACGGTGGGAGGACTGTGCAGCGGCCGTCGAGACCCTTGTCGGAGCGGTCAGGCAACTCGAGACGCGGTAGCCGGCAGCTCAGGCCTCGGCTCGCACGTCGGTGACGTCGAAGCCGAAGTATTCGTCGTAGTGGGCCTCACAGCCGGGATTGAAGGCGGCGTCACACACCGGACACTCGTGGTCACTCTGGAGGTACACTCGCGGCGTGTGCACGGTTCCACAGCGGCCACACAACACCGCCGCCGTGTCGGGGGCTGTGATCGGCTGGTGGGTGTGATCGGTCGTGGCCTCGTGACAGTCGATACAGGCGTAGAACCGATCACAGCAGGGAAGTTTAAACGCGAGGACGTCACGGTGACTGCGGTAGTGTGCACAGCCGGTGGCTCCATCGACAGCCGTTCCGTACACCGCTGGCCGTGGCATGCCCGCCGCTATCGGGAGTGGGAACAAAACACCATCCCCGGCTTCGCCGAGACAACCGGTTTTGGCCCCGCCACTCCTGATAACTGTATGACCGATTCCGAGCAGTTTCGGAGGGTGTTATCGCAGTTTCCAACCGGCGTGACCGTCGTCACGCTGCCCAGTGATCCGCCACACGGGATCACGGTCAACGCGTTTGCATCGGTCTCGCTTGATCCTCCACAGGTGTTGGTGGCAATCGACCACGATACCGAGACCCACGAGTTGCTCACGACCGAGCTGGATGGATTCTGCATCAACATCCTCGCGGCCGATCAGGAAGCCCTCGGCCGACACTTCGCGGATATCGAACATCTCGAGGAGGATCCGTTTGCAACCGCCACGACCGCAGCGACCGGGGCCCCGATCTTTGAGGGGGTGTTAGGGTATATCGACTGTTCTACCGCCGCGAGTGTCGACTCTGGCGATCATACGATCTTCATCGGTGATGTCGAGTCACTCGGGGTTCAAAACCCCGACAAACCAGCACTCGTGTACTTCCGAAGCGACTGGGACCAACTGGAGTCTTGAGCGGTCAGGATTCGTACTCGTTGACGACGTCCTGCATCGATTCCTTCGCGTCGCCAAACAGCATGAAGGCGTTGTCCTGGGTGAACAGGGGGTTTGGCTCGCCGGAGAACCCCGGGCTGAGACTGCGCTTGTTGACGATCACCGATCCTGCGTCGCCGACCTCGAGAATCGGCATCCCGGCAAGTGGTCCGGCATCCTGCTCGTTCGCTCGCGGGTTGACCACATCGTTCGCTCCGGTGACGATCACCACGTCCGTCTGTGCGAAGGTCGGGTTGATCTCCTCTAGGTCCTTCATCTGGTCGTAGGGCACGTCTGCTTCTGCCAGGAGGACGTTCATGTGGCCGGGCATCCGCCCCGCGACGGGGTGAATGCCGAACTCGACCTCGATGCCGTCTTCGCTCAGGGCAGCGGCGAGGTCTGCAGCAGCGTGTTGTGCTTGTGCCACGGCCATCCCGTATCCGGGAACGATCACGACGCGGTCTGCAGACTCGAGTAGGATACTTAGCTCCTCGCTCGAGGTTTCGGTGATCTGGCCCTCATAGAAGTCATCGACGTCTGCGCCCCCGCTGCCGGCCTCGCCCACGCCACCGAAGAACACGTTCCGCAGGGACCGGTTCATCGACTCTGACATGATCACCGTCAGGATCAGGCCGGCCGCACCAACCAGGGTGCCGGCGATGATCAAAGCGGTGTTGTTGAGCACGAACCCGGTTCCGGCGGCCGCGAGTCCGGAGTAGGAGTTCAGTAGTGCGATGACGACCGGCATGTCGGCCCCGCCGATCGGGATCACCAGCAACACACCGAGGATCGAAGCCGCCGCGACGAGCAGCCAGTACGACGGTGCCATGTCACCCTGGAGGGTGTCTGCGAACACCGCCGGCTCGAGAACCAGGTAGGCCCCGGCGGCGATCGCGATGAGGAAAAACACCGCCTTCACGATCTGTTCACCGCGGTACCGGACCGCAGCCGTCGTGATGACTCCGTGGAGCTTGCCGGCAGCAACGAGACTCCCGAAGAAGGTAACAGCCCCGATGATCCCGGAGGCGGCCGCAGCGATCGCGACATCGACGGCCGTCGATCCACCGAGGACCTCGGTTCCGGCGACCAACGCAGAGGCCCCGCCACCGAAGCCGTTGAACAGGCCAACGAGCTGGGGCATCTGGGTCATCTCGACGCGTACCGCGAGGACCGCCCCGACGAACCCGCCGACGAGCAACCCGCCGAACAGCACCGCGGGGTCGAGAATCTCGAAGTTCAGCATCGTGATGACGACGGCGATTAACATCCCGCCGGCCGACAGGAGATTGCCACGGACGGCTGTCCGTGGGTGGGTCATGTCACGCAACCCTTGGATAAACAGAATCGCCGCGAGGAGGTAGACGACCTCGACGATCGTCGCTGAAACGAAGGCCATCGGTTATCGCCCCCCCTGGAAGTCTTGAAGCATCCGGTGGCTGACCAGATACCCACCGACGACATTCACCGTAGCCATCACCACAGCGAGAAAGCCAAGGGCCGTCGCGAGGACCGTCTCTCCGGCGCCAGCTACGACGACTGCACCAACAAGCGTGATGCCGGTGATCGCGTTTGCGCCGGACATCAGTGGGGTGTGCAACGTGGCTGGAATCTTCGTGATGACCGAGTACCCGAGAAACGCGGCCAACACGAAGAACGTCAGGTTCGTGATGAGGTCGCTCATTCGTCGTCTCCCTCCGCTGTCGGTGGCTGCCAGCGTTGCTCGCCGGCGTGTGTAACGAGCGTCTGGTCGATGATCTCGTCGTCCATGTCGATGTCGAGTTCGTCGTCGGTAATCAGATAGTCCACGAAGTTGTACATGTTGTTGCTGTAGAGTTGACTCGCGTGGTGGGCCACGCGGGCAGGGAGATTCGTCGGCCCCACGATCGTGACACCACTGTGTTCGATGGTCTCCCCTGGTACGGTGAGTTCACAGTTCCCGCCGGTGGCGGCGGCGACGTCGATGATCACGGACCCAGCGGCCATCTCCTCGACCATCTCCTCGCTGACCAATTCGGGTGCAGGCCGGCCTGGAATCGCTGCCGTGGAGATCACGACATCGGACTCCGGAACGACCCGGTTCATCGCCTCCCGCTGGGCACGGTAAAACTCGTCGTCCATCTCACGGGCGTACCCCTCGTCGTCGCCTGACTCCTCGGTCTCTAGATCCAGTTCGACGAACTCCGCTCCGACGCTCTGGACCTGTTCGCGGGTCTCGAGACGGATGTCGTAGCCTCTGACCGATGCTCCGAGCCGGTTGGCGGTCGAGATGGCCTTGAGCCCGGCGATCCCGGCACCGATAACGAACACCTCCGCCGGCTGGACCGTCCCAGCGGCGGTCATCTCCATCGGGAACATCTTCGGCAGCCGTTCGGCCGCCATAACTGCTGCCTTGTACCCGCCGATACTCGACATCGAGGAGTTTGCGTCCATCGACTGGGCACGGCTGATGCGGGGCAGCAACTCGAGTGCGAAGGCGCTGATCT
>OBKM01000732.1_pt1 | contig 15436 bp, 17 predicted proteins | sample 1519691 | NCBI WGS metagenome assembly OBKM01 (sample SAMEA37050418, study PRJEB22526) | metagenome | biome: saline pan; feature: lake; material: water | place: Egypt | collected 2015 | depth 0.5 m | reverse complement strand
CCTCGCTCATACTGGGCGGTCGGGCCGGCCTCGCAATCAACCTTTCTCACGCGACAGGCGGGCTCGAACCGGGGTGGGCATTCCGTCGGTAGCCGCCCAGCCGGCTGTCGGCGCGCCCGGCAGTTGAGCCGGCGGCGGACAGCCGGCCCCGGGCGGTTCACCGCTCGTCGGAGTCGAGCACCCGAATCTGGTCGCCCCGGACCGTTACCGGAATCGGCACAGTCGCCTCGTACAGCTCGACGGTCACCTGGTCTTTCCCCTCGTCGATGCGTTGGACCTGTGCCTTCTCGCCTTTGAATGGGCCGGCGATGAGCTCGACGATGTCACCCTCGGCGATCCCCTCGACGTCGGGGGTCGGCGAGAGGAAGTGCTCGACCTCGGACATCGAGGTTCGGCCCTCGACGACACCCCGGGCGTGCGGGATGTCCTCGAGGATGCGGTCGAAGACGGCGATGTCGTCGGCCTCGACCATCACGTAGGAGGTGACCGAGTCCGGGGCCAGCGCCGCGTGGACAGACTCCTCCTCACGGTTGATGATCATGTCCGCGACGGTCTGCTCTTGACTTGCGGTTGTCTTGACCGCGTAGATACCCATCGCGGTCACCCCACCAGCGCCGTCGGCTGGTCGGGAAGACCCGGCCCGCCGGGAACGAAGGTCATGAACACGAAGATGACGAAGCCGATGAACCCGACCAGGAGGATGCCGATGCCGGCGATCTTGGCCACCTGGCTGAACTCCTCCCACGAGGGGGTGCTCGCCAGCTTGAGCACCCGAACGTAGGAGCTGAGGTCCGTTGGTGTTCTCATACGCGACCGTTGTCTCTCGGGGGTTTTTTATCTTCCGACAGCCGTCCACGCGGGTCACGACCGCCGACCCGTCCGTGATCCCAAGCGCCCTACACGCCCGGCACTCACGGCACCGCCCGACACCGCCGGTGAGCACAGCCCACTGTCGTGGCAGGGTGTCCCGTCTGACAGCGGCAGTGTGGTCACCGGCAAGAGCCCGGGGGTTCAAATGCTAGGGCGCAACCACCCACCCCATGGACGAGCTGGAGACACGCATCGAGGCACTCGAACGCGCCGTGACAGAGGGCGACCACGACCTCTCGGAGCTCGCCGCCGAGGGTGAGACGCGGGACCGACTGGCAGCTGCCGAGGCTGACCTCGGGGACCTGGCAGACCGGGTGGCCGAACTCGAAGCAGCCACACAGGCGCTGCGCGGCTACGTCGGCAACGTCCGGGCGGTCAACCGCGATGTCGAGAAGCGGGCCGACGCCGCGCTGGCGAAAGCCGAGTCGCTTGAATCCGCTGTCGTCGATGGGGACGAACCACCCGACAACGGGGGCCAGGCCGGACCGCCCGGGACAGCGACAGGCTCGGACCCGCCTGTCACGGCGGACCCGACACGGTCCTCGGAGACCGACAGTCGGACCAACACAGGTGGACAACGGGCTGAGCCCGGGGACGGACACCGGGAGCGGTGTCAGGCCTGTGGCCGGCCGACCGGGGCCGGCGGACACGGCCACCGTGCCGGGCCGATCACGGACACCGACCGGCTGGACGCCGTGTTCGAGCGGGGCGGATCCCCCGAGAACGGTGACGATGGCACGTTCGACCGCATCCGGAGGATGCTCTGAGCCGGCTGCCCCGGCCTGGGGGGGGCTAACGCACCCGGCACGACCACGGACGCGACGACAGCGGACTCCTGTGACGGACCACCCTCGTACCCTGCTTTGCAATACAAAGTAAACTCGAACACAAACTATTTTATCTCCGAAGAAGAACAGTCGCACAGAGATTCCGATGGACGATCATGTGGACCCTCACTCGGTACCGGCCCCGGCGACACGGGTGCCGTGGCACAGACAGACGAAGGCGTTTGCACTCAGGAACCTCCGGTACATGCTGCGCTCGAAGGCGACGGCCATCTGGGGGTTCGGGTTCCCGGCGTTCTGGTATCTGCTGACCAGCCTGTTCTTTCTGCCCGACGCGGAGACGCTCGGCGGGAGCGGTGCGCTCGCAGAGCTCAAGGGAGCAACGGCGGTCTCGCTCGGGCTGTTTGCCGTGTTGACGGTCACGCTGGTGGCGTTCGCGGGCGGGCTCACCCAGGACCTGAAGCGCAAGCGCTACCGGAAGCTGCGGTCGCTCCCGGTCGCGCCGAGCGCAGACTTCGCCGGCCGGTTTCTCGCAGGCCTCGCGATTGCGGCCGTTGCGTATGCGATCGTCATCGTCGTGGGCCTTCTTGACGGGGCGAGCTACGCCGTCCAGGGGATGTGGTCGCTGCCGGTCGCTGTCGGTGCGTTTCTGCTGTTCTCGGCTGTTGGGGTGTCGGTTGCCGTGGCCGTGACGTGGCTGGTGGACGACTCCGAGTTCGTGGTCGCGATCACAAACGCTTTGTTGCTGGTGAGTTTCTTCCTCACGGCGTACAACGGGCTCACGCCGGAGCTGCTGCCGGAGTCGAGCCAGTGGCTCGTCAACGTCGCGCCGAACTCGCTTGCCGCGCGACTCCAGATGGGCCATCTGACCGGTGTTGAGGGGGTCGGTGGCGAGGGTGGTGTGACGCCACCGGGGCTGCCGACCGGCCCGGAGCACGTGGTTCTGCTCAGTCTGTGGGCGCTCGTGCTCGGTGTGGTCGCGGTGCTCCTGATCGACCGGGCGGTGTACAGCGGCGAGGGGGGTGAGTGAGCGTGGCGGCGACGACACCTGCTGTCCGTGTTCGCGGACTGGAGAAGGATTTCGGGGATGGCCCCGTTGTTCAGGGGCTCGATTTCGACGTGCCGGCGGGCGAAATCACGCTCGTGATGGGGCCAAACGGTGTCGGAAAGACAATCCTGCTGTCCTGCATCGCCGGCGGGCTCCACGCCGACGGGGGCGAGATAGAGGTCTTTGGCCGGGCGCCCGAGCAGGCCGATGCGGCGATGAACTTCATGCTCCAAAACGCGATGCTGGTCGGCCCGCTCTCCGGGCGGGCGAATGTCGAGTTCTTCCAAGAGCTCCACCCGAAATCCACCGACAGATGGCGAACGGTTCTCGAGGAGCTCTCGTTCGATATGGATGCGCTCGACCGCGAGGTCGGTGACTACTCCGGTGGAATGCAACGCAAACTCGAACTCGCGCTCACGCTAACTGCCGATGTCCCGCTTCTCTTGCTCGACGAGCCGACCGCGGCGCTCGATATGACGACCGTCGACAGGGTCCACGCGCTGTTGACCGAGCGAACGGAGGCCGGCGATACGGTGGTGATGACGAGCCATCTGCCCGGTGACACGCCGCTTGCGGACCACCTCGTCTTGCTGAACGAGGACGGCCTCGTCGCGACGGGTGCGCCCGATGACCTGCTTGCGGCCGTCCCGCGGGTCGTCGAGGCCGAAGGGGTGACCGCCGGACTCGAGATGTACGTCCGGGACGGGCGTCTCTTCGAGGCTAACACCTCCCGTCGGGGGTTCCTCCGCGCCGACGTCTCAGCCGAGACTGTCCGCGGAGCGAGCGACGATGCAGGGAGCCGTGTCGACGTGCGGGAGCCGACCTACACCGATCTGTTCAACTACCACGTGTACATCCAGGGTGGCACCGATGAGTGATGATGTCGACCCCGAACGGCTCCAGGCCGACCTCGACCAGATCAAGGATGCGATGGGGCTTCAAGAGCGGTACCCCTCTCGGTTCCGCCTGTGGCTCGTGATCGGTGCGCTCGTCCTGCTCGGCTCGCTTGGCTCGCAGGTGATCGAACTCGAGGGGCTCTCCAGCTCGTTACACACCGCCGTCTGGCTCGGAGTGTGGGGTGGTGTGGGGCTCTACGAGTTGGCGGTCGGGCGGACGAGTGGAGAGACCACGGGGACGAGACCCCGCGTCGGACTCCAGTTTCTGGCCGTCGTCGTGACGTATCCGGCCGTGTTACTGACCGTCGGGCCGGTGCTGCCGGACGACACGGGGACCATCGTGAACTTCGCTCTCGCGGTCGGTCTCATCGGGGCGGGCTATCTCGTCATCGGCGAGGCGCTGCGCTCGTACTACGTCCGCCGGCGGGACCGGTGGGCGTTCTACGTCGGCGGTGCCTGGATGCTTCTGATCGCGCCCCTGCTGCCCAACGTCGGCGTCCTCGAAACCTGGGGCTATTCGGTGTTTGGGGTTCTATTTGCAATCCACGCGGGTGCCTCCTACCTGGTACTCTCGGAGTGACGATGGAACTCGACAAACTCGTCCACCAGAGCACGCGATTACAGATATTCGCCTTTCTCTACCGCCACGGTCGGACCGAGTTCACCGAGCTCGCCGCAGAACTCGACGTGACCGAGGGCAATCTATCGAGTCACCTGCAGAAGATGGAGGCTGCCAACGCCGTTGTCGTCGAGAAGGAGTTCGTCGACCGCACGCCACGAACGACATACGAACTTACCGACAGCGGCCGCAACCTGTTCGAGGACCACGTGGAGCAGCTCGAACAGCTCATCGACGCCCTCGGGTGACGGCGCAACCCCTCACAGGAGGCGACCGGACCCTGCAGACGGTCCCGCCACCGGTGACGAGCGCCTGTGACCGACATCCGTCTGTGCGGCCGGCGGTCACCCACGCGGGTTCGCCTGTCGGCGGTTTTATAACTATGAGGGAAGTACGCCTGATTATCGACACAGCGAAGCCACCGACACGTCGACAGGTGCTGGTCGGCCTGGCCGCGGGCACGGGGCTGCTCGCAGGGTGTGTCACCGGAGACGACCACGACGACGACGGCGACGGAACCACCATCGGTCACGAGATACCCGACGGGGTGACACGACCGGTGCTGGGAGACCCCGAGGCCGACGTGACCCTGGAGGTGTACGCGGACGTGCGATGTCCGGCGTGTGTGAGGTACGCCGAAGAGGGGTTTCCCGAGATTGAGGCGGCGTACCTCGATGACAGGCGGATACGGTACGAACACCGTGATTTCGTGGTTACGGGGGTCGCGGCCGGACACGCCGCGAGCGCCATGCGCGAGGTCTTCGAGCGACACGGTAACCCGGAGTTCTGGCCGTTTCAGTCCGCACTCTACGAACAACAGGAGCGACTCGACGACGGGATACCCGGCCTGTTCGACGAGGTTGCGGCGGACAGGGGGCTGGATGCAGAGGCCGTCAAAACCGCGCGAGCGGAGCGCACACACCAGGGCGCCGTCGACGCTGACGGCGACCGAGCGCGGGGGCTTGGCGTCTCTGGGACCCCCGGGTTCGCCGTCGACGGGGAACTTGTCGACACCTCCGGTGCGACGTCGATCGACGACATTGTCGGTGCCGTCTCCGAGACACTCGACGGCAGACTCCTCGCGTGAGACGACGGGCCGGACTGACAAAAGGGGTCCGCCACGAGGTGCTCAGCGACGAGGGTGAGCTCGGCGTCCAGACCGACGCTGAACCCCAAGGGGATGATCGCCTGCGCCTGCTGTGGCGTCTTCCGCCGCGATATCCGCTTGCGGTACGCCGCGGAGCTGGGGACAAGCTGCTGACCAGGCACAACCCTGACAACGAGGTGGGGGCCGCACTGCTGAACTTCCCGGAGGGCAACGCGAGCCGGATGGCCCGGCAGTTCGACGCCGGCCTCGGCCCGTTCGGGAGGCGTGACCCCCGAGCGGGAGGTCGCGCCATACGCCTGTCTCCGGGGGCTCCCGGCTCACATCACCGGGTGCCCACACCCCGGGCGGGCTAACGCGGCGAGATACAGACTCCTGTACAGCGTCGGGCTACGAGGGACTCGCTGGGCTGGCCGCCGAGCGGTATCGTGACCAGGCGGAGGGCGACCGCGACGAGTGTGACCGCTGTGACGAACTGACCCGCGGCGAGCTGCTCGAGGCGTGGAGATGCCGGGCTCAGCTCGTGCGGATGACGTCGAGACCGTTCTGCTGCTCGACACCCTCCTTGCCGCCGTCGGTCTCGCCGAACTCGCGGTCGACGCCGGCGTTGGTGGCGGCGTCGAACGTCTCCTCGCTGAGGTCACCCTCGATCGCCTGCCGGGACTTGTCGGCCTGCTTCTGGGCGGTCGGGCCGAGCACCTGTGCGCTTTTCACGCCGGTCATGATCGCCATGACCCGTACCTTGCCCTTGTACTCGTCCTCGATGCGTGCGCCCCAGATGACGTTGGCGCTGGCTTCGAGACGCTCGGTGATGTTCTGTGCGATGCCCTCGGCCTCCTGCAGTGTGAGGTCGGGGCCGCCCGTGATGTGGACCAGCCCGCCGCTCGCACCGCGGTAGTCGACGTCCAAAAGCGGGTGGTTCATCGCGTCCTTGACGACCTCCTCGGTCTTGTTTTTGTCCTGTGTCTCACCGACAAGCATGACCGCGACACCACCCTGGTTCATGATGGCCTGCATATCGGCGTAGTCCAGGTTGATGAGGCTGGGCTGGGTGATTGTCTCGGAGATACCTTTGACGGTCTCGGCGATGATCTGGTCCATCACCGAGAAGGCCTTGCCGATGGGCAGGTTCGGGACGTACTCCAGCAGCCGGTTGTTGTCCAGCACGATAATCGAGTCGGCCTCCTCGCGAAGCCGCTCCAGCCCCTCCTCGGCCTTGACGGTGCGTGCGCGCTCGACGTTGAACGGCGTCGAGACCATCCCGACGACAATTGCACCCTGCTCCTTGGCGAGCTTCGAGACGACGGGTGCCGCGCCGGTACCGGTCCCGCCGCCCATGCCCGCCGTGACGAACACGAGGTCGGCGTCGCTGAGGACATCCTTCAGCGTCCCCTGAGCCATCTCGGCGGCTCGCTCGCCCATCTTCGGGTCGCCGCCGGCGCCGAGCCCGTTCGTGAGCGACTTGCCGACGAGAATCTTCGTGTCCGCCTCGATCATCTGGAGATGCTGCTTGTCGGTGTTGATCGCAATCGTGTCCGCGCCGTCGACGCCGATGTTGTACAGCCGGTTGACGGTGTTGTTACCGGCGCCGCCACAGCCGACAACCACGATACGGGGGTCACCGAACCCCTCGGCGTTGGCCATCTGTTCTTTCTCCTCCTCGTCGCGGACTAGTGCCTCGTTGACGATATCCTGCATCGTTAGGCCCTCACCCACGACCGGTCCTTACGCTCCTTTCGCCCCTGCTGCTCGGAGGGGCGGCGCTGCTCGGTGTCGTGCTCGGCGAGCATCTCGCGCACCGCAGCCCGGATGGCCTCGCTCCGGTTGGGATACTCGCCGGTCTCGACCATTCGTTCGACCTGTTCGACCTGCTGTTTCGGAATCCGTAGTGTCACACGCTCCATGGTTGGGTTCCCCTGTGTTGGGTAAGACGGGAGCGGGACGACCCCGCCCGTTCGTCTTACACCGCGAAACCGCCTGAAAGCGACGTATCCGTCGGTTTCCTGCTCGCGTTGTAAGACTCCCGTCTTACGCACGAATTACGTGACACCCCCAGGGTAATAAAAGTAACGACGGTGCGTATGACACAGCCCCGTTTACCGTTGTAAACGGCCTCTGCAATCCGAAATCGCCGTTTACGAGCCGTCAAGTACGTCGGCTGCGGGCGTCCGACGACCACAGCCAGGACAGAATGCCCAGTCCGAGCGGAGCTCGTCGCCGCACTCACAGAACACGCGGTGGGCTGATTTCTCGCCGCAGTTCGGGCAGTAAACGTGGGACGGCGACAGGGTTTCGCCGCACTGTGTACACGTCTTACGCCCCTGGTCGGGCGTGTTTTCGTCTACCCCCGGATCTGTCTTACCTCCTGCCGGGTCGTGTGACGTGTCGTTTGACACACCGTCTGACGAATCCCTGACGGCGTTTACGTCCTCCGTCCGTTTGGCGGTTCGGTGCCGGACGGCAGCGGTGTCTGGCCCGTCGAGCGTGATGTTTACGTTGATGTCCTGTGTCTCACGCCGTGCACGCTCGGCGAGGCGGCTGTCGATGCGCTCGGTGAGCAACTCGTCAAGCGAATCGTCACCGCTTGCGCGACTCCCTCCCTCGGAGGTCTCGCCGTGGTGCTCGATGTACTCCCGGAGGGCCTCGCGGAGCACCTCGCTTTTCGAGGCGTCGAACTCCTCCTCCAGGCGCCTGACGAGGTCGTTGTCGGCACGGAACGTGAGCTTGCTCATGGCCTCGTCTCTGTTCTCGATGCCCTCGCATATCAATCTTCGGCGGATGTCTGACGCATCGTCTGACACCCGTCATCGAGCGACCAGCACCGTTTTGCCCTCGACAGCCGTACACGGCGGTATGCAGGCCGTCCAGTTCACCGACCACGGGGGCAGGGAGGTCATCGAGTACGGCGAGTACGCCGACAGCGAACCGGGGCCGGGCGAGGCACGCATCGCGGTGCGGGCAGGGGCGCTGAACCATCTTGATGTCTGGACACGGCGTGGCCTGCCGGGTCTGGATCTGCGGATGCCACACGTGCCGGGGAGCGACGCGGCCGGTATCGTCGACGCTGTCGGGCCGGACGTGACACGGGTCGAACCCGGCGACCGCGTCGCGGTGTGGGCGGGCCGCCACTGTGGGGAGTGTGAGTTCTGCCGGGATGGCGACCTCACGATGTGTATCGACTACCACCTGCTGGGCGAGCACAGACCCGGCGTCCACGCCGAGTCACCCGTGGTCCCCGCGGACGCGCTCGTCCCGGTTCCGGCGGGCGTCGACTGGGAGACGGCCGCGGCCGCGCCGCTCGTGTTCGGAACCGCCTGGCGGATGCTCGTCACCCGTGCGGCGTTACGGCCGGGCGAGTCGGTGCTCGTGCTCGGGGCCAGCGGTGGCGTTGGCCACGCCGCCGTCCAGATCGCCAGCCACCTCGGGGCCGAGGTGTACGCCACCGCGAGCAGCGAACGGAAACGCGAGTACGCCCGCGAGATTGGTGCCGACCACGCAATCGACTACCAGCGCGAGACCGTCGCCGAGCGCATCCGTGACCACACCGGGAAACGTGGCGTGGACGTCGTCGTCGACCACGTCGGCGCGGCAACTTGGCAGGACTCGCTCGCCAGCCTCGCTCGCGGCGGCCGCCTGGTCACCTGCGGCGCGACCACCGGGCCACACCCGGAGACCGATATCAACCGTATCTTCTGGAACCAGCTCGAGGTCATCGGCTCGACGATGGCTACACCGGCCGAACTCGACGACGTGCTCGGGCTGGTCTGGGACCGCACTCTCGAACCGCGGATCCGCGCGACACTCCCGATGAGCGAGACCGCCGAGGGCCACCGCATGCTCGAGGAACGGGACGGCTTCGGCAAGGTGGTGCTCGTCCCCGACAGCCGCCACGACCGATGACTGACAGCACACCGCCCGCTCCCGAGCACAGGCCTGATGCTGCCGGGTGGCGGGCTTGGCTGCTCTGAGGCGGTTGTGCTCGCTGCTCGTGCCCCCCGTGGTATCACAACACGTCGCGGCGCATCGCGATCTCGAACCAGGGGCAGAGCCGGAGCTGTCGGTACCAGCGCCGGTTGTGGGCCAGTCGCTCGTAGGGAACCCAGAGAACGCCGGCGACCTCGGCCGGGTCGGGATCGAGTGTCGTGTCCGAAAGCGTCGTCTGCAACACGGCACAGACCTCGTGTTCCAGCCCCTCGTCGTAGTAGTGTCTGCGGTACTCGAAGCGGTCGGTGACGGTCAGCTCGTCGTACTGGTCGGGGGTGATGCCGAGTTCCTCCTCCAGGCGCTGTCGGGCGGCCCCGCGCTGTGACTCGCTCGCACGCGGGTGCGAGGCGACGGTGCCGTCCCAGTGGGTGTCCCAGAGGCGCTTGTCGGGGCTGCGCTGTGCCAGCAGAATCCGGTCGTGCTCGTCGAACAGGAGTGCGGTGAACGCACGGTGACGGATGCCGTCGCCCGTGTGTGCCTCCAGTCGGTTGACGACGTCCTGCTCGCGGTCGTCGGCGTCGACGGCAACGACCTGCTGTGCGGCGTTCTCGTGGTCGGACGTGTCACCAGCCTTCGCCATGGTTCCTCACTAGCCGAGGGTGTTCAAACCGTCTTCGCTTCGCCGGCGTGCTCCACAGAGCCACCGGTGGGTGTGTCACCACGGCGGTCGTGTCCCTGGAGGCCCGGAACCGGGGGCTGGGTCGACCGGTTCCGGCGCAACATGGCACCGGTTGGGCATCATATCGACCCGTGTCCGTCCCAGAACCGGTCGAGTTGGTCGGGGAGAAACTCGGGGGTCATGCGGACGAACTCCTCGCGTTCGCCCGGCGAGAGGTACGTGTGGACGCTGTGGCGCGTGCTGGGGACGTACCGCCGGCCGACGAGTGCACGCACGCCGACCTCGTCGGCCCCCCGGATAACCCGGCCGATTGTCTGGCGGGCCCGCCTGACCGCGGGGACCGTCAGCGCGTACTCGAAGGCGTTGTTCTCGCCGAAGGCGTCACCGTAGGCCCGTCGGACCGCCCGGACGCGGGGCGACCCGATGTTTACGAGCGGCACACCCACCACCGCACAGCAGTGGAGCTTGTCGCCGTCGTAGTCGACCCCCTCGGTGAGGGTCCCCCGGACGCTCGTCACCAGCACCTTGCCGTCGCCCTCGAAAAAGCGCGTCTTGAGCTGTTCTGTCTCCTCGAAGGTGCTGCTCGCGTCGACCAGCACCGGCTTCTCGACGACCCCCTCGAGATACCCGCCCGCCCACGCCGCCTCCCGGTAGTTTGGCATCGCCAGCAGCACGTTCCCCGGCGAGCGTGCGAGTGTCCGCAGGACGTGGGCGTACTCGTCGCGTGTGCGGTTCCACGTTCCAGGGTCGGCGTTCTCGCCGGGGTCACCCCGGTTGTGTGCGGTGAACGGCTCGGCATCGACCAGCCAACTGGCACGGTTCCGTTCGGGAAACGGCAGGTCGTAGGTCCGCTCGCTGACTGTCCGGTCCTCGCTCAGTGCGGCCAGCCCCGACACCTCCGCGAACACGTCGAGTGGCTCGAGTGTCGCGCTCATCAGCATGCCGCCACCGAGTTCGTCGAAGATCTCCCGCAGTGACCGTCCGGGCATGCACTCGAACAACACCAGACCCGCCGTGTACGCGCCCTCCCAGCCGTCCCGGTCGGAGGGGGCGTGCTCGAGTTCGAGTTCGCGCAGGTGGCGGGCGTGGTCGCGGCTCCACCAGCGCTCCATGAACGCCCCGACGGCCCCACAGACCGGTGTGCGGTCGAGGCCGAGCGCGTCCAGGGCGGCCTCGGTCGCCGCCCCGACCGCCGGCAGCCCACGCCACAGCTCGCCCGTGTAGCCAGCGGCCTCGGCCCACGCGGTCAGCTCGTCACGCTCGACGGTCTCGGGGTCACGCAGCGGCACCTCGATGTCCCGTTCGAGTTCACCGGTCCGCCAGCCTGTCGCCTCGGTGTCGAGCGCGCGCTCGATGCGGTCGTCGAGCCAGGCGAGCAGGTCGTCGTAGAACGCCCGCGCCCGCTCGACAGCCTCGATGGGCACGTCCCGGTCGGCCAGCTCGGCACGGACCGCCGTGTCCGCGGCGTCGGTCTCGCGGGCCCGGGTCAGCACCGTCCGGTGGTCGTTGCGGGCGCGCTTCAGCGTCGCAGTCCCCACGCGGTCCGAGAGCAACTCCCGGACGCGCCCCGCAAGACGGTGTGCCTCGTCGACAATCAGGAACGTGTCCTCGCCGAGCGCCGACGACAGCAGCGGCCGCGAGTCGGGGTCGAACAGGTGGTTGTAGTTGCCGACGACCACCGATGCCTCGTCCAGCAACTCGCCCATGGCGCGGTGTGGGCAGGTGCCTCGCTCGGTGGCCGCCGGCAGGTACTCCTCGCTGGTCACGACGCCGTGTTCGCCGGCCTCGAACCCGACCGGCGAGCCGCGGTTGCGGGCGTACCAGTCGGCCTCGAACGGGCAGTAGAGCCGCTCGTCGCCCTCGCCCGCTGCGCTCGGCTGTGTGGGCGGATAGGGGCTCTCGACACCGGCGGTCGTCAGCCGCTCGGTCGTCACCTGCTGGCCGGCATCGGCCCTGGCCTCCCGGACGAGCCCGCTCGCCCGCTCGGGGTCCCACCAGATCTCCTCACCCGCTGTGACACCACCGACCGCAGCCTCCGCGGCGGGCATCCCGCCCGGGTTCTCGCTCTCGACCAGCTCGGCGGTGTGCTCGCGTAACTCCTCGCAGCGCTCGTGCACACCGACACCGTCGGGGAAGACACCCTCACGGCCGTAGGGACAGAGGTCGCGTTTGCCCACGAGCGCGACCCCCGGGAGCGGCTCATCGAGGCCGGCGTTGAGGCTCCGGAGGTCCTCGACGAACTGCTGGCGCTGCTGTTTGACCGGTGTCACCACCACAGCGTTGTCGTACCCCGCCTCGCGGACGAGCGTCGCAGCCGCGGTGAGTGCGGCCATTGTCTTGCCCGTTCCACAGGGCCCCTCCATCGCCAGGTAGCCGTTCTCCCGACCGACCGTGATGGCTGTCTCGATTGCGTCGCGCTGGTTCTCGTAGGGCTTGTCGAACCCGAAGTACCGCTGCCAGTCGTCGCTGGATCCGTCGCCGCGCCCGCCGTCTGCGGTTCCGGCTCCCTCAGTCATAGGGATGCTGGGGCCCGGTCGGGTTTGAATCCACGGGTCCCTGTTGCCCCGCCCTCCCGGTCTTGACGTGCGCTGACATCCCGGTCCGTGGTCCGCCCTCCGCGGTTCGCCCCCGCTGTCAGCGCTGATACGTACGACCGTTGGCCGGGTGCGCCCTCTCCCGTGATGACAGGACACAGAGAGCAGTCGAGCGGTATCGACCCGCGGCTCCTGTTCGGGGCTGCGGTGCCGGGTCGTTCGCCGTTGGCCCCCTGGTGACGCCCGTGATCGTCGCCGTGGCGGAGGCCGACGGGGACAGCACGCCCCCGGATGGACCGGACGACTTTTGCTGACCACGCGCCAACGCCGGATGTGCTCACACTGGAACTGCACTGTCACTCCGAGCACTCTCACGACGGGGTCGACCCCGTCGAGGAGATGCTCGCACGCGCCGAGGCCGTCGGCCTCGACGGGATTGTCGTCACCGACCACGACACCATCGACGGGAGCCTCGAGGCAATCGACCGCGCCGACGCGTACGATCTGGTTGCGCTGACCGGTACTGAGGTGTCGAGCGCCGCGGGGCACGTGCTCGGCATCGGCGTCGACGATGATATCCCCCGGGGGCTCCCCTTCGAGGAGACGGTCGAGCGCATCCACGGGGCCGGCGGTATCGCGGTGGTTCCCCACCCCTGTCAGACACTCCGGAAGGGTGTGCTCGCGAACGAGGCCGTCGACCCGGCGGACCTGACAGTCGCGGACGCTATCGAGACGTACAACTCCCGGTTTCTGACCGGCCGGACCAACCGACAGGCCGCCCGCCTCGCCGACCGTCTCGGGATGCCCGCAACCGCCGGCAGCGACGCACACGTCGCCGAGATGGTCGGGAAGGCGACAACGCGCGTTGACGCCGAGCCCGAACCCGACGCCATCACGACCGCCATCCGCGAGGGACAGACCGGTATCGACGGGGGACGAACACCCCTGTGGGTGACACTGCGCCAGGCAGCCGGTACCGCCCGCCGCCGTGCGCGGCGGGTCACACGATGACTGTCACCGGCGCCGCCCCGGAGACAGTCCGGGCCGCACTCGCCGGCAGGGACCCGCTGCCGGGAACCGGCGGGTTCGCGGGTGACCTCGACGGCACCCTTGTCCGCGACGTGCTCGGCCGGTACCCCCTCTTTGTCGGGTCTGGGGGCTGGAGCCACGACCCGTCGGCTCTCGACGAGGCTCAGCGGGTCCCTGCCGGTCACATCTGTGCGTACTGCGACGGGTCGCCGGCCGACACGGAGGCGGTCTGGACACTCCCGGAACCGGACCCCTACGAGGACGACGAGATGGCTGTCACCGCCGTCCGTGAGGCTCTCGACACGACACTCACTGCGGTTGCGGGCGCGACCTGCGGGACGGATGTCGGCGACCTCGCGGTCGCGTTCTCGGGCGGGGTCGACTCGGGGCTGCTCGCGGCGTGGTTCGACGCGCCGCTGTACGTGGTCGGCTTCCCCGACAGTCACGATGTCGAGGCGGCCCGAACGGGTGCGGCGCTGCTCGACCGGGAGGTGCGGGTCGTCGAACTCGACCACGCCACAATCGAGGCAACGGTCCCGCAGGTTGCGGCCGCGACCGGCCGGACAAACCCGATGGATATCGGGATAGCGCTGCCGCTGTTCGTGCTCGCGGAGCGGGTCGCCGCCGACGGCTTCGAGCGACTCGCGCTCGGCCAGGCCGCCGACGAGCTGTTCGGCGGGTACGCCAAGGTCGAGAACGCCCCCGACGACGACCGCGTCGCCGCGGGCACGGTCCGCGGAGCCCGTGATGAGACCGTCCGGTCGCTGCCCGACCAGTCCGAGCGTGACCGCCTCGCGCTCTGGGCGGCCGGTGTCGAGCCGGTGACGCCGCTCGCACACGACAGGGTCGTCCGGGCGGCGCTCCCGCTCGGCGACGACCAGCTCGTCCGCGGGGGCACCCGCAAGTGGGCGCTTCGTCGGGCCGCCCGCACCTGGCTCCCGAGCGGGCTTGCCGGCCGGGAGAAAAAGGCCCTCCAGTACGGCACCCTCGTCTCTCGGGAACTCGACCGCCTCGCCAGGCAGGCCGGCTACAAGCGTCGTATGGACGACCACGTCGGCAGGTACATCCGGAGTCTGGGTTGAGCCCCACGGAGGCGTGCCCGGTATAACCGAACGGACAGGAGTCTGCCACACGGCACAGAGATATACGCGAGCAGAACAGTCCCCGTTCCAACGCGACGCGTGATAGTACCGGCTCTCGGTGTGGTCGGGGGGCAGGCGGGCTGTTGGCTTCCGGTCGCACCCCGGCGTACGGCTGTTTCGCCCGGTCCCGCGGGACAGCGGGCCGTGGCCGCCGTCTGTCGACCGTCGCCGTTCTCGACCCCTGACACCGCCGACCCCGGTGTCGCGGTGCCGTGTGGCGGGGCGCCCACAGCTCGTGGTCCCGACCCCGCCCTTTGGCTCACCCTCGCCGTGACACTACCGAGCCCACGTATTTCCAGCGACATATTTAAGAGTTCCCGACAATAACACACAGATGGAGAGTTCCAGATGTACGACCTGACAGGATTTCAGCGTGACCTGCTGTACGTGATTGCGGGCAAGGAGAAGCCACACGGCCTCGCTATCAAGGACGAACTCGAGGACTACTACGAGGGCGAGATCCACCACGGCCGGTTGTATCCGAACCTCGATACACTCGTCGAGAAGGGACTTGTCGAGAAGGGTGAACTCGACCGCCGGACGAACTACTACAGTCTGACGCGGCGTGGCCAGCGGGAGATCGATGCACGCCGTGACTGGGAGTCCCAGTACGTCGATTTCTGATACATACTGCGAGCGCATACCCGCGTCTTCAGGCGCGGGTCAAGTGGACAATAGCGTACACAACCACCGATGATAGCACTGCTGGATTTCCCACCGTGTACGACAGTTTTAAAATACCACAGAGGTATAGTGTGTAGTACGGATGAAGACCACACGGCACGCAACGTACAACCTCAACTAC
>OBKM01000731.1_pt1 | contig 15440 bp, 19 predicted proteins | sample 1519691 | NCBI WGS metagenome assembly OBKM01 (sample SAMEA37050418, study PRJEB22526) | metagenome | biome: saline pan; feature: lake; material: water | place: Egypt | collected 2015 | depth 0.5 m | reverse complement strand
CGATGACAACGACTCCGCCGGCGACAGTGCCCCCGACGATGACAACGACTCCGCCGGCGACGAGACCGAAGACCCGTCCGCGTAACGGAACGCCCTTTTCAATCGCCGCCGAACGACCGGGTATGCACACGAAGGGAACGTTCGCGCCGGAGACCCGCGCCGACGCGCTCGAGCGGTACGAGGAGGTTGGCCCGGTCGCACAGGTCGTGGTCCGCGAGGCGACCAAGGCGATGTCGTTCGACGCAGACGAGTACGACCGGCGCGTCACCCCGGAGGTGATCCGGACCGCCCGCGACGCGACGTTCGCCGAGCTGCTCGCGGTTCACGTCGGCAGCGATGCTGAGTTCGACGCGTGGCTCGCGGACAGCGAGTTCGACGACGGTGACGTGGTCCGGATCGGCGGCGACAACGTCGACAACGTCGTCTGGCATCCGATCCCCTTCGCCGACACCGTCGTCGCGGCGACGTTTCAGGAGGAGCCCGACGCGGCCGTCAGCACGCTCCGACGGAACGCATTCGGGCGCGTCTACCGCGAAGAGTTCTACGAGTCGGGGCGGTGAACGTCTACGGGTCGGGGCGGTGAACTCCCTCGGCCTGTGCCGCCGGTAGCGGTGTCGGGAGCGCGAGCCACTCCGATGCAAACCGAGAGCAGCGCTGCCGCTCGGCGATCGAAAATAACGCGAAAATTCGAGCGAAGCCGGCCCGCGCTCGCCGACGCCGTCTACTCGAGCGTCCCCTGGCTGACGAGGGTGTCGTCCTCCAGGTAGTGCTCGATGTGGTGGCCGTGCTCCTCGACGGTCTCGAGGATGTCACGGAGCTGCTCTTCGGTGTTGTAGTCGCCGAGGTTGCTGGCGAGCTGGATGTGCTCGCGGAGCATCTCGGTGATGTCGCCGAAGATCTCCAGATCGTTCTCCAGCGAGGTCCGGATGTCGTAGGCGTCGGCGTCTTCCGGGCTCACGGGCGCGTGCTCCTCGTAGTTCGCGCCGCCCGACAGCGGCACGCCGCCGAGCGCCTGCGCGCGCTCGGCGAGTACGTCGGCGCCCTCCTCGAGGTCTGCGGCGACCTCGCCGAGGTAGATGTGGATGTCGCGGAACTCCGCGCCCTCGACGAGCCAGTGGTGCTTCTTGACCTGATGGTAGAGGACGTACGTCGCCGCGAGGTCGGTGTTGAGCGCGTCGACGAGCTGCTCGGCTTTGTCCTCGGGAATCCGAAGGGCTTCGCTCTCGTGGACGTCTCCGTAGCGCTGACGGGCCTGCTTTTGTGTACTCATGTCTACCTATATATGCGCGCGCGGGATACTTAAAAGCTTCCACTACCATAAGAACATTTTCAAAATAGAAAAATTATTTTTTCTCACCTGCCACCGACCCGACGAGGTCGCGTTGCGCGTCGAGCGTCTCACCGTCGAGCGTCGCGATCAGGTCGCGCTCGCCGCGATCGAGTTCGGCGACCACCTGCCCGTCCGGTCCGGCGACGAGCGAGTTGCCCGCGTACGTGTGTGGATCCGCGTCATCACTCCGGCTGCCGTCTTGTGCGCTCCGGCTGCCGTCTTGTGGACTCCGGCCGTCATCGTGTGCGCCCTCTCCGTCTCGCCCGGCCGTCCCGGTCCGTCCCGCCCCGACGACCCACCTGACGCCGTCGAGCGCGCGGGCCCGCAACAGAAGCCGCCAGTTCGCCGCGTGCGAGGCGGGCCACGCTCCCGGTACGAACAGCGCGTCGACCGCGCGTTCGGTGAACCACGCGCTCTCCGCGACGAAGTTGAGATCGTAGCAGGTCATCAGCCCGGTCGATCCCGCCGGCGTCTCCACGACCACGCGATCGGTGCCCGGGGTCACGAGGTCGCTCTCGTCACCCCAGAGGTGTCGCTTTCGGTACACTGCGCTCTCGGGCTGGGCTGGGCCCCCTCCGCCACGCTTCTCCCCCGGCACGTACGCCGTCGCGTTGAACAGATCGCCCGAATCGCCGTCACCGCTCCGTTCGGCATACCCGGCCACCACCGACACGCCGTGATCCCCGGCGACGGACGACAGCCGGTCGAGGGCCGTCTCGCGGGGGAGTGCCGCGTCCGCGATCCGACTGTCGGCGACGAATCCGGTGAGCGCGTACTCGGGAAAGACGGCGACGTCCACCCGATCCGGCAGGGCGGCGACCCGCTCGCGGATCCGGTCGAGGTTGCGCTCGACCGCGAGGTCGTCGACGGCGATCTGTGGCACGGCGACCGTCGCGTCCGTTGCGCGCGTGTCGCTCACGGCGGAGCGATCGGCGAGGACGGTAATGAACCTCCGGGATCCCGTCGGATTCAATTCGGTCCGTCTCGTACGACGAGTATGGAGGACTACCGACGGTGACGGTCGACCCGCCGACGACGGACGAGGTGTTCGACGATCCGCTGCAGGCGGCCGACCTCGACGTCGACCCCGACCGGCTCGACCGCGACTGGGTGGTCGGCGAGGCGGCCGCCGTCTTCGGGCTCACCCGCGACGACGCCGACGACTGGGTCGCCGAAGACGGGATCGTCGCGGTGTACGCTCGCATCCAGGAGTACTGGGGAGCGAGGTAGGAGCCCCGATTCACGTTCGCTCGTGGCCGGCCGGCGGTCGACGAGCGACGAGAGACGGGCTCCACGCGTGAAGGGAAACGTCTTAATGGGCCACGCGCGCAGTCTGAGATGTATGAGCAACGGCGACGACGACCCGGCCGACGCCTCCGAAGAGGCCGACGCCGCGGACGACGCGGAGGACGCCGGCGAGTCGACGGACGCGGCCGCCGCGCCGACCCTCCCCGACGAGGCGACCGAGGAGTCCCTGAACGAGTATCTCGACGAGATCGCGGCGCTTCTCGAGAGCGCCGAGACTGAGGCCGATCTCGACGATGTCGACGCCCTTCTCGACGACGCGGAGACCGGACTCGAGGGAGCCGACCTCCCCGAGCCGGACGAGGACGACGACGAGGCCGACGACCCACGCGGCGACCTCGAAGCCCGCATTGCGGAGCTTCGCGAGGACGCGGCAGACGCACGCGGTCCGTACGGTGAGGACGTCGTCGAGGCGATCGAGGCCGCCGCGACGACCCTCGGCGAGACGGAGTGGACCGCGGCCGGAGTCGAGGACGCGGCCGACGCGGTCGGGTCGTTCGTCGCCGCCGCGGCGGAGTCGGTCGACGTCGACGAAGACGCGGACGCTGACGGCGAGGATACCAGCGGAGACACCGACGAAGCGGCCGACGACGACCGGATCTCCGCTCTCGTCGCTTCGCTCGACGCGGTCGCCGAGGCGGTCACAGACGCGGCGCTCGACGCCGACGCCGACGCGGAGACGATCGCTGCCCTCCTCGAGGCGACCGACGACCTCGAAGCGGGACTCGACGACGCGGAGGAGTGGGACGACCTCGAGACGAACGAACAGCTCCGGGCGCAGGGGTTCTACGACGTGCTCGGCCACTACAAGGACTTCCCCGTCGAGTGGGCCGCGCTGAAAGAACACGAGAAGCGCGGCAACGTCGATATGATCCTGCTGGCGCTCGATTCGCTCGGCTCCGACTTCATGGAGCGTCACTGCCTCGAAGCGCTCGAACGAATGGGGAAACGCGGCAAGACCGACGCCTCCCTCGAGGAACTGCTCGGCCGCGCCGGGAAGCGCGACAAGTTCGCCATCAGCATCCTCGGGAAGATGGCCGCCGAGGAGGCCACCGAGACGATCGTCGACTACGTCGACGAAGAGTCCAACCCGCAGCTCCAGAAAGTGACGTTCAAAGCGCTCGGCGAAATCGGTGCGAGCGAGGCCGTCGGGCCGCTCGTGAGCGCGCTCGACAGCGACAACGACCTGGTGCGTCCCCACGCTGCGCGCGCGCTCGGCCTCATCGGCGACACGCGGGCGATCGACCCCCTCGCAGACGTCCTCGCGCACGACGACGACGACGACGTCCGCGCCGCCGCGGGGTGGGCGCTCCGACAGATCGGCACGCGAGCGGCGCTCGAAACGGTCGCCGAATACGCCGACGAACACTCCTTCCTCGTCTCGACGGAGGCCGACAAGGCGGCGGACTCCCTCGACGCCGGCTCGGCAGCCGCCTGATCGACCGGCGGTCGTCGCGGTTCGCGCCTGCTCCCGCCCGAACCCCGTCCGTTTTCGTCAGAACCGCTCCCCCTTCGCCGCGCGGCGGTCGTCACTCCTGTCGTTTTCATCCGATAGCGAGGCCACTACCCGCGTGCGATCCCGATTGCGACCGCTCGTGTCGACCACGCCGCTGCCGGGAGCAGCGACGCAGTCGACTCTCGTCTCGCTCGCGGGTGCCGGTCTGGCGGTCGTCGGTCTCGTGGTCCTCCTCTCGGCTTCGGCGCCCGCCGTTTCGGTCGCAGACGGCGGAACAGGGACACCGCTCTCGGCCAACGGTACCGCGCCGCCCACTGACGGTAACGCGATGCCCTCGGTCGGCGGCAACGCGACGCTCGGGACCAACGACTCCGGCTCCCACTCCGGCGATCCGCGGATACTCGAGCTGTATCCGAATCCGACCACGGAGGGGAACCGCGGCGAGTACCTCGTCGTCTCGCTCCCCGAACGCGGGAACTGGTCGCTCTCGGACGGCTACCACGACGTCTCGATACCGGAGAACGTGAGCGGAACGGTCGCACTGTCGATGGACCCGGCGTCCACGGCTGCGTTCCTCGACGACGGCGGCACCGACGTCGCGACCGACGCCCGCGCTCCCGTCGACCTCCGCGCGCTCGACGGCTACTTCCCGCTCTCGGCGTCCGGCGATCGGATCGAACTTCGCCGCGGGGGGGACGCGGTCGACGTCGTCGACTACGGTCGCGTCCGCGAGGGATACCGCTGGCGTGCCGACTGGGAGGAGTGGCGCCCCCGCGGCTACGAGCCCCGCCCGCCTGAACGAACCGAGAACGCGACCGTGACGCCGTTCGTACTCCCGGACACGCCAGAGCCGGCAGACGCGCCGCTGCGCGACGCCGACGAGCGTCTCCTGCTCGCCGGCTACACGATCGAATCGGAACGGGTCGCCGACCGACTCGCCGCCGCGGCGGGCCGCGGTGTCACCGTTCGCGTCCTCGTCGAAGGGTCGCCGGTCGGTGGCTTCTCCGCTCGCAGCGCGGAGCTTCTCGACCGTCTCGTCGCCGCCGGCGTCGAGGTCCGCGTGCTCGACGGCGAGCCGGACCGGTTCCGGTTCCACCACGCCAAGTACGCGGTCGCCGACGACCGCGCGGTCGTCCTCACGGAGAACTGGAAACCCTCCGGAACCGGCGGACGGTCGAACCGCGGGTGGGGGGTCCTCGCCGACTCGCCGCCGGTCGCCGACGACCTCGCAGGGGTGTTCGACGGCGACGCGACCGCCCGGGACGCCCGCGACTGGGAGTCGTTTCGAGCGGACGCGAGCTTCTACGAATCCGGGGTGGCGAACGAGACGTACCCGACGCGGTTCGATCCGCCCGAACCGACCGGCGCCGACGTCGAACTCCTCACCGCCCCCGGCAACGCCGCCGACCGGATCGTCGCGCGGATCGACGTGGCGGACGACCGCGTTCTCGGCGTGGTCCCGCGTACCGCCGGCTCCGACGAGCGGATCGTCAGCGCCCTCCGGCGGGCCGCCGACCGCGGCGTCGACGTCAACTTGCTGTTGTCCGGCGCGTGGTACGACCGCGAAGAGAACCGCGAGCTCGCGACGGCGCTCGCGGACGAGCCGATCGACGTCGCCGTCGCGGAGCCGCGGGGCCGATACGGGAAGATCCACGCGAAGGGGCTCGTCGTCGACGACGCGGCGATCGTCGGGAGCCTCAACTGGAACGAGGTGGCGACGACAGAGAACCGGGAGGTGTTGCTCGCGATCGAGGACGAATCGACCGCGGCGTTTTACGCTCGCACGTACGCCGCGGACTGGCGCGGCGGCGGGGTCCATCTCCCGGTCGGACTGCTGGGCGGGGCGGCGGTCGTCGTCGTCGGCGCGAGCGCCGTCGCTCGTCGCGAGGTACAGCTCTCGTGAACGCGGCAGAAAACGGCGAGGGGATCGTCGACGCTCAGTCGTCGAGCGCGACCGTCGAGGAGAGCGCCTCGTCGATCTCGGCGTCGGCCATCTTCTCGATGAGCGACTCGATGACGGCGCTTCGGCGACCTTTCACGAACTTGATCGAGCCGACGACGAGGTGACCGCCGCCGGAGACGCCGGCCTCGGGCAACTCGTCGTTCAGCTCCGTCACCATGTTCGGAATGTCGAGTCTGACCCCGTCGGAGCGGAGCACACAGAAGTCCGGTCCGTAGCCGATCGTGATGACCGGGTCGCCGGTCTCTCTGACGCGGGTGTCGTGCAGTTCGCCCGTCGTCTTCCCCGGCGCGGGGTACGTGAACCGGTGTGCGTACTCGTCTAAGTCGATCCGGTAGAGGTGCGCTCCGGAGGCCAACCGCTCGTGTTCGACGTGTTCGTCGAGCGCGTCGAGCTGGCGGTCGACGTCGCGGGCAGCCCGCTCCGAGAGGAACTCGACGAGCTCCGCGTGTCGCTCGGGATCGTCACAGCCGACGTTCAACGCGTCGTTGACGAGGGTCTTCCCCTCGGAGTAGCGCAGCCAGTGGGCGGCGTAGTCGAGCGCCTCGCCGATGTCGAGCAGGTCGGACTCGTCGTACCCCGCCGACTCCGCGAGCGCGATGTACTCGTCCATCGCTTCCGCCTTCGAGCGGTCGGAGAGCCCGGCGACGGCCGGGACGTGTTCGAGCTCCTCGGTGAGCGACGGATCGATGAGCCGGGCGAGTTCGACGCACATCATTCCCGTCGTGATCCGGTAGTCCTCGCCGTGGAGGTACGGGTTGATGTGGGCGTCGAGGAGCGGTTCGACGGCCTCCGGGTCTGGGTGGTGGTGGTCGACCGCGGCGATCGGGATGTCGTAGTGGGTGAGGTTCTCGTAGGCGGGGACGTCCTCCTCCGTCGACCCGTTATCGAGCATGAGCAGGAAGGGGAGCTTCTGGCCGTGGCGGGCCCGGCCCTCCAACGCGAAGTTGAGGTCCCGGGTGACGTCTTCCATCTCGTAGTACGGCGCCTTGCTCGGGAGCCGCTTGAACAGGTGTCGGGCCGCGTCGCGGTCCTCGTGGACGTCGCCGACGAAGTTCTCTAAGGCGAGCTGGACCGGAATCGCCGCACACATCCCGTCGCCGTCGGCGTGGTGGCGGGCGCGGATCGGTCGTCCGGCGAGGACGGTCCGACGGAGCAGCCGCGCGAGGTCACGGAGGTCGTCGTGGATCGGCTCGAACGCCTCCCACTCGACGAGCGGGTCGACGTCGGCTGGCTCCGCCCGCTCGTCGAGGGCGCTTTCGAACCGCTCTCGCGCCGTCGCGGCGCGCTCGCCGTCGAGTCGCTTGAGGGAGTCGACCTCAAGCTGGAGGGCGTTCTCGCGGGTCTCGATCGCCCCGCTGACGTGGACCATGTCGCCGACCGCGACCTCGGGGTACGCGCGGACGCCGGCCTCCTCGAAGGCTGCACACGAGACGATTCCGGAGGCGTCCGAGACGGCGAAGATCGTCGGGCCGCCGGTCTGTTTCGCCTGCACGACCTCGCCCTCGACGGTCACCTCGTCGCCCGGCGCGAGTCCGCCAACGGGGGTGATCGTCGGCTCGTGTGCGACGGTCTCGGTGCGGTAGTCGTCGACGCTCACGTCGTCGAACGCGACGTCGCCGTTCTCCTTCACCGCTGTCAGCCGGACGATCAGCCGGTCGCCGACCGCGTACTCGCCGGTGAGATTCGACTCGTGGACGAGCCCGCTCAGGGCGTCGGAGACGTCGACGAATATGCCGTAGTCGACGACGCCGTTGACCTCGGCGTGGTAGAGGGCGTCGACCTCGGCGTCTTCGAGGGTGCAGTCCGGTGCCAGATCGTAGACGGTCGGCCGGTCGTCGGCCGTCCCCTTCGCCGTCGCGGCGTCGGGTTCGGGGCTCAAATCGCCCCGCGTGCCGGAATCCCCGGCGGAGTTCTCGCTCATGGACTGGTATCGGATGCGGCCGATGTTAAGCCTGTTCTCTCGCGTGTCCGGCGGTGACGAGCGAGCGAGCCGGATTTCGACCCGCGTTCGGGGGCCGTCTGTCTCGCGGTCCGGAACCCCTATGAGGCGACGGCGACTTCCCTAACGTATGCGACTGTTCCGGTCGGACGAGCTTCTCGGAATCGCCCGAGAGACGATGCAGTTCATCCTCGAGGCGAGCGAGGAGACGCACCCCAACGAGTATATGGGGTTCCTCCGGAGCGACGACGCGAGGAAGCTCGACATCGACCGAGAGGGGCAGGTGATCACCGACGTGTTAGTGATCCCGGGAACGGAGTCGAACCCCGTCAGCGCCAGCGTCCGATCACACATGAAGCCGAACGACATGCGCTCCGTCGGCTCCGTCCACTCGCACCCGAACGGTGCCCTCCGTCCCAGCTCCGCCGACCTCGCGACGTTCGGACAGGGAGAGGTCCACATCATCGTCGGCGCCCCGTACGGATGGGGCGACTGGAAGGCGTTCGACAACGAGGGGAACCAGACGACGCTCGACGTACTCGACGTGGAAGTCCCCGAGGAGCACTTCTTCGATTTCACACAGGAGGACATCGATCGGGAGATCGACGAGGAGCGGCGCAACGACGGCGGCTTCCTGTCGTGGTTCCGATGACACGGGTCGTCGCGCAGGGGACGTTCGATCTGTTACACCCCGGCCACGTCCACTACCTGGAAGACGCGGCGGCGCACGGCGACGAGCTCCACGCGATCGTCGCCCGTCGGGCCAACGTCACGCACAAGCCGGAGCCAGTCCTCTGTGCCCGACAGCGCCGCGATATGGTCGCCGCGCTCGACGCGGTCGACGAGGCCCACCTCGGCGACACCGAGGACGTGTTCGTCCCGATCGAGCGGCTCGACCCGGACGTGATCGTGTTGGGATTCGACCAGCATCACGACGAGGCGACGATTACGGACGCGCTCGCCGACCGCGGCCTCGACTGCCGTGTCGAGCGCGCGTCGGGACGGGAGCCGAAGTACGACGAGGAGCTGCTCTCCAGTGCCGATATCGTCGATCGCGTCCTCCGAACACGCGGCGGAGACGCCGTTCGCTGATCGAAGACGACGCCCGCTACTCCCTGAACCGTTCGACAACCACACACTGACCGTTCGCCAACCGAAGCCGTCCCCGCGACTCCAACCCTCCTCCTGAGGCCCCAAACGGACCGTTGCCGCCGTCAATCCGCCGATCCGCCGTCGATCTGCAGAAGCGCGGAACATATATGGGACGGTTCCCAAACGGAGCTAAGTGACAATACCCGACCGATTCCCGGCCGTGCTCGCGGCGACGACGATGGGAGTCTACCTCCTGCTCGTCGTCGGCGCCACGACCTCGCTCACCGAGGCGGCCGCGGCCTGCACGGGCTGGCCCGCCTGCGGTGACGGCACCGCGCTCCCAGCGGAGCGAGCCGGCTGGGTCGCGCTCGGCCACCGGGCGCTCGGGGCCCTCGTCGGCCTCCTCGTGCTGGCTTCCGCCGCGCTCGCGTGGTCGGACGGCGCGAGCCGTCGCGTCCGCGCGGCGCTCACGCTCGCGCTCCTTGTCTTCCCCGCGCAGGCCGGCGTCGGGGCGCTCGTCGCCGTCGGCGGACTCCCGCCTGCGCTCGGCTCCGTCCACCTCCTGCTGGGCGTCGTCATCTTCGGCGCCGTCCTCGCCGGCCTGGCGTGGTGGCTGGAGGCGGCGACCGGCGACGCCGACGACGCTCCCGTCGACTTCGAGCCGGGCACCGAGGATCTCCCGCCCGTCGAAGCGACGCCGGACCCCGAGATCCCGACCGCGACGGTGCCGCGGCTGAAGGCGACCGCGGCGGCGTACTTCCGCCTGATGAAGCCCCGTCTGATGTGGCTGCTCTGTCTGGTCGCCGCCGCGGCGATGGCGCTTGCCGGCGGCCCCGGTTTCACCCCGTACGTCGTGGCCGCGACGCTCGCGGGCGGCGCGCTCTCTATCGGCGCGTCGGGAACGTTCAACCACGTCCTCGAACGCGACGTCGACAAGCGGATGCAGCGGACGAGCGACCGCCCGCTCGCGACGGACTTAGTACCGGTGCCCAACGCGCTCGCGTTCGGCGGACTGCTGACCGTCGTCTCGCTCGGCCTGTTCTGGACAGTGAACCCGTTGACGGCGGTCCTCGGCCTGGTCGCGATCGCGTTCTACAGCCTCGTCTACACGCTCGTGTTGAAGCCGAACACGGTCCAGAACACGGTCATCGGCGGGGCGGCCGGCGCGTTGCCCGCGGTCATCGGCTGGGCCGCGGTCACCGGGGAAATCGGTGGCGGCGGGCTGTTGCTCGCCGCGGTCATCTTCCTGTGGACGCCCGCGCACTTTTACAACCTCGCGTTGGCGTACAAAGACGACTACGAGCGCGGCGGCTTCCCGATGATGCCCGTCGTGCACGGCGAGACCGCGACGCGTCGACACATCGTCTGGTATCTCGGGGCGACGCTCGTCGCTGCGGCTGCGCTCGCGGTCGTCTCGGAGCCGCTCGGCGGGCTGTACGCCGCGGCCGGCGTCGCGCTCGGGGCGGTGTTCCTGTGGGCAGTCGTCCGGCTCCACTACGAGCAGACGGAAGCGGCGGCGTTCAGAGCGTTCCACGCGTCGAACGCGTACCTCGGCGTGCTGCTGTTCGCGGTCGTCATCGACGCGCTGGTGGTGTGACCAGCACCGCCGACGGCCCTTTTAACACTACCCGTCGCGTAGATGGTCGCGTATGACACGAGTCGAAGTCGAGTACTGCGTTCCGTGCGGCATGTTGAATCGCGCTCAGGACGTCTCGGCGGCGCTGCTCGAACAGTTCGGCGAGGAGATCGACGAGGTCGCGTTAGTGACCGGCGACGACGGCGTCTTCGTCGTCCGCGCCGACGACGAGGTCGTCTTCGATAAGACGGAAGACGAGTACGACGTCGACGCTATCGTCCGTGCCGTGAAGCCGCACGTCGGCGCGACGGCGTAGCTCCGGACAGATCCCGCGTTCCCCCTCGAGAGACGGGGTAGATTACTTACCGATACGTGACAACTCCCCAACTCATGGGGGGCCAGACGCAACGCGACCACGAGACGCGTCGAGACAGCGACCCAGGCGATACCGAGCGCTCTACCGACGGTGGGACCGACGACGAGACACCGGACGGTGACGACGAAGGAACCGGCTGGCTGCAGCAGACGTGGTACCGCTCTCGAATCGGCGTCGCCGTGGTCGCAGGAGACGTTCTCCTCACCGCCGTCCTCATCGTGCTGACGGCGCTGACACACGAGGAGCTGTTCGCCAGTCTCGAACAGGTCTCCGCCGGGATCGTTCCGCCCTCGATCCACGTGTTCAGCCTCCTCGGTGCGCTGGGGTTCGTGTTCACGGCGCTGATCGAGGACTTCGACAGCACGGTCGGCGACGTGTTCGAGTACAACTTTCGGCTCCCGGCCGCGCTCCCCCTCGGAGTCGGCATCTTCCTCTTTTCGGACATCATCTTGGGACAGGGCGTCGACGGCGTCCCGCTCGTGGTCGGGTCGGTCTTCCTCGCCGGGTTGTACGTCAACCTGGCGTACAAGCGGCTCGGGGCGCTGGCGCGGCGGCTCCTTCCGGCTCGGAGCGACGGGGGAAGCCCGAAATGATCGATCCACGGAACGGACGCCAACTCGTCGCTCGGGGTCCGAACACCGCGACCGTTATCCGTCGACAGGACGACGGTCAGCTATGGGAGAGACCCGCGTTGCGGTCAGGTGTGTCGACTGCTCGTATTCGGCGACGTACCGGTCACTCTCCGACGCGCGGACCGCCCTCGACGAGCACGAGTCGTCGACCGATCACGACGTCCGCTGGGAGATCGACGCCCTCGCGGCGGGTGTCACGCAAGCCGGCGCGGATGCCGGGATCTGCGGTCGTCCAGCGTGTGCGAACGAGGAGTCGCCGCTCGTTCGGCCGACGCCGCCGACCGACGAGTAACCGCCACCTCGACCGGATCGGCTCGGCTCCCGACCGGATCCCCCGCCTCTCGGCCAGACCGCCACGCCTCCCGACCGGATCCCCCGCTGCCACCGCTATCGCCCCGTGAGGCGTGCCTTTATTTACTCTCCGCACCACTTATGCATATGAGAATCAATACTGCCGGCAACGACACCGCCGCCGACGGCGGCGCCCGGCGACCGACAGACCTCGCCGACGGAGCCGCCCTCGACGCGTTCGTCGCCGACGCGGACGCCGCGCTCGTCGAGTTCTACACCGACGGCTGTGGCATCTGCGCGAGCATGGAACCCGTTCTCGGCAACGTCGCTCGCGGAGTCGACGTCGAGGTGGCCCTCATAAACCCTCGCGACGATCCGCCGCTCGTCGAGCGGTTCGACGTGCGGAGCGTCCCGCTGTTCGTGCTGTTCGTCGACGGCGAGCCCGTCGCCCGCCGCGCCGAGGGGTTCATTCCGGGCGACGACCTCAGCGAGTGGGTCACCGACCACATCGCGTGAGTTGCGCCGCTCCACCTGCGTGGACCCTCCGGACAGCCGTTTAAACCTCATATCTCGCTGTTCTCGAACCGCTTATTGGCCGTTCCCCGTCACCGCCTCCGCTTCGCGCCGTCGGTCTGTCACACGCCGGTCGCCTCGCATCGCTATTCTCCACCGTTCGTGGTACTTCATAGAATTGGCTGTAAAGCACAATACTTAAAATTGTGTAGGTCGCACAATCCATTATGGCAACAGTAGCCAACACGTCGAACCGGTTCGACTACGACTGGGAGTACGCGCCGCGCGTCGGAACGCTCTTCGGCGCCTTCACCGCCGTCGCCGTGATCGGCTGGCTGGTGAGCACGATGCTGACCGCTATTCACGTGTTCGCGCTGCCGGCGATTCCCCCGGACGCACCGGTCGCGGGCAGCATCGAGGTGATCACCAGCCAATGGGCGTACGTCTTCGGCTTCCCGCTGGCGACGCTCGGTGCGTTCTACTACTTGGGGACCATCGCGATGGCGCTCTGGTGGTTCGACACTCGTCACCCCCTGATCGTGAAGATCCTGACGCCGATCACGGCGTCCGGCGTGGCGTTCTCGGCGTACTTCGTCTACCTCCAAGTGGGCGTTATCGGTGAGATATGTCCGTTCTGTATGGTGTCGGCGGCCGCGACGGTGATCCTCTTCGGCCTCGAGCTCGCGATCCTCTCTCGGAGCGACACGCCGTCGCTCGGCGACATGACGAGCGACGTTGCCGGCGTCGTCGGGGCCACGAACTACCCGCTGATCGCGTTCCCGGTCCTGACCGGCGTCGCGACGATCGCCGGGATGTTCATCGTCCCTATGCTCCCGCTTCCGGAGCCAGTTCCGTTCGCCTGATCGGCGCTTCGCCGCCGCTACCGGGTTTCTCTTCGCGAACGCTGACCGGCTCGTCGACGCACGGTCCCTACGGACGGCGCAACCGCGTCGCTCTCGACGCGGGGAAACTGAGAGCTGCGATTCGCGGCGTTACAGTCGGCCGACGTTCTCGACGGCGACGGACTCGACCTCGTCGACGCCGGCGAACGCCTCTTCGACGGCCTCGGTGCCGCCCGCGCCGTCGGGGACGATGACGGTCGGGAGGAGCGCGACGAGCCCGAACGCGACGTCGTCGCGTTCGAAGCCGCGGATCTTCGCGCCCTGCGGGAGCGACTCCTCAAGCTTGTCCTGCAGGTCGTCGAGGTCGACCTCGGGGCTGTTCGGCATGACCTTGATCTTGGCCGCGACGTCCCCCATGTTAGGGCCCTCGGAAGCCGCAGTCGTGACACTCGTAGAGGTTGCTCTGCTTCCGGCACTTCGCACACCGGTGGATCGTCGCCCCGCAGTCGGGGCAGGCGAATCGCGCGGCGTTCATCCCGGCCACTTGGATACCACAGGAGACACACTGTCGCGTGCCCTGTGCTTCGCTCTCGCTCATACACAGAGACACCACCGCGCGACTTTTAACCGTTGTTCTTTGCCTCCGCACTCTCGAACCCCATTGCGGTTTCTCGTCGCCTCACCGCCGCGTCGCCGCTGGTTTCCGTCGAATTCCGTCGCCCGTGCCGCTCATCCGACGATCAGCGGGCCGATCAGCACCCCCATCAGATGAACGCGCCGCGCGCCGAGCCGGGGCGGAACGAGCCCGAGGAGTCCGGCGACGACGAAGACGCCGACGCCGAACAGCCCGGCGAACGCGAAGGAGATCGCGGCGAGCAGCGCCAACACCGCGACGGAGACGCGGGTGTAGTCGGCGTTTCCGACGACGCGGAGGTACTCGTCGCCGACGAGCAACACGAGCGCGAACCCGCAGGTCGCGGCGATCGCGGCGACGACGAGCAGAATCGGGAGGGCGAACGGTACGCCCGCTTGGTCGAGCGCGACGGTCACCCCGGTTCGCGGCGTCCCAAGCGCGACGAGCGCGAATAGCGCGAAGATCGTGTGGGGACTACTGCATACACCGCAAAAATAACGATCGTATACAGGCCGCCCCTCACGGTTCAGGTTGCCGGGAGCGATAGGCAACCACCCCAACACCCCCGGCAGATAGATGTCTCTCACCCGTGTCTAAATGCGTTCGGTCAACGGTGAAAATCAGGTGGCTCTTACCGAACACGGTGCAACAGAATTGTCTGAGCTTAATACAAAGCCTCGTGATGAATACAGGGCGCGAATACAGCACTATGTGCAGTCAGTCTACGGAAGAGAAGTTGCCCGCAGCGTAGATTTTATTATCGACGAAACCGTATGTAAATTGCCAAATCTGAAGACATTTGTTTGAGAAGTTAGTAATCTCCCATATGTCCTCCAGACGGGCGTTTCTCGCCACCGCAGCGACTGTCTCGATTACGACATCAGGATGTCTTGGTCGTCTCTCACCCACCAGGAGTACCACGTCACTGACTCTTCGGGAACCCATTTTTGAACAGGATTCAGAGAGATGGCAGGAATCACCCTTCAAAACGGCCGTCTTTTCAACGCCAGAAGAAGCTAAAACTGCGCTCAATACAGATATTGAAGGGATTGAGCCTGCAATAGAACAGGCCGTTAATTTTGACCCAGATACCGAATTTCTCGGAGTGTGCGCGTCAACAAGGGAGTTCGTCCCCCAAGGAACTCGAAAAGGATGGTGCCCAGAAATAGAAATCGATGGTGATCGATTGGTCTTTCGATTTCCGTTCGAGGAGTGGCCGAATGAACTCGAAGAGCCATATGTAAATAGGGTTATTCTGCGAGTACAGCAGCCGGGCCTATTGACAAGCCAACCTACCCGCGCAGCGATCGAAATAGAAACGATTGAACGTCATGCTGACATCCGTTCCTGTTCTGATTAATAGATTAGATAATACCTCGACGTTTTGTGACCGATTAATGATTCGAAACAGAGTGCAAGAAGTTTCGCGCTGCACTCATCCTCTGTATGTTGCACAGCCGGATTCCTCAATTCTGAGAGAGATGCCGGTTG
>OBKM01000730.1_pt1 | contig 15440 bp, 16 predicted proteins | sample 1519691 | NCBI WGS metagenome assembly OBKM01 (sample SAMEA37050418, study PRJEB22526) | metagenome | biome: saline pan; feature: lake; material: water | place: Egypt | collected 2015 | depth 0.5 m | reverse complement strand
TCCGGACGTTCCAGACGCCGCGAAAGCTGGAGGGGATGACCGTCCGCGAGGCGATGCTGGTCGGCCCGCGGAACCAGCCCGGCGAGTCGTTCCTGACGCTGTTCACGTCGCCGGGAACGGTCGCGGAAAGCGAGTCCGCGAACCTCGCGGATGCCGAGCGAATCTTAGCGGAGTTCGAGATCGACCACCTCGCGACACAGCCCGCGACGGACATCTCGGGCGGACAGATGAAGCTCGTCGAACTCGCGCGCGCGATGTTGGCGCAGCCGGAGGTGTTGCTGCTCGACGAGCCGGTCGCGGGAGTGAATCCGACGCTCGCGAAGAAGCTCAAAACGCAGATCCGGCGGCTGCACGAGCAGGGGACGACGTTCGTGCTGATCGAACACGACATGGAGTTCGTGATGGATCTCGCCGATCCGATCATCGTCTTGGATCAAGGAAGCGTCCTGACCGAGGGGACGCCCGATGGGGTTCGCAGCGACGACCGCGTCATCGACGCGTACCTCGGAGGTGGCGCATGAGCGACGCGCACGGCGTTGCGAGCGACGGAACGGGCACTGAGGGCGTCGACGGCAGCCGGGCCGAACCCGTCCTCTCGCTGTCGCACGTCGACAGCGGCTACGGCGAGGTGCAGGTCCTTGACGACCTCTCCATGCGGCTCGACGCCGGCGAGATCGTCTGTCTCGTCGGTCCGAACGGTGCCGGGAAGTCGACCGTCCTCAAGACGGCGTTCGGCATGCTGACGCCGTGGGAAGGGACCGTCGAGTACCACGGGCGCGACATCGGCGGGATGGCGCCCGAGGACATCGTTCGCGAGGGGATCGGCTACGTCCCGCAGACCGACAACGTGTTCGGCTCGCTGACGATCGAGGAGAACCTCCGGATGGGCGGTGTCGCCCGCGATGGTGGGCTCGACGAGGTCATCGGCAAGCTGTACGACCGCTTCCCGATCATCGACGAGAAGCGCGGGGCGAAAGCGCGGACGCTCTCGGGCGGCCAGCGACAGGTGCTCGCGTTCGCCCGGGCGCTGGTGATGGAGCCGGACGTGCTCCTCATCGACGAGCCGTCCGCCGGGCTCGCGCCCAACACCGCGGACGACGTGTTCGAGGACGTGCAGGCGGTCAACGACATGGACACGGCGATCCTGATGGTCGAGCAGAACGTGACCAAGGGGCTCGGCATCTCCGACCGGGGGTACGTCCTCGATCAGGGGACCGTTCGGTTCGAGGGGACGCCCGACGAGCTGTTGAACGACGACGAGGTCTCACAGCTGTATCTCGGCGGGTAGCGCGGTCGCCGCGTCGGCGAGAGCGGATCCTGGGGGCTCCCTGACCCGCGTCGGCGAGAGCGGATCCCGGGGCGCTCCCCGCGACCCCCGCCGGCTCAACTCGCTCGCTTTTCGAGCTCGCCTTTCAGCTTGGCGGCGTCGAACTCGTGGTCCGGGCGGATCGCGACGAAGTCGAGGAACCGCCGGGCCGCCAGCAGCTCCTCGGTCGAGTAGCTCGTCAGCGCCGCGTCGATGACCGTGGTGGCGCCGATAAGCGGCTCTAACGCCGCCAACGCGCTCGCGAGGTCGTACGATCGGGCGGACTCTCGGCCGTCGTCGCTCACGCTGGTCGCGTCGATGACGTACAGATCCCCGTCGCGGACGAGCACGTTCTCGGCGCGGAGGTCGCCGTGTGCGAGCCCGGCGTCGTGGATCTGTCGGAGGGTCCCGAAAAGCGAGGGCGCCAGCGCTGCCACGTCCTCGCGCGGCAGTTCGCCGAGCGTCCGGAACTCGGGGAGGTACTCCAACACGACAACGCCGAGATCGCCGATCTCCAAGGCCTCGATCGGTTCGGGCGCGTTGACGCCGATCTCGCGGACCTGCCGGGTCGCCTCAAGCTCGTGGCGGGCCATCTCGTACGGGGTCTCGTAGCGCTCGAAAAAGCCCTCGGTGCCGGCGGAGAAGGCGCCGAGGTTTCGGCCAGTGGTGAAAAGCGTGTGCACGAGGGTGTTCTGTCTCGTGATCACCTTCACGAAGAGGTCGTCGTCGACGACCATCGGGGTCGACAGCCAGTTGTCGGCGTCGAGGAACCGCACCCGCATCTCCTCGCGGTCGTACCTGTCCGCCAACTCGCGGACGACTCGCTCGATATCGGGCCAGTCCACGTGGCCGCGAACGAGCCGACGGAGTTCCATATTCGAGACGAACGCGGCGACGACTGATAAAGGGTATCCTCGTCGGTCGTGAGTGCCCGTGTCACCCATCGATGCGGTTTCTCATGGTCGTTCGCATGGTTTATGCTGCCGGGTCGCAATTCTTGCCCATGGACTTCGAGCTGCCCGCGGAACACCGGATGATACGCGACACCGTCCGTGAGTTCTGTGAGGAGGAGATCCGGCCGATCGCTCAGGAGATCGAGGACGAACACCGGTTCCCCGACGAGGTGTTCGCCGAGCTGAACGACCTCGACATGATGGGCGTCCCGGTCAGCGAGGAGTACGGCGGGCTGGGCGGTGACCAGCTCATGTACGCCGTGGTCACCGAGGAGCTCGGCCGCGTCTCCGGCGGGATCGGGCTCTCGTACGCCGCCCACACCTCGCTCGGCGCGAAGCCGATCGAGCTGTTCGGCACGCCGGAGCAGAAAGAAGCGTGGCTCCGTCCGCTGGCCGAGGGCGGCGAACTCGGCGCGTGGGCGCTCACGGAGCCGGGAAGCGGCTCCGACGCCTCGAACATGGACACGACCGCCGAGTACGACCCCGACGCCGGTGAGTACGTCCTCAACGGGACGAAGCAGTTCATCACGAACGCAAACGTCGCCAACAGCGTCCTCGTGAAGGCCGTCACCGACCCCGACGCCGGCTACGGCGGGATCTCGACGTTCATCGTCGACCCCGACGCGGACGACGGGTTCGAGGTGACCACCGTCTGGGAGAAGATGGGACTCAACTGCTCGCCGACCTGCGAGATCACGCTCGACGATGTCCGGATCCCCGAGGATCGACTGCTCGGGGAGGAGGGCGAGGGATGGACACAGACGATGAAGACCCTCGACGGCGGGCGGATCTCTATCGCGGCCCTCTCGGTCGGGCTCGCCCAGGGTGCTTACGAGGCGGCCAAAGCGTACGCCGGCGAGCGCGAGCAGTTCGGCAAACCCATCTCGAAGTTCGACGCGATACGCGACAAGATCGTCCACATGCACCGCCAAACGGAGCGGGCGCGGCTGCTCACGCAGAAGGCGGCGACGACGTACGACGCGGGCGAGTCGGTCACGCGCGAGTCGGCGCTGGCGAAGCTCGACGCCAGCGAGGCCGCCCGCGAGGTCGCCGAGGAGGCCGTCCAGACGCTCGGCGGCTACGGCTACACGACCGACTTCGCGCCCCAGCGCTTCTACCGGGACGCGAAGCTGATGGAGATCGGTGAAGGGACGAGCGAGATCCAACACGTCGTCCTCGGCCGCGAACTCGGATTATAAGGGCGCCTCGGATCCGACCCGCTCACGGCCGCTTTTTCCATGGTCGTCGCCTACATCCCCATGTCTGCGGCGTCGTCGGGGATCGGCAGATCGTTGACGCCGACCCCGAGCAGCTCGGCGGCGTGATCGAGGGCCATATCGAAGCCGTAGTACCGCTCCAGCTCGTCGCCGTCCGGCCCCGGTCGGACCTTCAGCATGGCGTAGCCGTCGACGTTCTGTGCGACCGTCGCCTCGCGCCCGTCGAGCGTGAACGTGAGCACCCGCTCCTCGTCCGTTTCGTCGTACCGCGCGGCGATGCCGTTCGCCTCTGCTGCCGTCGTGTCGCCCATACCGATCACACGGGCCGAACCCTGTCGTATCTATCGGTTCCGGAGGCCCTCCGCCGCGCCGAAAGCGACCGCGCGGCGTCCGCCCTATCGCGGGTCCCAGCCGTGAAACTCCGTCCCCGGCTCCAACTCGAGGTCGAACGCCTCGATCAGCCCGCCGAGCGCGTCGTATCCCTGCGCCGCCGCGGCGATCCCCACGATCGTCTCGTCGTCGTACAGCGCCGCGATCTCCTCGTGGGCGATCGCGTCGACCTCGCCGCGCACGACCGCGAGCGCGTACTCGAGCAGCGTCGTCTCGTCGTCGCTCAGGGGGTCGAGGTCACCGGTCCCGATCGCGGCGATGACGTCGTCGTCGATTCCTACGCCGCGGGCGATGTTGACGTGTTGATGCCACTCGTACCGGTTCCCCGTCTCCCGGGAGACGGCGAGGATCACGAGTTCGCGCTCGCGGTCGGAGAGCCCGCTGTCGGTCCACAGCGACCCGAGGAACGAGCGGAGCCCCGCGAGCACCTCGGGGTTGTTCCCGATCGACTGGTAGACGTGCAGGGGTTTCCCCTGAAGCGACGACTCCAACAGATCCTCGTACTCGTCCGGGACGTCTGCCGCGTCGACGTATGGTACACGAGCCATGGACGGGCCTACTCGCCCGGCCGGGTTAGGTATGTGTGCCTCGGTAGCGTTCGCCGGGAATCGCGCTCGCGTGAGCCCGGCGCCCGTTGCGATGGTAAGCTTAAGGGACGGGACGCGCCTACCACGCACAATGAGTATCGAGGTCTCGCGCCGGCGGGCGTGGCTCATCGCCGCGCGCCCGCAGACGCTGCCCGCGGCCGCCGCCCCCGTGATCGTCGGCGTCGGCCTCGCGGTCGAGGCGGGGGTGTTCGCCCCGCTGCCCGCGCTCGCGGCGCTCGTCGGCGCGGCGCTGATCCAAGTCGGCACGAACTTCGCGAACGACTACTACGACGCGATTCAGGGGGCCGACACGGACGACCGCGAGGGGTTCACCCGCGTCGTCGCCAGCGGGCTCATCGAACCCGCCGAGGTGAAGCGAGCGATGTGGCTCACGTTCGCGGCCGCGATCGCCGTCGGCACGTACCTCGTGTCCGTCGGCGGCGCCCCGATCCTCGTGATCGGCCTCGCCTCCGTCGCGGCCGGCATCGCGTACACCGGCGGACCGTACCCGCTCGGGTACCACGGGCTCGGCGACGTGTTCGTCTTCGTCTTCTTCGGGGTGATCGCCGTCACCGGCACCTACTACGTGCAGGCCGCCGCGCTCGCCGCCGGCGGCTTCCCCCTGTGGATCCCCGACGGAACCGTCACGCTCGCGGCCGTCGTCGCCAGCCTCCCGATCGCCGCCCTCTCGACGAACATCCTCGTCGTCAACAACGTTCGCGACCTCGAGGAGGACGCCGAGACCGGGAAGCGCACCCTCGCGGTCCGATTCGGCTACCGCTTCTCGCGGGCGCAGTACCTCGCGCTGCTCGCGCTCGCGTACGCCACCCCCCTCTGGTTTCTCGCTCGCGGGTACGGGCTCGCGGTGCTGCTCCCGCTCGTCACCCTCCCGCTCGCGGTCCTCGTCGCCCGCACCGTCGTCACCGAGACGGCCGGCGAGGCGCTCAATCCTGCCCTCGAATCGACCGGGAAACTCCTCGCCGCGTACGCGGTGACCTTCGCCATCGGGCTCGCCCTCTGATCAGATGCACCTCCGCTCGTTCGCGCTCGACCTCACGACCCCGCTCGGCACGGCCACCGGGCCGATCGACCGCAGGGAGGGATTCCTCGTCGGGGTCGGCCCCGAGGACGCGGACGCATCAGCGCCGGGGATCGGAGAGGCGACGCCGCTCCCCGGCTGGACCGAATCGCTGTCTGTCTGTGAGTCGACGCTCCGCGAGGCCCGCACGACGGCGGCGGCGGACGGGATCGTCGAGGCGGTCGCGACCGCCGACCCGGCGGCGACGCCCGCCGCACGCCACGGTCTCGCGCTCGCGTTGGCGGACGCGAGGGCCCGAGCGGCCGACCGCTCCCTCTCGGCACACCTCGCCGACGATCTCGGGCTTCCGGCGCCGACAGACGCGGTTCCGGTCAACGCGACGATCGGAGACGACGCGGTGGCGACGACAGTCAACGAGGCCGAACAGGCGGTCGCGGCGGGATTCGACTGTCTCAAAATAAAGGTCGGCGTCCGGGGTCTCGAGGAGGACGTCGACCGCCTCCGCGCGGTTCGCGAGGCCGTCGGCGACGGCGTGGCGCTCCGTGTCGACGCCAACGGCGCGTGGGACCGCGAGACAGCCGACCGAGCGCTCGCCCGTCTGGAACCGCTGGATCCGGCGTACGTCGAACAGCCGCTTCCGGCCGCGGATCTGGCGGGCCACGCCGCGCTCCGTGGAGACACGTCGGTCCGGATCGCGCTCGACGAGTCGCTCGCGGCTCACGGCCTCGATGCGGTCCTCGACGCCGACGCCGCCGACGTCGCGGTTCTCAAGCCGATGGCGCTCGGCGGCCCTGACCGCGCGGTGACGGCCGCACTCCGTGCCCGGGCGGTCGGCGTCGAGCCCGTGGTCACCACGACGATCGACGCCGTCGTCGCGCGGACCGCTGCGGTTCACGTCGCGGCCGCGGTGCCGGAGATCGAGCCCTGCGGGCTCGCCACCGGCCCGCTGCTCGCGGCGGACCTCGCCGCCGACCCCTGTCAGGTCGAGACCGGTCGGATATCGGTTCCGTCGGGCGCTGGGCTCGCGGGCGGCGCGTTCGCCGATTTGCGGTGAGCTCTCTGCACCGTGTGCCTGCTCGCGCGTCGCTCGCTCGGTCACTCGACGACTTCGACGACGCCGACCATCCCCTGCGTCTGATGGGGCGTACAGACGTACTCGAAGGTGCCCGTCTCGTCGAAGTCGTGTTCGAAGGTGAACCCCGCCTGGTCGGTGAGTTCGGACTCGAAGGCGCCGTCTACCGAGACGACGTCGTGGCCGCCGCCCTCGCCGTTCCACTCCCAGCGCACGGTCGTTCCGACGTCGACGACGATGTTCGCGGGATCGAACCCGAATCCGCCGTCGGACCCGACGACGACGTCGATGGTCTCCTCGCCGGTCCGGTCGACTCGCTCTCCGTCATCGCCGCCGGGGACTCCGGAGCCCGCACAGCCCGCGAGCGCGGCGGCGATCACGACGCCGGCCGACGCGAGTGTCTCTCGACGCGTTCGGTCGCTCATACCCAAATCAGGCGACCCGTGGTATAAAACGTCTCGCGCGCTCCACGGCGGTGGGAACGGCTTTTATTCGCGACCGTCGAACGGACGCGTATGAGCGAGTGGACAGACGCGATCGTCGGCGAGCGCATGACCGTCGACAACCGATTCAACGAGCGCGTGGCCGGCTCTCAGTTCTCCAGTCAGGAGTGGGGGCTCATCATGACCGCGACCGAGTTCGAGATCGAAGACGCCGACGACCCCGAGGCGGCCCGCATCGTCGCGGACACCTCCAGTCTCCCCGCGATCATGCCGGAGCTGGAGAACGTCCGGTCGCAGGTCGCCGCGATGGGCGGCGCCCCGGCACAGCAGCGCGGCGGCTCGGGGGGGTCCGGCGGCGGAATCGTCGATTCGATCAAGAATGCGCTCGGGCTGGGCGGCGGGAGCAGCGGTGGCGGCGGCGTCGACTCCGACGAGCTCGAGGCCGCGGAACGGCTCGTCCAGGAGTACGCCGACGAGCTGCAGGCCCACCTCGAGGAGGTCGGCAAGTGGGAGCAGGTGCGCGTCGCGTATCAGGAGTAGCGATACAGACGAACCGCGGGACGCGAGGCCGACCGAGTCACTCCATGTCGCTGCCGCGGAACAGCGTCAGCTCCTCGGCCTCGTAGATGTTGATCAGTTCGCTGACGATCCCGTCGTACTCTTCGTTTTCGATCCGGAGCGCGTCGAGTCGCTCGACCGTCTCCTCGTCGAGGTGGATCTGTGGCATACGCGGACGTTCGTGAGCGAATATATAAAATTCCACCGCGCGTTCGACTACTCGTCCGCCGGCTGATCGGTTTCGGGACGCGTCAGATAGCCGCAGCGGACATCTCCGTCTTCCGAGAGGCAGTCCGTTACTGAGCCCTCAGAGAGCGCCCGGTCGGCGGATTCGGTGATCCACGCTTCGGTGATCTCGTCGCTCGGAAGAACCAGATCTCCGTTGAGACAGACGATGGAATCAGGCTCGTCGAGCAGATCCCGCACCTGTGAGCTGCTGAGCGTTTCTCCGAGGTCCGCCCTCACTCCGACTAACTGATCCTGCTCGTCGAATCCATCCGCGAGGATCGTCCTCTGGCCTCCGATCCGTGTCGAGAGGGAAAGCGAAGTCACATGTTTCACCCTGTGTGCCGTCGCAGAGACTGATTTTATGAAACTAACTGTCTTCGACAATTCCTTGTTAGAGGTTATCTGCACGCTCGAATCACCGACGACCCGGACCGACGACCTCGCGTCCGGTATCGAAAGCGAGAGGCTCACGTCGAGCGGCGTGCCAACCGTCAGCAGCCAGACGAACCGTCGGAACTCCGTCGGAGCGATCGCCGATTCGAAGAGGACGCCGAGCAGTCCGCCGTTGGAGAGACACCGCGCACCGAGCGCCCACTGTGTCGCTCCCTCGAACACGGTGATCGCCGGGGCGCCGTCGAGGCCGTCGGGCGCGACCGCGCCGTCGCTCGCGACGACGCGGTCGCCCTCGATCGGGAGCCCGCAGTACGCCACGTCGATGTCGGCGTCGCCGAGCACGGACGCGACGGTCTCTCGGTCCGGCCGGTCGATGACCTCCCACGAGTCGACACCGTCCGGAACGGCGGGTTCCGAGAGGGCGCGGCGGAGCGCCGCGGCCCGCTCCGCCGAGTCGACCATCACGACAACGCGAGCGTCGCCGCGCGCGGTCCGCGTCCGTCGGAGCCGATTCTCGTACGTCGCCGGCGTCAACACCGACGCACCCGCGGGAACCGGGTCGGCGTCCGGGTCGGGAACGCCCTCCGCGGGCGCGAGCCACGGGGACGTCGCCAGCGCGTTCGGCGCGTCCGGGCGCGGCGGCTCGGCGGCCCCTCGCACGCGTATCGGCGCGAGGACGTGTGCGAGGTGTGGAAGCAGGGCGGCGTTGTCGATGGTCGGTCGCAGCACCGCTTCGGTCGGCCAGTCGGGAACGTACGGCGCCACGATTTCGGGGTCGACTTCGAGGTACTCCATCAGCCGCTCGCTCATCGACAGGTCAGTGAGGTTCGGCGGGTAGAAGGGAAGCTCTCCGCCGATCGCCTCGTACTCGTAACGGTCCGAGGGCACGTACCCCTCTATCCGCGCGAGCGTGTCGAGGAAGAACCACGTCCGCAACAGCTCCTCGGCGCGCGCTTCGAGCGCGACCCCGTCGGTCGGGAGCGCTTCGACATACCCCGTCTCGAGCCGGATCGCGGGCGCGTCGCCGACGACCATCTTCGCACCGAGGTAGTAGGCGAGCGTCGAGAGGCGGTACACGTCGGGATACGTCGGCCTGACGACGACCTCGACCCCGGTGTCGGGGGCGACCAACGGGCTCGGGATCTCGAGCGCGTCACCGCGCTGGATACGGGGCGGGTACCCGCGGAGGGTGGGCCACGACCGCTCGGGCGAGAACTCCTTGATCGACGAGCCGAGCACCGAGACGGCCTCCGTCAGCGCGGCCGGGTCGTCCGGCACCGTGATCGTCGCCTCCGGCTTGGTGTGTAGCGAGCGCGCGCCGACCGTCACCGGTCGCGGTCGGTCGAAGGTCAGTTCGAGCGGTCCGGGGCCCGCCATCCCCGTCGCGTCGACTTCGACGTCGGTGACGCGGATCAGCGCCTTCATCACGCCGCTGACGTCGAAACAGTACGACCCGCGGGGCAGCTCCATCCCCTCGTCCAGCTGGGCGATAAACTCGCCGTGGTCGTCTCGGACCGAGACGACGGCGTAGGACGGAATCGAGATCGAACCGGTCTCGAAGCTGATCGCTTCGTCGGCCGGGAAGGGAAACAGCTCCGTCAACGCGGGCTGCGGATCGAGTTCCCGGTCGGCCTGGAGCAGCAGCTTCTCGCCCTCCAAGGCGTCGCGAACGCGGAGGGTCTCTCCATCCGCCTCGAACCCGATCTGTCCGCCTGTCGTGTCGTCTTGCAACGCGACCTGATAGCTTTGGGACAGATATGAGGGTGTCGGTGTCGACCCGAGCGGCGCTGTCCCCCGCCCGAGAACCGCGTTTGAAGGAAACGTGTCACCGAGAGTGGCGTCAGTATTACCACCTGTCGAATACGACCTACAGCGCGATGAACGACCGCGTGACGACCGCCCTCGCCGACGCCTTCCCGAACCGGTCGGTCGATCGGCTCGCCGACACCGGCCCGTCGTGGAACGGCGCCAACGAGACGCTCGAGGTCGTCTTCACCGACGGTTCCCGCGCCTTCTGTAAGGTCGCGACGGACGGCGACCGGCGCCGAATCGCCCGCGAGCGCGCCGTGCTGCGGTACGTCGCTGCCGAGCGCCCCGTCCGTGTTCCCGAGGTCCTCGCCGCCGATCCGGACGCGGCGGTGCCGTACCTGGTCACCCGCCCGGCACCCGGCCGAGGGCTTCTCGGGGCCTGGGACCGCGCGACCGACACCGACCGGGAGGCGCTGCTCCGCCGGGTGGGCGCAACGCTCGCGACCCTCCACGCCGAGCGGTTCGAGCGCGCGGGCGAGATAACCGGCGAGGCGTCCGAGGGCGACGGTTCGACCGCGCTCGCCGTCGATTCGGCCCCGTGGCCCGACGTGCTCCGATCGACGATCGACCGGACCCGGGAGATCGGCACCTCGGAACGGCTCGCGGACCACTACGACGCCGTGATCGACTGCGTCGAGGCGAACCGCGATAGCCTCGCCGGAGCGCCGGCGGCGCTGCTTCACGGCGATATCGCGAAGCCGAACCTCTTCGTCGACGATGGTCCGGATCGCCCCCCGGCGGCAGGGTCAGCGCTCAGCCCCGACGGCGTCGTCCCGATCGACTGGGAGCTCGCACACGTCGGCGATCCGGCCCGCGATCTCGTGCGGGCGGCCGATCAGCTGCTCAACGGGTTCGACACGACCGGTCCGGAGCGGTTCTCGACCGCGCTGTACGAGGGCTACCGCGACCGCGCCGGCGGACTCCCGGTGGGGTTCGCCAAACGAGCCCCGATCTACCGGGTCGTTCGGATGCTCGGCCGGTCTGGCTTCGTCGACCAGTGGACGACGTACCTCGACGAGCCGATCGACGAGCTCGTCGCCCGGGCGGACGCGGAGCTGCAGGCGAGACTCGACGCTATTTAAATACAACGCGCGGACACGCCGGTGACAAGCGCGACGGCCGTCCCGGTCGCCGTCACCGATTCCACGCCGCGTCGTCCGGGTCGATCTTCCGGTCGTCGGGTTCCAGCGCGTCGATCGCGTCGAGGTCCGCGTCGGGGAGCTCGGCATCGACCGCCCGCAGATTCTCCGCCACGTGGTCGCCGGTCGACTTCGGGATCGGGACCACGTCGCGGGCGAGCCCCCACGCGAGCGCGACGACCGCCGGAGAGAGCCCGTTTCGCTCGGCGATCTCGACGAGCGCCGGGTCGTCGAGGAGGTCGCCGCGCCCCAGCGGCGAGTAGCCGACGAGGTGGTGGTCGAACTCGGCGGCGAGTTCGCGAAGCTCGGGCTGGCGGAATCGGGGGTGACACTCGACCTGATGGGCGGCGATCGGCGAATCGAGCAGATCGCGGGCCTCGCGCAGCAGCTCCGGGGTGAAGTTCGAGACGCCGACGTGGTCGGTGACTCCCGCGTCGCGGAGCTCGTCGAAGACCGGCAGGGTCGCCTCCGCGTCGTACGTCCGGATCGGCCAGTGGACGTACAGCAGGTCGACGCGGTCGAGCCCGAGGCGCTCGAGGCTCTTGCGGGCCGTCTCGCGGACGTCGTCGGGCGCGAGGTTGTCCGGGTGGACTTTCGTGGCGACGACCACGTCGTCGCGTTCGACGTCGACGTCCGGATCAGCGAAGACGCGGGCCAATCCCTCGCCGACGGCGGCCTCGTTGTCGTACATCTGCGCGGTGTCGACGTGGCGGTATCCGGCCGCCAGCGCGGCGGCGACGGTGTCGGTGCACTCAGCGGGGTCGTCGAGGCCGGACGTGCCGAGTCCGAGTTCGAGGTCGAGCGGCGGCATATTCGGCCGTTTCGCACGGAGCGATATAAGGGCGAGCGAGCCGGAACGGATCGCGGGGAAATGCGCCCGCCGTGCGCTATCACGTCGCGCCCGTCGCCACATCTCGGGAGATGCCCGGCCCCACCACGCTTAATCGGCGGGAACGGTAGAGTACCGGTATGGAATCGGATCCGGCACCGCCGACCGGGTCGGAGGGACCGTCGCTCGACGCGTTCGCCGACCCGCTGCTCGTCGACCCGGAGCCGTCACTTCTGCGAGCGGTCGTCGAGTCGTTTCGAGCGGCCGCGCCAGCGCTCGTCGACCCCGGCATCGACGAACTGCGAGCGGCGGCGACGGCGGACGGCGACCCGCTCGCGGAGCCGACGGGCCTCCCGTCGCTCACCGTTCTCGCCGACGGGACGGTCGTCGACGAGGTCACCGACGAATTCCGCGCCGCGAGCCAGCTCGCTGCGCTCGTCGAGGCCGACGTCTGCCGACTGCTGACCGGCATCTCGGTGCAGCCGAACCCGGTCTTGGCCGGCGAAAACCGGGGATGCGTGCTCGTTCCGATCACGGGTGAGGGCGGCGGGGAAGCCGACGCTGACGGCGACCGCCGCACCGCTCGCGTCCCCGACCGCTGGGTCCCGATCGGCGACGATCCGTCGCTCAGAGCGCGATACGTGGCCCTCATCGAAGAAAACACGGCCGTCGAGGCGTACGGCTTGCGCACGCCGAGCCGACACCGAGTGTACGCGGCGTTCCGGGACCGCTGTGACGTCGCCCTCGCCGACGGGGTGATTCGAGCGATCGACGCCAACGCGGAACAGGAGGACGGCCGACGCGTCGGCGCTCGGTCGCGCGCGTACGCGATGGGCGTCTGCCACGGGGCCCTCGACGGCGACCTGCGACGGGCCTGTGAGGACGCCGGGCTGGGCAGTCCCTCGACGTTCACCCGAATCAAACGGGAGTTCCGCGAGGCCGGACTGCTCGCGACTGAGTCGGTGCCACAGCCGGTCGGGCGCCCCCGAGAGCGGCTCGTCGCTCGGGGGGCGCTCGCGGATATCGAAGGGGAACCACCGACCCCCGCGGCTGTCGTCGAGGCGGTCCGGGACGCTCGCTAAAGCCGGGAGGGCGGCGGCTGGTCTACTCGTCGGACGTCTTGATATCCGCCGAGAGCCCCTGTGCCATCTCGATCTCCTTCGAGTTGTTCAGGGTCCACGCGGTGCGGTCGGTGACGGCCTCGATCGCCTCACGAGCCGAGGGATAGCCGTTGCCCGACTTCTTCACGCCACCGAACGGGAGCTGAACCTCCGCGCCGATACACGGGAGGTTCCCGTACGCGAGCCCGAGTTCGGCACGATCACGGTAGTAGTTGATCTGCCGGTAGTCTTCGGAGATGATCGCGCCGGCCAGCCCGTACTCGGTGTCGTTCTGGATCTCGACCGCGCGCTCGATGTCGCCGTCGTACTCGAGGAGGGCGACGTGCGGGCCGAACACCTCTTCGCGGGTGCATCGGAGGTCGGCGTCGGGGTCCGCCTCGTAGACGAACGGGCCGATCCAGTTGCCGTCCTCGTGACCGTCGGGGATCTCGTCGGCGTCGAGCTCGGTCCGGTCGACGAGCACGTTCACGCCCTCATCGCGGGCGAGCTGGTTGTACTCGGCGACCTTCTCGTAGTGTTCGGGCTCGATGAGCGGCCCCATGAACGTCTCCTCGTTGAGCGGGTCGCCGACCGCGACCGACTCGGCGATCTCGACGAACCGCTCTTTGAACTCGTCGTACACGTCGGTGTGGACGATCAGCCGCTCCGAGGAGACGCAGCGCTGGCCGGTCGTCTTGAACGACGACATCACCGCGGAGTGGACCGCGACGTCGAGGTCGGCCGCTTCGGTGACGACGATCGCGTTCTTCCCGCCCATCTCACAGGCGGCGCGCTTGCCGGCGACGCCCCCGAGCGTGTCCTGAATCAGGTGCCCGACCTCGGCGGACCCCGTGAAGAGGACCGTCGAGACGTCGTCGTTCTCGACGATCGCGTTGCCGGCGTCGCCGAACCCCTGAACCATGTTGAACACGCCGTCCGGGATCCCGGCGTCGTCGAACATCTCCGCGACGACCTGCGCGCACCACGGTGTCTGCTCCGCGGGTTTGAACACGACGGTGTTCCCCTCGACCAGCGCGATGGCCATGTGCCAGTACGGGATCGCGACCGGGAAGTTCCACGGAGTGATACAGCCGGTGACGCCGCGCGGGCTCCGGCGCATGTACGCGTCCTTCGCGGGGATCTCGGACGGAACGATGTCGCCTTTCGGATGGCGGGCGTCGCCGGCCGCCCACTCGACCATGTGGGCGGCCTCGACGACGTCAGCCTTCCCTTCGCTGATCTCTTTGCCACACTCCTTGCTGACGATCTCGCCGAGTTCGTCCGTTCGCTCGCGGAGCTCGTGGTACACGTCCCAGAGGTACTCCGCCCGCTGGATCCGGGAGAGCTCGCGCCACTCCTCGAACGCCTCGTCGGCGGCCGTGACCGCGCGGTCGACATCCGCTGGCGTTCCCCGCTCGAACTCGCCGAGGGGTTCGCCGGTTGCCGGGCTCGCGCTCTCGAAGGTCTCGTCGCCGTCGCCGGAGACCCACTCGCCGTCGATGTAGTGCTGATAGGCGTCTGCCATGGTGTAGAGGATTCACCCCCACGGCCAAATATCCCACCCGACCATGGTCGGTAGAGTCTTTGTGACGGGCTGCCAATGAAGAGGCATCATGGCTACGTCAGACGCGAACGAGATCGAGGGCTGGTCCGGAACCCGGCTGACGCTCGACCTGTGGCATCCGAACTGCTGGGCGATAGACGCGACTCGGCGGACCGACGGCGGCGTGCTCGCGCACGCGATTTACAACTCCCCGAAGGTAGACGAGCGTGCGCCAAACTCCGTGAACGGGCTCTTCACCGCGTTCGCAGACACTAACGAGGCGGTCGAGGCGCTGTTGGATGCGATCCGGGAGTCCGACCGCGCCGGCGAGCTGCTCGAACTACAGGAGCGGTTCGGTCGCGCGCGGGACGCTCCCGGAAACGTCGTCCGCGAGTTCTTCTTGGAGTACGATCCCGCGGATATGGTGTGTCCGACCCTGCTCGAACACGGCTTCGTCCACAGCGCGCCGGTCCGGATCGAGGACGGCCGCGAGGAGTGGCAGGTGTGTTTCGTCGGCGAGCGGACCGATATCCGCGAGTCGCTCGACGCGGTCGAGGCGGACAGCGGCGCCGAGGTGACCGTCGAGTCGATGTCGTCGACTGGGTACGCGGGGGAGACGGCCCGCGAACACCGCCTCGACACGCTGACGACCACGCAGCGAGAGGTGTACGAACACGCCCGCGAGGCGGGGTATTACGAGTGGCCTCGGGAGGCCTCGACCCGCGAGCTCGCCGCCGACCTCGACGTCTCGAAGACGACGCTGCTCGAACACCTCCGGAAGGCGGAGTCGAAGCTGCTCGACCCGTAGCCGACCGACCGAACGCTACTCCGTCG
>OBKM01000729.1_pt1 | contig 15456 bp, 16 predicted proteins | sample 1519691 | NCBI WGS metagenome assembly OBKM01 (sample SAMEA37050418, study PRJEB22526) | metagenome | biome: saline pan; feature: lake; material: water | place: Egypt | collected 2015 | depth 0.5 m | reverse complement strand
CCGTTGTGATTCAGCACGATGTCGACGATCACGTCGATCCCCTGCGCGTGGGCCTCGTCGATCATCGAGCGGAACTCGGCTTCGGTGCCGAACTCGCTGTCCAGCGAGGTCCGGTCGAACGGCTGGTAGCCAAGCGGTGGATGATACGGGTAGTCCGAACCGTACTCCGGATGCTCCTCGCCCTGATCCCCCTCGGTCAGAACGCTTTCCTGTGGCGCAGGAACGTGAATCGCGTCGAAACCGGCGTCGGCAACGGTCTCCAGATTGGCCTCCATCGTCGCCCACTCGGTGTGGAAGTACTGGAGCATCGTCGTTTCGCCGGGCGCGTCGGTGGCGGCGACCGCTCCGCTGGCGCCACTGGCGACCGTCGATGCGACTGCCGCGCCGCCAACTCCTCGCAGTAGTTCACGGCGACGTACTTCGAGACCGTTTTCTTTCATTATTTGTCTCAAACAAGCAGCCGTTGTTAAAAAATGTGGTGGTATATTTCATCGTCCTCCAAAACCAAAATCCATCTAGCTCACTCGACAGTATCGTCGTCGATCAGACGCTTCCCGGCGAGCAGGGTGGCACCGACCCCCGCGACTCCCGTCCCGAGACCGAATCCGGGCAGTTCGTCGTCATCGTCGCCGTCCGAATCGTCGTCGGTTGGTTCGTCGCTGTCATCATCGTCCGCCGTAGATTCGTCGCTGGCGTCGTCGTCCGTCTCAGGCTCATCGGCACGATCATCGTCCGCCGCAGGCTCGTCGTCCACACCGGTTTCATCAGTGCTCGACTCCTCGATGTCTTCGACCGCGTCCTCCGGAGCGTACATCACCCACCCGTTTGCCGGGACGGTGATCTCCACCTCGCCGTCCGCGTCGGTCCGGACGTCCGCGCCGTGGTCGGTGTAATCTGTCAGCGCCTCCTCACTCCATGACGTCTCGACGGTGTGGGAAGCCTCGGTGTCTGCAACGGAGATGCCGGCAAGCAAGTTCCCCTCTCGCTCGTAGAGGTACACCTGCTCACCGGCGTGCCGGTCGATCAGCTCACCGGCGGCGAGGTGTGTTTTTACCCGGATGAGATCGTGCAGCTCGTCATCGAACAGCGGCTCGGGGCCGTTCTGGCGAACGCCGGATCGATAGAGATGGGGCGTGCCGGGGTACGACAGGATGAACGCGTCGGCGAGGTCGACCGACTCTCCTTCCGCCCGGTCGGGCTGGACGTCCGGCCCGACCGTGTCGTGATTCTGAGAGAACGTCACCGCGGCGTCCGGATCGGTGTGGACGAGACCAGCGTTCGCGTCGGCGTGTAGACCGCTCAGATTCCCGTTCTCGATCGCTCCCTTGAGCGTCGCGTACAGCGGAAAGTCGAAGGCGTCCATGCCGGTGTCGACGAACTTCTGGAGGTGTCCCACGTCCCACTCGTCCCAGATCTCGCCGACCCGCCAGAGCCCGAGGTCGTCACACAGCGGGTTGATGACATTCTCGAAATACTGCGGCCAGACGTGTGCCGCAGCGTCGAACCGGACGCCATCCGCCCCGAGATCCGCGATCTTTGTCAGGTACTCGATGTGGGCCGACTGGACCTCCTCGTTCAGCGTGTCGAGGTTCGGCAGCGCCAGCAGTGGTTCGTCGTACTGTGGATCGCGGATCTCGCCCCGATACCCGAAATGCGGCACCGATGTAAAGTGCGGTTCCGTCTCGAACTGGGGCCAGCCGAGCTCGCCGCCCCACGGCTCCTCGGGAGCGTGGGGATTGGCCATGTGGTTGAGGACGGTGTCGAGTACGACATCGATATCGTGGTCGTGGAGCGTCTCGATCAGCGATTCGAGTTCCGACTCCGTTCCGAGCGTCCCGTCGAAATCGCGCAGGTCGACGGGCTGGTATCCCACCGGCGGATGGGGATCTCGCCCGCCGTACGGCGACGTTTCTCCGCTGTAGAACCCGTCCGAGCTCTGAAAAGCGAGGTCATCCCAGCCGAGCTTTCCGACGGCCGGCTGAGGGAGCCAGACTGCGGTGACGCCAGCGTCGTCGAGCACGTCGACGTTCGATTCGATCTCGCGCCATTCCGTGTGGAAATACTGGTAGATGACCGGCTCGCCACCGGTCTCGGTGGGTCCATCGACTGCCCCGGTAGTGGTCGGCGCGCCCAGCCCGAGCAACACTGCAGTGCTGGCTCCGAGCCCTTTGAGTATGTCACGCCGATGTGGACCTGCGTAGCTCTCTCCCATGTACTAGCTCGCACATCTTACCGGTGACACAAGTAAATGATGATGAATATGGTCCGCTGCGATGCGCTCTCCCCGAGGCCGCCAGAGACAGCTCAGAGCTGCCGAACCGCCGGAAGCAGCTTCCCGTAACCGATCATGTAGACGCCCGCGTACAGCGCCAGCAGCCCCATCCCTGCGAGCCAGAGTGCGACAGTGGTCTCGCCGGCAGTCAAATAGAGATATCCCTGTAGCTCCGCGGCGAGGCCGATGGCGGTCATCACACCGGCCAACAGCAGATACGCGAGCAGCTCGAGCAGTACTTCCAGTTGCATACCGCCTACGACCCACCGAACTATTATGGCTCTTTCTATCGCCGTTGTTTTGCCCCGGTGGGGCTTTCCAGTCGTGTATGACCGAGTTTCCCGGCTCCCGCCACGTTCTCGAGCCGGACTGTGAGCGGTGTCCCGCGCTCGCCGAGGCCCGGGAGTGTATCTCGTGGGGAACCGGCTCGCTCGACGCGGGCGTCGTCGTCGTTGGCGAGGCCCCGGGCGCAGGCCTGTCCCCCGAGGCGGCACCTGACGAACGCTGGCGCGGCGGCAACTGGACGGGGAAAGCCTTCACGACGCGTCACTCCGGACGACGGATCCGACGACTGCTCGGTGACGCCGGCTACGGTGACGACGCGTACTATACTAACGCGGTCAAATGTTTTCCGGAAGGCGAGGACGGCTCGAACCGCGAACCGACTGACGAGGAGCGCCGGACCTGTCGGACACATCTCGACGCCGAACTCGACGAGATCGATCCCGACGTGATCGTGCCCGCTGGCAAACACGCCACCCGATCGGTGTTCGCACTCGCCGACCGCTCGCTCGATAGCTTTCTGGACTGTGTTCTCGATCCGATCGACCCCGCAGAGATCGAGCCTGCGATCCTCCCAATACTGCATCCATCGTATCAGGACGCCTGGCTTGCCCGGCTCGGCTACGACGCCGACGAGTACGTCACGACGCTTGCCGAACGGCTGGACGCGCTCGTCTGATGAGCTGGCTACTTCGAAAGTTGTAATTTTACACTACAGAAGCTGTAGCAATACGCTTCGAAAATTGTAGTATAACACTATAGAAGCTGTAGCAATACGCTTCGAAAACTGTAGCCTGTGGACGGCGACAGAGCGGTTGCCACATCGGTGCCGGAGCCGGGGCTATCGAATCGGCGACGTGCCTCCGGCTGGCTGGACAACGTTTTTGCTGTCGGCAGCCGACGTGTGGCGTATGAGCGAGGACTGCATCTTCTGTTCGATCGTCGACGGTGAGATCCCCAGCCGCACGGTGTACGAGGACGACGAGACGTTCGCGTTTCTCGACGCCAATCCGCTCGCGCCCGGTCACACGCTGGTGATCCCGAAAGCCCACCACGAGACGTTGAATGATCTGCCCGAGGAGCTGGGTGCCGAAGTGTTCGACACGCTTCACTACCTCGTCCCGGCCGTCGAGGACGCGGTGGGTGCCGATGCCTCGAACGTCGCGTTCAACAACGGCGCGGAGGCCGGCCAGGAGGTTCCTCACGTTCACGGTCACATCATCCCCCGGTTCGAGGACGACGGCGGCGCGCCGGTACACGCGATTGCGGGACAGCGCCCCGACCTCTCCGAGGAGGATCTCGACGACATCGTCGCCGACATCAAAGCTCGGGCCTGACGTCGCGGCGAACGAAAACGCGTTTAACGTCGGCCGGAGTTCCATCGGGTATGATCCTCAGCGGACGCCACTCCCAGTCGCTTGCGGCCGAGCTGGCCGAGCTACTCGACGACGCTCTCGCGCCCGTTTCGTTCGACCGATTCCCCGATGGCGAGGTGATGGCCAGTATCGGCGATCTCGCGCCGACAGACGGTGACCGTGCAGTCGTCGTGGCCTCGACGCCGACCAGCGAGTCCCACCTCGAACTTCTTCAGTTGCAGGACGCCGCCCGGGAAGCTGGGTTCGACGAGGTCGTCACCGTCCTCCCGTACATGGGCTACGCACGGCAGGACCGAGCGTTCGAGCCTGGCCAGCCGGTCTCCGCCCGCGCTGTCGCCCGCGCGATCAGCACCGGTGCTGACCGGGTCCTGACGATCGACCCCCACGAAGCGGCCGTCTGCGAGTTCTTCGCGCCGACTGCCACCGCGGTGACCGCAGCGGGCCGCCTCGCCGAACCGCTCCCCGACGAGCTGGTCGACCCGCTCTTTCTCTCGCCGGACGCCGGCGCAGTCGACCTCGCCGAGACGGTACAGGACGCCGCCGGCACCGGGACTGTCGATTACTTCGAGAAGACCCGGCATTCGGGTACGGACGTCGAGGTTTCGCCGAGCGATGCGAGCGTCGAGGGGCGGGACGTGATCGTGGTCGACGACATCATCGCTACCGGCTCCACGATGAGCGAAGCGGTCGGGATTCTTCAGGAGCGCGGCGCAAACCGGGTCTTCGTTACCTGTGTCCATCCGCTGCTGGCGGACAACGCCGTGACGAAGCTCTCGCGAGCCGGCGTCGACGCCGTCTACGGGACAGACACCATCGAGCGCCCCCACAGCGCCGTCACTGCTGCACCCGTGATCGCCGACGCGCTCGAAGAGCAGCTCTGAGAGTCGAGCGTTTATATGCGATCGGGCGGCCAGAGTCGCTGTGCTCTAGCCTCGACAGCACGACGCCGGTCTGCGCGGCTGTGCGACACGCCGCGTCGTGTCCTCGACGTGTCGCCTGTTTGCCCGCAACTCGCGACGCAAATCACTACAGCTCGTCGAGCGCCGCTTCGATCGCATCGTAGTCGGGGAACTCGGGCCACTCCCCGGCGACCCACGCGTACTCGACGACGCGCTCCCCGTCGAGCAGGAACACTGCCGGACGGGGTTCGGACACTCCCGTCATCCCGCCGAGATCGTGGGGGACACCGTACTCGACAGCGACGGTGTTGGTCGGATCCGAAAACAGTTCGTAGTCGATCCCTCGTTCCTCGATCAGCCGTTTGTGGGCGTACGGATCCGAGATCGAACAGCCGACAACCCGTACGTCGTACTCCTCGTCCCATGCCCGGTCGCGTAACTCGTTCCAGATGTAGGTCGCGGGGAACGCGCCATCCATCGGGTAGAAGACGAGCAGTACGGGACCCTCGGCGGTCAACTCCGACAGCGACCGATCCTCCCAGAACTCGTCGTTCACGAGCGGGCGCGTGAAGTCGGGTGCCACCTCTCCCGCCTCAATGTGCTCGCGCTCCGGTAACTCGACGATGTCGAAATCGAGATCAACCATCAGTGCTCGCCCCCGTACGTCCCTTCGAGGTACTCGACAATGTTGGCGCTCTCGGACATCGTGACACCCGTCCGCTCGTCGACGAGCGCGGGGACCGACCGTTTTCCGCTGACTCGCTTCACGACGTTCCGGTCGGAGTGCATCGGTTCGATAAACCGCGAGCGATAGTCAAGGTCAAGTTCGTCCAGTGTCCGAATCACCCGTTCGCAGAACGGACAGGCCTGTAGTCGATACACTGTCATAGAGGGATTGCTCATGCCAGACAGTTTGGTCGCGGCAGGCAAAACGGTGGCGTCGGCGTCATCGCAGTCAGCGCACAAGAGTTAATTCACCCGACAGACAACGTGTCTGCACATGATGCTCCCTCTCTCGTCGATTCTCCAGTCGCCTGTGCTTGCGTTCTCCCTGTTCGGTGTCGAGTTCACGGAGTCGACAGTCACCATCGTCGGTGTCGCGACGCTGGTCATACTGATGGGTCTGTCGGCGTTCTTTTCGTCCTCGGAGATTGCGATGTTCGCGCTGCCGGATTACCGGACGGACGCGCTCGTCGAGGAAGGCCGACGTGGCGCTACGACGCTCAAGCGACTCAAAGAGGACCCCCATCGACTGCTGGTGACGATTCTGGTCGGTAACAACCTCGTCAACATCGCGATGTCCTCGATCGCTACGGGGCTTCTTGCGCTCTATCTCAGTCAGGGTGCGGCAGTCGCCGTCGCGACGTTCGGAATCACTGCTGTCGTCTTGTTGTTCGGCGAGAGCGCACCCAAATCATACGCCGTCGAGAACACCGAGTCGTGGGCGCTGCGGATCGCCCCGCCGCTCAAACTGTCGGGCTATCTGCTCCTGCCGCTGGTGGTTACGTTCGACGTGCTAACCCGGCAGGTAAACAAACTCACTGGCGGGCAAGCGACCATCGAGTCCGGCTACGTCACCCGATCCGAGATACAGGACATGATCGAGACGGGAGAACGCGAGGGCGTCATCGAGGAGGAAGAACACGAGATGCTCCAGCGGATCTTCCGGTTCAACAAGTCGATCGCCAAGGAGGTGATGACGCCTCGGCTCGACATGACTGCGGTGCCGATCGACGCGGACGTCGACGAGGCGATCCAGACTGCGGTACAGAGCGGCCACGCTCGCGTACCGGTGTACGAGGGAAGCCTCGACAACGTGGTCGGCGTGGTCCATATTCGTGACCTCGTCAGAGATGTCAACTACGGTGAAGCGGATCTGAACTATCTCGATCTCGAGGATCTGATCAGTCCGACACTCCACGTCCCGGAGTCGAAAAACGTCGACGAACTCCTGACCGAAATGCGTGAGGAGCGAATGCACATGGTGATCGTGATCGACGAGTTCGGAACCACCGAGGGGCTGATCACGATGGAGGATATGGTCGAAGAGATCGTCGGCGAGATACTCGAAGGGGGTGAAGAAGAGCCGATCGAGTACGTCGAGGGCGGTGCGATCGTCCAGGGGGAGGTCAACATCCACGAGGTCAACGAGGCGTTAGAGATCGATCTGCCGGAGGGCGAGGAGTTCGAAACGGTTGCTGGATTCATATTCAACCGCGCGGGCCGACTCGTCGAGGCGGGCGAACAGATCGAGTACGACGGAATCAGGATCACGGTCGAGGAAGTCGAGAACACGCGGATCAAACAGGCGCGACTGGAGGAGTTCGAGACTGCAGGCGCTGACGGCGACGATACAACCGAGGAGTAGCTCACAGCAGAAGATCGACGACCGAGTACGCACCGTATCCGACGACGATCGCCCCGACGAGCGACGCGACCCATGCGAAGACGGTGTATGCCATCTTCGAGCGACTGACACCGCTTCCGCCGGCTGCGTACCCGCTCCCGATGATCGAGCTGACGATAATCTCGTTGAACGAGACCGGGATACCGAAGAGGACGGCGGTCTGTGCGATCGCAAAGGAGGGGATCAGGGCGGCGATCGACCGTCGTGGACCCAGCGAGGAGTAGTCCTGCGCGATCGCTTTGATCATCCGGGGCGCGCCTGTCCACGAGCCGATGAGGAGACCGATCCCACCGCCAACGAGGATCGCCTCGAGCGAGATTCCCTGTGGCTCCAGCAATGGGAGGAGCGGACCGATAGCAAGCCCCACCTGACTACCGCCGGCCGAGAACGCGACTAACCCACCCATCACGAGCAGGAATCGCCGCTCTCCCCGTTTGGCATCCCGTCCCATCTCGTGGAACAACAATCCGGCGGCGAGTACCGCAAGCGAGATAGAGACCAGCAGCGATCCAGCCAGTGTCGGACCCGGAACTGATTCTCCGAGGCTTGCGGCCAGCGTCGCTCCCTCGCCCGGCGGGCCGAGCACGACGAACTCGATGTTGGCGAGGATCAGCCCGACCAGCCCTGCCAATGTCGAGACTGCGTATCGCTCGGAGATCGATTTGCTCCGGAGGAGCTTCGCGGTCCCGTAGGCGATCCCCCCGCCGACAAACGGTGTGAGCACCCACAGCGTCGTTATTTCGGCGTACTTCGCCCACGCCGGGTCGCCACCCATCGCCAGCCCGACGCCGACGACCGCGCCAGTGACCGTAAACGCCGTCGCTATGGGGTAGCCGGTGAAGACGCCGATCGCCACGAGCGTTGCGGCGATGATCAGTGCGAGCGTCGCCGCAGTCGCGGAGAGGGTCACGTCGCCGGCGATCAGCTCCCGCCCCACGGCCTCGGAGACGTTTGCCCCCTGCAGGACAGCGCCGGCAAATCCGAGCAGGCCGACGAAAAAGCCTGCCCGCATCACCGATACCGCGTTGGCACCGACTGCGGGTGCAAACGGGGTCGAGCCGCTCGAGCCGGCCCCGATCGCCCAGGCCATAAAGAGGCTCGCCAGACACGCGATAACCAGCGTCGCCAGCGTCGCGGCGTCGACCATCTACCCCGGGCTTACCGGTGGGTCCTATAAGTGTCTACCGTCCTGTCTGTCGGTTCGACCGGCCGGAGTCAGGATTGGCCCTCGACGGTGCGTGCCTCGATCCAGGGCACGACGACCGCGGCGAATCTATCGTGAGCCTCCTCGTACGTCAGTGGTGACGCCGAATCGCCGCGCTGGCCGTGATAGGAGCCAAACTGCGTGTGGTTGACATCCGGCAGCTGCTCGCTCGTGGTTGCGGCGGGCAGATCCGCTTTGCTGGCGCGGTAGTCCTCCCAGTCGAGCACGGTATCCGCGCTTCCGGTGACACTGAGGACGGCGATATCACGATCGCTGATGTCGTCGTTGCAGTAGGAGGCAACCATGAGCAGCCCGTCGACGTCTTCCTCGGCGGCGTAGCTGCAAGCCGCGACACCCCCGAGCGAGTGTCCGCCGACGACCCACGTCTCGATCTGGTCTTCGTCTGTGCGAATATCGTCCGCCGCGTCGGCGTCGAGCAGCGCGACGTTCAGCGGCATCTCGGCGATGTAGACCGTCGCGTTCGCCTCGGTAACGAGCGGTGCGAGCGATCGGTAGTACGCGTTCGGCGCAACCCGTGCGCCCGGATAGAAGACGACGCCGACCTCGGAGTCACCGTCGGCGGGGGAGAGCACGCTGACTCCATCGGTCGTCTCGACGTCGACGCGCGGGTCGTCCTGCACGGACTGGATAGACGCCTCGGACCCCTCGTACGGCGTCGAGAAGTAGAGGACGCCGCCGCCGCCGACCAGCGCGAGGACGAGCACGAGGACGACCGCGATCCGTTTCCACATACCGGATACGCGAGCGGTGGGATAAAAAAGCCGCCGCCGAGTCAGTTCCGGAAGCCTGAGGCACCGAGTTTCACGAGCCGATAGCCGGCGTAGACGACGGAAGCAAGGACGGCGACGAGCACGAGCAGCCCAGCCGCGATAACGGGACCGCTGGCTGGCTCTCCGTAGTCAGGGTCGGAGTTGCAGTCCCCACAGCCGCCCGACTCACAGGAGCCATGCGAGTGGTCGTCGTCGAGGAGATCGATCGCCTCGCTGAGCTCCTGGCTGCCTTCGAGGGTGGCCTGCTCGTCGGGCTGGCGGGGGCTCAGATCGACAGCCGCACCGTTCGTCGCCGGTTCTCCGGTGTCAGGCTCGGCGGCTCCACCACCCGGCTCGTCGATGTCGATGGCGACGCCGTCCCCCTCGAAGATCTCGGGTGCCTGCTCCCGGAGACTCTCCAGCCCGGACTCGATCTGTGTCTGATCCTGATGGCCCTCCGCGTACTCGGCGAGCTCGTCGGCCAGCTCCTGTGCACGCTCAGCACGGCCGGTCTCGACGTAGGCTCTCACCGCATCGAACATCCCGCGGCCGAGCCAGTGCTCGAAGATCGGGTTATCGTGTGCCGATTCCAGCGCTCTGAGCCGGTCGAGCTTGTCTTCGCCCGCCTCGATGTCGGCATCGAAAAACGACGCCCGGGCGGAGTAAAACGTCGCGACGGCTGCCCAGGTTGCGCTCGTCGGCGTGTTCAGCCGATCGTGATACTCCAGGGTCTTGCGGCCCCAGTGTTCGATCCGGCTGTAGTCGGCCTGCTCGAAGCTCGCGCGGGTCGCGTTGGCCGCCGCGATCGGGAGCCAGCGAGCGATCTCCGCTTCGACCGCCGGATACTGTTCGGCGAGGGCTTCGATCCGCGCGATTCGGCGTTCGATCGCCTCGACGTCCTCGCTGGCGGCATCGACGTTGGTGTGCCCGGCAAGCACGCCCGCGAGACCGACCGCGACGTCCCGGTCGGGATGGGCACTGTAGAGGTTTTCCGCCCGGGAGAGGTACTCGGCGTCGCCGAGATAGCGTTCCGCGTGGGCGTAGCCGTGCATGACCGCGGCTGCGACCTCGGTCACCTCGTGGCGGTCGTAGATCGCTTCGAGTCGGTCGAGCAGCGGCCCGATCCGTCCGGACTCCTCAGCTTTGCCGTACGCGTGGATCGTCTCCGCGGTCGCCTGCGCGAGCGGTCCGGCGATCGTCGGTTCCGACCGTGCCGCGTACAGCTCCTCGATGGCCTCCCGGTGGCTCTCGATTCGTTCCGGGTCGATGCCGGTCTCGTAGATGTCATCGCGTGCGTCCACCGCGGTCGCGTTTGCCCGTGCCGCCGCGAGGTGAATGTCGATGTCGGCGTTGGGGTGTTCCTCGTGGAGCCGCTCCAGTCGCTCCAGCATCTCGGTTTCCTCGTCGAACTCGCCCCGACTGCCGTACGCGTCGGCCAGCGCCACGAGCGCGTCGACCAGCCGGCCACGTTCGTCCTCGTCCAGTGCTTCGGCTGGCGTCTCCTCGAAGGATCCGACCGCCGCTTCGAGCTCGCCGACGGTCCGTGTATCGCTGTCAAACATCGGTCTCTCCATTCCTGTTCGCGCTGCGCATACCTAAATACACGTTTCTCGGTCCGTTCAACCGCCACCCCACCTTTTTTATCGGAGGTCCCCATGGTTACAGTGAAAAACCGGTAGTGGGCGAAAATCGACTTCGATCGGCGACAGCTCTTTTCGACGGTCGTCCGTACGCCAACGGTATGGAGAAAGTTCGGATCGACGAGGTTGACGACCAGCTCAGTCCGCTGGGTGTCCATAGCGTCCGCAAACCCGTTTCGGACGCGCTCGGGACGACGGACTTTGCGATGAACTACTTCGAGCTCGAACCGGGCGACTCGTTCTCTGGCGGGTTGCACACCCACCACGACCAGGAGGAAGTGTTCTACATCGAGGAGGGCGTCGCAACGTTCGACATCGGCATCGAGCGCGATGCCGTCGATGTCGCGGCGGGCGAGCTGATCCGGATCTCGCCGGGCGAGTTTCAGGAGGGGTACAACGACGGCGACGAGCGCGTGGTCGGCTGGGCGCTCGGTGCGCCGGGTGCGAGCCACGACTGGGATGCCCTGCAATCTCGACTGTACTGCCCCGAGTGTGACGAAGAGACGACCCAGGACACGCGGCTGGTCGAGGGGCAGTTCCAGTTCACCTGTACCGACTGTGGGGCCGAACAGCCCTAGAGCCGTTCGGCGATGTCCTCGGCGAAGTAGGTGAGGATCAGGTCCGCCCCGGCGCGTTTGATCGAGACCAGCGATTCCAGTGCGGTGGCCTCGAGGTCGAGCCACCCCCGGTCGGCGGCGGCCTGGAGCATGGCGTACTCGCCGCTGACGTTGTAGGCGGCGACGGGTCGGTCGAACTCCCGGTCGATGTCCCGGACGATATCGAGGTACGGCAGCGCGGGCTTGACCATCAGGACGTCCGCGCCCTGTTCGACATCGAGGTCGACTTCACGGAGCGCTTCCTCGCCGTTGCCGGGGTCCATCTGGTAATGTCGCCGGTTCCCAAACGCTGGTGCGCCGTCGGCGGCGTCCCGGAAGGGACCGTAGAAACTGCTCTCGTATTTGGCCGCGTAGCTCATGATCGGCACGTCCTCGAAGCCCTCGCGATCTAACCCCTCGCGGATGGCGGCGACCATCCCGTCCATCATGCCACTCGGGGCGATCATATCCGCACCGGCCTCGGCCTGTGAGACGGCGATCCGCGAAAGCAGCTCCAGGGTCTCGTCGTTGTCGACGGTCAGCCGTGGCTCCTCGGCGGCGGCGTCTTCGAGCACGCCACAGTGGCCGTGGTCGGTGTACTCACACAGACAGAGGTCGGTGATGACGTAGGCGTCGGTTTCGGCCGTGATCCGCCGGGTCGCTTCCTGAATCACGCCGTCCTCGGCCCACGCCCGAGTGCCGCGGGCGTCTTTCGATTCCGGGATTCCAAAGAGAATGACGGCGCTGACACCCGTTTCGAGCACCTCCTCGACCCGGTCGACGGCTTCCTCAAGCGGGACGCGCTCGTGGCCCGGCATCGTCTCGATGGGGACGCGCTCGTCGGTCGTCGCGTCGACGAACACCGGCGCGATCAGATCGGCCGCCGCAAGCTCCGTTTCCCGAACGAGTTCGCGGATCCCGTCGCGGCGAAGCCGACGGGGGCGGTCTGTGAGGTCCATACCCGGGCTTGGTTCGGCGAGCGCAAAATCCCATCGGCTCCTGGCTGCAGGAGAGCCGAGATCAGCCCCGAGGGCCGGAACCTCACCCGCGGAACAGCCGGACGATCTCCGTTTCGACGTCCGGCTCGGTTGCGACGACGTAGGACTGGCCGGGGTCGAGTCTCGTCCCGGCACCGGCAGTCGAGTTACCGTCGGCCCCGGAGACGATGATACTTCCCTCCGGGAGCGTAATCTCGCCGAGCGTCCGGCCGGCGACGGGCGCCGATTCGGTCACTTCGATCACCAGGATTTCCAAGTCGCCGACCATGTCTTCGAGCGCCCGGACGCCGGAGTCAACGGCGTTCGCTGCGATCCGTGCCCCGGCCTGTTCGGGAAACACTGTCGAATCGACGAGATCCCCGTACTCGTCGCTATCGTCTTCCAGCCGTCGCATCACGGTCCGTATTGGCGAACCGTACTGCCTGGCGGTCAGACAGACGGCGAGGTTCGTCCCGAGGTCAGCGGTCAGGGCCGCAAGCACGTCCGCACTCTCCAGGTCCGCCTGCCTGAGTATCGAGGGACGCGTCGCATCACCGTTGATCACCGTGGCGATATACTCGTCGGCGATGCGATCGCTCCGTTCCGGGTCCTGCTCGATGACGGTGATATCGTGCCCGCGGTTGTCGAGTGTCTGTGCGGTGCGGAGGCCAACCCGGCCGCCGCCAACGATCACAACGTCGAGGTCTCGTGTGCTCATGGATTGTACTGTGTCTCAGTCATCGAGTGTCTGTGGGTCGGTCTGGGGTTCGTCCGAGGCGATCTTTCCGCCGCCGAACCCGGTGCGTTTCAGCAGGAAGAACGCCCCGACACCGAGCGTGAGCCATCCCGCCGCGAGTACTCCGGTCACGGGATCCCTGACGACCAGGAACCCGGCGATCCCGATGTTGAAGACGATGCCGAGAATCGGCGGCACTGGATACAGCGGCATCTCGTAGGGCCGGTTCATGTTCGGGCGCTCGCGGCGGAGTTTGATCACCGCCGCGTTCACCGCGACGAACGCCAGCAGGAAGAACAGACTCGACAGGTTGCCGACCATCTGAATCGGGAGGAACACCACCGATAGCAACATCACGGCGGCACTGACGATGACACCGAGTGCAGGGGTTCCGAACCGGTGGTGAATCTGTCCGACGCGGGACGGGAACAGCCGATCACGCCCCATCGCGAAGGCGACACGGCTGGAGGCGATCACGACCGCATTCAGTGCGGTAAGCGTCGAGAAGACCGCACCGAACCAGATGAGCGTCGAACCCGGTCCGAGAACCGGAATTTCGGGCATGAACTCCCCGGCGGCGCTGGCGATAGCCGTCTCCCCCTGCGCCCCGAGTCGATCGGCACTGAGGGTTCCGACCGCGACCACGACGACCGCGAGGTAGACGATAATGGTGCCTGCGAGTGCCAGAAAGATCGCCTTCGGGATGTTCTCGCGTGGGTTTTCGACTTCCTCGGTCACGGTCGAAATGAGATCGTATCCCTGGAACGCGATGAACGTCAGCCCCATGGCGGGGATAATCGCACCGACGCCCTCGGGGAACACCGGGGTGTACTCGCCGGTATCGATTGCGAACGCTCCGAACGCGGAGAACACGAGGAGAATACCGACCTTGATGATCGTCCCGACGGTTTCCGCCGCGCCGCTCGCAGCCGTCGAGAGGACGTTCAATACGATCAGCATGGCGACGACGCTGAACGCGTACAGCACGGTCCAGCTCGTAAGCCCGCCGAGTACCGAGCCAGCGGGGAAGCCGCTCCAGTAAATTTGGATCCACTCGATGAGGTTCGCAGCGAACCCAAGCGCGTACAGCGCACCCGCGATCATGTAGCCGAACCAGAGCATCCAGCCCATCTGGAAAGCAGCCACGTCGGAAAAGATCTCCTCGACGAAGGCGTATCCGCCCCCGCTCTTCGGGATCGCACTCGACAGTTCGGCGTAGGCCAACCCAGTGAACCCGGTGACGATTCCATTGAGGAAGAACACGAGGATCACCGCCGGACCGGTGATCTCCGCCGCGAGGCCGGTGAGCACGAACACTCCCGCACCGATCATCGCCCCCATCCCGATCATCGTCGCATCCAGCAGCCCCAGTTCGGCCTGCGGCTCCCGTGTCTGTTGCTCGGACATTAATTATAACACACTCGGAGCAATCGAGCGTAATCTATTCATGGATTAATCAATGATAATAGTTTCCCCCGTAGAATACGAAATAAATACCATACAAAGACATATAAGGACGATACCTGCCACGTGCGTACTTTCTTTTGCATTGGCACGAAAAAATAGGGCATGAGCTCCTTTCAACCTTCCAACGGGCCACTCCGTGTCGTCCTCGTGGGGAGTGGACGCACGGGACTCAGGACAGCCCGGATACTGGCCGAACACGACCACGATGTCGTCGTCGTCGAGCGCCGGGACGATCGAGTACAACTGCTCGAAAACGAGTACATCGCCACGGTGATCCACGGTGATGCGACGCGTCCCTCGGTACTCAGACAGGCGGATCTGGAGAGCGCGGACGTCATCGCGGGGCTGACTGATACCGAAGGGACGAATCTGGCCGCCTGTACGATAGCGAGGGAGACGAACCCGTCCATTCGAACGGTCATGCGGACCACTCACGACGGCTCGGAATACGGCGAGTTCGTGGATGCCACGTTCACCCCCGAAGAATCCGGAGCCGGTGCCGCGGCCAGCGCGATCGAGACGGGCGTCCGAACGCTCAAGGCGACGGTCGGTGACGTTCGGATCCTCGAAATAACGGCGGGATCGGCCGCACCTGTTGCCGGTCGAACACTGAGTGAGGTGTCGCTTCCGAGGGGGAGCCTCGTGATCTCGGAGAACGACTCCGACTCGATCGCGGGTCCCGACACGGAACTCGTTGCCGGGCGTCAGTACATTCTCGCTACCGAGCCGGCTGTCGCCGACGAGGTAGTCAACCTGTTCCGTGGGTGACGAGCGACGGCATCGTCTCGATGGGGACGCGCTCGTCGGTCGTCGCGTCGACGAACACCGGC
>OBKM01000728.1_pt1 | contig 15491 bp, 16 predicted proteins | sample 1519691 | NCBI WGS metagenome assembly OBKM01 (sample SAMEA37050418, study PRJEB22526) | metagenome | biome: saline pan; feature: lake; material: water | place: Egypt | collected 2015 | depth 0.5 m | reverse complement strand
GTGGGCAATTCACTCGCCGTGAAACTGCCGATACATTAGAACAGCAGCTTTCGGCAGATTAAGTATTACAGCGGAATCAGCACAAAAGCCCACGAGTTCACTCCTGTCTTTTACCCATAAGTTCACGAGACTCAAACGGACGTTTCAGGCGCTGTCGATCCTGATCTGTGCTCAAGCTATCGAGATGAGCGGCGATTCGGGCAGTGATATCGGCAGTAGGGAGTGACTGAATGCGGATAACCGAGGTTGGCCAAATCGTTCTATGAGGGTGTTACATCCGTAGATACTGTATTTTCAGCCGAGTTCATCGATCTCGACAGCGACGTAATTTGTGGGTAAGAGACAGATCAACAGCAACCCCTCTTACTTTGTTTCCGACAGCCGATTGCATAAGCGGTCCAAGATTCAAATTCGAAGGCGTGATTGCGTTTCCTGCATTTGATATTCGATCAATATAATGTGTGTTAATCTCAGGACCAGACTCACAAGGAAAGTGCCCCTCTATCGTAGATACAGTTCTACAAAAGGGACACTCTATCTCCATTCTTGTCTGAGACCAGACGAGTTCTAAATTTATAAAGCCACTGGGCAAACTAATCATGTACTATTACATCAATATAACATATAGAATAGCAACACTCAGAGAATTATATCCAACCAAAAATATTAGTCATATTGTCACGCAATCAGGAGCATGCAGTTCTGTGACAGTTGTGGCTCCGCGATGGTCAAAGTTGATCAGGAGTGGATTTGCCGAGAATGTAATCCAGATGCAGTCGAACCATCAACAGAGTCCGATGACGGTGAGACACCAGCACCACGTGCCACTAAATTGAACGACTTGCCAACTACGTCTAGTGGTGCTGTGAAAAAGAAAGACGCGATGCGATGGTTAGATTCATTGGAGGAACCATCCGACAGAGACCTGAAAAAAGCATTCGTACCCAAACCCAATGATTTCACCGGGAGTACATACCCTACGTCCATTTCGAATATCCGTATTTCAGGTGATCCGCAGTTCGTTGAAACAGTTGCGGGCCTCTTCAAAACGATCCAACAATTCGAGAATAACCATACCCGCGTCGAGGTCAACTTACAACAAACAGAAGACAAAGAAACAGGAGAGTTGACCGGCAACTACGCCCTCTATCTCTCGGTCGCCCGCCGTGCTTGACATATACCTATATAAAATTAATACCTATATAAAACTAAATTCAGACACGATCACATCAAAGTGTTTCAAAAGGAACTCGATAATATCTACGTATAAACATGAGCGAGCAAGAAAAATTCATTTGTGACGACTGTGGAGAAGAGTTCCAAAAAGAAGACGAAGCAGACAACGGCGTCTGTGATTGGTGCTGGATGGTTAGTGGCGCATAATTTGTTAATGGCTACACTCGTTCCGCACAGGTTGACGAGTACGGCAGATCACATATCCCATCGTGAAGGGAATTCTGCCTCAGATATGATCCATCAGACGATCTCGTCGATGAGCTCGAATCCATCTTTGAATTGGACGCGGTCTTCGAAGCCACTCGCTGTGAGCGCAGCGACAACACCCTCCCCTGCATCTATATCCGTCGTTATGACGACAACGAACTCTGCATCACCGTTGCTCAGGCGTTCAACGGCAACGCCCCCGAGCGCAGTATCTGTTTTCTCAATTTGGTCCTCGTCGCGGTTCGAGGAGGCCGCGATGTACGAGCGAACACCGTCCATTACGCGTGACACCTTACTGTCCGTATAGGTTGGTTCGTTAGCAACCGCCACCCACCCAGCGTCAATAGCGCTGTTGATCGGCGTCTGACCAGGCGTACTGCGGTCAGGTGCGCCGCCAAGTTCGTCGTAGACGCGCTGTGGTATCACGAACGTGATATCATTTCGGCCCGCAAATCGTTCTAGGGCAGTGTACTTGTTGTTCTGCTGGCGGCCGCACGCGATGAACAGCCCGGTATCCGCGATCCACGTAACAGATCCATCGACATCGTCAAACGGTACGCTCTCGTCGGCCATCCCTCAGTCCTCCGTCGCGGGAGGATGCTTGCGGGCGTCCTGAATATCCTCGAAATACGGGTCCACCGACTCCATGTCGTGGACTACGTCCCGGAGCGCCTGTAGCACAGCGACGCCAAACGCGTACTGGAGGTCCAGTTCACGAGCAGCAACACGCTCCGACATATTTCCGTTCGTGTATGGAATTGCGTAGGTGAGCGCAGCAGCGAGTTTTCCGAGCCCGTACTTCTCGATAAGAAGGTCGAGATCTTGGTCGTGGGGGGAGCGACCAAATGCATCGATGAGTGTCGGAGTGACGGTGTACTCATCGCCATCAAGCGTCGCTGTAAGTGTAATCGGGATCGCCGAATAGGTATGCGTCTTCTGGCCGTCGTCCCGAGTCAGAACGCCGAGGTCAACGAGCGTGGCTGTATCCGAGTACGCGGTCGTCCGTGGCATCTCCAATTCGCTGGTAATCTCGTCAATCGTAACTTCGCCCTCCTGAAGTACGAACGTGTACAGGCGTGCTAGCCGTGGCTCCTCTAAGAGCTGGGCGACCGATAGCAGACCATTTACCGCTCGCTCGGTACCCTCTGAAGCCTTCAACATATTACATAATTCGTGTATTAAGTAATAACGCTTGGGGTGGGCGATGAGTACCGTCTATGCTGACCTCTCGCTCACAATTCAAAAACGCCCAGTTCCGTCTAAATTTCATGAAGTCAGGAGTGACCGGACCAGAGGGCAACCAATTCTCAGTCCGGGATTCGTTATACCCAGACCCGCTGAGTTACCGGGACAATCCCAACCCGGCAGGTACTTTTCAGTACGAATTATAAAATAGGCTTGCAAAGTTGGTCCCGATGGAAGATATACCGCAACCCGACGAGATGCCATATTCTATAGACGACCGGATGAGGCTGTTTAAATTACCCGTCAGCGTTTGAGCCAATAGTGCCAGTCTGCAATAGCCTGCTTAGTGTCATCGCCAGCGTCGATGGCCTCCAATTGCTCCAGTGGCACACCAAGTTCTCGGTCCATCCATTCAACAGTCACATACTGCTGGCGGAGGGTCGGCTCTGTCGAGGACATCCCGACAACACGTACGGTTTCTCCTTCCTTCAGCGGTGATTCGTCTGCTCAGTGGTGCACTGGGCCTCGAAGGGAAAGTCCATCGTGTCGTCCAGATAGGCATGCCAGCCGTAGGCTTGTTCCTCAACCGTGTAAGCGTCAACGATGATTCGCATCTCGATGCGTTCTTCACGCTCCTCGTCTCGTTCGGTCATGATTCACTTCCAGTCGGGTTATGAAACTGCGTCCCCGATTTGAACTCGGTCAACTCCTGGATACGAGATTCAAGTTCCTCAATTTCCTCTCGGAGTTCTCCGGCTTCTTCACCTTCAGCGGCCGCAAGCTGGTCTTTGAGTCCCTGGAGACGGGTTTCTTTTCGTTCTTCATCCACCTCGGCCTTCCGGACGTACTCGCTCTCTTCAACCTCGTACTGTAGAAAAGAGTTGACCGAGTCTGAATTTACCACAAAGTTGTCCGAAATCAGACGACGGCATCCGAATACTGGTAATATCGCTCGTGCTATCGGGAAAGGATTATCGAAAGCCAACGCTGATGAGTCTGAGAAGAAACGAGTGTGGGACTTGGCAAAGTCTGTTGATGAGGACATCAGCACCAATTCTGAGTCTAACCCATGGTATGACGCCAACGACTGGGAATTTGGCTAGCAAATCCACGAAAATTATTTCTCTGGACAAGCACGGTCGTATTTTGTATACTGGATCAGATTGCTGTGTTGAATAGTAGTGTTTCCGCGACTAATTGTGATTTAGGCACTCGCATGAGACTCTGTCGGTGGTGGTTATACGGACCGGAAGTCGTACAGCAACCCAGAGGTCGCTATTCAACACAGCACTTTCAACTTCCTCTGGTAGCTTTCAACCGTTTATCTGGAAGTTTGAATCCGCTACAGAAAGAATGTGAAAAGATAGCGACTTCAGTTGTGTGAGAAGGTCGACTGACGCTCAGTTTCTCCCAACTGCGTTCATCTTGGAGTGTGTGATTCTGCAGAAACTATAAGTCGGTGACTTGGTAGGCACTGGGTGAGTTCAACTACTGACTCTGAGCATTTACAGTTACCCGATCTTTTTCCTGAGCAGACTCATTGAACTCGGGCTTCAGAGGCCTACCACCGGTATACGACTGTGCCTGATTTCGCTGATATTCTGTAAGTCGATCGAGTAGATCCGTGTATGCCCAAACCCAGTCTGTTGGGCCGGACAGCACTAAACCGAGCAACGTATTCTCAGCATACTGTAATCGGAGAGTGTCTACCAACTCGAACTCAGGCTCTCCAGTGTAGACAAAGCACCGGCCTTCCTCCTTGAGATCAACTTGGATACTTGTCTGCCACTCGTGGAGATGCTCAGATGATTCATATCGACGATCAAACGTCCAGTTTGAGGGTGTCTCAGCGTTATATTCGTCAATGAACGCAGCGTACTCTTGTGAAACTGCTTCGGCTATTGATGGAACTTGGTCCGGATCGACCGACGTGCGTGCTAGTGATGAGGCAACCCACAGTGGGTTGTCTGGATCAGGTCCTACCCAGAAGGTGTTGACTGCAATATGCTCATGCGGATTTGCATTTGATGGCTGTATGCCATCAAAAACATCTTCCATATCAACATCAGTGCCCATGGTAAATCTCTCTGGCAGTTGGTCTTGAGTAATGAGCAGTTCCTTTGGTTGAATTTCCGATGTTGTAGTTGCTGTTGCGTTTGTCGATAGAAACGGGGCGGTAGCAATCGCAGCAAGGTATGATCGTCGTGAGGTGGTGTTGTCAGTGATGCTTTCGGTATCGTCAGGGTTCGAATTTGATTGGTTCATGGGTTGTATTACCGTTTTTGTTGTAGTGCTTCGATTCGGTTGATGAGGTCTGGATCGTCAATTTCAGAGAGATCGATCGTTGCAAACGGTCGGGGGCCACCTGCGGGGCCTTTGACAGTAAATGCATCTGGTGTCACGGCGAGAACCCCAAGTCGGATTGCTTCTCTGGCAGCGGTATTTGGTTTGTTATCGAATTGGTTGACAAGCTGATCAGCAAGTTCATCATCAATCTCAGTTCGGAGTTCGCTCATCTGTTCTCCCAAGCTGATTTTTGCAAACGGTCTAGGGATTCCTAATGGGCCAACAATCTGTGGCTCGACATCATTGGATCGGACTCCGACACCGATCTGGATGAGGTCAGCTGCCGTTTCTTTGATGGTGCTGTGTCGACCAGCAATGTCTGAGACGACTTCTTTGACTTCGTATTCGATTCTGGGGTTCAGAGCCGTTGCCATCAATACTTACTATTGAGCTGAACTACATATACTTGTCGACAAGACAAATCGACAACTTGTCGAAAACATGCTTAACGTTTCATAGACACCATTACTTGCGGGGTAAGATTTAGGTAGCTGCTGGAGATATCCGGTGTTATGTCTACCCGTCAGTTGTTTTCTACTTCACGCCCCGTTAGCGGGAGGGAATCTGCGTTACGCTGGGCGGCAGAACATTCCTCTGGCCTTCCAAACTCGGTTTTGTACTTGCTCCCACCAGAAGTTGACGACGAGACAGTCGACGACTCGTGGGAGCAGTATGGGAACTCACTTGCTATCGACATAACTCGATTCGATGAAGTCGTCGATCGATTATACGAGGGGTCCACATACGAAGGCGAATCAGTGTATGCATCTGGTGAGCAACGTCGCTGGTTGGTCGAAGCAGCACTCACACAGATCGACGACCCGACAAACCCGTTGTATCCAGATGGTGAGCCGACAGTCGGTCTCGTGGAACAAGCAATGGAGCTGCTGACGCTCTTGGAATTCGCGGGATTGGACTCACCAGAAATGGTGCATGAACGTCTCGAAGAGATTGGACTGTATCAACTCGCGACCTCGCTTAGCACGTTCTTCCAGTATGTTTTAGCGATCAGAGAGGAGGCATTCGAGTCTAGATTGACCTTTCGTAGTGAGCGATATCTGCATTCGATACGACGTGGGCCGGACATTATCACAGAGATCCTCGATACAACTGATGTCGTCGTTGTTGGAGCGTTCCAGACACTATCCCCATTGGAACGAGATCTCCTCGATCAATTGGCTAGTGTTTTCGATACCGCCGTCGTCTTTCCGCGAGTTACTGACACTCCATCGCCAACCGGCGTTGATCAGGCTGTTTCGAGACTTGCACAGTGGTACGAGTCAATCGGGTTTGATACCGTAGAAGGAGCGAAACGGATCGATTCAGTTTGTCATTCACCGAGAAACAGACTTGCCCATAGCCTTTATCGGTACGGGCGCTCTGCGGACCAATCAGTTGAGTTGTCAGAGGAAATCTCGGTCCACTCTTATCCAACGATCCGCCACGAAGTCGCTGGCTTGGCCCGAGAAATACGGTCGCTGATTGCAGATGGTATCCTACCGGAGCAGATCTGTGTCGCAGTTTATGATGAAGACACGTATACAGAACTACTGGCACAACAGTTGGACAGGGCCGATGTGCCGGTAACCTACGATACGCAATGCTCGTTTTTCGAGACAACTACCGGAGGGTTGTTCGAGGCCGCCTTGGATCTCGGCACCGATCCGGGCCGTCAGGACCCACTCGTTCGGTTGCTCTCGAACCCGTTGGTGATGCCCGAACAAGAGAGTGTGACCGAGGAAATCGTCCAGTTGGCCGAGCGAATGGAATCAACACGAGTTGATCGGTTGCGAGAACAACTCGATGACTCTGCCGTGGAAATTGCGGACAAGACAATTGCGGCAAGTCAGCATTTTGTCGAGACGAACGATCTCGTGCAGGCAAGAGAAGAGCTACTGGCTACTCTTGCTGTACCCGTCAATGATCGGGGAACTGGGTTAGCTGATGATCTTGAACTGCCAAGGAAGACAGCAGACGAAGAGTCGTCAGCGCTCTTTCTTTCTGCTCGCGTTTGTGAGTCGCTGGCTGCTGTAGATTCCGAAACAAGTATCGACGAGATCCGACGTGCTTTCAAACAGATAACTGTCGATACGACAGTCGGTCGGCAGTCGGACAGTGTTCAAATCGCTAGCCCAACGCACGCAATCTCGAATTCGTTCTCCTATGTGTTTACCCCGGGATTGACATCCGAACACACTCCCTCACCGGTTCGACGCCTTGCTTTTGCCCGCAAACTCAACGATTCCCATCCTGATTTTGCTGCAGCGGATCCAGTCCGTCGAACGCAGTACACCTTTGGATTGCTCCTGAACAGCGAGGCAAAGCTACAGCTATCGATGCCGGAGAAGAACGTCAATGGTGACCCGTATGTTCTCGCTGATGTGCTGTTGGAACTCAAGCGGCTGACGGACATCGAGATTGAGTCACAGGACGTGTCTGCAACACCACCAGCGACGCATGAGGATGTCTATCGCTCGCTCGCGAAGAGTCTCGAAACAGGTGGGATAACCGAGTCGGGTATACAGGCAGGTGCAGATTTGTTTGATATCGAGATTGCTGGTGCACATCCGGAATCTCGATTGAAAGAGGGTCTGAACGTTGCTTCTTCCCGGGGGGAATCGAAAATCGGGGAGTACGATGCACAGATTTCTGCGGATATCGTCGACCAGTTCCGGGACAGTGACCGGCCATACAGTCCGAGTTCGCTCGAAACGTACGCGAGCTGTGGCTTCAAATTCTACATGGAATCGGTCCTCGATATCGAGGCTGACGACGAGATTACGATCGAACTCGATGCACTCGATGCAGGAACCTACGTTCATGATGTCCTCGAACAGTTCTATCGGGAGTGGCTCGATCGTGGCCACGCCGCAGTAACCAAAGAGAATCTCGACAAGGCTCAATCCGTGCTTTACGAGGTAGCAAGTACTGAACTGCAGACAATACGGGCCAACGAGACGGCGTTCCACCAGAACTGGAGTGCGTCGTTATTCGATGGGTTACACGTTGCGAACAATGAATATGGAGATCCAGAGGCAGACCCGGGACTGTTCCGGCGGTTTCTAGATGCTGAGGAGACGTTAGCAGTGCGGGATGCACAGCCAGCAGAATTCGAAGCCCACGTCGGACTTAGCACTGAGGATCCAGACGCGAGCGTAATCTCTGCTGATCCGGTCAGATTGCCCAATTCGGATGTCTCTCTCCACGGGAAAATTGATCGAATCGACCTCACAACGGACGGTGGTATCGTCGCTTACGACTACAAGACCGGGAGTACACCATCCGAATCAGATAGCCTCGATGGGCTTAAATTCCAGCTACCGGCGTACCTGCTCATGGCTTCGGATATTTTCGATAGCGACCCGATTGGTGCATCATACTATCAAGTCAACCCAAGTTCATCGATATCGTTCTACGCTGGAACGATTGGGGCTGAAGCGGACGCTAGCTATCATACAAACCAGAGTTCCAAGCCACTCAGACGCCACTACACACTCGAATTCGACGAGCGAGATGAGTTTCATGAGTTTCTCTACAACGACGTTGTCTTCCGAATACGTGACGTTGCCGATGCCATCCAACTGGGTTCGTTTCACCCAACGGTGTTAGATCCCGACACAGCAGGCTGTGAGTACTGCGAGTATCGCGATGCGTGCGATGTCCGCCACCACCGACGACACGAGATACGTGGTGACCTCGAAGAGAGAGACATTCCACACTATCTTCCAGCAACGGAGGGGAGTGCGGATGAGTGAACAGGATGACGAGTCGTTCACGCTCGAACCTGAACAACAGACTGCTGCACGCACGCTCGACCGGAATATCACTGTTGAGGCTGGTGCAGGGACCGGAAAGACGACGACCCTTACCGAGCGATATCTCACGATTCTCCGGGCACATCTCGACGGCCCAGAAGCGCTGGCTGTAAGTGTCGGCGAAGACGAAGCAGAATATCGTCTTCCAACAGATATTGAGCAGATTACCGACCCGGAGACTGCGCGGCGACTCCCAGAACAGATCGTCGTCACCACGTTCACAGAACGAGCGGCGGAGGATCTCAAGCAATCAATTCGAGCCGGAATACGGGACCGACTGGAAGAAATCGATGACAGACAGCAGTGGGAGCTCTGGCGTGCTGCAGCTGATGGCATCGAAGCAAGCTACATACATACCATACATGGTTTCTGTAGCCGACTGCTTGAGGAATACGCGACAGTCCATTCGAAGACTGATCCGAAATTCGACGTGCTTGAAGAAGAAGATGCACAAATTCTCGTCCGTCGGTTTGCCACAGAACTCGTCGAAGAAGAACCGCCGGAAGTACAGACACTTGCACCCCTGTTTGATCGGAGCAAACTTGTCGACGTTCTCACCGGACTCATCTCCGAGCGAGGGATGGCCACCGATTGGATCGAGCACGTTGAAAATTTCGACAACCAAATCGAATACGAGTCATTCCTCGTTGAGGTGCATCCCTTTGAACCGGACCCACAGCAGTTACTGAACGACATTGAAGGGGATGTCGAGACGCTGTGTACGCTGTTCGAAGACGATACGGTGGTTGACGGCGTCGGAAAGAGTTCGATGAAGCGTGTCGGGCGACCGCTGCAAGCGTGGCAGGAAAAGTGCGAACGTGTTGATCTGGACTCGTGTACGCCGTTTGAGCGACTCTCACTCTGTATCGATCTGTGTGATCTGCTAACAAAAGGTGGGAACGAGGCGTACGGTGAAGGAACTTATTTCGGAAACAAAGGATTCCGGACTGGTGACGGGGACCTCGAACAACAGTTCGCTACTACGATGACCTCGCTTCTCGAAACCCTTGAACCAGAATCGCGGTCTATTGACGCAGAGATCGACCCTGACCGCGATGCTTACGAGTATCTCGCTGCGCTTGCCTCGCTCACAGACCATACGATCGATCGGTACCGCGAGCACAAGAGTCGCAACGCTGCGCTCGACTATTACGACTTGATCTCTCTGACGGGGGAATTACTGGGGAGAGGCGACTCAGAGGAAGTAGACCAGATCCGTGAGCAGTTCCGGTATGTAATGGTCGACGAGTTCCAAGATACAAACAATCGCCAGTGGCGGCTCTTTCAGTCACTTGTTACTGATAGCGAGATTTTCGATGGTAACAACGTGTTCGTAGTCGGCGATAAGAAGCAGAGTATCTACCGGTTCCGTGATGCAGACGTGACAGTCTTCGATGACGCACAGGAGATCCTAGAGACAGCAAATGCACGGTATGGTACTCTGGATGACGGTTCACCGCTCGTCACAAACTTCCGCACGCTTCCCGGGACACTGGCCGCAATCAACGGGTTGTTCGAGCGTGTGTTCGGATACGGCGGTACAGAAGCCTACGAAGCGGCATCAGAGCCCCTTCGTCCGGGACGTAACTCCTTTGAGGAAGTCGATCCCGTAGTAGAATATCTCCCTGTACCCGTTGATGACGAACTGAGAGACCGACTCCTCGAGGAAGGCCACGAACTCCGCGACCTTCCAGAATCGGAACCAGCCGATATCGAAGCAACAGCCATGGCGAACCGGATTGTCGAATTGCTCGACGGTGATATTGCGGTAAGCACCGACAAGGCCAGTAGTGATGGTAGTGAGAACGGAACAGGTGGATCGGGGCGTTCAGTACAGCCAGATGATATCGCGGTACTGATTCGGTCACGGAGCGCTCTGAAAGATTACGAGCGTGCTCTTCGGGACGCTTCGATCCCATACACGGTTGTGAAAGGTGAGGGCTTTTTCGAGACGCCAGAGATCCGGGCACTCGTGTCGCTCTTTCAGGCGTTGGCCGATCCATCCGATGAGATTGCATTGTACGGGACACTGCGTTCACCACTCTGTGGACTCACAGACGAAGATATTGCGAAGATCTACAACCCAGACCAGCCTCTCTGGGAGTGTATTCAGCGTGCGGATGACGATACAATTCGGACGGTTGTGGCGGATCTCAAACGCTGGCGTGAGTACGCTGGAACGGCTAAAGACGTGACGGCTCGGACTGTCGAGAGTTGGCGTACGCTCGCCGACCAGATCGTCGACGAAACCGGATACATCACAGCAGTTGCGGCTGACGAGCGTGGGCAGTCAGCCGTCGCTAACGTGGACAAGTTCCGGGAGTTGTTATCGGAGTTCGATGCGGAGGGCGTTCCAAGTCTCGAACGGGTTGTGTCGCGGCTCACCGAACAGTCCGATCAGGATAGTAGCGAGGCGGAAGCTAACGTCGCCGAGGAGAGCAAAGCGGTCCAGATCATGACGATTCACGAAGCCAAAGGCCAAGAGTTCCCAGTCGTTGTCATCCCGGGAATTGGAAAGCAGTTCCAAGATAAGGCCCGAATCAGTAATGGGTCGGTTGAATTCGAATCCGTCCCAGTTGAAGACGAACGGGTACCGATTCTCGGGCTCAACGTTCCTGCCGGGTGGGGTGAAGACAGCCGGGGAACGCTGATGCGCCACGTTGCTCAGGAACGACGGCGTGCTGAAGAACACGCCGAAGAAAAACGGATTCTCTACGTCGCCTGTACGCGAGTGGAGGATCATCTGATCCTCACTGGGCAGCACAAATCCGATGACGGGGAGGCAACCGGTATTGAGGCACCCGAGCCCGACGATCCATCGGCAATGCGCGACTGGGTGCAGCCAGCACTTTTTGGTCGTGACGAGGAGGCAGTACCGTCATGGGAAAAATTGATGAAAGTAGGGCAGTTTCGGCGGGAGTTATCCTACAAGATTGATGGCAAAACAAAACACGGCGAAATCACAGTTCGGCGTCCACCATCAGCAGGGAGCTATGGCGGGGAACGTGAGATAATTGAACCGAAGACACAGCGTTCTGCATACGAGTACGAGCAGCCATGGGAACTGCAACTGTCACCATCGGCGATGACTGGGTTGGCGGAAGGGAGTCAGGAACTGGTGACGGACGAGGAAACGAAGCAAATTCGTGCTGAGTCAGTGGATCAAAAGAGGAATCAGGCAGAGTCTGGCGGTGAAGCGCCGGCAATCTCCTCGGCGGTGTTTGGGCAGGCAGTGCATCGACTCTGCGAAATGCGACCGCCCCGGTCAGAGTGGCCAGCGTTTATTCGGCAGATCTGTGACGAGGAGCGGTCTGTGGGAGAAGATGGAGAGAACGAGAATCTTACCGAGGATGTAGTGGTATCAATCGAAACGGCAGCGGAACGAGCAGTTGGTTTTCTCGACGAATTGCATGCCAGCGACGACGTTCTGGCCACGTACGATGAGTTTCCGATTGAACTGTCGATTCCGCAGGGTGAGCTACGAGGATATATTGATCATCTTGTCGTCACGGAGGGTGCGTATCACGTGGTGGATTACAAAACCGATCGGAAACCGGAGAGCGAGGATATTGAGTCGTTTCTTGAACGACGGGGAAAACACCATGAACCGCAGGTCTTGGCGTACGCTGCTGCGTTGTCAGCGGCTGACCCCGAACGCGATGTCCGTGTGACGTTATTCTTTACTGACGTGGACGACGGTTATTCTTGGGAATCGGAGGAGACGTCAGATGGGTATGAACAGACTGTCGGAGTAATTCGCTCGGAACTGCGTGATTTAGATCGCGATTTGTGGAGCCTCTGATTCAAATACGCCCCACCCACCGAGGAAGGCAAAAATCAGCATTACATAAAAATGAGCCAGAAGAAAAGTCTATTCCGATTAATTCATGATGTCTGTTTTCGCATCAGAAGGGTATCAATGAGTGATTATAACCGTTGTCAGCTACCAACGACTGAAGTCGTTGGCTTGTCAGTGGGACTCCCGGGTTTCGCGCTCCCACATGAAAGCCCCACGCCCGTTCCTTTCAAAGAACGGGCTTTCTCAGGAGCTTTTAGCACGGGAGTCGGAGAGACTCGATCAGCACCCCCTGACTCCAGGGATGGCTGACGGACAGCCCGTTCCACCGACCACTTCTGGGCCTGTGAAACGTGGTTTCATTTACGGCCCGGAGTCAAATCAAGCGTACACTTCCTCCCACCGCCAAAGCAGGTGGGCTTCCGTGCTGTGCCGCTGTGACAATCGATAGTAACTTGCAGTACCATTCAAGCTGCGGGCAGGGAATCAAGTGGGCACACTGTGACGAGCAGCTAGACGAGTGGGCCTCAGGATAGGCAGGTTGCCGAACTGGTTACCTCGTCAGGGGCCGGTTACCAGTTATTTTGGTGTCAACTATTATTAATTAGTGTCGCTATACCGTATGCATGGAACCGCTCCAACAGTACTCACTACCTGTAGTCACGCCGCCGCGACGGGATACCGTAGCGGCATTTCAAGACCACCAGCCAGCGATCATAAGTATTAGTGACATCCACGGGCATCTCAACCGTGCTCGGAGCGCCCTCCTCTCTCTGCAAGACCACGACGATTACGATCCTGTTGTTGTCAAAGACGGGGATGAGCAACTCCACTGGGCAGATGAAGACTACGTCCTCGTGTTCAACGGTGACTTGGTCGATCGAGGCGACAAAAATGAGGCGGTCTTACGAATGGTCTCGCGGCTGGCTGCCGAAGCACCGCCGGGACGGGTCCGCGTTACGCTAGGGAACCACGAAGCAATCGCGGTATCAGCCGATCATTATCCCTATGAGAGTTGGTATGCTGGTCGGGCAGACACAAGTGACCGGCGGGCGCTTCTGAAGGCGATTGAAGATGGGGTCGCTGTTGCGGCGTATGAGGGGTATAACTACAAGTATGCCCATGCTGGTGGCAACGAGGAGTATGAGGTCAGCAACGTCAACGAGAATCTAATCAATGCTGCAGACGAGTTGCTGGCGGCAGTCGAAACCGATCAGGATCTCGCAACACAACGGGCCGTGATTGATGAGTACCCGCGAGTACTTGGGACCGGTGACGTACATCCAAAGAGCGAAGGGGCGGGGATCTCTTGGCTGGGACTCTCTCACCTCGCTGCTGATGCACCACCGCAAATTGTTGGCCACACGAAACAGACAACTCCTATACGAAAGGGAACAGTCGTCTGTCAAGATGTTATCATGAAAAACGATGGAACTCCTGGTGGAGAAGCAGTACTGGTTGAGACGCCCGATGAGTTGGTAGCTCTTATCCGGGAGGGCGACGGCGACGTTACAGAAGAAGCAATCTAACACATCCGAGCAACCGGAAGGAACAGGTCTGTAGATATTATACTCAGCAGCTGAGTTAATTAGAGAATCTGCTGTTGATGAAGAAGTCGGTGACATTGGCAACATTTCAAAAACTATTGATCAATTATCCTCTCCGAGTGAGGAAGATCCACTAGAATCACTTGTTGCGTCGAGGTATGACTTTGCTCAATCCAAGATAGCAGAAGTTCTTGATGACGTAATCACGATTGTGATGGAGGAACAGGACGTATAATCTGGTCAGGAGTTTTTTGACCTGACGAGGAGACAACAAGTAGTAGCACTCGCATTGGGTAGACTAAGTGTCTATAATTTTGATCATGTGGACGAGATAGGCGCGAAGCAATTCTGGTACGAGAAACGATCAGCTTATTCTTCAGATATAAAAAAGTGCTTGGCAAATTGTGATTTCATAATGGACGATGTTCAGCTTGGTGGATATTATATTCCTGGTTATCAAGCAGAAAAGGCAATAAAGGTTCTTTCAGAAAACGATTGATCTATTCTTAATCAAATTCCGTATATCGGGTTGATAAGATCAGCTCATGGCGGTGATCAGCTCTTCAACTTCGTCTTCAGATTCGACGAGCGATGCAACACGCTTTGCTTCTCGAATGTGGGTGCAATCAATACGAGCGTATAATGTTCGTGCAATAGACTCGGCAAGAGTAACTTCAATACCGTGCTCACGCGGAAGCACTTTCCGACAGACCTCCACAAACTCGTCGACATCATACTGAGGAAAGTGTCGCTCCATGAATCGATCACGGAGTGAGTGAGGTGTCACCGCCTCAGGGTCATTTGCTGTGGCAAACACGATCGCGTCCAATTCAATCCGCTGTGGTTGATTCACATCAGCTTTTGTCCGCTCGATGTATCCTTTTCTAGCTATGGTCATCAACGCTTCCCGATCCCGTTTTGCGCCTTTTTCTAACTCTTTCACGACAAGAAACGTAGGATGTTTCCCGGGGTGACGGTGCGTATCAACGCCAAGAACGACATGGTATTGCGCCTGATCAGCATATAATCTCTATCGTTCAAACAGATTTATGTTACTAGTATAGACAACATATCACAATCAGGATGGATGTAACACTAACAGTACGCTCACCGGTCCACATCGGGAGTGGGAAAGAATATCAGTCCCAAGAGTACGTATTTGATCGTGGCAGAGCGTATAAACCAAATCTTGACGCATACTTTCGTGAACATCCAGAACAGATAGACCCATTCATTGAAGTCATAGAGCAGGGACGTTCTGTTGACGAATTCATCGAAAGCATTCATGCTTCAATCCCACAAGGGTTCTTCTGAAACGATCTGCCCGTGGTCGGTTCAATACGGTTCAATTCCGCTTCA
>OBKM01000727.1_pt1 | contig 15500 bp, 13 predicted proteins | sample 1519691 | NCBI WGS metagenome assembly OBKM01 (sample SAMEA37050418, study PRJEB22526) | metagenome | biome: saline pan; feature: lake; material: water | place: Egypt | collected 2015 | depth 0.5 m | reverse complement strand
AGCACAGCCGGATCAATCTCCGAAAAATCCATTGCTGGCGGATTGTATCGCTGCGCCGATAGCCTCGCGGCTTATACTGAAAAGGTCGTTAAATACGCCCGCCTGATTCACTGTCGTCGTCAGATCGCAGACGACGCGAACCCGACTGCAGCCACCTCAGACGAGCGGTTCTTCGCGAACGGTCGCGTCGTAGTAGGTGCCCTCGAAGAGGATTTCGACGCTCGTGCCGGGTTCGGCGTACGCCGGCGGCAGATAGGTGTAAGCGACACACTGGCCGACCGTGTAGCCGTACTCCGCACTGTGGACGTAGCCCAGCGCCTCGCCCGTTTCGGGGTCGAGCACCGGCCGGTCATCGAGAACCGTCGCCTCGGGATCGTCCAGCGTCAGGCAGGCGACCTTATGATCGAGGTCGCCGCCGTCAGCGATCGCGGCGAGCGCGTCGCGGCCGATGAACTCGGTGTCCATGTCGACCGCCCAGCCCAGGTCGGTCTCGTATGGCGTGTGTTCGGTGTGGAGGTCTTCCCCCCAGAGTCGGAACCCCTTCTCGATGCGCAGCGAGTCGAGCGCGCCGTTGCCGTACGGTCGGATGTCGTACTCCGCGCCGGCTTCGAGCACGTGCTCCCAGAGTCGTTCGCCGTACTCGGAGGGCGTGTACAGCTCCCAGCCGAGTTCGCCGGCGTACGAGAGCCGCATCGCCCGCACGGGAATGTTCTTCGCGAACGTCTCTTTGGTCGAATAAAACGGGAAGTCGTCGTCCGAGAGGTCCGCATCCAGCACCTTCGAGAGCACCTTTCGCGAGTCGGGGCCGGTACAGACCATCGCCGCCAGACTGGAGGTCACGTCGTTGACGACGACGCCGTCGGGCGACTGCTCGCGAACCCACGCCACGTGGTTGTTGCCGACCTCACGGCCCGTCGTCAACAGCAGGTAGCGGTCCGACGCCGTCCGGGTGACGGTGATGTCTGCGCGCACGCCGCCGGCCTCGTTGCACAGGAACGTGTAGGTGACGTCGCCGACAGCGAGATCGATGTCGTTCGTACAGAGGTACTGGAGGAACTCGCCGGCCTCCGAACCGATCACCTCGATTTTGTTGAACGAGGTCATGTCGTGGAGGCCGACTTTCTCGCGGACGTGCAGCGCTTCGGCTCCCTCGATGGGCGACCAGTAGATCCCCTCCCAGCCGTCGCGGTCGGGAATCTCATCGTCGTACCGGTCGAGAAGGTCCTCATTCGAGTCGAACCATTGGGGTTCCTCCCAGCCGGCCTCGGCCCACAACTCGGCGTCGAGTTCCTTGTGGCTGTGGTACATCGGTGTCCGGCGGATGTCGCGCTGGAACTCAGTCCACACCCATTTCGGATGCATCACGTTGTAGACGATGCGGTACTCCTCGCCGCCGATATCGCGGGCGAAGTCCCAACTGCCCTCGTGTTCGTCAAACCGGTTGACATCGCAGTGCGAGAGGTCCATCGGACCGTCGTCGAGCCGCGGGACGCCGTTGACCAGCCACTCGGCGAGCGCCTTGCCCGCGCCGCCGGCGTGGGTTACCCAGATGGCCGCCGCGGTCCACAGCCCCTCGAGTTCTTCGACCGGCCCCATCACCGGTAGTCCGTTTGGCGATTCGGCAAACATTCCGTTGTACTTGAACTCAAGTTCCTTGTCTGCGGTCGCCGGCAGCAGTTCGTTCGAGGCCTGTCGGGGGGCCTTGTGTGGGCGATCCGGATGGGTCGCGTTGTCCATGTGGTAGTCGGTGAACTCGTGGACCGAGCCCTGTTCGCCATCCGGGTCGTTCTGGCCGAGTTCCATCGGATCGGGCACGATCGGCTCGTGGTTGTACGAACCGATACCGTACGAATCGCCGTGGGTTCGGAAGTACATCGCGTTGTCCTGATCGCGGAGGATAGGCCGGTCGGGGCCGACGAGCAGGCGTTTGGCCTTCTCCCCGGAGACGTTCTCGTAGTTTTCGAACAACGGATGGCTCGTTACGTCGACCGCGCTCTCGCTCAGTTCGTCGAGCGACTCGGTCATGGTGTACTGGTGTTCGACCGGGGTAACCGGCAGATGCACGCCGAGTTTCTCCCCGAGCTGTCGCGCCCAGATGTTGGTGGCAACGACGACGTTCTCGCAGTCGATCGTCCCGTTTTCGGTGACGACCGCCTGCACCGAACTGTCGGCAGTTTCGACGTCTTCGGTTCGGGTGTGGGGAACGAACTGCGCGCCGCGTTCCATCGCCTCGCGGGCCAGCGCGTCGCAGGCGATGACGCCCGACACCTGCCCGTCGGTCGGCGAGTAGTAGCCGCCGAGAATTTGGCTGTCGTCGACCAGCGGGAGGTGGTCGGTGACCTCCTCTGGTGAGAGAATTTGCGGATCGGGAATTCCCCATGCGGTGGCGTGTTCGACCCGGCGCTGGAGGAACGCCATCCGCTCCTCGCTGCGGGCGACCTCGATGCCGCCGGTTTCGTTGTACGCCTGCTGGCCGTCCGCACCCTCGAGTTCCGAGTAGAGCTGTCGCGAGTAGTTCGCGAACTTCGAGAGCTCGCGGGGTTCGGCGGTCTGGAACATGATGCCCGGCGCGTGTGTCGAGGAGCCGCCAGTTGTCGGCATCGGTCCCTGGTCGACGACGACCACGTCATCGTGTCCGAGCTGTGTCAGCTGGTAGGCGATGTTACAGCCGACGATGCCAGCGCCGACAATGACCGTTTCGGCCCGTTTCGGCACGCTGTCTGTCGTTTGCATGATTTATGTTAGCACTACAATGGCTGGCAAATATACCTGTCGCCGACGCCGGTCGCGGTTTGCAGCCTCTCGAATATGTATCAGATAGAGTTTCGACGGCCATCGGGATGGCCTCCTCCGTCTCGGCGTTGCCAACGCGGCTCGTTGAGGGTGCGGTCGACCGCCGTCTCGCAGTTCCCACACCCAGTTTCTGCGCACTGTGACGCGGTTCGCCGGAGGTTTTTGGTTCCGTCGCCACCGCGTCGGTGTATGGAGTACGCGCCAGTTTCGCACAGCCAGACCACACGGCCGCTGGTTCGGCTGCCATCCGGGGGGTCGGTGTCGGTGACCGTCCACCGCTACGTCGGCGGCGACGGGCCAACCATCTATCTGCAGGCAACCCAACACGGCATCGAACTCAACGGCCCCGCCACGCTTCGTCGGCTCCACGAGGAACTCACGAACCGATCGATTGCTGGCACCGTTGTCGTCATCCCGGTGGTGAACCCGTTGGCGTTCGATCACCGTTCCTACATCACCCCCGCCGAGTACGACGCGCGCAATCCGAATCTGAACCGGGTCTGGCCCGGCAGCGACGACGGAAGCCTCCAAGAACGCCTCGCCGCGTCGCTCTGGCCGCTGATTTCGAGTGCCGAGGCCGTCGTCGACCTCCACACCGGCACGGCCGACATGCTCGAACACGTCCGGCATTTCCGCGACCAGCCGGCCGCAACCGACCTCGCGAAAGCGTTCGACACCGACTACCGCCTCGTTGACGAACTCGAAAGCGAGGCGGAATTCGAACGGGGAACGCTTCGGGCGGCCGCCGCCCACGCGGACGTGCCGGCGATCACGGTCGAACTCAAAAACAGCCGTCAGGTCGTCCACAGCGCGGTCGAAACCGGGCTTTCGGGGATTCGAAACGTGCTCGCGTCCCGCTCGGTTCTCGACGAACCGATCACAGAGTCGTCCGAGCAGGTCGTCCTCGACCGTGACGGGCACGCGGTCACCGCAACCGAGTCGGGGTTGTTCGAACTCGACCCGTCTCTCGCTGTCGGCGACACCGTCGAGGACGGTGATCCACTCGGGGTGATTTACTCGCCGTCGACGTTCGACGCGCTCGAAACCGTGCGGACGAAAAAAGCGGGTACCATTTATTCGCTTGCGCGCGAGTCGGTCGTCGTGACGGGCGAACGTGTTGCCGCGATCGGTGAACCGGTGTGAAGACTGCCGGGGTCGGTTGGTATTTATATGGGTTTGGTATTCCGTAGCGAGGACTATAATCCATAAACTATCATGTAGACGTAGCGTTATGGAACTGCGAGTCGCCTTCGAAACGCTCGGTGAAGTGGTCGCGCACTACGAGTCGCACACGGACTCGGTTCGCAACGTCGAGACGACCACCAACGACGGTGTGCTCCGAGCGACGCTGACGATCGCGGTTTCGCTCGACTCGCTGCGCTCGGTTCCAACGCGGCCAACTGATGTGACGGTTTCCGATGGCGAGATTCAGCTCTCGGTGTCGCTTGCGTCGCTTCCCCGGCCGCCGTCGCCGACCGACGCGAACGTTTCGGTGACCGAGGCAGCCGTCGCTGACGACGAACCGGTGGTGACGCTCACGCTGCTGATCGAACCCGAAACGGGGACGAAATCAGTCGACGTGCAGGCCACAGAGCGGTCGCCTGATCACGGGCAGTCGGCGGCTGTGTCGACCGAACCGAGCCGGTCGGAAACACCGACAGCCGATTCGTCGCGGCAGTCCGCAGCGCGGACTGAATCGGGATCGTCATCGAATTCGTCGATAGCGTCGGAGTCGTCGCCGTCCCATACGGCGACGCTGCGCGAATCCAACGCGGTCGACGCCCCCGACGAGTCGACCGATCGGTTTGAGGCGGTTCGCGACGAATCGGTTCCCCCGTACGAAGACACGGCGTATCTCCAGGCGCTATACGACGCGTGCGACAACTTCGGCGAGATGAGCCGAAAGATTGCAATGGATGTCTCTTCGGAGACTGTTCGGCGGTACATGATCGAGGCCGGTGTTCATCAGCCGGCGTCGTACAATACGACGGTCAACGACTCCGACTCCGACGCCGACTCTACTGTCGATGCCGCGGCAGATTCGGCTGTCGATGTCGCGGCTGATTCTGGCGTCGACGCCGCGACCGACTCTGCTGTTGACGCCGCGACCGATTCGGCTGTTGACAGTGACCCTAACGCGGCTATCGAACCGACTGGCAGTTCCGACACCGAACCGTCGGATACGGCTGGGGACTCCGACCGCGAAGTGGAACCGGTCGCCGCTGGCGGCGACTCGGAGGCCGACCGCGAAACCGTTGGTGAGCCACCGGCTGGTCAAACCGATCGCCTCGAGAACACATCGATTGCAACCGATGGACTCGGCCTGCCCGACGGTCTCGGACTCGACGATGTCGCCGACGCGGTCGTCAGTGCGGCGACAGTCCACCAGGTGCAGCGCGAACTCGGCCTCGAACGGGCCCAAACCCGCCGCCTTCTCGATGAACTCAATCTCATCGACCTCGTCAGCCGCCGGTTGGCCGACTGCGACCGAACGATCTCGTACGATCAGGTATTCGATCGGTTGAGCCAGTGTGCGCCCAGCGGTGCGTGATCGGGTGACGGTTGTGCTGGGTAGCCCGCTTGGGTTGGCCATCCTTTCGGGATTATTGCTGTTCGCGTACTCTCGCTAGCCGAGAGAGCTGCGCTGAGCCGACTCATTTGGCTGTCAGCGCCCGTCACTGACGGTTCATATTTAAACAGGTTCCGTGGCTCACCCATAGAGAAAAGTACGCACACACCCTTTGTCTAGTAACTTATGTCGGTGCAATCGCCTGCGGCGACGTCGACCGGCGTTCAGACGCTGTTGACGACCGCCCGCTTCGAACTCATGCCGTTCGACAGCTTCGACGACGAAATCGAACACCTGCCCGACGGCGCGACGATCGCCATCACGACCTCGCCACAGCTCGGCATCGAACGAACTGTCAGCCGGGCCGAGCAGGCCGCCGAACTGGGCTACGATGTCGTCCCGCACATCGCCGCCCGGTACGTCAACGGGCCCGACCACCTCGAATCGATCGCCGAGCGACTCACCGCTGCCGGCGTCACCGACATCTTCGTTCCCGGCGGCGACCGCGAGGAGGCCGCCGGTGAGTTCGAATCCGCCTACGATCTTCTGTCGGCGCTTGATAACAGCGAGTACACGTTCGAGGAAGTCGGCATTACGGGCTACCCCGAGGGTCACGCCTTCATCGATGAGGAGACGCTGGCCGCGGCGATGGAAAAGAAAGCGCCGTATGCGACCTACATCGTCACGCAACTGTGCTACGATCCCGACACCGTCTTGGAGTGGGTCGAAACGATCCGCGACCGCGGCATTGAGCTTCCGGTCGAAGTCGGGATTCCGGGCGTGATGAACTACGCAAAGTTGATCAAAATCTCACAAAAAGTCGGCGTTGGCGACTCGATCAAGTTCCTCCAGAAAACAACGGGAATCGTCGATTTCGTCCGCCAGGCCATCTCCTCGCGTGGAAAGTACGAACCGGACGAACTCATCGACGGGCTTGCACCGTACGTCAGCGACTCCGAGTACAACATCAGCGGCGTCCACATCTACACGTTCAACCAGACGCCCGACACCGAGTCCTGGCGACACGGAAGACTCGACTCCTGATTTCGCGTTGACCGTCTCCGCGTCGCCATCCTCCGGCGTTTGCAACCGGTTTGTTCGCCGACACGTCGGGTCGCACCGGCGTTTTATTGTTTCCAGGCGAGACTGTTTTCTTGATGATCGTTCGTGGTGTACCTTCGGCCAGCATCGACGCGTTCGACACGCACAGCGTTGCTCTGAGCGACTGTGCGTCGGTCACGGGCCGCGCACTCTTCGGCTCGCAGACCCGGTTCAATAGCGTGGTGAGTCGATGATCGCCGTCGGCGTCAACGGCTACGGCACGATCGGCAAGCGCGTCGCCGACGCGGTCGCGGCCCAACCGGACATGCGCGTTGTCGGCGTCAGCAAGCGTTCGCCAACCCACGAGGCTCGCGCGGCCACCGAACTCGGCTACCCGTTGTACGCGGCCGATCCCGAGCGGCGTGCGGCGTTCACAGAACGCGATATTCCCGTCTCGGGGCCACTGTCGGCACTGCTCGCCGACAGCGACGTCGTCGTCGACGCGACGCCCGCCGGCGTTGGCGAGCGCTACCGCGAACTGTACGACCGCCACGACACCCGGGTCGTCTACCAGGGCGGCGAATCCAGCGAGATCGTCCCGGCCAGTTTCACCGCCCGCGCAAACTACGCCGATTCCCGCGGGGGCCACGCCACCCGGGTCGTCTCGTGTAATACGACGGGGTTGGCACGGGCGCTCGCACCGCTGGCCGAACAGTACGGCGTCGATCGCGTCGACGCAACGCTGATCCGACGGGGCGGCGATCCGACACAGACCGACCGCGGCCCGATCAACGACATTTTGCCCGACCCGATCGCCGTTCCCTCGCACCACGCGCCCGACCTACAGACAGTTCTGCCGTCGATCGAGGTGACGACGAAGGGCGTGACCGTGCCGGCGACGCTGATGCACCTCCACAGCGTGACCGTTTCGCTCGATGCGACGCCGACGGCCGACGACGTTCGCGCGCTGTTCGCCTCGGAGCCCCGCATCGAACTCATCAGTACCGAGTCGGGATGTGTGAGCTGTGCGGACATCCAGGCATACGTCCTCGATACGGGTCGGCGTCGCGGCGATGTCTGGGAGAACTGCGTGTGGACCGATTCGATCGATGTGACCGACGGCCGGCTCTCGTTTTTCCAGGCGATTCACCAACAGGCCGACGTTATCCCCGAAAACGTCGACGCCATCCGCGCGCTCTGTGAGACGGCGGACGGCGCAACCAGTCGCTCGCGAACCGATTCGGCACTCGGTGTCGGCATGTAACACCCCCGACCGCGTGCTGTGTTGCAGTCGGCTGTTGGTTCTTCAGTTCCACGTAACCCTACTCGGCGTTCGAATACACTAGGACAACTCTTCGCTCGGAATCAAAAATAGCGCACAGCGCCCGACGGGTCGTCGCTAGTCGCTCTGAGCTTCCTTACGGGCGTTGAGTTTCGCCTGCTCGCGGGCGCTCGGGTTGACCGACTCTTTGAACGGCACCTTCGCCACCGTGGCGAACACCGGTTCGCCGGGTTCCTCGGCGTACTCGTCTGGCAGGTGGACTTCGAACTCGAGGTCGAGGTCCTCCTCGTAGACCTCGTCGTTGAGCGGCGTGTCGGTGACTTCTTGAATCTTCTCGGCGGGAACGAAGCCCATACCGATGTTGGTTTCGAGATCCGGATTCCACCACGGGGAGGTGAGATAGCCGCACTCCTCGCCCGTTTCTGGGTCGGAGATGAGCCAGAAGTCCGGCGCGTAGTCGCGGATCGGCTCGCCGGCCATCTTCAGGCCGACGAGTTTGTGGGTGAACGGATACTCGCCGTTTTCGATCTGTTCTTTCTGCGCTTCGAGCGCTTGCTTGCCGATGTAGTCGGCTTCCTTGTCGTCGGGAACGTGGTAGCCGAGATTGACCTGGAACGGTGAGGTCTCGTGGTCGAGATCCTGGCCCCACGACATGATGCCGGCGGCGATCCGGCGGTGGTGTCCCGGTGCGATCTGCCGGCCGCCGTGGTCGACGACGCTCTCGTAGACCGGATCCCAGACGCGCTCGGCCGTTTCGTGGGCGTCTTTCACGTAGATTTCGTAGCCTTTCTCTCCCGAGAAGCCGGTCTGGCTGATGACCACGTCACAGCCGTTGATTTCGGCGGCCATCAGGCCGTAGTACGGAATTTCGCTGACCGAGTCGCCCAGTAGATCGACCATGACGTCCTCGGCGAGCGGGCCCTGAATCTGCATCGGAGCCACGTCGATTTCGTCGATTTCGACGTCGAAGTTCTTACCGACGTTGACGCCCTGGAGCCACTGCATCAGCGTCGAATCCGAGATGGAGAACCAGAACTCGTCCTCTTCGGGTCGGAGCAAGACGGGATCGTTGAGGACGCCGCCCTCTTCGTTGCAGAGAATCACGTACTTGCCGTCCATCGCGTCCATCGACGTGACGTCGCGGGTGACGACGTAGTTGGTGAGCGCCTCGGCGTCGGGCCCTTTGACGCGAATCTGTCGTTCGACGGCAACGTCCCACAGCGTTACCGCGTTGGTGAGTGCCTCATACTCCTTCATCGCCCCGCCGTCTTCGGGTTCGACGAGTCCGCGAGGGTGATAGAGACGGTTGTAGACGGTACAGCGCCACGCACCGTTCTCTTGGAACGATTTGTGGAAAAACGGCGATTTGCGAACGCGGGTGGAAACCAGCATCTCGATGCCGGGATCGCCCGTCTGGCGCAGATTGATCGGTACGGTTCGGTCGGATTGGTCGACACTTGGGTGATTTGGATGCTCCTGGTTTCCGCTCATGCCCTTAGAAGTTCACAAGAATTCATTATAAACAATCCCACTCATAACAGCAGGTGTTTATACGCGCTCGCAGGTGCGAGCGTTCGTGCGCGATACCCGAGTCGGTTTCGACGCCCCTGATCGCCATGCCGATCATCACAAAAACGACCGCGTACCGCACGAAACCGCAAGCCACGTTCCCGCGATTATTCAAGTTATTTATTATGAGAAACTATATTCGAATAATACGAAACATGCTTCCACTATTTACCCGATTGCATGTGTACATATATACTCATGTACCACTAAAGGTCAATCTTTGTAAGGTACAGTCCGGTTTACTGTATCGTATGACTGCATGGAACGATGCGGCGGCAACCGCCGTCTCTGACGACATCACTGCCGAGGCGAACGCCCTTCCTGCTGCGTGTTTCACTGATCCCGACGTGTTCGAACGCGAGAAAGACGTCGTGTTTGGTCGCTACTGGGTGTACGCCGGTCATGCGAACTGTATCGACTCGCCGGGCGAGTTTTTCACTCGCACGGTCGGAGACCGCGAACTGATCGTCCTCCGCGACCACGACGGCGACATCCGCGCGTTCGACAACGTCTGTTCACACCGTGGCTCGCGCCTCGTTGAGCCAACGCCGATGACCGATCCGGGAACAGCGGGTCGTATTCGCTGTCCGTACCACCGCTGGACGTTCGATCTCGACGGGCGACTCCAGAACACGCCGAAAAGCTTCGAAGACGCTCGCATGAACCCCGACCTCGACGACGGCGATGTCACGGGATTCGACGCCGACGACAACGCGCTGCATTCGGTTCACGTCGATCGGATCGGCCCGCTCATCTTCGTGAATCTGTGCGAAAACCCACTCCCGCTCGCCGAGCAGGCCGGTGAAATGAAATCCCGGCTTGAGTCGCTCCCGCTCGAGGAGTACCATCACGCGACGCGAATCGTTTCCGAGGTCGAGTGCAACTGGAAGGTGTTTTCGAGCAACTACTCGGAGTGCGATCACTGCCAGGCGAACCATCAAGACTGGATCGAGGGGATTTCGCTGGCCGAATCGGAACTCGAGGTCAACGACTACCACTGGGTGCTACACTACACTCACGCCCACGATGTCGATGACGAGATGCGAATCCACGACGAACACGAGGCCCAGTTCCACTATCTCTGGCCCAACTTCACCGTCAATATGTACGGTACCGCCGACGGCTACGGCACCTACATCATCGATCCGATCGACACCGGCCGGTTCCAGCTCATCGCGGACTACTACTTCGCTGATCCCGATCTGTCGGCCGAAGAACGGGCGTTCATCCGGACGAGCCGTCAACTCCAAGAGGAGGACTTCGAACTCGTTGAGCGCCAGTGGCAGGGGCTCAAAACCGGGGCGCTATCGCAGGCACAGCTCGGCCCGAACGAACACACCGTCCACCGGTTTCATCAACTCGCCCAGGAGGCGTACGACGCCGAATGACCACGCCTCGCGGAGACGACACACCGATCACTGACGACACCCAACACGAATACATCGGACGCTGTCCACACTGTGAAACTGCCGTTCCTACCGACGATCCGAACGATCTCGTCGCCTTTTTTCGTCGTCACCACCGCGTCACCGGGCATCAAATACTGATCGAACAGTCGGCGCTTGACCTTGACGAGTCAGTCGGACAGGATGTGGTCGATCGCGTTCGACGCCGGCAGGGTGCGTTCGACAACGGCGTTCCGATCGGGATTGTTGCGGTCGAAATGAGCGCCGTTGGCGTCGGAATCGGTGAGACGCTCTCACGGATTCACGACCAGCGGCTGACCGGGGCGCTGTATGAGCCGGTTGATGACCATCTTCGGGCGCTCTAATGGTCGCCGGTTGGTGTGTTTTCGCACAAACCGCGGTACCGGCTACTGATCGTCGTCGGCAATCGTGCTCGAAATTAGGTTCCGCATTCCGCGACGAAGCCGACCGCTCATCGCCGTCGACGAGAGACCGATTTCGGCGGCCGCCTCGTCGAGCGAAATGTCGCGCGGTTCGTTGAAATAGCCGTGTTCGTACACCGTTTTGAGTGCGACGCGTTGTTCTTCGGTTAGTCCGTACGAGGTTTCGTCGTTCGTGTTGCTGTTGCCGTAGATTTCGAGAATTTCCATCGAGATGTCATTGGTTCTCGCGTACTCCCAGATCTCGCTCAAGGCCTCGCGGTTCGGAAGCAACAGCCGTACGAGCCAGCCGCCATCAGCCGTTTCGGTGTGAATGAGAAAGCCATTGACTTCGGTGGCAACCGTGCTAATCAGCTCCGTCTGTTCGGTGTGTTCGATATAATAAATTCCCCCCTCCCCCATCCAGTCGACACATTTGTACGCCTCGACCGTCGGATCCTCATCAAGCGCTGCCTCCAACCGTTCGCGGTCGTCATACTCGATAAAAAACGGAAACACCGTCGACCCGGGATCCGTGTTGCCCTGCGTAATCACCCGAATACTGATATCGCCGAGTCGCTGGACAGTTGGAATGAGCGCCAGCAACTCGTGCTCGATGTGGATCTTTGCGGTGATTGACATAGGAGGTATAGGCGGTCTCAGCTAATAATAGATTGTGGGTGGGCGGCGGCTGACGACCGACGCACGGCGCCCGCATTTGTCGGATGACTGGTTGGATGCCGACTGGTCGCTCGAACGCTTTTCGGGCCGTCATCAAAAGGCCTCGTCTCGTCGCAAGCCGATTCCGACGCAATCCGCGTGAAAACTGGTCGTCCACTCGTTTGTCTGTGCCGTTCACAACCTGCGCTCAACCGAAAATTTTGTTATATTCCAACTATCTGAGAGAACCAACAGAAGTAATAAATCATGATATAACCCATCTTTCTCCGTATTTATCCCTGTTTCACCGAACCATGTGAACAATTCTCACCAGATAATAAACACGTTTGATACTCCGCCCAACAACCCATAGGGTTCACGTACGTTTTACCTAGTGAAATGAGCGAACCAACATCACCCGAGAGCCGTACCGACACGAAACTGTACCTTCCAGCACTGATGAAGCCCGAAACCGCCGAGTGGCTCGACTCTCACCTTTCGGATCTGCTTGCGCGGCTGTCTTCGTCCAAGTAACCGGCCGCTTCGGCGAGCAGGCTGTCGCACAAACCGATTTTTCCGTTGAAAAACACACGGGCGATGAATGCCCGGTGTTCACGTTTCGAATCTGATTCGATCCGATCACTCTTCGAGTCCGAGCCGGTTCAATCACGTTGAGCGCTTGTGCTGTCGAATCGGATCCGACGAACCATTCTGAGCCGACAGGAAGACTCGTTATTATGGGCATTGCTAACACAACTATGATGGCAGACACCAAAACCGGTCGCGAACGCAAAGGTCGCAACAAAACCGCCCAACTCGAAGCCAAACTCTTCCGTCGTGAGCTACACACAATGGATGCGACCGAACCCCCCGAACCCGACCGCGTCGACGGTGAGTTTCTCACCAACCCACGCGAACTCGATTCTTGAGCGTTTCCCGTTCGGCCCGATTCCTGAGCGTCTCCCGTTCAACCCGACTCCGTCGTAGACATTCTTGTCCCGTTTCTTTCTCCGCGAGCCCACGCCACTTCACGGTTCGTTCCCGAGCACCGTTCGTCAGCCCACCCGAGAAACTGGTATATAAACAACCGAATTTTCTGCGTTTCCGACTGACAGAGATGTATGGTATCACATCCCATATTTTTCGTGTTTCTCCGTGCCTGCTTGGTATTTTCTGTGTTTGCGTGGCTCCCTCCTGTGCATCGTGTGTCGAGCGCGAACACAGCCTTTATATAGAATCACAAACAATCATACGCCGTACTATGAGTCAGCGCATGCAGCAAGGCCAGCCGATGATTATTCTCGGAGAGGATTCCCAGCGCGTCCGCGACAAGGATGCCCAGCAGTACAACATCTCTGCGGCCCGCGCGGTCGCCGACTCCGTTCGGTCGACACTCGGACCGAAGGGGATGGACAAGATGCTCGTCTCCTCGACGGGTAGCGTCACCATCACCAACGATGGCGTAACCATCCTCACCGAGATGGACATCGACAACCCGACCGCCGAAATGATCGTCGAGGTCGCCGAAACCCAAGAGGACGAAGCCGGTGACGGGACGACCACCGCGGTCGCCATCGCGGGCGAACTCCTGAAAAACGCCGAGGATCTCCTCGAACAGGAGATTCACCCGACGGCGATCATCAAGGGCTTCCACCTCGCCAGCGAGAAAGCCCGCGAGGAAGTCGACGCCATCGCCGAACAGGTCGACCCCGACGATGAGGAACTGCTCCAGAAGGTCGCCGAGACCTCGATGACCGGCAAGGGCGCGGAACTCGAAAAGAACGTTCTCGCCGACCTCGTCGTCCGCGCGATCCAGCAGGTCACCGTCGAAAGCGACGACGGCGACCACGTCGTCGATCTCCAGAACGTCAAAATCGAGACCCAGACCGGCCGAGCGGCCGGCGAAAGCGACCTTCTCGTTGGCGCGGTCATCAACAAGGATCCGGTTCACGACGACATGCCAACGGCCTTCGAGAACGCGAGCACGCTGTTGCTCAACGAGGCGATCGAAGTCGAAGAGGCCGACGTCGACACGCAGGTCTCAATCGAATCGCCCGAACAACTCCAGAAGTTCCTCGATCAGGAGGAATCACAGCTCAAAGCGAAGGTTCAACGCATCGTCGACTCGGGTGCTGACGTGGTCTTCTGTCAGAAGGGAATCGACGACCTCGCCCAGCACTATCTCGCCAAAGAGGGGATTCTCGCGGTGCGGCGCACCAAGAAGTCCGACATCAAATTCCTCAAAAACGTTGCCGGGGGCGCGGTCGTCTCGGATCTCGACTCGCTGACCGCAGCCGACCTCGGTTCGGCGTCGATCCGGCGTGACGACGAGGACGAACTGTTCTACGTCGAGGGAACTGGCGACGAAGTCCACGGCGTGACGCTCTTGTTGCGCGGCTCGACCGACCACGTCGTCGACGAACTCGAACGCGGAATCAACGACGCCATCGACGTGGTTTCGACCACGGTCTCCGACGGCCGGGTGCTTGCCGGTGGCGGCGCGCCCGAAGTCGAAATCGCCCGCCGACTCCGCACCTACGCCGACAGCGTTTCGGGTCGTGAACAGCTGGCTGTCGAGGCATTTGCCGACTCGCTCGAACTCGTTCCCCGGGTGCTCGCCGAGAACGCCGGCCTCGACAGCATCGACCTGCTCGTCGACCTCCGTGCGGCCCACGAGGGCGGCGACACCCACGCCGGCCTCAACGCGTTCACCGGCGATGTCGAAGACACGTTCGACGCCGGCATCGTCGAACCCGCGCACGCCAAAGAACAGGCAATTTCGTCGGCCGCCGAGGCCGCGAACCTCGTGCTCAAAATCGACGACATCATCGCCGCTGGCGATCTGTCGACCGACAAAGAGGACGACGAAGGCGGCGCACCCGGCGGTGCTGGCGGCATGGGCGGTATGGGTGGTATGGGCGGCGCGATGTAGGTTCGGCCTCACGTCCTACTACGCCCGTTTCCATCGTTGTTTCTGCGGTCAACTGACGGTTCAACATACGTTTTGATTCAAGATTTTTGCTGACGCCAAACAAGCGAGAGCTATCTGTGTGTTGGGAGTTCGAACGGTACGGGATATAGAGGGTGAAGTCAGCACTCCCCACGGATCATAACTCGGAGGTCTGCGCTGCTCGTTGAGGAAGGGGGCTTAGCGCCTCAATTCAGCTAAATTTGCCGAAAGTGACGTATTCCGGGCAAGATTTAGGTAAGCACGTATTCGGCTGCCGAGCACGTCTGAAACTACGAGCGGTGTGTTGTCGTTACGACTCTTGTGAGCCTTCGGCAGGCGCGTACATAACGGTGGTAACGAATGTCTCTTCAAAGTCGGTAAATTGGTGTTGAGTCCCAGGATTAAGATGGACGATATCACCTGCTTCAACCTCAATCGATTCGGCTTCAGTCACAAGCGTCGCCTTTCCGCTGTCAATGCGGTATATTTCGTCTTCAGCGTGAGCGTGCATCGAGTCCTCGTCGCCTGGTTCAAACCGCATTACTTGAAGGCTAAACGCCTCTTCACGAATCGCTTCTTTGCTATTCTCTTCTCCATCAGTAAGTTGGTTTGCCACGTCACTAACGTTGAGCTTATTCACGACTCTGATTACGACCCTTCGACGTATATGTGCTTTGCCTGCAACCAAGAACGAGTCAAAAGCGAGTAACTATCTTGCCGCAGGGTCAGTACCGTCTTGTCTGACGGGTTCACACTCGCTCTTTTCAGAGTCTACCGTGCAAGATACGCGCTGTGCATCTTGCACGTCAAC
>OBKM01000726.1_pt1 | contig 15509 bp, 15 predicted proteins | sample 1519691 | NCBI WGS metagenome assembly OBKM01 (sample SAMEA37050418, study PRJEB22526) | metagenome | biome: saline pan; feature: lake; material: water | place: Egypt | collected 2015 | depth 0.5 m | reverse complement strand
CCTGCTCATGTTGGTTTCATCACCCGCCTGTTCGTCACTCGGTTCCGACCGCAGCCGCCGGAACACTCGTTCCTCACGGAAAGGCGGGTGTATTCACCTTGTCTTTCTATAAAAGCAGCTTAGTGGACTGATCTATCGTCACTGAGATCAATCTCATCAATCGGCTCGCTGTTGCCAAACTTGGTTGCGGCATCGTTACTGCGGGCTGCCCAGCCAACCGCGTTGCTGAGTACCTGTTGGACTGCCTCATTATGGTAGATTGGATACGTCTCATGGCCTGGCCGAAAGTAGAAGATGCGTCCGTTGCCACGCTGATAACAACACCCAGAGCGAAACACCTCGCCACCCTCGAACCAAGAGGTAAACACAAGCGTCTCAGGAGCGGGAATATCGAATCGCTCGCCGTACATTTCAGTCTCAGGCAACTCGATATACTCATCAATGCCGTCGGCAATCGGGTGGCCTGGCTCGATTACCCACAACCGCTCGCGCTCGGCTGCCTCGCGCCATTTCAGTGAGCAGGAGGTGCCCATCAGCCGCGTGAAAATCTTCGAGTAGTGACCGGAGTGGAGGACGATCAGTCCCATTCCATCGAGCACTCGATCGTGAACGCGGTCGACAACATCGTCAGCCACCTCGTCGTGGGCAGCATGGCCCCACCAGGTGAGCACATCGGTTTCCGCAAGCACGTCCTCGGTGAGTCCGTGGGCTGGCTCATCAAGCGTGGCCGTCTGTGTCTCATAGCCGGCGGCGGAAAGCGCGCTCGCAATCGTGGTGTGAATGCCGTCAGGGTAGACGCTGGCGACGACATCGTTGTTCCGTTCATGTCGGCACTCGTTCCAAACGGTAACCGTGGTCATAGCTGGGTGTCAGCAACCAACACATTAGAGTTTGGGGCAGCATTCCGACACAGGTTTCCCACTCCGCAGCCGAAACCGAGCTATGTCGTTACGCGTGACGTTTCTCGGAACCAGTGGGGCGATTCCGACGACACAGCGAGCACCGAGTGCGATCATGGTCAACCGCGAGGGCGACCGCTTGCTGTTCGACTGCGGCGAAGGCACCCAGCGACAGATGATGCAGTACGGCACTGGGTTTACTGTTGATCACATTTTCGTCACGCATCTCCACGGCGACCACATTCTCGGCATTCCGGGGCTGATCCAAACCTGGGATTTCAACGACCGCGAGGAGCCGCTGACGATTCACTGCCCGGCAGGCACTGTCGGCGAGATCAGAAAACTGCTTACCGTGGGCGATCACTCTCCGGCGTTTCGGATCACGATCAACGAAGTCGACGCTGGTGAGGTCGCAGTTGAGCAGTCGGAGTACGTCATCCGCGCCTTCGAAACTGACCACCGCGTAACAGCAGTCGGCTACGCACTGATCGAAAACGACCGTCCTGGCCGGTTTGATAGACAAAAGGCCGAAGAGGAGTTGGGAATTCCGCCTGGCCCAGCCTACGGGAAGCTGCAGGATGGCGAAACAGTCGAACTCGATGATGGGCGGGTGATCGAACCTGACCAAGTCGTTGGCGAGCCACGTCCTGGCCGTCGCCTTGTCTACACCGGCGATACACGTCCAACTGAGACAACCGTCGGGATTGCTGCCAACGCCGATCTGTTGATCCACGACGCAACGTTTGCCGACGACCATGCACAACGTGCGATCGACACACGCCATTCGACCGGTCGAGAGGCTGGCGAAATCGCTGCGGAAGCTGGCGTTTCCCGGCTGATGCTTACGCATATCTCCTCGCGGTATGGAGCCGACCCCTCACCGATCAAGGCTGATGCGACGACAGCATTCGACGGCGACGTTGACATTGCCAGCGATGGACAAGAGATCAAGGTGCCGTATCCGGATACCAATACCTGATACAGCGTCGTATCCAGACAGCAATACATGATGCGGCGTGGCCTATTTAGCGGTTGATACCCTAAGTCAGGTGTGACCGTTCGGACGAACGTGATCGACGCACCAGTCTTCGGTGTTGATATCCAAAGCGGTGATATTCGTGGCGACGCTCCTGCCTACGCGCTCGTCATTCTGGAGAGCGACAGCGTTGACCGCGATGTCGTCTCCTTTCGGAAGCTCTGTCGGCTGATTGATGACCACGAGCCAGCGATTGTGGCAACTGACAACGCCTACGAGCTTGCCGCCGACACAAACGAACTCGTTGGCTTTCTTCGGTCGTTGCCGTCGACAACAACGCTGGTACAGGTGACAGGCGATGAACGGCCTGAGCCGCTATCACGGGTTGCCTCTCGACACGGCGTTCCGTATGAAAAAAAGCCGATGGCCGAAGCCGAGGCGGCCGCGCGGCTTGCGGCTGCCAACGTCGGCTGTGAGGTCTCAGCGTTTACGAACACTACAACCGTCAAAGTCGCTCGCGGCCGCTCTACCGGCAGCGGCGGCTGGAGCCAGGATCGCTTCACGCGACGGATTCACGGCAACGTCAAAAAGGTCGCCAGAGAGGTTGAAGAAAAGCTCGACAGCGCGAATCTCTCCTATGAGAAAGAGGTGACCGAAAAATACGGCGGCTACTCGAATGCGATTTTTACTGTTGAGGCAACACCAGAGGAAATCCCGGTTTCAACCCACCGCGCTGGCGACACCCGGATCGAGATCGAGCGCGAACAGCGGGATGGGATCAGCTACGAACCGCTTGTGAAGCGGCGAGATCGCGTGATCGTCGGCATTGATCCAGGCACGACGACCGCCGCCGCAGTCGTCTCACTCGATGGACGTGTGTTGGCAACGTTTTCGAGTCGAACCGCCGACACCGCAACCGTAACTGAGTGGCTGATCGAGCAGGGCCGACCGCTGATTGTCGCTGCTGACGTAACGCCAATTCCCGACACCGTTGAGCGGTTTCGGCGAAGCTTCGAGGCAACAGCCTGGACACCTGAAAGCGATCTCCCGGTAGACGAGAAACTCCACCGAACGCGAGAACACGAGTACGATAACGATCACGAACGCGACGCGATGGCAGCCGCACTCTTTGCGTACGACGACCGCGAAGCCCAGTTTGAGCGAGTTGCCGAAAAGGTGCCACCGGCGTTTGATCGGGATGAGGTGATTGCACATGTGGTCGAAAACGAACTCTCGGTTGAAGCCGCAATTGCAGCACTCGAAGAGACGCCCGAAGACGACGACGCAGAATCAACCCACGAGGAACGAGAACTCACTGCCGACGAAAAGCGGATTCGAGAGTTAGAAACCCAAGTCGAGCGACTGCAGTCGCATACTGAAGAGCTCCGGGCTGAGTTGGCCGACCGCGAGGAGACTATCGAGGAGTACGAGGAAGAACTCACCGAGGCAAAGCGTGAAGAACGCCGCGAGGCCCGCGAGCGACGGATTGTCTCGCGGCTTGAGCGGGATAATGAACGCCTTGAGCGCGAACGCGATGAGGCCGAAAAACGGGCTGAAGCGCTGGCAGCAAAGCTGGATCGACTCAAGGAGCTGTGGAAGCTTGATCACTCGAATGCAGATATCGCTTCCGACCGGAATCTCGTCTCAGTGAAGATTGTTGAGCAGTTTACGAATCGCGCACTCGATGAGGCTGAGGAGTCCGTCGGACTCACGAGTGGCGATATCATCTACTTCCGGGATGCCTCAGGAGCCGGCCACAGCACGGCCAAACGCGTCGCCGAGATTGAGCCACGGGTCGTGCTTCGATCCGGCGGGTTGTCGGATGCGGCTGACGAGGTGTTGTTCGAGGCCGAAATCCCAGTTGGCTCAGCTGAGGACGTGTCGATCCAGGAGATTGATGAGCTGGCGGTCGTCGACAATGAAGAGATTGAACGTGTGATTGAGGAGTGGGAATCGCGTGCTGCGGAGCGCGAACGCGAGGCCAAAGCCAGCATGGTCGATGAACTCATCAGCGAACACCGAGCCGAACACGAGGGCTGACCTGGCGTCGATAGCAGAACTGTCACCAATGAACGGCGAAAAACTACTGCGGTGGCTAACAGTAGGGTACGCACTCACCACGGCAGTCGGTGTCGCACTCCATGAGTTAGCCCACAAGTGGTTCGCCGAGGAACGCGGGTTGGCAATCGATGCGGTCGTCTATTTTCAACTCCGCGGCGAGGTTGCGGGCTACGTCCGCCATGAGACGCCAACTGCCTACCGCGAGCTGTTTGCTGTCGCTGTCGCGCCCATTGTTGTCAACTCCGCTGTTGGAGTAGCCGCATTTAGCGTCGTGCACTGGCTGCGTGCAACCCCCGGCATCGCGGCATTTACCGCATCGCACTGGGCTGGGTTTCTGGTTGCGGGGTGGCTCGGAGCAGCCTGCTGTCTGCATGCGTTTCCGAGCCGTACTGATCTGAACAATACCGGTGAGGGACTCAAAACACGATACGCGACAGCCGGCGCGCCACGGCTGCAATCGTGGCTTGCAGCGACTGAAGACCGACACTGGCTGTTGGCGGTGGCTCTGTCCCCGATACGAGTTGGCGGACGCATACTGCAGACCGCCTGGTTTCTGCTTACCCATCTGGGTGCGGTGGTCACGATTCCGCTGGTGATCCTGTTGGGTGTCTGTGTCGAAACAAAACGGTATGGCTCACACGTGGTGTACACGCTTTTCATTTTCTGGCTAACGGCTGTCACCATCGACCGGTATGGGTCCTATCTCATGACTGCAGTGAGCCACCTCACATGACGGTGAGCGCGGTCACATAACGGTGAACGCAATCACGGCAAGCGTCAGCAACACGCCAACATGTTTGATCCCAGACCGAAGCGATCCCTCGCCGAGTCTGCCGGCGACGAGTCCGGAACAGATGGCCTGGACAACGGCAATCTGAACGAACAGCGATTCATACGCCTCTCGCTTTGCTGCGGTTGGCTGGTTGGCAGTGCTGAGGCCGGCAACCGATCCCTGTGTTGGGTGTTGGGCAGCAGTTTCCAGTGCTGGAATAAATGCGGCTGACAGCGCTGCGATCACACCCAGAAAGACCAGAAACGCGATGTAGATGACAACCAGATAACTCACCATGAGCTTGCGTTGCTGGCGGTGGCGTCGCTGCCGGGCTCGCAGTTCGTTGGCTGCAATCGTCACAACGGGTGCAATATCGTTGCTTGCATGCAAAGCGTTCCGACAGAGCGTCACAGCACCAGTGACGGCTGGCGAGCGAACCTGTCTGGCCAGCCGTTCAAGCGCGGTGTCAGCAGTGCCACCCCACTGCATATCCCGCCAAACGGCTTCAAGTTCGGGCGTTAACGCGGTATCGCTGTCAGCAACACAGCGGAGACTCTCGACGATTGAGCAGCCAGCCTCAAGATTCGTGCCGAGTTGGTCGAGAAAGATCGGCACCGCCTGCTCAAGACGGCGGCGACGACGAACCGCATGTTCGTAAATTGAGGCGTATCCAGCACAGATGCCGATCAAAACCACCGCAACCGAGAGCGCGAACTCCCCAGCTACGGCCCACGCTGGCAGTATCTCGGGTGACCCAAGAAGCCATCCAACACCCACGGGAAGCGTCACAACCAGCGACAGCGATGGGTTGCGAAACAGCAGTTTGCGTGGCTGGTGAAGCAGTCGGCGGTATGCGGCAAGCCGGTCATAGAGGTGGAGCGTCTGCCATTGTGCTGTGTCGCCACTGCTGGCACTCGCTGGGATAGTTGGTGGCTGGTTGCTCTCTTCGGTGTCTGCTGTCGGAAGCTGGTGGCTTGCCAGCAGTCGGTTGAGTCCAGCCAGAAAGCCGACAGTTGCGACGGGCAGAAGTCCAAAGACAACCACCTGAAGTACCCCAAGTGTGTCGGTGACGACAAGACCAATAACAGATAGGATCGTCACAAGAAACAGCGGTGCCACGACCAACATCGTCACATACCCCTCGGCAGCAGCCGACAGCAGATCAAAATACGGCTGCTGTTCAGCCTCAGCCTGCTCGCGGTATCTGGCGTGTTGAGATTCGAGATATGAATCGAGTGGCTGGCCACTCTGTAAGACGCTGGCGAGATTGTCGGTGAGATCAGCCAGTTCGGACGCCGGTGTTTGCTCGCTCAGGGTCTCAAGGGCGGTGATGCAGTCAGTACCAAGCCGATCCATCTCTCGAACAGTGACAGCGAACGCAGTTGCTGTTTCCCCATAGACTGACTCATGGGCGGCTAGTGTGCGAATCACTTGTGGAAACGGCATCCCACTTCTGGACAGCGCGTACATGAACGCGACCGCCCGCGGGAGTGTCGCAGTGATCTGTCGTGCCCGGACAGCAGCCCGGCGAGCATAGAGCGCCCACTGCAGTTCGTAGCAGGCGACGGCGGTGCCAAGCGTGACAAGAAGGGATACGATCAGCGCAATCGCGGTTACCACCGGCAGCGATAGCGCGTCGATACTGGCGTGGGTCAACACATTCGAGTGCAGCCCAACCCCCACCAGCAACCCGGCGGCGATGCCAAGCAAAATCCCTGAAGTAACTGCCGTGAGCAACGCTCGTGAGGCAACAGTTCGGTACGTCCCAGGTGTATGGATCGCTGCCAGCAGTTCGGCGCGGTCGTGTCGACGAGGATCTCGACAGACGAGTGGGCCACAGAGTGAGAGTGCGACACCGGTGAGAGCCTGATTGAGGCGGCTGAAAAACAGTTGCAGCTGTGTCGTGCCGTCCCGGACAGAATCAATCCGATTGCGAAACAGCCCAACAGCGGCGAACAGCACGCTGGTAGCCTGTTCGATCATTTGTCAGTGCGAGTCGGGGCGGAGCCATCTGCAAAGGCGGTTTCTTGCTCTGTAGTCAGCGCGGTCGCCGAAGGAGAATCGAGTGCTGGAGTCGCCGTGGCCTCCTCACCCGCAGCAGCTGCAAGCTGGGTGAGAATCGCGTCGCTATCAGCGTAATACGCCGCAACAAAGGTCGAAAACTCTCGGTAATCGGTGATCCCACGCGCCTCAAGCAGCCGCAAAAAGTCTGCGCGGTTGTGGAGTTCCTGCCGGAGTTGACTGCGGCTCCAGCCGCGGGTGGCCCGGATATCGTCAGTCAGTTCGCTTTCTGTTTTGCTGAACGAGTCAGTAGTTGACTCCCACTCAAACACGGAGGCGTAATCGAGTTCCCCCGTCCGGCTGTCGATGCCGCGAAGCTCGCCAATTGTGTTGGCACGGCGAAGGCGTTGGCCGTCGGTGCGGCACTGGGTTTGGACACTGAGGATGTCCAGCGAGTCAACCATCGGTCGAGGGACGTTGATCGGCTCGTTTTCAAGCCGGTTGACCACGGTTTCGATGGAGTCAGCATGGATTGTCGACAGCGTTGTATGACCGGTATTCATCGCCTGAAACAGCGTTTTCGCCTCTCTGCCGCGTACCTCACCGACGAGGAGATACTCTGGGCGGTGTCGAAGCGCGCTGCGGAGCAGTTCGTACATCGTGATATCGGTGTCATCGTTTCGTTGTTCGCGGGTGAGTTCGGCCAGCCAGTTGTCGTGGGCCAACGAAAGCTCGCGGGTGTCTTCGATGCTGATGAGTTTGGCTCCCGGTGGGATGAACATCGAAATGGCGTTGAGTGAGGTGGTTTTGCCAGCCGCAGTGCCGCCCGCAAAGAGGATGCTCTTGTTGTGTTCGAGACAGAGCCAGAAGTAGGCCAACTGGTCAGCGTTGAATGTGCCGCTTTGCAGCAACTCCACCGGCGTCAGCGGTTCGGTGGCATACTGCCGGATGGTAAAGGCCGAGCCGTGTGGTGTTACCGTCTCGCCCAGAGTCAACTCAGCCCGTGAGCCATCAGCAAGCGTTGCTTCGACCATCGGATCGGCGACGCTGATGTGGTTGCCAGACTGTTGGGCCAGTGAGACGACAAAATCATCCAATTCGCTTTCGCTGAAGACGATGTTGGTCTCGATATCGGCATACGACTCGTGGTACAGAAACACTGGGCGGTCGTAGCCATCACAGGAGATATCCTCAACGTTGCTGTCAGCAAGGAGTGGATCAAGCCGGCCATAGCCACGGAAATCGCGGTCAAGATAGTACCACAGCGCGTGAAACGTTCGCATATCCACACTGAGGCCGTACTGCGCCAGTAGATCAGCGAGTTCGGAACGGAGAATGTCTCGCTCGCTGGCTACATCTCGGTACCGAAGCGCGGGGCGAATATCACGCTGGATCCGCTCAAGTAGTGTTGTTTCGAACGACGTGAGATCCGGTTCGACAGCGTGGTAGGTGTACTCACTGGCGGTGTCGCCGGTCGTAATGGCGATGAAAGCGTATGGCTCGTTAACCCAGTAGCGATCAATCTCGCGTTCCGCTGGTGGTGGCTGAAACGTTGTGAGCGGGCCATCACGGTCAGCGTCATAGGGTCGCCACTCGACGGTGGAACTGCCCAGAACACGCAGCAGGCGTCGAAATCGGGTAGAAAGTGACTCCGTCGGTGGCGCAGTAGCCGACTGCGGTGCTGTTGAGGCTGATAGTTCCGCCGTCGGTTCCGAGGCGTGGTCTCGGCTGGGGTCTCCCATCGTGGATCACGATGGGGTGGTTGGCCGATTGGATTTAAAACTCAGGCTGAGCCAGCGGTAGCGACGCGCTCACAGCTCAACGCGTTCGACCAAGCCGTCGTTGCTGTCTGTGTTCAGTGCAACAACCGAGATATGCTCTTCAAGCAGCGAATCAGTCAGCTTGGCATGGAGTAGATGATCGACCTGATAGACACCGGCGGCGTTTGTCATCTCGATTTCGACCACGACGGGTGTGTCACTGCCTGCCTCAACCCGAACAGCTTCGATTGCCCGGCTGGAGATGGTGTTGATGCCGCGGCCACCGTGTTCGTAGGGCGTCCGCGAGCGACCGCGTTCCATATCCAGGCCGTCAGCAACGCGAATGATTCCTGCCTCGATGGTGAGTGGTGTCTCCTCAACATGGTGACAGACAATCGCATGCAGTACTTCACTTTTGAGTTGCACCGCGGTTTCAGTCTCGAATCGCTCCCCAAGAAACCGATCAAGAATATCAGCCGCAGGCGGGATTGAGTAGTAGGGATGATCCTTCCGGTGGACGACATGACCGATATCATGGAGTGTCGCTGCAAGCGCGATGATCACTGGCTCGAAGCTCTCATCGAGACCATGGTCAGTGGCAGCGTTGCACTCGATGCCGGCGTCTTTCAGTAGCTCATACAGCTGTAACGCGCGGTTGCGGATGATTTCGACGTGTTTTGGGCCGTGGTCGTTGTAGTGCATCCGGGTGACTGGGTTGACGTTTTGGGCCGCAACCAACGTCGTAATCTCGGGATCAGTTGTCAACGCCGGCAGCAACTCGTTGAGTCGGTGGTCAGGAAAGGCGTGAGTGGCGTCTGGATCATAGTCAGCATCAGTCTCCGAGGCAGTCGACTCACCATCAGCAGCTGAATCAGTCATTGAAAAGCATAAGAAGCCAACTTTCAAAAGTTGTCTCCCTTGCCAGACAGACGGGCGGGCGAGAGTCGTTGATCGTGGGCTACATTCTGGCGGTCAGTTATTTGTGGCCCGCCGTCAACAACCGCGTATGACCGCTGTTGATCTCACCGCGTTTGTGGATGATATCGTGCATGAGCAAACACAGACCGAGGGTCGTGGCGTTGATCTTACTGTGAGCAACGTGTATGCAATCACCGAGGCCGGACGGGTTGATTTCGGTGGTGGCGAGTTGGAAGCCGCCGAAACCGAGGCCCATCCATCGGCTAAACGGAATCCAGATGATGAGTATGAGTGGTGGGTGCTTGATGCCGGCCAGTATCTGATCGAGTACAACGAATCACTCTCGGTGCCTGAGGGAGTCGGAGTTGTCGTCCAAACCCGGGAGGAACTCCTCACTCGGGGAGCGTTTCATCCAACACTCACAGTTGACTCACTCACTCGAATTCCACTGAGTGTTGGTGGCGCGGGACTGAAACTCAAAGAAAACGCCCGTGTCTCAACAGTTGTTGGGACGGAGTCCTAAACAGATTCCGCTGAATTCTGCGACAGTCAGGCCGACGACACCGATTCAACCGCCTCGATGATGGCGTCGTAATCGGGCTCCTGCTCGGGCGTCTCCGCCCGCCAGGCAAACCGGACGACTCCCGCAGCATCAAGCACAAAGACGGCGCGGCGAGCAATGCGTGACAGCCCGATGCGTTGCCACGAGTTAAGCACGCCGTAGTGCTCGCTGATCGCGCCATCGTTGTCGCTAACGAGATCAAACGGTAGGTTGTGTTCGTTCCGAAACCGCCGGAGTGCGTATGGGAGATCCGCGCTGATCCCGAAGATGCGAGCGTCGAGAGCAGCGAATGTTTCATACTCATCACGGAAGGTGGTGAGTTCTGCAGTGCAGGTGCTCGAAAACGCCGCTGGGAAAAATGCGAGTACCACGGGGCCGCTGCCGCGGCGGTTCGAAAACCGAAACGGTTCGATCTCATCGCCGACAAGCGGCGCGGCGAAATCTGACGCGCTGTCGCCAACAGTGAGCATACCTCATCACACGGCGGTTACAGATTGAAGATTGCGATCAACCGATACCATCGAGCAAAAGGCCTATATTCAACACCTTGGTACGTATGGGTATGAGCAATCTGATTCCGTTATTCGGCCCGGTCGGCCCAGAGATGTTGATTATCTTGCTCGTACTCGTGTTGCTGTTCGGGGCGAACAAGATTCCGAAGCTCGCGCGCTCAACAGGTGAAGCAATGGGCGAGTTCAAAAAGGGGCGTGAGGAGATCGAAAAAGAGCTGAATGAGGCGGCTGATCCGGATATGGAACCGGAGGTTGAAGAGCCAGTCGACGATATCGAGCTCGAAGACGACCTCGAGACCGAGCAAGCCGAGAACTGAGCAGAAAATCAGGCCGACCTGTTTTTGTCTCTTTTCTGTTTCAGCCTGATCTAATAGCCCTTGCCAGCATCAAAGGCAGCCGAGAAAGAGGGCTAGAGAGTTGTGAAAAGCGGCGAGTAGACAGCACTGGTTCCAAGAAAGCACAGAGACAGTTGGTATCTGTGGAATCTGTTTTTGGAACTGCGAGCTTTAGTTGTCGGATAGAAAAATTTATATGCTCACAGCGCATGGAATATAGTAAGGACGCCTTCCAACCGGAGTTTTCTTTCTTCCCCGGGCACGGGCGGCCCACACAAATCTAACCCATGAGCGACAGCACGCCACGGAATCCAACCACCGTCAAACAGGACGAACAGCACACCACCGAACAGCGGCGCGATGAGACGACTAGCTGCCCAGAGTGTGGCGGCCAACTCGTCACCGACGAAGAACACGGCGAAACCGCCTGTGTCGACTGCGGACTGATCGTCGAGAGCGACGCCGTCGACCGCGGGCCAGAGTGGCGCGCCTTCGACAGCAAAGAGCGAGACTCAAAATCACGTGTCGGCGCGCCGACGACGACGATGATGCACGACAAGGGCCTCAGCACCAACATCGGCTGGCAGGACAAAGACGCCTACGGCAAATCGCTCTCGTCGCGGCAACGCCAGAAGATGCAGCGGCTCCGCACCTGGAACGAGCGGTTCCGCACCCGCGACAGCAAAGAGCGCAACCTCAAACAGGCCCTCGGCGAGATCGACCGCATGGCAAGCGCGCTCGGATTGCCAAAACCAGTTCGGGAGACGGCGTCGGTCATCTACCGCCGCGCACTCGATGAAGACCTCCTCCCCGGACGGTCAATCGAGGGCGTCGCCACGGCCGCACTGTATGCCGCAGCCCGGCAGCTCAACAACCCACGGAGTCTCGATGAGTTCGCCGCCGTCTCTCGCGTCGAAAAGATGGAGATGACCCGAACGTACCGGTACATCGTCCGCCAGCTTGGGCTGGAAGTCAAGCCGGCCGACCCCGAGCAGTACGTCCCGCGGTTTGTCTCACGGCTTGAACTCACCGACGAAGTCGAACGAGAGGCACGTCGCCTCCTGCAGAGTGCGAAAGAGGCGGCAATCACCAGTGGGAAATCACCGGTTGGGCTTGCCGCAGCCGCGGTGTATGCCGCCGCCTTGTTGACAAACCAGAAGGTAACCCAGAGTCAGGTCGGCGAAGTTGCCGACATCTCTGAGGTCACCATCCGGAACCGGTACAAAGAGCTGCTCGAACTCGATCACAACGAACTGTTGCAGTAATCAGCAGTTGGTGTGGGCTGGGTTGGCGTTGCTGACTGCGGACTGCTTCTGTTTGCGAAATGATGAGTATTGATCTGTTTTCGAGATGACCATTTTTGATCGCGGTAGAGACAGTTATTGACAGAAACCGCCGCATTCGACCTGTCTCGGATGAACAATGGTGAGTGACCTGTGGTAACTTGTCTCAGGATACTACTATAACCCTCCAGTCATTACCATTGAGTGCTCATGAAAAAGCAGGAGCTCATCCACCTACACGGCCTGCTTGCCGAGGTACGTACGCAGTGCGAGATGTGGGACGGCGAATTTGATCTCACAGAGTACGAATCACTTGGCATCAAGCCGACATCGATCCACAAGTCAAAGACCGATCACAAAGCAGCTGTTTTCGAACTGGCGAAAGGTATCACGTCCGAGATGGACAACGAAACCGAGGCGTCCGAGCCACTGGCTCCGAACGCTGACTAACTCACACTGGCAACGGTGTGGTTGCTCACAGTAGTGAGCGACAGCTTTCAGCTACGGCCAGCAACCAGCGAGCCAAGATAGACAGCGACAGCCACGAGAATAATCATCGCTCCAGTGGCGATATTCCAGACATAGGAGAGAAAGATGCCACCAAAAATAGCAATCTGGCCGACAGCAACTGCCAAGAGCATCCCTCGATTGAAACTTGAGGTGAGCTGCATGGCGGCGGCAACCGGAATCACCAGCATACCGGCGACCAAAATCGCACCCAAAATCTGCATCGCGGCAACGACGACAAGCGCGGTGAGGACGATCAGCAGGGTATCATAGAACCAGACGTTGATCCGGGCGAGTCTGGCGGCTTCGCGGTCGAATGTAATAAACAGCAGCTGTTTGTGTGTCAGCCCAACAGTCAGCCCGACGAGCAGCGTGAGAGCGACCATGAGCTGGACGTTCTCGAAGGGGACAAACAGAATATCCCCAAACAGATAGCTCTCGACGGTTGCACTGAAGACAACACCGTAGGAGATAATCGCAATCCCGAGTGCGAACCCACCAGTGAGCATAATCGCAATCGGCACATCAGCGTAACCGTCAGTTTTGACCGCAATATACTGCATCCCAAGGGCAGCGATGGCAGCCGCAATAAGCGCGAACACCAGCGGATAATCGAGCCGCGGTACCGCTGCCCCGATGAACAGCCCAATCGCAACGCCGCCGAAGGCGGTATGAGCAAGTGCTTCGCCGATCAGTGCCATCTGGCGGTTAACCAGATAGGTGCCGACAACCGGCGCGGTGAGACCAATCAACACGCCCGCGGTAAAGCCACGCTGCAGGAAGTTACTACAGACCAGCCAGGTATCGACTGTCGCACAGGTGGTGTCCCAAAACAGCCCATACAGCGGAGGAAACACCCACACGATAAACGCCCCAAAGGCGGCAAGCGTGAGTGGGATCCCGATTCCCAACAGGACGCGCTGTCGACCCAGCAAGGAACGCTCGACCGCCATCCTACTCACTGCCTCCCAACTGACCAGCCTCCAACCCATGCGTTGAGTTGAAAACGCGTTCGAGCGCGCCGCTTTCCAGAAACGCCTGGGTTTCACAGTGTTCGTATAGCTCACAGTCGAGACACGCCATCATATTGGCGTGTTGGGCAACGACGCCGATATCGTGTTCAATCAGAATAATTGTCATCCCCTCGCTGTTGAGCTCGCCCAACAGCTCATAGAAGGCCTCAACCGAGTCGGCGTCGACACCGACAGTCGGCTCATCAAGCGCGAGCAGATCAGCCTCACTGGCGAGTGCGCGAGCGATGTAGGCTCGTTGCTGTTGGCCACCCGAGAGCCGACTGATCTTGCGGTTAGCGAGATGGTCGATTCCAACTGTTTCCAGGGCGTGGCTGACGATATCGCGGTCGGCCTTTGTCAGCGGAAACAGGCCAGCATGCGCATATCGCCCCATCCGGACGACTTCGCGGACGGTAACTGGCATTGAAATCGCCGTCTCACTGGACTGTTGAGAGACGTAGGCAAGTCGGGTGCCCTCTTTGAATTTGTCTGCCCGTGTGCCGAACAGCTCGATGCGGCCCGAATCAGGCGTTTTCAGCCCAAGCATGAGCTTGAGCAGCGTTGTTTTGCCCGACCCATTGGGACCAATGAGACCTAAAAAATCGCCCTCCGCCACAGTCAGTGAAATATCCTTCAGCACTGGCTGTTTGTCGTAGGCGAATGAGACGTTCTCAACGGTAATTGCGTCTGTCATTCAATCAGGGGACGACTGCCCGGTGTTGGCTAACCGTTTGTGTCTGGGTACAAAGGTGCTGGTTATTCAGCGCGAATCGCTGTCCCGACAGAGGGTAGATTGAGATTCCGGAAGTGATCAATATACCCCCAGTCAGGCTCCATCTGCACCGACTCATCAATCGCTGGCGAGCCATCAATCTGGGTTTCGACCGGCGACAGCGGGAGAATCTCCGCGCCAGTGTCGTCCGCAAGCGTGTTTGCCAGCGTTGCTGGCTCGCCCACATCGTAGAGAATGTGGTTAATATCGAACTCCTCGATCAGGTTCTCAATCTCTTCGACATCCCGAGGAGAGGCCTGGTCGTCAGGTGAGGTACCGACCGGTGAGAAGATTTCGAGCCCGTAACGCCGGTTCCACCACTGGAAGGAGTCGTGAGTGCCGACAACGAGTTGGTTGATCTCGCCGCGATCAACAATCTCCTGAAAATCATCGTTGAGTTTCTGGAGTTCCTCGTTGAAGGCGGCCGCGTTGGCTTCATACTCCTCGGCGTGTTCCGGATCGAGTTCGCTGAGGCCGGCAGCGATGTTGTCGACGCCGTCTTGGCAGACTACTGGATCCATCCACCAGTGTTCGTCGTTGTCCTCAGCCGGACTGTCGAAAAACTCGATGCCCTCGGAGGCTTCAATAACAAGCGTGTCGCCGTCGGCTCGCAGACTGTCTGCGGCGTCGTCCTGCCAGCTGGCGAAATCGCGGAGATAGACGAAGCCATCAGCTGTATCCAAATCCTCAACAGTGCTTGCATCTGGGTTCCAGTCGTGGCCGTGTTGGCCGACCGGGACAAGATCAATTGCATTCATCCGGTCGCCAGCGACCTGTCGCACGAAATCCCAGACTGCCGGCATGGTAGCAAACACTGACAGCTCAGCATCTGGGTTGCTCCGGTTGCCGCCGATATCGCTGGTTGGATCGCCGCCGAGACAGCCAGCGATGCCGGCGGTTGCAAGCGTTCCGACACCAACTGTGAAACTGCGTCGGGAGAGATGCTGTGTGCGGTTTCGACCATCATTGCGTGTCATTAGCTGAGCGTTAGCGATGCCTGTATATTAACTTTGGGTATTGTAATTAATAGATTAGAGTAGTCTAAATTTAACTCACAGCTGGACGCGACGACTCACAAGAAACAGCGAGCCAACAAGCATCACAACGGCGAGTGGCAACAGCCACTGGAAGACAGCCA
>OBKM01000724.1_pt1 | contig 15572 bp, 18 predicted proteins | sample 1519691 | NCBI WGS metagenome assembly OBKM01 (sample SAMEA37050418, study PRJEB22526) | metagenome | biome: saline pan; feature: lake; material: water | place: Egypt | collected 2015 | depth 0.5 m | reverse complement strand
ACCATCTCGACGGTGTGACCGAGAACGTCATCGTCGGCAAGCCGATCAAGCTCGGAACCGGCGATGTGGACCTCCGGATGGGTGCGGGCTCGGACTGAGGGATGCGGGTCACACTCTCCGAGGAGGCTCTCCGGGTCGCCGGCGTCGTCGAGGCGGAGACAGACGTCACCGTCCGTGACTGCCTGGTCCAGAGCGACCGCGTGGTCGTGGTGGTCGGGGCCGGCGAGATGGGGAAGGCCATCGGGGCCGGCGGCAAACACGTCCGGCGGGTCGAGCGTCGCCTCGGGACCGACGTGAGACTCGTCGAGGACGCCCGTCGACCCGAGGCGTTCGTAGCGAACGCCCTCGCCCCCGCGGCGGTCTACAACGTCACGATAAGCGAGGGTGAGAAGACAGTTGCGTACGCGGAGGTCGACAGCGACGACCGCGGTGCAGCCATCGGGTCGAACGGGCGCACTATCGACACCGCCCGGACGCTGGCGAAACGACACCACGGGATCGACGATATCGAACTGGCCTGAGGGTCCCGCGACCCGTTCGGTTCCGGCAGGTCACGCGACGGTGATGCCGTTGCGTGCGAGAAAGCCGCTCACGCGTTTGATCTCCGTCGGGCTGCCGATGATACACACCCCACCACCGTCCTCCCGGATTGTCACGACGAACCGCTCGTTGATCTCCGCCCGGAGCCCCGAGAGAACGCCGTCGGGCAGCAGAATCTGCGTGCTGTCACGGAGGCGGTGAGCGCTTGTCATACTGTGACATATATCTGCCCATCGGATTACTCTATCGAAATCAGTCGTCGTCACCGGACGCCAGGCGGTGGATCGCCTCACACTCCAGACACTGGACCCGCTCGCCGTCGTCGAGAACCTCGTAGCGCCCGGTGGCGACGCCGAGCACCGTCCGACCCGACCAGACAGCCTCACAGTGTGGCTGTGGGCAGCGGGCCGGAACGGTCCGGTCACCCTCCAGCTCGGTGGCAACCTCTGCCATCGTTTCGAGATCCTCACGGAGGGTCTCGTCGCCGTTGAGTTGCTGCTGCAGGTGGTCGAGATGCTCGTCCAGCGTCGCGTCGGGGGGTTTCTCCTCGATCTCGAACTCGCGTTCGCGTGCCCCGCCCTGTCCGCTCAGGAGACTCGGCGGTTCGGTCTGTTGCTCGCCGTCGGCCTTGTCTGCACCGTCGACGGCCCCGGCCGTGCGCTCGGCCGGTATCGGGCCGGTCCCGTCGGCGCCCGTCCCATCGGATGCGGCGTCACCGGTGGCCTCGGTCTCGCGTGTCTCCCAGGCCGATCCCTGCTGGTCAGCGGTGGAGGGTTCGGCCCGGTCGGGGTCGTCGTTGAGCAGCGAGCGGACCCGGAGCGCAGCCACGAAAACTGTCACCAGGACCAGCGGGAGCACCACCAGCAGGGCGGCCGTATCGAGGTCCCGAACCGCGCCGGCGATTGCGGGGTTGGCGACCAGCGGCCGCAGCGCGATCACACTCACGAACAGCACGAACACGAGTGCGCCGAGAATGCGAGCCACCGTTCCCATACACAGGGAAACGGGCGGCACAGATAAAAACCAACGGGCTCCAGGGGTCACGGTGGGCAGAGCGGACGACCACAACCGATAAACAGCGACGTGTCGAACCCTGAGCTATGATCCGCGTGGGTATCAACGGCTACGGAACCATCGGCAAGCGCGTCGCCGCAGCGGTCCGCGCACAGCCGGATATGGAAGTCGTCGGTGTCGCGAAAACCCGGCCGAACCACGAGGCCGCCACCGCAGTCGCGGAGGGGTTCGATCTCTACGCGGCCATCGAAGAGCGCAGACCCCGGTTCGCCGAGGCGGGGATCAAGGTCGCCGGCGGTGTCGAAGACCTGGTCGCCGCAAGCGAGATTGTCGTCGACGCCTGTCCCTCCGGGGTCGGCGCGGAGAACGCGGCGATGTACCGCGAACACGACACGCCGGCGCTTCTCCAGGGTGGCGAGGACGCGGAGGTCGTCGACGGGAGTTTCGTCGCCCGCGCGAACTACGATGCGGTCGCGGGGGCGGACCTGGTGCGGGTCGTCTCCTGTAACACCACCGGCCTCGCGCGACTGATCGCCCCGCTGCGGGAGGCCTACGGCATCGAGAAGCTGCGTGCGACACTCGTTCGCCGGGGTGGCGATCCCGCGCAGTCGAGCCGTGGCCCGATCAACGACATCCTGCCCGACCCCGTCGCCATCCCGTCGCATCACGGTCCCGACGTGAACACCATCTACCCGGACCTCGACATCGACACACTCGGGCTGAAGGTGCCCGCGACGCTGATGCACACCCACAGCATCAACGTGACCCTCGAGTCGAGCCCCGAGGCCGATGCCGTGCGGGACCTGCTCGCGGCCGAGTCGCGGCTGTTTGTCATCCCCAAGTGGCTGGGGCTCGACGGCGCCGGCGCGATCAGGGAACTCGCCGGCGACGCCGGCCGCCCCCGGGCCGACGTCTGGGAGAACTGCATCTGGGGCGAGTCGATCACCGTCGAAGACCGGGACCTGTATCTGTTCCAGGCCGTCCACCAGGAGTCAGACGTCGTTCCCGAGAACGTCGACGCGGTTCGGGCGGTGCTGGACACCGCGTCCGGCCCGGAGAGTGTGCGACGGACCAACAGAGCGATCGGCCTCGACGGGGACCTGGGTTAGCTGACGAGACCCCGACCCCACAGTAAGGCGGCGGCGAACCAGGCGGCCACACAGGCGGTGACGACGACCGCCGCCCCGGCCACGCCGAGTGTCGGGTCGAACGCCGGTGGCGGGTTCACCGCCACCCGCGTGGCGCCGGCGGCCGCGACGACGGTCAGGCCAGTCGCGAGGAACAACCCGTCGACGAGCCCCGCCGGCGGGGATGGCTCGGTGCGCGCCCGGTACGAGAGGTGTCCGGCCGCGACAGCCGCGCCCAGCGCCGCGCCGAGCAGGGCAACCAGCCCGTCTCCGGTCAGTATCCACCGCCGGGTGACGGCGACGACGGTCAGTTGCGGGACGAGCGAGAGCGCCGCGGCGACGACCGGACCGCCGTTCACCAGCCCGTATCCGACCGGCAGGAGGGTGTTCGAGAGTACCAGCAGAATGACAAGCGCGGCAAGACCGCCCTCAACTGGGTCGGCGACCGCCGTCGGCAGGCCGGCAATGGGCCCGCGTGCGAGCAGTGCATCGACGACGAGACTCACGACGAGCAGGGCGGTGACCCCGAGTGCGGCGGCGGTATACCGGGGGTCGACACCCAGAAGGGGGTGGCCAAGCACCCGTCGCCCGGGCCGGGTCATGCGACGACACTCACCAGCCCGTCGTGGTCGGAGGTCCCCCCGTTGTTGAAGTCACTCGCGTCGGGCACGACAGTCCACCCGGCGTCGTCGAAAAGCGACTCGACGGCGTGTTTGCCCGCCTCGTAGGAGGCGATGCCGTGACTCGGGGTCGCGGGTGTGTCCTCGTGGGCCTGTATCGAGACCGCCTCGCCGAAGGCCCACAGGCGGACGTGGATGCGGCCGTAACCCCCGTAGTACGCGGTGGCGGCCGTGGCGTGCTGGAGTTCGAACTCGCCCGTCGTATCCGGTGCGTACCGGTGGTACTCGACGGGCCACCCGTGCCAGCCCGCGTCCCGGAAGACCCCGACGACATCCCCGGGGGTGCGGTCCGAGTCGGCAACTGTGACCGCGACGTTGACCGGGCTAGTGGGCCGGAACCCCGACCGTGTGCGGTCGTACTGCCAGCGGACGTAGCCGATCTCGTCGCCGTCGGTCACCGTCCGTGGCGGTCCGCCGTCCGGAACTGACCCGCCCCCGGACGGACGCGAGAGAGCCCCGTTCGGTGTCCCCGGCAGTCCGAGCACGGCGGCGACTGTGCCGACCCCGGCGAGACCGGCCCGCCGCAGGAACGACCGACGACCCTGCTTCATGCCCGGATGTCAGCAGGCGAGGGTAAAGAGTCTCCCGCCTTCACCGCGGGGGGTCCCTGCGGCGCGAAGAGACAGGGGTTTAGCGAGGCCGCGCGAACGTCGACCCGATGACCCTCGAGGGGCTGGTGTTCGTGCTCGCGGCGGGCCTTTTCACCGCGCTCGTCTGCGGGGTCGGGACACTACCGTTTTTTGTTGTCGACGACATCGGCGACCGGACGACAGTCGTCATGTGGGGGTTCGCGGGCGGTATCATGCTGTTCGCGTCGCTGTTCGGGTTCGTTATCGAGGGGTTGGGCGAGGGAACCCTCCTGGAGGTGGGTGTCGGGCTCGGGATCGGCGTCGCTGTGGTCGTCGTCGCGGACCGTCTCATCTCGGGCCACGAGTTCGCACCGCGGGAGATGGCGGCGGCAGACGTTCGCAAACTCGCGCTCATCCTCGGCGTGCTCACGGTCCACAGCTTCCCCGAGGGTGTGGCACTCGGCGTCGCCTTCGCCGATCTGGGTGTCGAGGGTGAGCTCGTGGTCGCGGGGCTTGCGGTGCCGGCGCTGGCGGTGTTCATCACCGTCGCGATCGCCGTCCAGAACATCCCCGAGGGGTTGGCCGTCGCCATCCCGCTTCACACATACGGTGTCGCCAACTGGCGGATCTTCGGGTGGGCGGTGTTCACGAGTCTCCCGCAACCGGTCGGGGCCGGCGTCGCATACCTGTTCGTGACGACCGCCCGAGCGGTGCTGCCCTACGGGTTCGGCTTCGCCGCCGGGGCGATGATCTACCTGGTGCTCCACGATATCTTCCCGGAGGCGCTCGACCGTGGCGCCGGGCTGCCGGGAGGCGGCCGCCGGGAGCTGCTCGCGGGCGTCCTGCTCGGCGTGCTCGTCATGCTCCCCGTGATGACACTCACCGAGTGACCGTCGCCGGTGTCGACCCCACGGCCATCTGCCCTCATTTGGCGATGGTGACAGAGACCGACGAGCGCCGGACGACCGTCTCGGCGACACTCCCCAGCAGCAGGCGCGAGACGCCGTCCCGGCCCTGGCTCCCCATGACGACGTGGTCGGTACTCGCGGCGTGGTCGACGATGGTTGCGGTCGGCTTGCCGGCTGTGCTCAGTGTCTCGATATCGCGGCCGTGGTTCCCGGCGAGTTCCGTTGCGGCTCCGAGCACGGACTCGGCGTGGTGCTCGCGCTCGGCCTCCCACTCTTCGAGCACCTCGAAGCCGGTGGCGCCGTCCCGGGCGTGCTCTGTCGGCGGATAGACGACATACAGGGCCGTGATGTCGGCATCGGGAAACCGGTCGAGCGCGTGTTCGAGCGCCCGGCGGGCGTACGTCGAGCCGTCAAACGGGACGAGCACGTCGGCGGGGTCGTCGGTGTCAGGGTCGCCACGGACGATGGTCACGGGCACAGACGAGCGCCGGGCAACCGACTCGGCGACACTCCCAAGCAGCAGGCGCGAGACGCCGTCCCGGCCCTGGCTCCCCATGACGACGTGGTCGATACCCTTCGTCTCGATGTGGCGCAGGATGGTGTGTGACGGGCGGCCGTAGCGGACGGCCGTCTCGATGCGTTCGGGGTCGTCCTGGGCCGCCCGAAGCTCTGTGAGCATCTCCCTGGCGGTCTCGAGTCGCTGTGGCACCCGGGTAGGCTCGTAGCCCGCCGCACCCGTGTGGTCGGCGAACGGCTCGACAACGTGCAACAGCACGATCCGCGCCGAGTCGAACGTCGACAGGGCGTGGGCGAGTGCGTGTGCGGACTGGTCTGACTGGTCGTAGGGAACGAGTATTCGTTGCATGGTTACTTTGCGATAGTGACGGTCACTGGCGAGCGCCGGACGACCGTCTCGGCGACACTCCCCAGCAGCAGGTGTGCAACGCCGTCCCGACCCGCGGAGCCGAGAACGACGTGGTCGACATCGGTCGTGGTTGCCCACTCGATGATGGTGTCGGCGGGGTCACCGTCGACACTCGTCGTCGTGAGGTCCCGGTCGTGGTCGGCGCCGAGTTCGGCCGCGACGCCCAGCACCGACTCGACGTGCTCCTCGCGGTCGTCGTCCCAGTCGCTGAGCACGCCGAACAGCGTTTCGGTGCTCTCGACACCACCCGTCGGCGGCGAGGAGACATACAGCGCGGTGAGCCTGGCGTCGGGAAACTGATCGAGGGCGTACCGGAGCGCGCCCTGGGCGTGTGTCGAGGCGTCGAACGGGACCAGCACGTGTCCGGTCTCGAACTCGGCGGGGTCACGCACGACCGTCACGGGGACCGGCGAACGCCGGACGACCGTCTCGGCGACACGCCCCAACAGGAGACGTGCGGTCCCGTCCAGACCGCGACTCCCGATGACGATGTGGTCGATACGCTTCTCGGCGGTGTAGTCCAGGATCTCGCGGATCGGACGGCCGTACCGGACGGTCGTCTCGATGCGCTCGCGCTCGGACTCGTCGTACCACTGGCAGACGCTGTCGAGCATCCGCTCGGCGGTCTCCAGTCGCTGTCTGTAGCTCGGGGTCCCCCCGGCGTTTGCCCCCTCGTTCGAGGGCTTGACGGCGTGGATCAGCACCACCTCCGCCGTATCGAACACCGCCAGCGCGTGGTCGAGTGCGTACTGGGACTCCTCGGAGCTGTCGTACGGGACCAGAACGCGTCTGCCCATGGCTGATTCTTTGGGGCCACGTAACAAGTATGATTCTGTTCGGCGCGCTCAGCGACCGTGACGGATGAGCCGCGGAGACAGCCCGACGGCCGGACGACCGGCGAGGGCTCACACCACCGGCGTCAGCTGTCGGTCGCCGCGCGGAACTCCGCCCGGGAGATGCTGTACCGGATGGAGTCACGAACCTCGCCGTTGATCACGATATCGTTGCGAACGCGACCCTCTGTCCGGCCGCCGAAGCGGTCGACGTACCGCTCGATTGCCCGCTGTGAGTTCTCGTTGTCGGGGTCGTGGGAGACGGTCACGAGGTCGAGGTCGAGACGGTCGAAGGCGAGTTCGAGCATCCGCCCGGCCCGCTCGCCGGCGTAGCCACGACCCCAGAACGGCTTGCGCAGCCACGTCCCCAGCGAGGCGCGCTTGCGTTCCCAGTCGGGGTGGACCCCCGCGAGCCCTGCGAACTCGCCGGCACGCTCACCCTCCCGCGGGCGGATGAGGTAGGTCGCGCTCTCGCCCGCGTCGAACTGTGACCCACACTCCTCGACCCAGTCGACGGCCTCCTTGGGATGTTCGTAGGGGTCCCAGGTGACATACCGGGTGATCTCCTCGATGTGTGGGGCGTTCTCGTGGGCGTGTTCGTAGAGCTCGTACGGGTCGAACGTCGACGGGTGGAGATGCTCGTAGCGCAGCCGGTCGCTCGTCATCTCAGCGGGGAACAGCGACATGAACATGTCTGTGAGACGAACAAACAAAACGATGGCGGTCGGCATCGAACCCGCCGAGACGTTTTGAGGCGACGACCCGTGGATGGGAAAGTCACAACTGTCGGGCGTCCAACGAAGGGGCATGGAGAACGGCCGGACCGGACGCCGGAGCACGGAGGCGCCCGGAACCGACGACCGGTTCGCGGTCCCGCTTCGTGGCCGTGCGGTCGACGGGGCGACCCGCTGTCGGCACTACGACGCCAAGGTTGACGTGGTCGCGTTTCGGTTTGCCTGCTGTGAGACGTACTACCCCTGTTTCGAGTGTCACGACGAGGCGGCCGACCACGAGCCAGAGCGGTGGCCCCGGGACCGGTTCGACGAGCCCGCTGTGCTGTGTGGGCTCTGCCGGACGACACTCACCGTCGAGGCGTATCTCGACTGCCCGGACGCCTGCCCGTTCTGTCGTGGGCCGTTCAATCCCGGCTGCCGCCGACATCACCACCGCTACTTCGAACAGTGAGTGTCGATTATCCGTGCCAGGCCGTCAGGGGGCGGTCGGTTCCCCGGCGCCATCCCCGCCCGACCCGCTGTCCCGACCGTGACGGGTCGGTCACCCGGGCCAGTCGGCGAACACCTCGTGGCTCTCGGCGTGTCGGAGGTACTCGCGCTGTGTCTCGACGATGGCGGTCGACAGGTCCGCGCCGTCGGCGAGGCGGTCCCGGGCGCGGTCACACTTCCAGACGGCGGGTGTCGTGGCCGTCTCCCAGCGTCGTCGGATGGGCGCGAGCAGGCGGTCAATCGCCCCATCGGTCAGCCCCCGATCGCGCAGACCGAGCCGTGCGAACTCGAACAGTTCCGCGTAAACGCGGTCGGTGTCGGTCGTCCGCTCGCCGTCACAGGTGAGCCAGGGGAGTGTGGCATCGAGTCCGTCGGCGGCGGCGGCGTACAGCGACGCCTTCGCGTCAGACCAGGGCAGGTCCCCGAGCGGGTGCCCGGAGACAACGAGACCGTGGACGAGCCCAACGACCAGCGCCTGGAGACCGACGACATCGGCAACGTGGGGCTGTGCCGCGAGCGGTCGGTACTCGATGCGGGGGCCCTCGGGGCCGAGAACCGGACGCACCCACCGCCAGCAGGTGCTCTGTTTGTGCAACAGCTCCCAGTACTCCGCCTCGAACGAGTCCCGGGGTCCGTCGGCCATCCACTCGCGCAGGGCGGGCACGCACTGCCGGTCGGTGACGAACCGGTCGAGCACGTCGGCGGGCTCGTCGATGTCGCGGGGGAACCGCACCTTGCCGGGTGACTCGACGTTCATCGCCTCGAACACCGACAGCCGCAGTTCAGCCCCGCCGTCGAGCACCGCCACAGGGTCGACATCCGACGGGTAGAGATCGGGCGGGAGAAACGGCGAGTTGGCCGCGAGTGCGAGCACCGGTCCGGCTGTACGCAGTGCAACGTTGAAGTACTGCGCGAAGGCGTCGGTGGGTGGCTGGAGGTGGACCTGCATCGACGTGGCGAGCGACTCGACGAGAATCGTCTCGAAGGCGCGCCGACAGCCGGGCACGTCGAGTTCGACCGGGCCGTGTGCGGTGAGTGCAGCGTCAAGCCCGTAGTACCGCGTCGCCGGCGCCATGTTCGCGGGGACGGGCCGGCCGTCGGCCTCGCGGACGGCGGTCAGATACGGCAGAGTCCCACCGGCCGGCGGGATCGACCACAGTCCGTCGGTGACGAACCGACAGCCGTGGTCCGCGAACCCCCGTTTCACCGCCGCGACACGGTCGGCGAGCGTGTCGGCTTGGTTCTCGATACCCGCCGGATCCAGCGCCGTGGCCGGTGTGTGCAACTCCGCGTTGTGTGCCCCGAGCTCGTGCTCACAGACCGCCCCGAGCGCCGCCACAGGGGCCTCGGTCAGCCGCCCCTCGGCGTCGACGGCCGACCCCTCGAGTTCCAGGCCGACGCGAACCTGCGCGTCGAACGCCCCGGCCGCGAACGCCTCGCGCAGCGCCGCCGCCTGCGTTGCGACCCGGCGCTCGAACTCCGCCGCGGTGTCCTCCCGTCCGATCCGGTCGAGGAACTCCGCTGTCTCCATTGATAGACTGTGACACGCGCCGACGGATGAATCTTCGGTCGGTTCACAGGACTCGGCCAACCACCGGGTCAGCGACGACCCCCTGACGGGGTACGCCGAACGGGGGTGGGTGTTCACCTCACACGACGAGCGCCGTGGGAAACCGGGTGAGACAGGTTGGGAGCGCCGAGCGCGGGGGCGAGCGATACCAGAGCCGAGGGTAAAGCGACAGACGGGCGGTCGGCTCGCTGAGCCGCCACGTCGTCGCCAGGCGGGCTGTCTGGACAGCGCGGTGGTCGTTCTGTTCGCCGCCGGGGTGTTCCGAGCGGCGGTCGTCGGACGGGCACAGTGACACCGGCGCGGGCGGCTCGTGATGGCCCGGTGTGAGAGACCGGCAACAGCCTCAGAACGTGAAGAGGTCGATACCGCCGGTGACGCCGACGACCTGGCCGGTGATGTAGCTCGCCTGTTCGGAGGCGAGGTAGGCGACGAGGTTGGCGACGTCCGCCTCGCGGCCGAGTTCCCGCATCGGCGTGGCCCGGGCGATGCGGGCGATGTGTTCGTCGACCTCCTCGAGCTGGTGCATAGGCAGGTCCGCGAGCTGTGCCATCACGAGGCTGGGTGCAATAACGTTGGCGGTGACGCCGTGCTGTGCACCCTCGAGTGCGAGTGTCTTGCCGAAGCCGATGAGAGCGGCCTTCGTCGCGGCGTAGGAGAGCTGTCCGAAGCCGCCCTGCCAGCCGGCCATCGAGGACATGTTGATGATACGCCCCCACCCGCGGTCTTTCATCGCCGGGTAGACCTGCCGGGTGATGTTGTACGCGCCGGTGAGGTTGACCGACAGATCCCGGTCCCAGATGTCGTCGTCGAACTGCTCGACCCTGTCGCGGGCGTCGACCATCCCGGCGTTGTTCACCAGGATGTCGATACCACCGGTTTCGGCTTCAAGCGCCTCAACCGTGTCTGCGACGTCCTCGCGGTCGGTGAGGTCACACTCGACGGCGTGGGCGGGCCCCGGGTAATCGCCGTCGGCGATCCCCCCGGCGACCCGCTCGGCGGCCTCGAGATCGATGTCCAGCGCGACAACCTCCGCCCCCTCGGACGCCAGCACGCGACAGTCCTCGCCGCCGATGCGTCCGCCGCCACCCGTTACCAGTGCCGTCTTGTCGTCGAGTCCGAGGTCCATCGTGTGAGCCCTTGCCCGGCGCCACATTAACGATTGTGGAGCCACACAGCAGGCCGTGTGGGGGCCGGCCGGCCCGTAGCCGGGGGCTTTATTGAACTGCTCGCGTTAGCTCCAGGTGGGATTGACCATCTCGGGCGAGGAACCACCACCACGACGACCGGGGACCACCGACGACTTCGAGTCGCTCGTGTCGGGGTTCATCGAGTCTATCACCGGCGACAGGGAGCATCCGCGTGCGGCACTCGTCAGCACGGACGGTGTCGTCCGGGCCGAGAGCGGGACCGGCGAACCGGTGGGGTCACCGGCGGTGGTCGTCGTGACCAACGCACGGGTGATTTTCGTCACGGCGGACGAGCGAACGGAACCCGAGGAGCGGTCGGTGTACTACAGCGAGATGGCGGCGGTGACCGTCGACCGGGCGGACACGAACCGGATCGAGGTGACGACCAAGGAGGCCGTCACCTGGCGGTGTACGCTCTCCAACGCGAACCCGGAGGTGCTCGACGCGGTGAGCCGTCACCTCCGCTGGGTCGGCCGCGTCCGGGCACAGCTGCTCGAGCTGCAGGCCGACACCGAGCGGGCGGCGGCGGAGATCCGTGAACACGCCGCCGAGATGAGCTGGGACGACGCCCAGAAGAGCTACCAGCAGGCGCGGACGGCACTCGACAGGCTCATCGTGACGGTCCAGTCAGCCACAACGATGGCCGACGAGACGCTCGCGCCCGAACTCACGGACATCGAGCGGACCCTGGAGAAGGCAAACGCCCGGCGCTACATCGAGCGGGCCCGGTCACAGCTGGAGGTCGGGCGGTACCTCGTCGAGCACGGAAAGTACGACCGGGCGGCGGACGCGCTGTTGCAGGCGCGTCAGTTCCGCAGGCGGGCAGAGGGGCAACGGGACGCGGTGAGGCGACCCGATGCGTTCGCGTTTGGCCGGCAGCGGGAGCTCGGCGAGGAGCTCGAACGGCTCCAGTGGGAGCTCCAGGAGGTTGGGGCCGAGCCGGTGCGACAGGCACAGGAGGCCGTCCGACGGGCCCAGCGGACCGACGATACGACAACAGCCGTCGAGTACTGGGAGACGGCCATCCGCCGGTACGACAGGATGCTCGACCTCGACTGGTGGCGCGAGATACGGGAGACCACCGAGGGGAGAGACAAGGCCCGTGGGGAGCGTGACCGGGCGGTCGGGCGACTCATCGAGGCACACGCCGAGATCGCCACCGACCGGTGGCAGGAGGGGGTCAGCAGGCACGACCGGTCGAACACACCGGGGGCGATCGACCGCTTCGAGGACGCGCTGGCACACCTCGAGCGCGCCCGCGACCTCGCTGTCGAGTTCGACCGGGACAACGCCGACGCCCTCGACGCGGAGCTGAGAGAGATGCGGTCGACCGTCGAACGCCTCCGCGCCAGCGCCACCCGGCGGTCGAGTTCGGCGTCACCACAGGACGGCACAGCCGACCCGGAACACACAGAGGGCGGACAGCCGGCGTGGGACGGGGAGACAGTGTGCGTTCGGTGGGTGGCGTTCACCGACGACCTGGTCAGGCGGTGGCTGCCACGCCCGGTGAGCGACGTGGTGGAGGGGATGAACCACCAGGTGAGCGACGACATCGGGAGAATCGGCCTGCCCGAGGGTGTTCTGCCCGACGAGACCGACGACAGCGACACCGGCGGCTGACCCCCAGCCTCGGCCGGCGGGCGCGAAAGCACAACCCCTTTGCGCCCGCCGGCCGAACGTGAGGTGATGGCGGAGTGTGACATCTGTGGCGCGGAGGTGACGATGCCGTACGAGTGTCGCCACTGTGGTGGGACGTTCTGTGCCGACCACCGCCTGCCCGAATCACACAACTGTCCGGTCGTCGAGCAGTGGGACCAGGAGGGGGCGGTGTTCGAGCGGACCTTCGACGACACCATCGACGGGGGTGACACCGGAGGGGGGCTCGCCGACCGGCTCGGCATCGACACCGGCCCCGGCGGGCCGCTCGCGTACGTCCGGGGCAACATGACTTACGTCTTCCTCGGGCTGATGTGGGTGGTCTGGGGGCTGCAGCTTCTCACTCTCGGGGTGGTCGGCGAGCAGGCCCACCAGGACCTGTTTGTCTTCTCGACAGATAACCCGCTTTTCGTCTGGACCTGGCTGAGCTCGATTTTCGCTCACGCACCCGGCACACTGATTCACATCCTGTTCAACAGCATCGTCATCTACTTTTTCGGCCAGTTGGTCGAGCGGTACATCGGCTGGAAGAAGTTCGCCCTGCTCTTTCTGGCCAGCGGCCTGCTCGCGGGGTTCGGACAGATCGGCTTCCAGTTGCTGACCAGCCCGGACGTGTCGGCGGGTGTCGTCGGCGCGAGCGGCGCGGCGCTCGCACTGCTGGGTGTCGTCACCGTTCTGAACCCGAACCTGACGGTCTACTTTTTCTTTGTGCTGCCGATGCCGATCTGGGTGCTGAGCGGCGGGACCGTGGCGGTTAGCCTGCTTTTCATCCTGCTGGGCCAGCCCGGCGCGGGCGGAATCGCACACGTCGCCCACCTGGTCGGTCTCCTCGTCGGCCTGGCGTACGGCCAGCGTGTGCGCGACCGGGTGCACATCCCCAACCAGATACAGTTCGGCGGTGGCCCGGGCGGCCCCGGTGGTCCGGGCGGCCCCGGCGGCCCGGGACGTGGTCGGCCGTGAGCCGCCGGCCGGAGTTCATCCCGGACCCCTCGCTCGCACGCGACGAGATGGAGCGCCTCCAGCGGGAGATCGCCGCGGCGGCGACGTTCGCGGACGCGGCCGACGGCGGGTTCAAGCCAGCGTCGACTGTGGCCGGCGTCGACCAGGGGTTCGACGGGGACACCGCAACCAGTGCCGTCGTGGTGATGCGCGACGGCGAGGTCGTCGAACGGGCCAACGCAACCGAGGAGACGGCGATCCCGTACATTCCGGGGTTGCTGAGCTTCCGGGAGGGGGCTGCGGTGCTCTCGGCGCTGCGGTCGCTCGGCGCCGACCCGGACGTGGTGCTGGTCGACGGGAGCGGCCGCATCCACTTCCGGGAGGCCGGCCTGGCGACCCACGTCGGCGTGGCGCTTGATCTGCCGACCGTCGGCGTCGCCAAGAGTCTGCTGTGTGGCCGTCCCCGCGAGTCGGTCACTGGCCTGCCGGCGGGCGCCAGGGTCCCAGTCGAGGCCGACGGCAGTATGACCGCGCCCGAGGGGCGTCTGGTCGGCTACGCCGTCCAGACCCGGCAGTACGACTCCGGGACGCGGCGTATCAACCCGCTGTATGTCAGCCCCGGCCACCGTGTCAGTGCCGAAACCGCGGCCGACCTGGTCGAGGGGTGGGCCACACGGTACAAGCTCCCCGAACCGATCCGCCGTGCCGACCGGTACGCCGACGAGTTGACCGGGTGAACAGGACGCGGCCAGGACGAAACGGGGGAACTAATTTCCGGGCGGCCCTCCCCCCGAGTATGTCAGACAGGACGGTGCTGATAACCGGGTGTTCGTCGGGTATCGGGCGGGCGACCGCCGAGGCGTTTCTCGACAGCGAGTGGACGGTGTACGCGACCAGCCGCGAGACGGGGGATATCGCGGCCCTGGCCGAACAGGGCTGTGAGACCGCCAGCCTCGATGTCACAGACGACGGGGACATCGAGCGTGTGGTCAACCGCATTGACACCGACACCGGCCGGGTGGACTGTCTGGTCAACAACGCCGGGTTCGGCCAGTACGGCCCGCTGGAGGATATCCCGGTGAGCCGCCTGCACCGGCAGTTCGACGTGAACGTCTACGGCCCCCACCGGCTCACCCGGGCCGTGCTGCCGCTGATGCGGGCACGGGGCGACGGCACCATCATCAACGTCTCGAGTGTGGCCGGGCGCGTCTCTGTTCCCGGTGGCGGGGCGTACGCGGCCTCGAAGTTCGCGCTCGAGGCGATGAGCGACGCGCTCCGGGCGGAGGTCGACCAGCTGGGGATCGACGTGGTGGTGGTCGAACCGGGGCTGGTCGACACCGCGTTCAACGAGCGCATGGCCGACGAACTCGAGGATCTGCCCCGAACCGACGCCTACGACTGGCTCTACGAGACCACCGAGGAGCTCCGCGTGACAATCGACTCGCTCCCGTTCTCCTCGGAGCCGGAGGTCGTGGCGACAACCATTCACGACGTCGCCTGCATGTCGGACCCGAACGCGCGGTACCCGGTCGGCCCAAGCGGGACACTTCTGTTGGCCGCCCGGTTTCTTCCCGACCGCCTCCGTGACACGCTCGTTCGCGTTGTGCGGCGGGTAACCTCGTAGGGAGGCGAGCAAGCTAAATCGCGCCGGACCGAACGGCTGCCCGTGCTCGTCGTTGCGACGACCGACTTCGAGGTGTACCACGAGCTCGTCACGGACCTGCGCACCCGTGATGTGCCGTTCACGACCCTGGAACCCGGCAGCGAGTTCCCGCCAGAAACAGAGGTTGTGCTGACCGCGGCCGGCGATGCGCTCGACATCCCCGGCGGTGTCACGGTCGTCGAGGCGGAGCCGGGTGGGCCGCGGGACGCGGTCGAGGCGGCGGTGACAGCGCTACGAGGGGCGACCGGCCGAACCATCGTCGGCATCGACCCCGGCGACCGGCCGGGGGTCGCCGTTCTCAGAGGGGACGTGGTCGTCGCGACGTTCCAGGTCCCCCCGGAGGCGGTTCCCAAGGTCGTCCGCCGTGAGACTGCAGACGCAAGCGACCCGCTCGTGCGCATCGGTGACGGGGCCCGCCTGGTCGGCGCGCGCATCGTCGACGATCTTGAGCTCCCGGTGGAACTGGTCGACGAAACCGGGACCACACCGTATCTCGGGGCCGGTACGCGCGGGCTCGGGGACGTGATCGCGGCGGTCAATATCGCCCGCAGGGAGGGCGACCGCATCGAGTCACGCGATGTCGACCCCACGGCGGGCGAACTGCAGCGCATCCAGGAACGCTCGCGCCAGGCCGGCGAAACCAACCGCGCCATCGACGCCGAACTCGCGCGCCGGGTGGCAGGTGGCGACCTCACGATCCCCGAGGCGCTGGAGCGTCACCGGGGGTGAGCGTCGAAA
>OBKM01000723.1_pt1 | contig 15595 bp, 13 predicted proteins | sample 1519691 | NCBI WGS metagenome assembly OBKM01 (sample SAMEA37050418, study PRJEB22526) | metagenome | biome: saline pan; feature: lake; material: water | place: Egypt | collected 2015 | depth 0.5 m | reverse complement strand
CGAAGATCACCTGCGAGGCGGGGAAATCGACCCCGGCCGCGAGCGCGGCCGTCGTCACCACCGCCGCGAGCTCCTGCTCGGCGAACTCCTCCTCGACACGCGCCCGGCGGCTGTTGTCCAGGCCGGCGTGATACGGGGCCGAGGCGTACTCCAGCCGGCGGGAGATCTCGTGACACCGACGCCGTGAGTTGGTGAAGACGATTGTCTGCCCGCGGTAGCCCTTGCTCGACGTGCTGTCGAAGGCCCGCTTGACAAGCCGGTTCTCGATGTCGACCTTGTCGTACTCATCAGCGAAGGTGACGTGTCGTTCGATCGGAACTGGCCGCTCCTCGAACTCGACAAGCCGCGCCCGGAGCGCTCGCGCCAACTGCTCGGGGTTGCCGACCGTCGCCGAGAGGTAGATCCACTGCGTGTCGCCACCGCTGCCCTCCTGCCCGTCGCGTCGCTCGCAGACGTATTTGAGCCGGGAGATGAGCCCGTCGAGCCGGTGGCCACGCCCCGTCTCGCCGACGGTGTGGACCTCGTCGATGACGACCGTTCCGATGGCGCCCAGCTCCTTGCCGGTGCGGAGCGCGTGGTCGATACCCTCGTAGGTGCCGACGATGACATCCGCCGACGGGTCGAAGCCCGCACCGGTGTTGTTGATGCGGCTCGCCCCGACCCGGAGGGTGACGTCGACGAGGTCACCGTACTCCGCCTGGAAGTCGCGGTACTTCTGGTTTGCAAGCGCCACAAGCGGGACCAGAAACAGCAGCTTGCCCTTCCCGGAGAGTGCGCGGTGGAGGCCGGCCATCTCGCCGACGAGCGTCTTGCCGGTCGCGGTCGCGCTCACGACAAGCTGGTCCTGCCCATCGAGCAGGCCGTTCTCGACGGCGAGACTCTGGACAGGCAACAGCTCGTCGAACCGCCGCTCGAGGCTCCGCCCCAGGGCGGGATGCAGCTCCAGCGACTCAACCGGAACGGGGTCGATTTCCTCGACGGTGGGGCTTATCTCGTCGAACTTTGTGAGTTCGGGGTCGAGTTGGCCCTTCAGCAGGTTGGTGATGCGCTCAAGATCCCCCACCTCGAGCAACAGCGCCTCCAGCCGCTCGCGGGCGGCCCCGGAGATATCGCCCCGGTAGGCCAGCTGACGGTCGAGTTCCTCGCTGGCACAGTCCGGGCAGATATCGCCGGTCTCGGTCTCGATGGCCGTCTCGGCGGTGATCGGCGTGTACCGCCCGGCTGAGACACAGAACGCACAGGTGCGGACCGTCTTCGCCGAGAGCTGGTAGCCGTCGAGCATCGCGCGGAGAACACGGCGCCGCTCCGGCGGCGTCTGCTCGGAGATCCGGATGCGGTCGGCCCGGCGGGCGATGTCGACGAACTCGTCCGGGCTGCGGAGCTTTTCTTCCGTCCCGTCGACAACACGCAGACGGGCCGGACGAGGCCCGGCGTCGGTGTCTTTGAGTTCGAGCCGTCCCCGGAACAGCCGCTCGCCGTCCCGCTCGACGACCACGTGGCAGTCACCGCGCTCCTCGTGAAGCACGACCGTGTCCACCCGGGCGGCCTGTCGTGACACGCCTCTCTGTACGGCTGGCCCGCACTTCAGACTGCCGGACCGCGCTTCCAGCGTGTCCAGCGCCCCCGATGTCGGCTCGCCGTTCGTCCACCCGAACACTTTAACAGAGTGAACAGCGAAGATAGGTTATGTCGTCTATCGAGCTGACGCCAAGCCAGCGGAGTATCCTGCAGGAGCTGGTCAATCTCCACCGCGAGGCCGAGGGTGCAGTCAAAGGCGAGGTGATCGCCGACGAGGTCGACCGGAACCCTGGGACGATACGCAACCAGATGCAGAGCCTGAAGGCGCTGCAGTTGGTCGAGGGCGTCCCCGGTCCGAAGGGCGGGTACAGGCCGACAGCGACCGCCTACGACGCACTCCAGATGGAGCAGATGGACCAGGCCGCGGATGTCCCACTCGCCCACGATGGCGAACTCGTTTCGGAGGCCAACGTCGAGGAGATCGACCTGACGAGCGTCCACCACCCGGAGGAGTGTCGCGCGAAGGTCCGCCTTCGCGGCTCTATCTCCGGGTTTTTCCAGGGTGACTCGGTGACCGTCGGCCCCACACCGCTGTCGAAACTCCGCATCGACGGGACTGTCGAGGGGACCGACGACACGAACAACGCACTTGTCCTGACAATCGACGAGATGCGCGCCCCGGTCGGCAACCCGAAGAGTTGATCTCCTCCCCGCTTCCCGCGAGGGGTAATCCAGCCAGCCGCTGTCGCGTGGTTTGTGGCATATGATGAAAGACGGGCCTTTTTCGAACGACAGCGAGAGCTTCGCTCTCGCCATGCAATTAAAGCGCGAGGCTTTCGCCTCGAAGCTCAGCAACGACCGTCCAGGGCCGGCTCTGGAGCCCGTCTCTGCTGGGGGTCACCACGGTCGGTGCCACAGGCCGCTCACCCGGAGGGGGTCCCGAAGGGTTTGTACCGCTCGGGCCCGACAGATACACAATGCCAGAGCGGGTCGTCGTTCTCGGGTCGGGGTACGCGGGTGCGGGGGCGATACAGCCTCTCGAACGGCTGACCGACCGCGAGGTCGAACTCACGTGGGTGTCGGACACCCCCTACCATCTCGTGTTGCACGAGTCTCACCGCTGTCTCCGTGACCCGAGCGTTCGCGACCACGTCACTATCCCCGTCGAGGCGATCAAATCGCCTGACACCGAGTTCATCCAGGGTCGTGTGACCGGACTCGATACGGGCCGTCAGGTGGTGGAACTAGACGGGGGGGAGCTCACATACGACTACGTGCTCGTCGGGCTCGGCTCGCAGACGGCCTTCTTTGATACTGATGGGCTAGAGACACACGCCCACACGATGAAGAGTCTCGACGACGCGCTGGCCATCCACGATGGCCTCACCCGGGTCGCTCGCGAGGCCGAGCCAGCCGACCCGGCACAGGTGGTCGTCGGCGGTGCCGGGCTGACCGGCATCCAGGTCGCCGGCGAGATCGCCGAGTTCCGTGACGGGCGCGACGCGCCGGTCGAGATCCGCCTGATAGAGGGTCTGGACGAGATCTTCCCCGGCAGTGACCCGTCGCTACAGGCGGCGCTCCGGGCGTTGCTCGAAAAGCGCGATGTGACCATCACGACCGACGAGTTCATCGGCGAGGTCGACGACGAGCAGGTCCACATCCCCGAGGGCGAAAGCTACGAGTACGACCTGCTGGTCTGGACGGGCGGCATCGTGGGCCACGACGAACTCCGGGACGCCAACGTCCGGAAGGACGACCGCAGCTTCCGGTTCGAGACCGACGCCACCTTCCAGACCTCCGACGAGCGGGTGTTCGCCGTCGGCGACGCCGCGATCATCGAGCAACCCGAGGGCGACCACGCGCCGCCGACCGCACAGGCAGCCTGGCAGGCGGCCGAGGTGGCCGGCCGGAACATCGCCCGCGCCGTCCGCGGGCAGCCACTCCGGGAGTGGGCGTACAACCACAGGGGAACGGTCGTCTCGGTCGGGGACGATGCCGTTGCCCACGATGTCTCGCTGCTTCCGTTCGCCTCGACAACCGACAGCCTGCCCGCCCGGCTGCTCAAGAAGGCGATCGCCGTTCGCTGGATACGGCATCTCGCCGGCACCCGGCGGGCGCTCCGTGCCTGGCCCAGTATGTGACCCGCCACCGGCGACAGGTTCCACGAACGCCGACCCCGGCGGTTTTTGTTCCGTGACGCTCTACAACGTGTGTGGAGAGCCTCGAAACGGAGCTCGAACGCGCTCGCGGACTGTCTGTCCCGGCGTTGGCCGACGCCATCGAGTCGATCGGCTTCGAGTGCACCCGCTGTGGGGCCTGTTGCAAGGCGATCGAGGGCGAGGACGGGCCCGACGACCGCGAGCCACATACGGCGACTGTGTTTCCGGACGAGATCCGCCGCCTGCAGGATCGCGAGGGCGACGACTGGCGGGACGTGGCCCGGCCAGTCCCCTACGGGCTCGAGGAGGGGCCGGACGGGCCGACCGGCGAGACCTTCGAGTGGGCCCTCGAGACCGACAGCTGTGGGGACTGTCAGTTCTACCAAGAGTCCGAGGGGGCGGGCGGCGAGACGGTCGGCACCTGCACGGTCCACGGTGACCGGCCGCTTGTCTGCCGGACCTACCCGTTCAGTGTCGCGCTCGGCGGAACGAGCCGGCCGATGGGCGAGACTGTCGACCGGGAAGGTGTCGTGCGTGCCCACGAGTGTGAGGGGCTGGGGCGGGAGATATCGCGTGCCGACGCCGAGGAGTTAGCCGCGACGCTGAAACGGCGGGCGGTGCGCGAACTCGAGGAGGCCATCGCCGTCCGGGACGGCTACGAGCCGGTCGACCCGGACGCGACTGAACAGGGGGTGGTGGTCCACGACTCCGAGGGGGCCAAACGCGCCGACGGAACAGCCCTCCGGGACCCCTGACGGGCCGCCGACCGGCACGCTTTACTTTCGTGCTGAGCAACACACGGGCCAATGGGCACGGACGGCGAGGACAACACAGACGGTGCGGACAACGAGCGGTCAGCGGCTCCGGCCAGCGGCGCCCCCGGGACCAGCGACACGGGCGACGCCGGCGAGGCGTCCCACGAGTTCGCGTTCGGGAGCTACTACGAGTTGCTCGGTGTCCCGGAGGACGCCTCGATAGAGGCCATCGAGCGCGCCTACAGGGAGGCAGCAAAGCGCCACCACCCGGACAGAAGCGAGTTACCGGAACAGGCGGCTGAGCGACGCTTCCGGCAACTGGTGACCGCCCGGGACGTGCTCACGAGCGTCGAGCGCCGCCGGGCCTACGACGAACTCGGTCACGAGGCGTACCGGCGACAGTCGGAGGCGCTCGGCGAGCCGGTCACAGCCGCTGACGAGGCGACCGTTACGGGGCCGGAGCCCCGCCCCGAGCCCGACCAGGCACAGCGCTCGGCCCGTGGTGAGGCCCACCGGCGGGGCGACCCGGTGGTGACAGATGTCGAGAGGGCATTCCACGGCCCCGCCGGACCCACAGACGAGAGTGCGGGGGATTCGACCCACGGGCGGAGTGTCTACGGGCTCGTCTCCCAGAAGCGCCCTGAGAGCCGCTCGCTCGGGTACGTCGCCGACCGGTGGGCGCGGTCGTGGCGCACCCGCGTGCTCGTCGCCATCGGCAGTGTGCTGCTGGTTGGGACTGTTCTTGCAGTGGCCCCGCATCTCCCCGCTGTCGCCGACACAGGGGTGTCGGCCCCGTCCGCCACGGCGGGACGACTCTCCCTGGTGGGTCTTCTCGCGGCCGGTGTTCACACGACTGTCAGCTGTGCCCGGGCGGAGATGCAACTCTGTCGCGGCGGCTTTCTCGCCGACCGGGATCACGGGCGGTTCGCGCCGGTGACGGCCCGGCTCTACCGGCGTCGTGGCGCTCTCGCGCTCGGTGTCGTGGTCGTGCTGGCGGCTGTGAGCGCCCGCAACGGTGTGGACCCCTGGAGACACGCCACGGCGACGGTCCGCGGTGAGCACCCGACAACGAGCCCGTGGGTCGGCCACACAGACTGGGGGACGGCGCTCGATGTTGGCCTGTCGGCTGTGTTCGTTCTTGCAGCCGTGTTGGGGACACTGCTCGTCGCGCTTGGGGTGAGCATCACCCTGTGGCGGGAGCGCTACGAGCGCGGCCTCCGAACCCGGCCGAGCGTCTGGGAACCGTCGCTTGTCGCAGGGGCCAGCGGGACGGTTGTGGCCGTTGCCTCTGGCCCGACGACGCTCGCGTCAGCGTCGTCGCTGTCGGGGGTTCCCGAGACTGCCGCACTCGCCGTGGGTCTCGATGGGGCAGCTGTCACCCCCGGGACGGCCGCTGCCGCCGGCGTGGCGGTCGCACTTGTCTCCGTGGTGCTGGTCTGGGTGCGTGTCGGGGTCGCCCCCGACGGGACGGCCGACCCTCCGACGGCGGAGTGACACCCACGCGGGTGTCAGCCCTCGTCGGTCGTGTCGACACCGAGCACCCGGTTGACCGTACAGAAGCAGGTCACGACACTGAGCGCGAACCCGACGGCGAGAACCCCGGCGACGAGACTCCGGGCCCGTCTCCCGGTGCGGAGCGCCTGGACAGCGACGACTGCGAACCCCACGGCGAGGGCTGCGCGAGCGATACGGTCGCGACCGCCGACGTTGGGCTCGTCGACGAGATGCTCGACTCCCATACCCCAGCTAAGGGGGCGAGTGTCTTTAGCTGATTGCAGTCGCTAAGCCCCCTCCCTCAAGGAGTCGTTCGAGAATCAAAGATTCTCGTGATCCCGAAAATCTCAGATTTTCGGGCGACAACGCAGTCCGCGCCAGCGGACAAGAAGCGCTAACGAGAGCTCCGCGATTCGTCCACGCCGTCTTCGTTTCACTTTCACTCTGTGCCGGGTATTTACGACACTGCCAGTCGAAAACTGGGAGTGTGATGGCCGCTACTCATCGTCTCGGCTTAGAGCCCGACAAGAAAGGCGGTCGAGATGAATCCCGCCATCACCACCGAGTAGGAGTGGGTCACTCCGAATCCACGCCTGCGGAGACTGCGCTCCCTGCGCGGATGGGCGGCCTCAGCCGAGCATCCGTGAAAAAGTGCGTTCCTCAGATTCCGCGGCATCTGATGGGCTGTCAGACGCAGTCTGACAACGTCGCGGAACCAGGAAGCTCCACCCTCAGCGAGCGTGTCAGCGCGAGCAGGGTTGAGTAGCTCACTGTACTTCCATCGCACGAAGACACTTTAACCCGCGTCCGGCAACGGTCGAGCATGGCCGATTTTCAGTCACTCGTGGCAGAACTGCTTGAGAGTCTCGCGGCGGCCGCGCGCGACGCGACACCCCGACTGGTGCTCGCGGCACTCTTCTTGCTCGTCGCCGCGCTGCTCGTGCGACTGGCGCTGGGTCGGCTCCGGCCGCAGCTCGGTCTGGTCGCGGGCAATCCAGCACAGGAACGGTTCCTGGAGTTTGTCGTCCGGACCGTGCTGTGGTTCGGGGTCAGCCTGATCGCACTCGCCTTGCTCGGGTTCGAGCAGCTGGCGACTGCGCTCGGGACGGCGTCCGGGTTTCTCGCCCTCGGCATCGCGTTCGGCCTGCGCGAGGCGCTCAGCGAGCTCATCGCCGGGCTCTACCTCATCAAGGACAGCCAGTTCGTCCAGGGGGCCCGGGTCAGCACCGATGGCGAAACCGGCATTATCGAGCACGTCGGGATCCGCCGGACCACGCTCCGCAGCGACGAGACTGGACACCTGATGGTGATCGCCAACAACCGGATCGAGCCCAAGTGGACACTCCACGAGGAGAGCGGGGCCTGAACACAGTCCGACATGCCGCCGGCGGCCTCCAGGACGGTCAGACCGGACGGCCGCCGGCAGTTCAGTCAGGGCTGGCCCGGATAGTACTGTCGGGTTTGCCGGCTGGGCGCGGGTCACGTCGTGCGGGTGTTCGTCGACTCCGCAACCGCTAAATCCGGTCACCACACATCACCTGGCGTGTCCGACTCGCCGCCGGTGTCGCCGCTTGTCGCGCTCGCCGTCGCCATCGTGGCTATCAGCACCGGTGCGGTGCTCGTCCGTCTCAGCACTGCCCCGTCTGCGGTCGCGGCATTCTACCGGGTGCTGTTCACGACGCTGCCGCTCCTCCCGGTCGCCGTCTGGCGGTACCGGTCGGCGTTCCGGCGACTCGACGCGCATGACCTGTTGGGGGCTGCCCTCGCGGGTGTCGCGCTCGCGGTACACTTCGCGGCCTGGTTCGAGAGTCTCGAGTGGACCAGCGTCGCCGCCAGTGTCACGCTCGTCCAGTCACAGCCCCTGTTTGTCGCTCTCGGAGCGTACCTGCTGTTGCGCGAGCGCCTCACCCGCCGGATGGTCGCCGGGATACTCGTCGCCGTCGCCGGGATGACCACGATGTCGACGGCTGACCTGCTGGGTGGGGTTCTCGTGGGGTCAGACCCGCTGCTGGGCAACGCGCTGGCCGTTCTCGGTGCGGTGATGGCTGCCGGCTACGTGCTCGCCGGTCGGTCGCTGCGCCAGCGGGTCGCGCTGGTCCCGTACGTCGTCATCGTCTACGGGGTCTGCACGGCCTGTCTGTTCGTCATCGCGCTGCTCCAGGGTGGCCCACTGCTCGATTACCCCGCCCGCGAGTGGCTCATCTTCGTCGGCCTCGCGGTCGGCCCCGGCCTGCTCGGTCACACTGTCATCAACTGGACGCTCGCACACCTCGAATCGAGTGTGGTCTCGGTCTCACTTCTGGGCGAGCCCGTCGGGGCAACGCTTCTCGCTCTCGTTTTGCTCGCGGAGGCGCCGACCGCGTTCACCGTCGTCGGTGGTGTCGTCATCCTCGCAGGTATCTACGTGACCGCGGCCGACCGCGAGCGCGCCGCCACGGCCGACACGGGGGGCGTCGCCGCCAGCGAGGGCTCTCAGTCGAAAAACCGGCGGTAGCTGTCCGGCAACCGGTCGAGTGCCTCACCGGTCGGGAGCGGGTCCGGTCGCCCGTCGCTGAGTGTGTGCCAGTACAGCACCGTCTCGTCGGCGAACTCCTCGGCGATAGCGGCAACGGTCTTTGCCGTGTAGGTCGGGTCCAGTTCGAGACCGTGGTCGGCGGCGACCGCTGTGACGCTGTCGCCCGCCCGTGTTGGTTCCGCGTATCCGGGGCCCAGATGGCCCCCCAGGAGCTCGATATCGTCGTACCGGGTGGCTGGTTCGCCGAGCAGGCCGGCGGTCTTGTTCGCCAGCCGGGTGACCAGCGGCCGGTTGGCGACGTACCGCCCGGCCACGCGCACACCGACCACCTGCGTGTCGAGGCCGGCCAGGTCCAGCCCGACGACCAGCCCCGCGAGGGTGCCGCCGCTGCTCGCCGGCACGACCACGACATCCGGGCGGGGACAGACGCCGCGCTCAACCTGCCTGGCAAGTTCTAGCCCCGCGTCCACGAACCCGAGGGTCCCCACCGGCGAGGAGCCGCCGGCTGGCACGTAGTACCGGTCCCCGACCAGCGCGGCGGCGCGCTCGCAGAGCAGTGCGGCCGGGAACAGCGCCTGTGAGCGGATGAGCCGCAGCTCCGGCTCTAGCCCCGCCAGCGAGCGGAGGTTGGTACGCACGTGGTCTGTGACCGGCTGGGGAAACTGCACGGCCCGCGGCTGGAGACCCACCTCGCGGGCGTATGTGGCGGTCGCCAACACGTGGTGGCTCCCGATCCCCCCTCCTGTGACGACTGTCGCAGAGCCAGACTGTTCGGCCGCCCCGAGCAGGAACTCCAGCTTGCGAACCTTGTTGCCGCCGTAGGGCCCACCACTCCGGTCCTCGCGTTTCACGTACAGCTCCGGGACACCGAGCGCCGCACCGAGCTCGGGCGCAGCCTCGACCGCGGTCGGGAACGAGCCGAGCGCCACCCGCGCCACCCCGGCCGCCGTCGCGACCGGGAGCCCGCGCGCCTGCCGCCTGCTGTCCGCCTTCACCAGGTGCACTCCGGACCGCCGGGGTATATGTGATGTGGTATGTCCCCGGCCGGTCGGGTTCGCGGGAGGACCGACAGTCGCTCACTCGCGGGGGTACAGCGTCAGTGCGTGCATCCAGAGAACACACTCGTCGTGCTGGTTGTGTCTCGGTCTCGTGGTGGACAAGACCCCGCTGGTCGTCCCAGATCTCCCTGTCAGTGACCGTGAGCGTCGCGGAGAGCCGGTCCCCCGGACGAACCGGCTCGTGCCAACGCAACCCCTCCAGCCCCGGCGACCCGGCTGTCGTCGTACCCTCGAGGTAGCCGTCGACGACCAGCCGCATCGTCACCGCGGCGGTGTGCCAGCCGCTCGCGATGAGACCGTCGAACGGTCCCTCGTGATCCGCCGACAGGTGAAACCCCTGAGGGTCGTACTGCCGGGCGACGAGACGATAGCCTCGCGTGTGACCTCCCGATCCCCCAACTTGACTGTCTCGCCCGTCGTGACCGCTTTGTAGCTGTCGTACACACAGCTGTCGCGGCCGACGAGCAAACGCGGTCGGTCAACGAGCGGGCAGCCGGTGTCCGGCGACAGGTGCCGGCTGGCTCGGCTATCCCGCGCGGCGTCGGCCGATCAGCAGGAGCCCGCCCAGCGCGACGAGCGCCGCGGCGACCGTCATGCCCGCCCCGTCGTCGTCGGCACCGTCAGCCGTACCGTCCGCAGGCTCGTCCTGTGGGTCGTCTGCAGGCTCGTCCTGTGGGTCGTCTGCAGGCTCGTCCTGTGGGTCGTCATCCTGGCGTGCCTGTTCGAGCGCCTCCGGGTGGAATGTCTCGGCGAGACCCACGATCACGTCCGCGTAGCGCGGGCCACGCTGGTTGAACAGGTTCGGGTCGACCCGTGCGATCTGGCCTTCCTCGATGGCTGTGGTCCCCTCGTACCCCGGGAACTCGGAGAGCTCACCACCCTCGGTGGTGATGACCCACTCGGGGTCAGCCGCAACGACATCCTCGGGTTCGAACTCGATGCTGTCGAACTCGGCGGCGATGTTCTCCACCCCGGCGGTCGCCAGCAGTTCGTGCTGGAGCGATCCCGCGATGATGGTTGTTCCGAACCCGGAGTCGTAGAACGCCCGGGGCTGCTCCTCATCGGCGACGGCTGACTCGACCAGCTCGATCTTGTCGGTCATCTCCTCGACGACACCAGCCGCAGCGTCACACTCACCGATGAGCTGTCCCGTGCGCTCGATGAGCCCCTTCAGTTCGTCGAGACTCGCCGGTCGTTCGTAATGGTACACCGTCTGTCCGGCCTCGCGGAGCTCGGTGACCGAGTCCTCGGGTATCTCGTTCGGCGCGAGCACGATATCCGGGTCCATATCGACGATGAGTTCGGTGTTCGGCAGTGAGAGACCGGCGCTCTCGTCGAACTCCAGCACGTGGGTCCTGTTCTCGCTGCCCTCCAGGTACGCTGTCCACTCCCGCACCGGCATTCCGGTCACCTTCTCCTGGGCGTTCATCTCCCAGATCTGCTGTGCAACGCTCGGCAACAGTGCGATGACCTCCTCCGGTTCCTCGTCGATCTCGACTGTTTCACCCGTATTGTCCTCGACTTCGAGCGGGAACTCGCACTCGAGTTGCTGTGTTGTCGCGGTCTGTCCTGCGTCGATACCAGGCTGGCCGACCGCGAGACCGGCGGTGAACAGCAGGCCCACGGCCATAACGACCAGCACTCCGAGTGTCAGTCTGTGTCTGCGCACACGGACCCCTGCGAGCTAGTGCAACAAATATTTATCTAATCAAAGCGCAGTTGACGAGTGATGCGTATCGTGCTCCGGACGGCGCTGTGGTCGGCGGTGCTGTTCGCGGCTCTGCTCGGGGCGGCGCTGGCGAGCGCGATGTTTGGCCCGGTCAGACTCGACGTGGGAACGGTGGTACGGGCAATGCTCAACACGCTGGCGTACCCCTCCGAGGTAGGGCTCAACTCCGGTCAGTTCGGTCTCGCCGGGCACGTGACACAGGTCCCGGTTCCCGATGTCTCCTACAGCCGGCCGTTCGCCCTCGATGTCGCCGAGACCGACCAGACGATTGTCCAGCAGATCCGCCTTCCGCGTATCGTGCTCGGCGCAGTCGTGGGGTTTGCGCTCGGGACCGCCGGTGCGGTCATGCAGGGATTTTTCAGAAACCCGATGGCTGACCCCTCGATTATCGGTGTCTCATCGGGTGCGGCTGTCGGCGCTGTCGCCACCATCGTGTTCCCGCTCACGATGCCGTTCGGCCTCCAGACGACCGCGTTCGTCGGTGCGCTACTCGCGGCCTTCGGGGTGTACTTCATCGCGACACAGGACGGCCGAACACCGGTTGCGACACTCCTGCTCGCCGGCCTCGCCGTCCAGACGTTCCTGGGGGCCATCGTCTCGTATATGCTGCTCAACGCCGGCGAGGGGCTGGAGGAGGCGATTCTCTGGCTCGTCGGCCGACTCCGCTACAGCAACTGGGGCGATGTCGAGGCGACACTGCCGTTCGTGCTGATTCTTTTCGTTGTCCTGCTCGCCTACGCCCGTGACCTGAACGTGATGATGCTCGGCGAGGAGGACGCCCACGCGCTCGGTATCGAGGTCGAACGGACAAAGCGGCTGTTGCTGGCGGCCGCCGCGCTGCTCACCGCCGCTGCCGTCTCCGTGGCTGGAATCATCGGGTTTGTCGGGCTGATAATCCCGCATATTATGCGGCTGATCGTGGGTCCCGACCACCGGATTCTGATCCCCACGAGTGCGCTCGCCGGCGCGACGTTTCTCGTGGTCGCGGACACGCTCGCCCGCGCTGGACCGGGACCGGTCATGCCTGTTGGGATCGTCACCGCCGCGGTCGGAGCCCCGTTCTTTCTGTTTCTCCTCCGCCGTCGGGAGGTGCACGCACTGTGATCCGTCTTGAGGCTGTCGACCTGTCTCTCGGCACGACCCACGTGCTCGATGGTGTCTCCCTGTCGGTTGAACCCGGCGAGTTCGTCGCACTGGTGGGGCCGAACGGCGCCGGCAAGACGACGCTGTTACGAACGATAAACGGCATCCTCTCGCCCGATGCGGGGGTGGTGACGCTCGACGGCACCCCGGTGCGGGAGCTCTCCGCGAAGGCAGTCGGCCGGCAGGTCGCGACCGTCCCACAGGACACACACGTCGGCTTCCCCTTTTCAGTGGAACAGATTGTTGAGATGGGCCGCACGCCACACCGGTCCCGGCTCGACTGGACCGACGAGGCCGACCCGGTCGAGCGGGCCATGGAGCGAACCGACACGCTCGCGCTCCGCGACAGGACAATCGACTCGCTGAGTGGCGGTGAGCGCCAGCGGGTGCTGCTCGCCCGCGCGCTCGCGCAGGAACCCGACGCGCTTTTGCTGGACGAACCGACGGCGAGTCTGGACATCAACCACCAGGTGCAGGTGCTCGGTCTCGTCGCGGAACTCGTCGAGGAGGGTCGGGCCGCGCTTGCGGCGATCCACGACCTGGACCTCGCAGCGCGGTTCTGTGACCGGTTGCTCCTGCTCTCGGGCGGGGCGATCCGCGCTCGCGGGCCGCCAGCCCAGGTGCTCGGCGACGATACCCTCGCCGACGCCTTCGGGACCGACACGGCCGTCTCACACAATCACGTTACCGGCACACCCAGGGTCGCGGCACTTGATGAGCGCCCCGACCGGGATGGCCGTGTCCACGTCGTTGGCGGGGGTCCCGGTGGTGCTGCTGCCGTCCGCACGCTCTGGCAGGCGGGCTACGCCGTGACCCTCGGGCCGGTTCCCGAGGGTGATGTCGCCGCGAGTGTCGCGGCCGATCTGGATCTCCAGGCTGTCACCGCCGCCGCCTTCGAGGGGCCCGACGAACACGAACTGGCCGCGACCCGTACGTGTCTGTGTGAGGCCGACCTGCTTGTCGTCGCGAGAAGCGACAACGCAATCCGCAACTCCGGGATCGACACCGACACCCCCTGGATCCGGGCGGATCTCGGTGGGGTTGCCCCCCGGCCCGCACGCGGCGACGGTGGCGAAACCGCGGTTGCCGAGAGTGAATCCGAACTGGTCGCCGCTGTCCAGGGCCGTCTGGAGTGAGCGGGGTCCACGCAGTTGGCTACCACGGCGAGATAACCGACAGATATCCGCCGATGGAAGCGAGGAGGACAGAACAGTAGGCAGCGCAACTGACCGGCTACTCCATCGATATCAGCGTGAGACTGCTGATGATTGAATGCTGAACTCAGTCTTTATATGTAGCAGATGAGACACTCGCAGATCAGAGCGCTGTCAGAGCGGTTCGTGAAAGATATAAGACGTGTATGCCGCACCAGAAGAAATCAATGAGCAATTGATACGAATCACATATCAATCTGAATCTCTTCGACAGGGACACGCATCTTGTATTTACTGACGTCGAAGCCTAGTTTCTCGCAGTAGGCGAGCGAGCGGTCGTTGTCGACATCCACCTCGAGGGAAAGGTCTTCAGCACCGTCCTCTTGTGCGTGCTGTACTCCACGGGCAATCAGATCGTCGGCGAGACCAGTGCCACGGTATTCCGGGTCGACGTAGATGTTACCAAGCGAAAGCGTGTCGGCTGTCTCGAATTTCGACGGCGAGGTCTGGAGTGAGGTGGTGAGAAAGCCAGCAAACGTGGCGTCGATATCGGCAAGGGGTCCAGTAGTGTCTTCGACATCGTCGAGTGCGACCCAGAGGCGTCTGGTCGGGTCGTCAAACCAGTCAGTGTGAAACTCGACGATTTCCTCGACATCGATCTCTTCGGCCATCACGTGATCCTCGATCGACTCTTCGAGGTCATGCTGGTACGGCAACCACAGTTCTTTTTCGAACCGACGCATCGAGTCCTCTTCACACCGAACGCGGCGAATATGCATAGTGTATGCTCACTTTAAATCGCTTATAATAGTTCTGTCTCACTGCCAGAGCCTGGTTGCTACCGGGAGTTTATGAGTGTCTGATCAGCTTCCACACCCGCGTCTCAACGTCTTCTTCCATTCGTCGATCATATCAGCGTGAACGGAGCTACCGTGGTGAACTACCCCACCCTGCTCGCGCTAACGCGCTCGCTGAGGGTGGGGCTTCCTGCTTCCACGACGTTGTCAGACTGCGTCTGACAGCCCATCAGATGCCGCGGAATCTGATGAACGCGCTTTGCAGGAACCGCAGTCCCCACAGGGAGCGCAGTCTCCACAGGCGTCCCTTCGGAGTGACCCACTCCTCGTGTCTCGATGGCCTTGTCCGCTTGCACGGACTGCGGTGCTCGTTGAGGACGGGGGCTTAGCGCCTGCACTCAGCTAAATCCACTCTCTAAGTCTTGCACGCCGCTTGTGATAGGCCTCAGATAGGAAGATTGAGGCGTGCAAGATGGAATGCGCGAGTCTCGCATCTTGGAGGTGGATTTGTTATCCCATTTTTGATGAATCACCACACGCCATCTATAGATTGTTATCGGCACCAGTCAGTGGGGGAGTTTCAGTTGGCTGGGGACCACCACCTCCGCAAAGAGATTGGATACGATTCTCTATCGTAGTAGTAGGTGGAGAAACAGTTACGTTCTCACAGCACGATTTGTCATCGATGACTGACGGTGCTACGTGCGTCTGGTCCGGCAAGTCGGACTGTGTTCTCACACAGACGCGGTACGAAATTCCCAGAACGTATCTCGGCTCCTTCGCTGGCAAAGGTAGAGAAATTGAGTTGACAGTCTGTGCCGAACATAGTTCCGAACTGGATGCATTCGTTGCGTTTTACAATCGATATGGGGCAATTTTTGATAAGGCGTGCGTCATCCTGTTTGTCGGAATCCTTGTCGGACTTGCTTTTGAGGTGGTGTTTAGCCGTCCGATGGGAGTGACATCGGTGTTTATTATTCTCACCGGCATCCTATTCACCAGTCTCCCGTTCTCGACACCCCAGACAGTCGCAGCCTTTGGTCTCAGACGCTCTATCTGGTTCGCCCGAACTGGTGGAGTTATTCTCATACTCCTTGGCATTATTACGTTCATCCGGTTCTAGCCGCTCAGCCAGTGGACCACACGTAGGAAGTCTTTGAATTTCGATTTTATGACGCCACCACAGGTCAATTTTAGAACAATTCCTTTGCTGCATTCAAGCTCTGTATGTTGCACAGCCCGATCCCTCAATTCTGAGAGAGATACCGCTGTT
>OBKM01000722.1_pt1 | contig 15632 bp, 14 predicted proteins | sample 1519691 | NCBI WGS metagenome assembly OBKM01 (sample SAMEA37050418, study PRJEB22526) | metagenome | biome: saline pan; feature: lake; material: water | place: Egypt | collected 2015 | depth 0.5 m | reverse complement strand
GCCGCTGCAGTCCGACTCGTCGCAGAATACTATGCTGGGAAGCGAACGAAGCGAATGGTCGCGACTGCACTCGGGATCGAACCCGTTGAGGGGATGTCGCTCGTGAATGCTCTCGAACGAGCGATTGCTGTCGGCTCCAGGCAAGACCCCTATTTCGAGCTCGTTGCCGGCGATGTCGCACCGGAAGTCGAGACCTCCATCGATCCCTCACTCGGGGACCGCTCACGTGAGACACCGAACGACGATGGGTGAGGAGTTGTCACCAGACGAGCGAACGCTTGTCGATACGAATTTCTTCGTTGCGATCGGTGATCCCGAGAACTGGAAATACCAGCAGTTTCGGGAGGTTGTCGAGCGCAGCGAGGTGGTACTCTCGGTTCCGCAACGCGTTCAGGACGAACTGGCAATCCATCCCAACGAACGCCGTCTGTCGACAGCGCTCGATGAAGGCTGGGCCGAAATCGTCTCAGCACCGCCCTTGACAGCGTCCGAAGCAATCGAGGCGACCGATCAGGCACGACAAACAATCGCGGATCTCACCGGTCAGGACGAACACGATGTCGAGAAGACAGATACGATCTTCGCTGGACTGGCTGTCCAGTATCTGGCCAGCGGCGACGACCGCGTGACTGTCTTAACCGATGATGGGCCAGGTCCCGGATCCGCTGTTCGATATCGCGGTCAATATTGATGACGCTGGGGAGGTCATCGTCTTCGTCCCAGTACGGTGGGGCGCGCGGACCAAGGAGTTCTTCAGTTTCTAGGTCAGCGACAGCTCGGAAGAAAAATTCTGTCAGGTCGACGGTCCGACCGAGGGCATCCGTCGTCGTGTCGATGTCGTCATCTGTGACGAGACGTTCGAGGACGTCGATTGCCTCGTATTGGTCAATATAGCAGGCAGTGTTGAGTGTGATTTTCACGAACTTCTGTTCGTTTTCGGCGAGTTCTATCTCGTCGGCGAGGAGACGAGCAAACACGCCGCAGTGCCGGTCCATGTGTGCCCAAGTTCGATCGATACAAATGGATGTGATCAGTGAAGCAGCCTCCCGAAACAGATGGAGCCTGCGCATCGTCACCGAAGCCACCGAACTGAGTGAAACAGCTTCTTATACCGGTGGGAGAACTCTTGTACGTAGCGATCCTATCTTCACGAAACATGCCACACACGTGTGAGGACTGCGGCGAGGAGTTCGATACGCTGAGCCGATTGCGGCTGCACGACTGTCCGGGGCCGGATCCGGAGAGCGAGGCATTCATCAACCGCGTCACAGAGGAACTCACGGGCGGACTCGAAAAGGGGGCGATACTGTCGACGTTACCGACCAAGCCAGTAACCTCCGACCTGTTGGACCGCCTCGAAGAGGCGGAACCGGTCCACGCGGTTCTCACGCTGCTTAGCGGGTTGGAGAAACCGGGTGCAGTCGAGCGGATCGCCGTCCGGACGACCGATTACGGATACATCCTTGAGTACTTCCCGGAAAATGGATGGGTTGTCGTTCGGCAGGTCGACGGGACGAACAGATCGCCGGACGAGCTCGAAACCGCCCTCATGGAGGCCATCGAGGAGTGGCAATCGAAGGTGGCAGAGATCACGCTCGGTTCCGGGAGTCGAGAGGAGACCCAGAAGCGACTTCGAAAGGAACTGAACTGGTGAGATCGCTCAGCTATCCGTCGGTGACATCGACCCAGAGATAAACGGAGTAGTCCGCGTTCTCTCGACTCGGCTCGGTCGGAACGTCGTCGTCAACGTAGAGCAACCAGAAAATCCGGGTGTCGTTGCCGACGATTGTCGGCGCAACCGCGTGCGTGTGGTGCCACGTTTCGTTGTGTGCCAGGCGCGTGTCGAATCGCTGTAGCTCTCGCTGCTCGTTGACGATCGACTCGTTCCCGACGACCTCGACGTCCTGTTCGACGACCACGATGGTGTAGTTCGCGGTCCGGTGTTCGTTGTTCTCGACCCCGACGACGATCTCCTGGCTCTCACCGTGGACGAATTCCGTGGGGTATCCGCTCGCGACGAGGTCGCCATCCTCGTCTTCCGTCAGGATGTACAGCTCCGAGAACTGCTCGCCCTGGGGTGGCACCATAACCGCGTACGCGACGCTCCCGACCGCGAGCAGTATCGAAAGCACGAGCAGGACGTTCAACACCGCGTCGGTCCGCGAGTCCGGTTCGAACAGTTCTCCGCGGCCCTTGTGCCACCACTCGCGGTACGGCACGCGAAAGCGGTCCTCTGGAGGCAGTTCCCACCGCCGGTACGCCGCGATGGCGGTCGCAGCCAGCGTGAACCCGCTCACCGCTACCAGGATCGGGACGAGGCGAATCCCCCATGGCGTGAAGTTCAACACGAGCCCGATCAGCGGGACGATGGCGATGCTCAGTCCGAACGACAGCGCCACGCGCTCGATGCCGTCGATACCCGACCGCTCACGGCCGAACTGCCCCGCAGCGTCTTCCGAATCGCTCGACTCCTCGCCCGGTCCATCGGTCGCGGCAGATGCGTCCGCGTCAGTCACCGGCCCCTCGCCCTGTTCCGGAAAGAGCGCGGCAATGAACGCGTACCCGGGGACAAACAGGACGAATGCCAGCCCCAGCGGCACTCGCAGCGGCGTGTCCCGAACCACCGGCGCGAGGACGGCCACGTTCGTTACGACGACCAGCACGACCGTCGCCGCCAGGTCTGCCGGCATGTTGCGCACTGGCTGCGGGAGCAACAGCCACAGCGACCGGGACTGTTCCATTCGTAGCATCCTAACGATGATGCCAATAAAAGTCAGTCGGTCTGTTCGACCCGCCACGAGGACATGGCTCCGTTCGAGAGTAGTTTGCAAAATGACCGGTGCCCGGGGCCGGAACAAACAGGTTCGTCGGGATCCCCACGTCAGTCGTCCGCGCTTTCCACAGAGGCGAAGTCGCCGACGCCACAGAGTTGTCGGGCCCGTGCAAGGGTCTGTTCGGCCGCCGCGGTCGAGACGCCTTCGTCGCTGAACGTCGCGCGTTCGTAGACTTCCGTGATCGCTCGAAGGGTGTCCACGTTCCCGTCGCCGGCCGTCGGTGCTTCGTCTTCTGCTTGCTGGCACTGCTGGTAGAACTCCCAATGTGTCAGCGACTCGGCGGCGTCGACGTCAGAGGCAAGCCGCTCGCGGACCGCCGAGTAACAGGCCCGAACGGCGACTTCGGGCCGATCGGACTGGAGCTGGTCGCCAGCGTGCTCAAGCAGGGATGCGATCGCCGAAGGGCCCGCTCTCCGCTTCACCGCTCGTTCTATCTGCATCCAGATTCTGTGATTCGTCGTCAGGCGACCCCACGATTCGTTCGACGAGTCCGATAGATGGCAGTCCGAGGGCACCCAGGGGGAAGCCACCTCCCCGCACCCGCCGTATCCACCAGACGATGGCGAAGATGACCAGCAACCCCACTGCTGCTCCTACCCAGGCCCAGGTTGAGAGTCCGTCGTCACCAACGAGACTGTCGACAGGGTCCGACGGAATGAACCCATCGTCGCCAGCACCCCCGGTCGCTTCCGAGTCTCCATCGTCGCCAGCACCCCCGGTCGCTTCCGAGTCTCCATCGGCGGCCCCATCACCCGACCCGTCCATCGGTTCCAGGTCGACGACAGTTTCGGCCTCGGCCGGCCCGAGGTTCGAACCGGCGCCGCGATACGCTGCGGCGACGTCACGCTCCCCGTACTCGACTGCGTCCGGGACGGAGACCGTCTCGGCGAAGCGCCCGTCCCCGTCGGTCGTCACGGTCGCCACCGTTGTCCCGTCGATACTCACGTCGACGGGTTCGCCCCCGACGCCGAGGCCGTCGACGGTTTCCAGGTCACCGGTGACGCGAACCGTTCCGTCACCCGCCTGGCTCGCGTTCACGGACAGCGTCGTGTCGGTCTCGCTGACCGTCACGGAGCGCGTTTCGACGACGCCTGCAAGCGCCCGGTCCTCGTACGGGAGACGCACCGCGAGCGAATGTTCGCCGTCCGGGATAGTCGCGGGCACGTCCCCGGCCCCGTCGAACGAGCCGTCGGACACGCCGACCGTGCCGATAGTCTGCCCGTCGAGGATCACGTCCAGCGTGACCCCATCGACGGGGACGCCCTCGACAATAAGTTCTCCACTGGCCGGGACCGCGTCTCCGTACGCGATTTCTCCCGGGGTAGCGTCGACGGCAAGACTCGGTTCGACCTGCTCGACGGTAACGCTCACGCTGGCGGTGCTCCCCAGGTACACCGAGCGGGTGTCCTCTAGGTACTCGACCGTCACCGACGACGTGGAGAGGGGTAGATCGGTCGGGCGGTACGTGAACTCGAACCCGCCGTCGGCGTCAGTCTCGACCAACTGGTCGTCGCCAGCGATCGACAGCCGAACCGTTTCGTCAGCGATCGGGTCCCCGTCGACGGTCCGGAGCTGTCCGGTCGCCACGAGCGGGTCGAGGAACGAAATCGTGGTCCGTTCCGCGTCGACGACGAGTTCGGTCTCGACGAACTCCGCGGCCAGGATGTCGGCCTGCTCCACCTGTATCTCTTCGACGAGCGTGGCGATGGCTTGGTCAGCCTCCGAGAGGTCGGCGTCGGTCTGGTTGTCGAGTACCTCGTAGTGTCCGCGCAGCGTCGTGCCGGTCGCGTTAATTTCGTCGGCGAGTTCGTCGAGTTCGCGCGCGAGTTCGCGGGCCCGCTCGGTGTCACCTTCCCGATGCGCTTCTTCGTAGGCCTCTCTCGTCTCCTCGTACTCCTCTGTCTGGTTCACGAGCCGCTCCTGTTCGGTGCGGGCATCCTCGAACGTCTCCTCGTGGCTCTCGCCGTCAGTCTGGCCCGCCACATCGACGTACTGGCCGAATCGATCGCGGTACTCGTCGCCGACGAACTGGCGAGCGAGTTCGTACTCCCCTTCGCTGAGCTGGATCGCGCTGTCGCCGAGTTGCCCCCCTAACCGGCCTGCGAGCCACCCTTCCAGGCCGTCCAGATCACCGTCTTCACCATACTCGTCGGGATTCTCGTGGCGCTTCGTCTCGTTTTCCGCCTCCTCGTGATCGTCGATCGTGATGGCCCCGGCCGCCGAGGAGAGCCCTGCCGACGGCATGGAGGCGTCCGCCGGCGTATCGCCGTCAACTGTGGCGTGTGCTCCCTGCGTGCCGATCTGTCCCCCGAGTGCGCCGCCGACGGCAACGGTCAGTACACAGAGAATCGCCACTGAAAGAACGAGGGCACGACCGACGGCAACCGAGCGGACGATAACACGACCTGCGGAGGCACTCACGTTCGCTTAATGTGCGTCTCCGCGCAAAAAGTTGCTCGGTTGGCGTGACCTCACGCTGATGAAAGAGTGGCTACTCGATCAGCACACTGGAGATGCGAGCGTATACAACCAACACCTTCAACACGTCGCCCAAAAATCACGAGATATGGAACCGACGCGCCGACTCTGGGCCGTTGCGGCCCTCGCCGCCGGCCTGGCGGTCTTCGGAGTCGTCCTCGCGCGTCCGCTCGCGCTCGCTGGGACAGTACTCGTCGGCGCGTGGCTCGTTTCGCGACAGTATCTCTTCGCCCGGGCGATGGCGGATCTCACGGATAACCTCTCGCTCTCCCAGTCGCCCGCACAGATCGGCGTACGGACTAACGAGAGCGTTCCCGTCACGCTGTCGGCGACGCTCGAAGCGCCGTCGCGGCTCGCGTGCCGAATTCGGGGCGGCCTCCCGACGGCGGTGGTTGCGGAGGGGTCGCCAGACGTCTCCCTCGACCCTGGGACCACAACGGCGACGGTGACGGTCGATGCCCGCTGGCCAATCGCCGGCCGCCACACGTTCGACCGGGCGACGTTGGTTGCCACGGACGGGCTCTTCCGGGAACACGTCCCCGTGGGGGCGACGCCGACCGTGACCGTCGAGCCCCGCGGGCCGCGGAATCTCCACGTGGGCGAGGGTGGCGAGCGCATCGCAACCGCCTACGGGGAACACGACGCCGGACGGTTCGGGTCAGGGCTGGAGCCCGCCGAATTGCGGGAGTACGTGCCCGGCGACGCCGCCGACCGCATCGACTGGAACGCGACGGCCCGCCTGGGAGAGCCCTACGTCCGCGAGTTCGATGCCGAAACCGACCGGACGACGATGGTGGTGATGGACCACCGCGAGGCTCTCTCCCGGGGACGCGACGGCGAGACGGAACTGGATTACCTGCGGGAGGTCGCACTCGCGGTCGCCGATAGCGCCAGACGGGTGGGCGATCCGCTCGGGCTGGTCTCGGTCGGCGACGACGGCGTCACGAACCGGTTCGAACCGACGACAGCCGCCGACCGATACGAAACAGTCCGCCGAACGATACTCGAACTCGAACCCACGACTGCCACCGACGCGCGCATCGACGAGCGCGCCAGTACACGCACCGACGTGGATGGTGCCAACGCCTATCGGCCACGGACGGCCCGCCGCCGGGCACAGACGAAAACCCTCGCCGACGTGCGACAGACGCTCGCCGCACTTGAGGGGCAGGACGACGCCCTCGCACGCACGGTTCGGCCATTTTACGCTGACCGGGACCCCTACCTCGAACTGTTCGACTCCCAGCCGCTCTACCGGGCGGTCCGGACGACGGTCGCCCGCGAGCAAGGGCGCGTCTTCACGGTGCTGTGTACCGACGATTCTGCGCCAGCCGAACTGCGCGAGACCGTGAAACTCGCCAGCCAAGAGGGCGGTAGTGTCCTCGTGTTGCTCGCGCCGTCCGTCCTCTACGAAGCCGGTGGGTTGACCGATGTCGACCGGGCCTACGAGTGGTACGTTGAGTTCGAAGATCTGCGTCGCGAACTCGCCCGTCTTGAAGGTGTGACCGCCCTCGAAGTCGGCCCTGGCGACCGGCTGTCGACCGTGCTCGCTGCCGGTCGGGGACGGACGGCACGCGGGCCGGCCGGAGGTGGCCACTCGTGAGCCCAGATCAGCGGCGTGTCAACGCGGATGCGCCGGAAAGGAGCGAATCCCTATTGCTCGCACCTGACGACGGTCGTCCCTGGGGAGAATGGCTCGCGTGTGTGATACTCGTCGTGACGTTCGCGCTCGCTGGCGGGTACGCTGGCGGACTCGCCGGTGTCGTCACAGTCGGGATCTGGTTCGCCCTGGGGACGCCGTACGCGCTGGCGGCCGGCGTCGTGTTCGCGGTGGCGCTCACTCCGGACGGAATCGCCGGGCTCTCGGCCCTGCTGTTTGGGACCGGGCTCCTCGCGTTGCTCTTGGCGCCGATGGGCACCGCGCCCGCGCCCGGCGCGTACGCAGTCAGCGTGCTTGCCGTGACGCTCTCACTGGGTGGTTTCACGTGGTTGCTCGTGTTGACAGTCCCGGTGTGGCTGGCCGCAGCAGTTGCGGTGGGCACGCTGGCACTTCTGGCGTACGGGCTGGCTCGCTATCATCTCCTCCAACTCGGACTGCTTGACGAGGATGGACGCCGGAATCGAGAGGCACCACCCCAATCTGATACCGATCACTCATGACTGCCAACAACGCCGAAAAACCCGACAATGAATCCGCCGTCAGCTCGGACTCAACGGCCGGCGCACCACGCCACGGGCGTCCCGACCGGAACGAGGCGGCCGACGAGCAGGACCCAGATGCAGAGGTGGACCACGCCGCGCGTGCGGAACTGCTGGCTGAGGAGAACCGCCGGCTGCGATCGGAGTACGCCCGTTCCCAGCAGTCGAAGTATCGCCAGACTGCCTACGGACTGGCGGCCGTCGGCGTCCTCGCAGTGCTCGGCGGTATTCTGTTTCCAACCGGTCGGGAGGTCCTGTTCGCACTCGGCGCGACTGGCCTGTTTGGTGCCGTTCTCACCCGCTATCTGACCCCGACCACGTTCGTCGCCGCCGACGTCGGTGAACGGGTCTATGCGGCGATGGCCACAAACGAGCAGGCCATCGCCGACGAACTCGGTCTGACGGGCGACCCGGTCTACGTCCCCGACGACGCGAACGTCGCCGCTCTCTACGTACCACAACACTCGGAACGTGACGTGCCCGATGCGAGCGCAGGTCCAATTGTCATCGACGAGGGGAGCCGCGGACTGCTGCTCGAACCGACTGGTGCCTCGCTCTTCGCGGAGTTCGAACGGGCGCTGACCGGCGACCTCGCGGACGCGCCGCCGGTCCTCGTCGAGCAACTTGCCGATGGCGTCGTCGAACAGTTCGAACTTGCGTCCGCAGTCGAACCGGACGTCGACCCGGCGAACGGTCGGGTAACGTTCGAGGTCGTTGAAAGTTCGTTCGGCGACCTTGACCGGTTCGACCATCCCGTTGCGTCGTTTTTCGCCGTCGGGCTCGTCGCTGCTCTCGATCGACCGGTCACAGTCGACGTTACCGCTGCCGACGACCGGGTGGATTGGCTGGTCACCTGTCGCTGGGACGTCGACTGATTCGCGCTGTCAACGAGACGTCTACCGCTGTTAACCAGGTATCGACAGCCGTCAGGACGACCAAAGTCAAAACTGTGGGATGGTCGCCTACGCCGACGGAATCAGTTCGTCGGCTTCGTGTCCCGGCGGTTCGACCTGTTTGAGGACGTCCGATACCACGTCGTCGCTCGACACGTCGCTGAGGTCGGCGTCCGTACTCAACACCAGTCGGTGGACGAGAATGCTGTGAGCGAGCGCTTTCACGTCGTCCGGAATGACGTATTCCCGACCGTTGATTGCTGCCCGGGCCTTCGCCGCGTCGAGAAACGCGAGTGTCGCACGCGGGGACGCGCCGTGCGCCACGTCCGGGTGCGTGCGAGTCGCGCCGACGACGTCGAGAATGTACTCTTTGACCGGTGGTGCAACGTGGACAGTCCTGCTACGCTCGCGGGCGGCCAGCAACTCGTCCGTCTCCACCACCTGTTCGACGTCGCCGGGGCCGAGTTCGGGATCGGAGTCGAACCTGTCGACCAATTCTCGCTCATCACTGCGGTCGGGCAAGTCGATGGTGAGTTTAAACTGGAAGCGATCCCGCTGTGCCTCGGGCAACTCGAAAGTACCCTCCATCTCGATGGGATTTTGCGTCGCAATGACCATGAACGGGGTCGGTAACTCAAGCGTCTCGCCGTCGATGGTGACGGTCCGCTCCTGCATCGCCTCCAGCAACGCGCTCTGGGTCTTCGGCGTCGCCCGGTTGATTTCGTCGGCGACGACCACGTTTGCGAAGACCGGCCCGCGCTGGAGTTCGAACTCGCCGGTGTTCTCGCGGTAGACGTGTGTGCCCGTGATATCCGCCGGGAGGATGTCAGGCGTCATTTGTATCCGACGGTAATCGAGCCCGGAGACACGTGCAAAGAGGTTGGCGAGGGTCGTCTTGGCAACCCCTGGTACGCCTTCGAGCAGGATGTGGCCGCGAGTCAGGAGTGCTATCGTCAGGTGTTCGACCGCCGTCTCGTTGCCGACGAGGACCTGTTTGATCTCGTCGGAGAGAGCGTCGTAGACGGCCTTGGGATCGCCTGCCAACTCGTTCTGGCGGTCCGCGTCCACCGGATTGTTCCCGCTCATTCGTTCGTCTCGTCCTCCCGTTCTGATTCTGCCGTGTTAAGACCTGCTATCACGCGCTCGATTCGCTCTTCGTCCCAGTCTGGATACTGTCGGTGCAGATACGCCACCTGTTCCTCGTCGCTCATCGACGGCGTTGAATCCTCGTTCCTGAGGCTGTCTGTCCCAGAACCTGGGCCTGCTGGGATGAGTGCCGTTACACGCCGCACGGCCGGCCGCATTCGCCGGCCGGACAGCAGTGCAACCGCTCCGATTCCGAGGGAACCAATGACAACCTGTAACAGTGGTGACCCTCGGAAAGTCAACACTGCGGCCGTCAGTGGCGGGAGTCCCTCGCTGTGCGAGAGGTCGAAGAGAACCCGCTCGTTCCCGGTGTAGAGGTTCCCGAGAAATGCCGCGTTGTCCGGCTGTTCGAGCATCACATTTATCGTGATACTCGGGTCACCCACAACGACCACCTCGCCTGCGCCGACTTCCTCGATCGTTGCGACGGGATAGGCCGCAAGATCGTCCTCGTCGTCCAGTTCCTCCTCGGCGTCTTCGACCAAGTACGCGAACTCGCTCGTCCGGATCAGGACGGTTGCGTTCCCCGAGCGGACGGCCGTCGCGTAGTTCAGCGTCAACTGGTTGATCCCGGCCGTCAGCGTGTGGTTTTCAACGCCCGTCGCGACGGGCATGGTCGGTCCGCGGTAGTGGTGCTGCTCGTCCCGCAAGATATCGCCATCGAGGCGAGCGTCGGCACCGAGGTCGCGGAGGAGAGTGTTCCCACTGTCTCCGAAATTCTCCAGGACGACGAGTCGCCCGCCGTCCTCGACGAACCGCTGGACGCGTTCGAGGTCTTCGTCCTCGTACTCCTCGTCGGGCGCGATGATGAACGCAACCGTCGCGTTCGGGTCGACGTCCTGATACTGGCTCGTATCGGACGCGAATTCACCCTCGATGCCGGGTGCGTCGGTCACGCGCTCGCGGAGATCGCTCGCCCCGTCCCACGACGGGTTGTAGGGCCCGAACGTCGTCGCGGATGTGGCCCCGACGACCCCCAGGGCGACGACGACAGTACACGCGAGCGCAGCCAACAGGATGCGCGGCCAGTCGAACCCGCCGGCGTCCCGGAACCACGAGAGCCGGCTCATCCTATCGCCTCGGTTCGTTGCTCCGATACACCCGGACGTGATTTAGTTAACACACGGCGTCCCAGACCATCGGTCGCAGAGTTCGGTACGCAATATTTTGTGTCACGGCATGTAACAGAGTCACGTCCGGGTGTAGAGTTATTTCCAGGGACCGCAACAGCCACGTTGGGAAAGGCAGTCACAGTTCGCGGCACGGCCGGTATCATGGGAGCACCTCGGGGGGAAGAATCTCGATGATACGTCTGACCACGATGTACCCGAACACGAGCAGGCCGGCAAGGATGAGCCACTTCAGTCGGGCCCGCCAGGCGGGCGTGACGTTGAACGGGGCGGTCAACTCGGTCACGACCAGCAGGCCGATGAGCGAGAGGATGAAGAACAGTTCGTAGGAGACAGACGCCAGTAACGCAAGTACCAGTACCGTCGCAACCATCCACGCAACCTGCGCCCGAACGAATCGCATCCGGCGTGGGGTTGCCATCGTTGTCGCAATAGCGGATGGCAGGCTACATAATTGCAGCGCACTCGAGTCGACATCACTGTGGGGACGCACTCGAACCGACGCTCTTGCGCGCAGGCGCGGAGGATATCACAGTGATTCCCCGTCCTGGAGTCGCCCGTCGCGCAGTGCTCTGGTCTCCTCGTGAAGCGGTTCAAGTGCAGGGTCGTGGCTGATAGTGACGAGCGCCGTGTCCGTCGACTCCTGGACGTCGAGGAGGAGCGAACCGACCTGATCGGTCGTTGCAGGGTCAAGCTGGCCAGTCGGCTCGTCTGCAAGGACGACGTCGGGGCGATTGGCGAGCGCCCGAGCGATCGCGACGCGCTGTTTCTCGCCGCCGCTCAGGGTGGCCGGATAGTGGTCGGCACGGTCGCTTATACCGAGAATATCGAATAGTTCGTCGATCCACGCTTCGTCACGCGTAGTCCCGTGTGTCTGAGGCAACACGGCATTCTCGCGGGCTGTGAGGTCCGGTATCAGCTGAAAGTCCTGGAACACGAAGCCGATCCTGTCGCGGCGCAGTCGTGCGCGACGACGCTCGGACAGCGAGGTCGCGTCGGTACCGTCCACCAGCACGCGGCCCGTCGTCGGTTCGTCGAGCAATCCGAGGACTGTAAAGAGCGTCGTTTTCCCGGCACCACTTGGTCCCTGGATCAGTATTCGCGATTCCGCCGGCACTGTCAGCGAGACCCCCTCAAGGAGAGTCACACCACGCCGCCGCACGGAGACGTCATCCGCCTCGACTACCGGATCGGTCACTGCCGAGAGGGTTGTGGTGGGGAGCGTATCAGTGCTTGGATCCCCCGTCAGCCCGGGAGCGTTGTCGATTCTTTCCGCCGACTCCCGGAGTACTCCGCTGATAATCGAGTTTGCCCCGCAGCGACCGTCGTGAAGACGCTGTGTCACAGCGGATACAGCGCGGAAGCCCACCGGCTTCAGCCGTTGGTAGCTGACTGATCGCCTGGGCCCCGTGCGGGGCCGGTGGTATCCGACTCGCCCGGCGTGTCTTGCTGTTCCGAGGGATAGCTCGTACCGGTTCGTGTCGGTTCCGTGCCGGATATCGCAGACGGCGGCTGACCTGAGGGCGTCAACAACTTGCGGACCGGGGTACGAACGACCGGTATCGTGACGATCACCGCAGCGACGAGCGTGAGCAGGATACTGCCCGCAAGCACGCCGCCCGCTACGGTCGGCGACGGCAACGGGTCGAGGGCGATGCCAAAGGCTGTCAACTGTCCGAGGCTGGCCAGCAGCGAAGTCACGACGATAGCAACGCCCAGTGCGAGCACCGCCGACACAGCCCCGATTCTGACCGCATCGAGGACGACGAGGCGAACCAGACGGCCCGGTGAGGCCCCGGTCGCCCGGTATACACCGAAGAGATGACGCCTGGCCCGGACGGCCCGCGCGAGCACGGCACCCATCGTTCCGACGATCGTTACCGCGGTCAGAAACACCAGCGCCGCCAGGAACACGGAGAGGTTGCCGATCGCGTACTCGATTGCGTTTCCGAGGCCACCGCCACCACCGTAGTGTCCACTCGACGCGAGTGCGGCCCCGAACCGTTCGTCCCCACCGACCTGGTACGTATCAGTCGTCAGCAACTGTCCATCGGCCGTGACGCTGACCGTGTACTCGCCCGGCGGCCGTCGTTCGAGTGTCGTCGACACTTCCGTTGTTTCCCCAGGACTCAGGCGGACCTGCTCGACAGAATTCGTTCCTGGCCCTTCGACGCCAAGTGACGTCTCGATGGTCCGATTCCACGGATTCCACAGCTGTGCTGTGGCGGTAGGATGGACGTGAACCGTCGGTTCGGCTGGGGAGATCCCAGTTTCTACGAGAGGCTGCCGCGAGACGTCGCCGGTAACCTGCAGCGACTCGCGTGTTTCTCGCTCGTCACTTCGGACGACGAGTTCGTATGTGCCGACATTCTCGGGCGTTCGTATCCACGCCGTTCCGTCCTCCTCGATCTGCGTCGCGCCGTCCTCACTGACCCCCGTCGTCTCGTCAGCATCGGTTTGCGTCGACGGCTCAACAACTGCTACCGTCCCGTTCGTGACCGCGTCACCGCTCACGTCTTCGACCCAGATCTGGATGGTCTCTTCGGGCGGTACGGCCTCAGGGAGCGCGATGTCGACTGGGGGTGTGTCGGTCACCGTGACTGGCTGGCGAATCGAATCCACGGTGAGTTCGTTGTCACCCTCCTGCAAGTCGGTCAACTCGAATTGCACCGTCGTCCGTTCCCGTGGCGAAAGCCAGACGGTTCGCTCGACGCTCGTGTCGTCAAGTTCCACTGTCAGGGCCCGTTGCTCGCGGTCGTCCGTCGGATTCCACAGCGAAACCTCGACTGGGAGCGCCTCGTCCGGCCCGACGTACCGCGGCGCGTCGACGCCCAGGACGACCGCTGTTGTGTCCGTTTGCGGTCCGGAGACGGACGTATCAGTACGGATCACGTTCACGGACCCATCCGGAACCCCCGACAGATGCCGGGCCGTCTCCAACGAGACGAGCATCTGGTGGTCGTCGATACCACCCGTCTCGTATGTTCCGACGATGGTCACCCGAGCGACCGCAGCTTCGGTGCTTCCGCCCATGGTCAATACGTCCCCAGGTGTCAGTCCCAGCGTGTCAGCTGCCGTCGTGCCGATGACTGCTTCGTCCGGTGCTGACGGTGCCCGGCCGGTCGCCAATTCGGCTCCGGTGACTGCAGCGAAGGATTCATATTCGCCACCTCGGGCAAGATACGGCTGCCCGTCGTGCGAGCCAAACAGGAGGATTTCCGGACTGGCTGCGACATCCGGGCCGTCAATGGCCGCCGCGTACTGTTCCGGGAGGTTGCTATTGATCGGGTGCGACGCGTCTGGTTGCGTCAGCGTCGTCCCGTCGGTCGCCAGCGACCCGCCAACTCCTCCCAAGGCCGCGATGAGCAGGACAACAATTGCGAACGCTGACAGCGTCGCTGTCGTCGGGACGATCGTCCGCGGGCGCAGAATCGTCGGCTGACAGGCATTCCGAACGAGTCTCGGTATTCGAATCGACCGGAAACTTCCGGTCGCTGGCGAATGATTACCGACACGTGCAACCGGAACTGTCGTTGCCGCGCGGGCGGTGAGGTAGCCACTGAGTGCCCCGATTACCGTGAGAACGCCGAGTATCCCACACAGCAACAGCGCCACCGACGCTGTTACCTGCAACGAGAGCGTCGTTGGAAAGCCCAGAAACACCGCGATGTTGACCGCCGTATTCGTGACGATTACGCCAATTGCGTACCCGAATGCCACACCGACCCCGGCAAGGAGGCCGGCACGGGCGGCAAACAGGAGATTGATTCGTCGCGGCGGGGCTCCCGTTGCTCGGGCGACGCGGATCGTCCGTGTACGGTCGCTGATCACCATGCGAACGACGTTCGAGACAGTCAGACCGACGACGAGACCGGCGACGGCGACGGCTCCCCAGATAATTCCGACCACTTCGTTCGTCCCTTCGACGAAAAATGCGAGGACGCCAACCAGTGGAGTCCCCTCGTCAGCGTCTTCATCGGTCGGCTCGATGACAAACGCGCCAGTCGCCCCAACGGTTTCGATGATGTCCGTATTGACGCGAATCCACGACGAGGGGACGATACTTGCCTCAGTGTCAGGGGAAACAATGACCGTGACGTTCGTCGTCGTCCCGTTGACACGCAACTCCTGTGGCGTAGAGACGGGACCCACTGCTTCCGCTGGAGGTGGTGATAATCCGACGTCTTCTCTCGAAGTATCGGGAACCCCGACCACGCGTTTCGACTCGCCACCTCCCTGTGTGGCAGTTGCAGTCGGGAGAACGATAGATTCTGGGTCGGCTGCTGCCCGGGCTTCCTCGGGTGAATCGTAATGCGCAATCGTCGCATTCGCTTCGAAATCGTCTGCGAGTGTCTGCGTTTGGTTTCCTGCGGTGACGACTAACAGCGTTGTCCCAACGAGTAACGCCGCTATGAGTGCCACGATGAGGACGGCCAGCCAATCGCGGCGAGACCAACGAGTGACGAGAGCACGGCGGTAATTCATCAGGCGAATACCCACTCACATCAAAGACGATTCGCTACCGGAATAAAGGTTCCAAACCGGCTCCACGAAATATCTATCATATTATATACTATTGTCGAGCCTACTAGCTTAGGTCTACTATTTACTCACGGATAAGTGAGAATTTTTTTGCCATGAAGCGCCGAAATGTCCTCCGTGCAGGTGCTGGTGGTATCGTGGCTCTCGTTGGAGGAACAACTCTTCTCCTCAGAACAGACACTGTACTCGCAACGTCACACAGCTGGGAGATCGACGACAATACGACCATCGAAACTGCTGACGGGGACGTCGATGGCATTGTCATCGACGATGATACTGACATCTGGCCAGCTGGGACAACGTTGGGTACGGTCCTGAACTCAGTATCGAGTTCACTGCTCGAATCAGCGACGGAGAGAGTACGGAACAGTATGACGCCCCGCATTTTCCAGACAACGAAATTTACGCGA
>OBKM01000721.1_pt1 | contig 15648 bp, 17 predicted proteins | sample 1519691 | NCBI WGS metagenome assembly OBKM01 (sample SAMEA37050418, study PRJEB22526) | metagenome | biome: saline pan; feature: lake; material: water | place: Egypt | collected 2015 | depth 0.5 m | reverse complement strand
CCGGGAATTGAACCCGGGCTATTAGCTTGGGAAGCTAATGTCCTACCACTGGACCAACGGTGCGCGTATGGAATTTGCCGACCGCAATACTTCAACATGGCGTTTCGACTGCCGGGAGCCACACCCTTAATCCGATGCCGCCGGAGTCAATGACATGACCAGTAACTCGGACGAAGCGGCGGACGCGGCCGAGTCGGAGGCTGTCGACCGAGTGCGCAAGCGGTGTGACGAGCTCGCCCCCGCGCTCGGCCGGACGTGGACCGACGACGAGCCGTGGCGCTTCCTCACTGATCTCACCGCGCTCGGGAGTCGCATGGCCGGCAGCGAGGGTGAGCGCCGAGCGGCCGACATCGTCGCCGACGCATTCGAGCGTGCCGGGGCCGACGACATCGAGACCGAGCCGTTCGGTATCGACGCGTGGGAGCGCGGGAGCGCTGCCCTCCAGGTGACTGTTTCGGGACGAGACGGCGAGCGGACGACGCGCGAGTTCGAATCGCTCGCGCTCCCGTACTCGCCAGCGGGGACGGTCACCGGCGAACTCGTCGACGTCGGCTACGGAACGCCCGCGGAGATCGACGACCGTGACGTGGACGGGCGGATCGCGATCGCCTCGACGACGACGCCGCCGGGCGGGCGGTTCGTTCACCGGATGGAGAAGTTCGGCTACGCGATCGACTCCGGCGCCGTCGGCTTCGTCTTCGTCAACCACCTCGACGGCCAGCTCCCGCCGACCGGATCGTTGACGTTCGGCGGCGAGGCCGACGCGGTTGCCGTCGGCGTCTCGAAGGAGACCGGCGCGTGGCTCCGCGAGTACGCGGTCGGGGAGTCCGGAAGCCGGCGGTCGGACCCGCCCGCAGCCGAGGCCGAACTGTCCGTCGACGCCGCGACGGAGCGGGGAGAGAGCCGAAACGTGATCGGCCGCGTCGGGCCCGACACCGACGAGCGGTTGCTCCTGATCGGTCACTTCGACGCGCACGACATCGCGGAGGGCGCCCTCGATAACGGCTGCGGGATCGCGACGGTCGTGACCGCCGCGAGAATCCTCGCGGAGGCGGATCTTCCGATAGGTGTCGATGTCGTCGGCGTTGGCTCCGAGGAGATCGGGCTGCTCGGCGCAGAGCACCTCGCCGAGCGGCTCGATCTCGACCGGATTCGTGGGGTAGTCAACGTCGACGGCGCGGGGCGGTTCCGCGATCTGGTCGCGTTGGCGCACGCCTCCGACGAGGCCGCGTCGGTGGCACAGGCGGTGTCGACGGCGACCCGGCAGCCGATCACGGTCGAGACGGAGCCGCATCCGTTCTCCGATCAGTGGCCGTTCGTCAGAGCGGGCGTCCCAGCGCTGCAGCTACACAGCGACTCCGGCGACCGCGGCCGCGGCTGGGGGCACACCCACGCGGACACCCGCGACAAGGTGGACGACCGGAACGTGCGCGAACACGCCATGCTGACCGCCCTGCTGGTGACGGAGTTCGCGGCCCCGACACGCGAGGTACCGCGACTCGACCGTGACGACCTCGTCGCGGCCTTCCGGGAAGCCGACTTCGAGACCGGAATGCGTGCCGCGGACCTGTGGCCCGCGGATTGGGAGTGATACGCGACGGACCGCTGAGCGGCGTCATCGGCCGGGACGCCCCGGTATCGGCGGCGGGACGCGCTTGTGTGCGGTCTCACGGTACCTGTCGAGCAGCCGTGTCACAGTCTCCGCGTCGATCGCTGGGTCGTCGCCGGTCGGCGGATCACCCTTTCCGGGCGGGGGTTCACCTTCGCCGGTCGAAAGCGAATCGTCGCCGTCAGTCAGACGTGTGTCGATCCGCTCGCTGATCGCCTCGGGTTCCATCCCCCGATCCACCCCGAGCCGGAGGACGCGGTCGATCACGTCGTACGGCGCCCCGAGGTCGTCGGCGTCTCGCTGTCCGGGGAGAAATCCCGCACTCGGCGGCTTCTCGGTGACGAACGACGGAACGTCGAGCGCGGCCGCAAGGGCCCGAACCTCGGTCTTGTAGAGGTGGCCGAGCGGAAGCAGGTCTGCTCCCCCGTCGCCGTGCTTGGTGAAGTAGCCGAGCAGCAGTTCGCTCCGGTTGGTCGTGCCGCAGACGAGACGGTTCGTGGCGTTGGCTGCGAGATACGCCATCGTCATCCTGAGCCGCGAAACGGCGTTTCCAGAGCGAACCGGCTCGTCGTGCAGGTCGAACCGGTCCGGAGCCACTGCCCCGAACTGCGCGAACAGCGGCTGGAGGTGGACCGTGTCGTGTTCGATCCCTAACGCGTCGGCGAGCGCCTCCGCGTCCCGAGCGTGTGGCGCACCGATCTTGTTGCACGGGAGGATCAACGCGTACACTCGCTCGGGTCCCAGCGCCTCCACCGCGAGCGCGGCCGTCACCGTCGAGTCCAGCCCTCCGCTCATGTTTACGACGACGCCGTCGGCGTCCGCGGCGGTCACTTCGGAGTCGATGAACGTCCGGACCCGTCTCCGTTCGGCCTCGGGATCACGCGCGTCGAAGGGCGCCGCTTCATCGCTCGACTCCTCACCGTCCGGCCGATCGCCCGCGTTCGCGCTCGCCGTCGCGGACCGTCCCGCGATTTCGTCCCGATCGAACACCGTCGCGTCATTGGTATCGGCCTCGCTCGCAGCGTCCGTCGGTCGTGTTCGCTGTGACTGTCCACTGATTCGTCGGTTCATGTTCGGTCGCCGCTTTCGAACGAGCGAATAAATACCTCCGGTAGTCACTGTTTAAGGAATTACGCGTCTTATGTTTGCTACCCCAGTTTTCAGCCATATCCGATAACGATTGTCCTACAAAAGACAGAATATATTAAATATGTGCGTATTTTTGTCTGTGCGCAGTCGCACTTTGAGATATTTGCACTTCTCAACCTATTTTTTGGACGCAGACTGTTATTGTACGCACTAAAGTACTATACCAAGAATATAAGGTCGGTGTAACCAAACGTTTATACAAACGGATTTGTTGGACAACGATATGTCGACGATACAGCTCACCTCGAGTCAAAAACGGATCCTCACGTCACTCGTGAATCTCGCCGAGAACGCGGATCGCCCGGTGTGCGGTCGAGAGATCGCAGACGCGGTCAACCGAAACCCGGGGACGGTCCGGAACCGAATGCAGAGCCTTCGCGACCTCAAACTCGTCGAGGGAGTCCCCGGTCCGGACGGCGGTTACGTCCCCACCGACGACGCGTACGAGACCCTCGACATCGCGCGAATGGACGACGACGCCAAACGGACGCCCGTCGCGTGCGACGGCGATCCGGTAGAGGGAGTTACCGTCGAAGAGATCGATCTGTCCAGCGTCGCGAATCCCGAACTCTGCCGTGCAGAGCTGGTGATCCGAGGACCAGTCGGGACGTTCGACCGAGGCGACCGCGTGACGGTCGGCCCGACCCCCGCAGCGGGACTCCGACTCTCCGGAACCGTGGACGCGACGAACGTCGACGGCAACAGCCTCTTGGTGCGCGTCGACGGGATGGAGACCTCGTCCGGGAACCAGGCCGCCTGAGCGACCGCTCCGAGAGTCTCTCCGAGCGGCCGTTTGAGAACCGCGACGCGCGTGATGACGCCAGTCTGGCCGCGTGAGCGCGTCGCGTACGACCCACCGCTCAGTCGACTCGGTCAGTGATCCGGTCCCGAATTGCTCCGGTCGCGGCGGCGGCGTGTCGGGCGTCGCGGTACCGATCGCCGAACGCAACGCGGGCGCTTTGCGCCGCTTCCCTATCGACCGCGAACGTCACGCCGTCGTAGGTCACGTCCCACAAGACCAGCGGTTCGGGCGGGGCGGGACCGACACCGAACTCTCCGGGAACGGGCTCTGAGCCGAGCAGTCGGTCGACGAGTTCGGGGTCTGCGGTCCCGCGCCCCACCGACCGAACTGCGGCGACGAGCCGGCGGACGAGCGCCCGCGGGAACCCGCCGGCGGTCACCTCGACGACGAAGAGGTCGCCGAGTCGCGTCGCCGAGGCCGACACCTCCCGGACCGTCCCGTTCTCGTCGGTCGTCAGGTTGTGGAAGTCGTGTTCACCCGAGAGGCGGGCGAGCGCGTCTCGAGCGCGCTCCTCGTCGATCGCGTCGGTCCTCCGGACATCGCCGTCCGCCCCGTCAGTGGATCCCTCATCCGACGCCGGCGCGTACAGGTGATACCGATACGTCCGTCGCACCGCGTCGTGTGTCGCGTGAAACCCCTGCGGAACGTCTGTTGCGGCCCAAACGCGTACCGAACCGGGGAGTCGGGCGTTGAACGCCCGCGGCGTGAGCCAGCTCGGCGCCTCGAACGCGACGGTCTGTGCGACCGCCGAGACGCCGGCGTCGGTCCTGCCCGCGGCCGCGTACGCCGGCGGTGTCGCGTGCGTGGGACCGTCGCCACGGTCGAGTATCCCGTGTTTTCCGAGACTCCTGAGGAGGGCCCCCTCGACTGTCCGCGCGTGGGGCTGTCGCTGGAAGCCGGCGTACTCGCGGCCGTCGTACGCGACTCGGAACGCGCGCAACGCGGTCCCTGAGGCCGCCGAATCCGCGGTCGCGGTCGAGTCGGCGGTCACACCTCGTCGGCCCCGTCCGCGTCATCGGTCGTCTCGTCGCGGTCGGCCATCGGCACGGTGACGACCGGCACCGGCGACACGCGGACCACCTTCTCCGTGACGCTACCGAGGAGGACGCGTTTGAGGCCGCTCCGAGTGTGGCTTGGCATCACCACGATGTCAGCGCCGGTGTCGTCGATCGCGTTCTTGATGACCTCGAGCGGTTCGCCGTGGATGACGCTCCCGACCGTCTCGATTCCGGCGGCCGCTAGATCGTCGGTGACCGTTTCGACTCGTCGTTCGGCGGCTGATTCGACGCGCTCAGCGAACGCGCCGGCCTGGGGGCCGCGGAGGGTCTGTGCCATTGTGTCGATCGCGGAGACGACGTAGACGGTCGCGTCGTATCGCTCCGCGAGGCTCTTCGCGTGCGGGATCGCGTCGTTCGCGGTGCTCCCCGGCGCGACCGGCAAGAGGATTTCGTCGTACATACCCGCATCTCGACGCGGCGAGTGCAAAACGGTACCGACGGGTCCGAGTGGTGGCTCAGCGTCGCCCGCAGACAGCGGCATTCCGTCACCATCGCTTGTCGACGGGCTGTCGGGACGGAGTCGCGTGAACCAGTTCGTCCCGGGCGCGTGAATCGTTCGGCTTCTCACAGTCCCAGCGCGTCCAGCAGGTCGAACCCGGCCTCGGTGTATCCGACGAGTTTGAAGCCGAGGTATATCCCGACGATAGCCATCACGCCCGGCAGTTCCGGCGGTGCGGGGATCGGCACCCGGAGGAAGGCGAACAGCGCGCCGACCGAGACGCCGACGAGCGTCGCGGCGACGGTCAGCGTCAGCGTGGAACTCATGGCTTCGGGTCGGCGACATCGGAATAAAAGGGCGACGTTCGACGCCGGAGATGGGTAGGGTTTTCCGACGGGCGCCCCTCTCTGCGCGTATGTCACGAGCAGTCCACAACGCCGATAATCCGCAGGTGACGCTCCACACGAACCACGGCGACGTCGTCGTCGAGCTGTTCGCCGACCGCGCGCCGAAAACCGTCGAGAACTTCCTCGGCTTGGCCCGTCACGACCCTGCCGCGGACGCGGAGCCCGCACGCGACACGAACACGTGGGAAGACCCGGAGACGGGCGAGACGCGAGGCGACTCGCTGTACGAGGGGAACGTCTTCCACCGCGTCATCGAGGGATTCATGATCCAGGGCGGGGACCCGCTCGAATCCGGCCGCGGCGGTCCCGGGTACCAGTTCGACGACGAGTTCCACGACGACCTCACTCACGACGGCCCGGGGATCCTCTCGATGGCGAACTCCGGTCCGAACACGAACGGCTCGCAGTTCTTCATCACGCTGGACGCGACGCCGCACCTCGACGGGAAACACGCCGTCTTCGGACAGGTCATCGACGGGATGGACGTCGTCGAAGCGATCGGTAGCGTGCCGACCGACAGGCAGGACGAACCCCGCGACACGGTCGAGATCGAGCGCGTCACCGTCGACGAGTAGGGCGGTTCGCGGCCCGTATCGACGAGTCGATCATTCTTCTCGACGGTGTTCGCTTGGCTCTCATTCGCCTCCGCGTACGCTGGCCACGAATACTGCCGTCTGCCAGCGTTCCGGTGGGCCGGAATCGTCACCCTCGTCGCGGTGTTGGAGACGGAAACGACGGACTCCATCGATAAGCGATACTTCAGTGCAGAGCTCCGAATCGAACCAGTTTGCCAGCTCGTCGTCGATCCCGACGGGTCCATCGTCGGGTCGAGTGACTGAGACTGACCACCCACTGAGCGCGTCGATCTCACGGCCGGCGCTGCCGGACCCGTTAACGGAACGATGCTCGGCCTCGCCCGCGGGAAGAAGACACAAGAGCGAGCGCTTCGAAGCCCGGATATGAACACGCCGCGGCTTGTTTACGACGACGAGTGCGGGTTCTGCATGTATATGATCCGCTGGCTGTTGCGTTTCGGTGAGTTCGACCCCGTCGGGTTCAGCGAGCTCACCCCGGACCAAGCGGCTCGACTCCCGGACGAGTACGACGACTGTATGCATCTGTTGACCGACGAGGCCGTGTACTCCTGTGGGAGCGCACTCGAACAGTGTGTCGCCCGCTGTGGGGCCGGCGGCCGGCTTCTCGTTCGGACAGCGCGGCGGCTTCCCCGCTGGGAACAGATTCGCGAGCGCGGCTACCGGTTCGTCGCGGACCGCCGATCGGTGTGGGGACAGTATCGGTCGTGTGAACACGTCGACCGCGAGCCCGCCGGCCCCGACGCCGGAACGTAGCGCTGTCGTCCGGCCTCGAGCGCTATCCGTGGGGGCGACCCGGCCGTTTCACCAGATTCCGTTTCAGACGACTCGGTTCCGAAGCGGCTCGTCTCCGTCGAGCCGACCGGCGTTCTCGGCGAGGATGTCGGCGACGCGGTCGTAATACTCGGGGGTGTGGCCGGCGTTGTGCGGCGTGATCGTCGCGTTGCTGAGCCCCCACAGCGGGTGGTCTTCCGGAAGCGGCTCTGGGTCAGTCACGTCGAGCGCCGCTCCACGGATCCGGTTGTTCCGAAGCTCCGAGACGAGCGCATCGGTGTCCACCACGGCTCCCCGAGCGATGTTGATAAGGACCGCGTCGGAGCGCATCGTCCGGAGCGCGTCGGCGTCGACCAATCCGCGCGTCGTCTCGGTGAGCGGGCACGCCAACACGACGTACTCCGCGTCCCAGACCGCCTCGTGGAACTCGTCGAAGCCGTACACCTCGTCGGTCGGTCCACCCTTTTCAGGGGAGTAGCGGACGCCGACCGTGTCGACGTCGAACGGCTCCAAGCGGTCGACGATCGCCTCGCCGATCGCGCCGAGCCCGACGACGGCGACGGTGGAGCCGTACACCTCGGTCGTCTCGAAGGCCCGCCACTCCCGGCGTTCCTGCTGGCGGTGCGCGCGGTTGAACTGCCGGGCGTGGGTTATCATCGCCCCGATCACGTACTCCGAGATGTTGGGTCCGTGAACGCCGGAAGCGTTGGTCACGGCGACGCCGTGGTCCTCCAGCGCGTCCAGCGGGAGGTGGCCGGTGCCGGCGAAGACGCACGCGAACAGCTCGAGGTTCTCGGCGGCCGACAGCTGGGCCTCGTCGATGTCGAGTCCCACCGCGATCCGCGCGGTTTCGAGCAGTGTCCGCTCCTCGGCGGGCGTCCGCGCCAACGCGACCGTCGCGCCGGGGAGTCGTCCCCGGATCGCCGCGGCCAGCTCTTCGGCGCCCGAGCCGTGGATCGTCTGTCGTAACACGACGACGTCTGGATCGCTCATGGCGTGAGACTCACGGCGGTAATTAAAAAGGGTGCCCGTCCGGCGACGAGTGCCGGTTTCCGAGGGCGACCGCCGGATCGGTCCCGCGGGTCGTCGCCGCCGGCCCGCCTACTCCAGCGCCGCGTCGAACGCCTGCTGGAGGTCCGCTTTCATGTCGTCGACGTGTTCGATGCCGACAGAGACACGGATGAGCCCGTCCGTCAGCCCGGCAGCCAACCGCTCCTCGCGGGGAATGGCGGCGTGTGTCATCGCGGCCGGCTGCTCGATGAGGCTCTCGACGCCGCCGAGCGACTCCGCGAGCGTGAACACGTCGGTCTCGCTCACCACCGTCGACGCCTGATCGAGGCTGCCATCGAACTCGAAGGAGAGCATGCCGCCGAAGTCGTCCATCTGTGCGGCCGCAAGCTCGTGGTCAGGGTGACTCTCCAGGCCGGGGTAGTAGACGCGCTCGACGTCGTCGTGGTTCTCCAACCACTCCGCCAGCGCAGCCGCGTTCTCACAGTGCCGATCCATTCGGACGGGGAGCGTCTTCGTTCCGCGGAGCACGAGGAACGCGTCGAACGGGCCGGGCGTCGCCCCGACGGAGTTCTGGTAGAAGCCGAGCCGCTCGTCGAGGTCGGCGTCGTCGACGACGAGCGCGCCGCCGATAGTGTCGGAGTGTCCGCCGAGGTACTTTGTCAGCGACTGGCAGACGATGTCCGCGCCGTGTTCTAAGGGTCGCTGGAGGTACGGCGTCGCGAACGTGTTGTCGACCGCACACAACGCGTCGTTCGCGTGTGCCATCTCGGCGAGTGCCCCGATGTCGTTGACGTTCATCAGCGGGTTCGTCGGCGTCTCCACCCAGACGAGCTCGGTCTCGTCACGCATCGCGTCGCGGACCGCGTCGTGGTCGGTGGTGTCGACGAACGTGGTGTCGAGGTCGTACTGGTCGTACACCTGCGTGAGGATCCGGTGTGTGCCGCCGTACACGTCGTCCCCGGCGACGACGTGATCGCCCGCCTCGAGAAGGTTGAGGACCGTGTTAATCGCGCCCATCCCCGAGGAGAAACACCGGGCGTGACTGCCCGACTCCAGCGAGGCGAGGTTGGCTTCGAGGTCGCTCCGCGTCGGGTTCCCGGTCCGGCTGTACTCGTACCCTCGGTGGTCCCCTGGTGCGTCCTGTTTGTACGTGGAGTTCGCGTGGATCGGGGTCATCAGCGCGCCGGTCTCGGGGTCCGGCGCCTGTCCGGCGTGGATCGCCCGGGTCTCGAACTGGCGGTCGTCGGGTTCAGCTCCGTCTGTGGAGTCGGACGGGTCGTTCATACGTCCCACTCCGTCGGCGGGCGTGGTGATTCTTCCCCTTCTGGGCGGCGATCGGTACTCCCTTGGGGGGCGCTCCGTTTCCCTCCCTGACGACTCCCGAAAATGCTGGTGCCGCGGCTCGCGTCGTGGGGTCCTGAAAAGTGCTCGGTCAGGGATTTGAACCCTGGTCGTCGGCTGACTTCCAAACGAGCGCACCGTTGCGCTGCGTCTGCCGAAAGGCCAACATGATTGGCCGGACTACACCAACCGAGCGTACTCAATGATTACACAGCATCCGATTTAACTCTTCTCAACTTCGTCCCCTATGGGAGCGATCGACACAGGTGAGAATCGTCTGACCCGGCCGCTGCGGTCAACGTATTTTCGGGTTCACCGTTCGGAGATCACACTGCGCTTGTTCGGGGTGGGTGGGTCGAAACCAACCGCGACGAGACCAGTTCTGAGCTACCCGAACTTCCCCGTGATGTAGTCTTCGACGCGCTGGTTGTCCGGGTTCTCGAAGATGCGGTTCGTCTCACCGAACTCGACGAGCCGCCCGCCGGTGAGGAAGACGGCCGTCTTGTCCGAGATACGGGCGGCCTGTTGCATGTTGTGGGTGACGATGACCACGGTGTACTGCTCCGCTAAGTCGTCGATGAGGTCCTCGACTTTCGCGGTCGCGACGGGGTCGAGCGCGGAGGCCGGCTCGTCCATCAGGATGACCTCCGGGTCCGGGGCGATCGCCCGGGCGATACAGAGCCGCTGTTGCTGGCCGCCCGAGAGGTCGAGTCCCGACGAATCGAGCTGGTCTTTCACCTCGTCCCACAGCGCCGCGTTTCTGAGCGCCTCCTCGACGCGCGCGTCGGCGTCGCCGTCGTATCCCTGAATGTCCAACCCGTAGGCGACGTTGTCGTAGATCGATTTCGGGAACGGGTTGGGCTTCTGGAACACCATGCCGATCTTCCGTCGGAGCGCGACGGGGTCGACGTCGTCGTCGTAGACGTTCTTCCCGCGGAAGCGAAGCTCGCCGCCGATTCTGGCGGCGTCGACCATGTCGTTCATGCGGTTAATACACCGGAGGAACGTCGACTTCCCGCAGCCGGAGGGGCCGATGATCGCCGTCACCTGCTGTTCGGGCAGCCGAACGTTGACGGGTTGTAACGCCTGCACGTCGCTGTAGTGGACAGTCAGGTCCTTCGCCTCGATGACGGTGTCACGGTCCGGAATCTCCTGGATGGATGGCGTCAGCTCGTCTGCCGCCTCGGCCATCGATCGGTCGTGGTCGGCGTCCGTCGCCGTCTCGTCGTCGCTCGCGGCGTGCGATCGCTCTTTGCTGTCGTCGTCTGTCGCGGTGAAACTATCGCTCATGGGTTATCGGGTCTCGTACTTGTTCCGGATCAGGATGGCCGTCGCGTTCATCAGGAGGAGGATCGAGAGCAACACGACGATGCCGGCCGCGGCGACGTGTTGGAAGTCGGCCTCGGGGAGCCGCGCCCAGTCGAAGATCTGCATCGGCATCGCCGCGAACGGGCCGAACAGGTCGGGGACCGGAATCCCGGAGACCTCCTCGATCGGGGCGCGGAACATCGACGTCGCCGCCCCGACCATGATCAGCGGCGCGGTCTCGCCGATCGCTCGCGACAGCGAGAGGATCGTCCCCGTCATAATCCCGGGGAGGGCCGCCGGAAGCACCACGTCGCGGACGACCTCCCAGTCGGTTGCGCCGACGCCGTAGGCGGCGTGTCGCTGCGAGTCCGGGACGCTGCGCAGCGCCTCCTGTGAGGAGACGATAACGATGGGGAGGATAAGCAGTGTGAGCGTGAGCGCCCCAGCGAGCAGGCTCTCCCCGAGGCTCGCGAAGCGGACGAACACCGCGAGGCCGAGGAGTCCGTACACGATCGACGGGACGCCAGCGAGATTGGAGATGTTGGCCTCGACGAAGCTCTTGAACCGGCTCTCGGTCGCGTACTCCTCCAGGTAGATCGCGGCGCCGACGCCGACCACCATCGTGAACACTGCGGTCAGCGCGATAAGGAGTATCGAGCCGACGAGCGCCGGGTAGATGCCCGCGCCCCGGCCGCCGGGGTAGTAGTTCTCGATGAACCGCGAGGGGGGATACGTGAGGAAATCGAGGGTCACCCACCCCCATGCGCCGTGAATTACGTCGCCGAGCAGCGCGACCAGCGCGACGATCCCCACGAGCGTCGACGCCCCGCAGACGGCGACGAAGACGCGGCCGACCCGCTGCTTGCGTTCGATGTTACCGCCGACGTTCGCGAACGGGTCGGCCTGCTGGCCGCCGTCGGCTCTCGCTGCAGTCGGTTCGGTCTCGTCGGTCCGCGATCGCTCGCTCATTGGTACCCCTCCTGGTACCGCCTTTTGATCCACAGGCTCAACAGATTCATCGCGAGGGTCATGACGAACAGGAGCAACCCGACCGCGAACAGGCTCTGATACCCGATCGATCCGATCGAGACGTCGCTGATGCCGATCTGAACCATGTACGCCGTCATCGTCTGTGCGGGTTCGAGCGGGTTGAGCGTGATGTTCGGCTGCATCCCGACCGCGAGGGTCACCGCCATCGTCTCGCCGATCGCTCGCGAGATCGCGAGGATGTACGACGCCATGACGCCCGACAGCGACGCGGGGAGGACGACGCCGGTCGACACGTCGAACTTCGTCGCGCCCAGCCCGTAGGCGGCGTTACGCAGCTCGTCCGGGACCGCGGACATCGCGTCCTCCGAGAGCGAGGACACCATCGGGATGATCATGATCCCGACGACGAGCGCCCCGGCCGCGACGTTGAACGTCCCCGTCTCCGGGAAGAATCGCTGGAGGAGCGGGGTGATAAACGAGAGCGCGAAGAAGCCGTACACGATCGTCGGGATCCCCGCGAGGACTTCGAGGGTCGGTTTGACGACCTTCCGCACGCGGCGGTCCGCGTACTCCGAGAGGTAGATCGCCGTCGCGGTCCCGACCGGCAGTGCGACCAACGCGGAGCCGACGACGATGAGCATCGTCCCCCACACCAGCGGAAGGATCCCGTACGACCGCGGCCGGATGATCGGGGACCACTCCGTTCCGAAGAGGAACTCCCCGACGGTCACCTGCGGAGCCAATCCGGCTCGGAGCGCGGCCCACGCCTCCGAGAGCCCACCGGAGAACAGTCCTCCGAAGACGCCACCGAGCAGGCTGAACAGGGTCTCCTCACGGAAGAACCCGAGCGCGCCGTCGACGAGGACCACGATGATCCCGAACGTCGTGAGCACCGTCAACAGCGCACAGACGAAGAAGACACCGCGTACCGCGAGGTTCTTTCGCCCGGGGATGTTCGAGCCGGCGCGAGTGAGGTCGGCGGGGCCTGTCGAGTCGCTCACGCGCGCTCCTCCACGGCCGCCGCGAGTCGGTTTCGGCTCTCTTCGACGGTCTCGTCGGGGATCGCGTAGAACCCGACCTTCCGCGCGGCCCACTGGGTCCACGCCAGCTCTTCGCCCGGATCGACGACCGACCTGTCGGCGTCCGCGTCGATCGGCTCGAAGTAGAATTCCGCGAACGCCCGGAACTCGGGCCGGTCCAGTTCGTTCAGATCGAAGTAGACGAACATCGGCCGCGAGAGCGGCGTGTACGCACCGCTTTCGATCGTCTCTCTCGTCGGGCGGACACCGCCGTTGCCGTCGTCGACGGCGACCAGTTTCAGGTCCGCTTCGTTCTCGTAGTAGTAACCGGCCCCGCCGAAGCCGAGCGCGTGGCGGTTCCCGCGCACGCCACGGACGATCACGTTGGTGTCTGCGCTCGCGGAGTAGTCCGATCGGATGTTACCGTACTCGCCGTTTATCGCCTGGGTGAAGTAGTCGAACGTCCCGGACGCGGAGTCGCGACCGTACAATTCGATCGTCTCGTCGCCCCACGGCTCGTCGGCCCACTCCTCGCGGAGGTCTCCCCACGTCTCGACGTCCGATCCGGAGCGCCACAGCCGATTAAGCTCCGCGACGGTGAGGGTGTCACACCAGTGGTTGTCCGGATGGACCCAGACGGCGATTCCGTCGAGCGCGGCCTCGAGCTCGACGAAATCGACGCCGTTCTCCCCGCAGAGCGCCACCTCGTCGTCGAGGATCGCCCGACTCGCGTTCTGCACGTCGGTGTCGCCGGAGCAGAACCGCTGGAACCCGGCACCGGTCCCCGACCCGCGAACCGGGATCCGAACCCGGTTGTTCCGCCACTGGAACTCTTCGGCGACCGCGGCGCCGTGTGGGAGCAGGGTGTTGCTTCCGTCGACGATGATCCGGCCCTCCAACCGTCGGTCACCCTCCTCACCGCGGACGAGACAGCCCGAGAGGCCGGCGACGGCCCCACTGACGGCGGTCAAATACGCGCGACGACCGAGTCCCGACCGGGTTCCGTCGGGGGTGTCCCGTACCATCGTCCGTATAAGAGATACAGATACCTAAATACGCTACTATAATATGTATATAGTACTATATAGCTATATGTTTATTCGATGGCGTCGCGTCCAATATGTGTTGAATGCCCGCTACGGTGCTTCTGGGCGGGTGTAGAGAATTAAATTATCGTCCGTGAAGATATATAGCCTGAACAAGATTAATATAGCTCGCTCGGCTACCTCACACATGGAGACGAGGAAGGTGCAAGTCACCGGCGGCTCGACGTACACGGTCTCGATTCCGAAGACCTGGGCGACGGAGAACGACGTCTCCGCCGGCACCGAAGTCGAGTTCTACCCGGACGGCGACTCGCTGTTCCTCGCGCCGCGGTCAGACGAAGAGCGGACTCGCGGCACGCTCGACGTGACGGACCTGGCCGGACAGGCGCTCACGCGAGCGGTGACGACGATGTACGTCAGCGGGTTCGACGTCATCGAGCTGGAAGGAACGCGTATCACGACCGACCAGCGGTCGACGATACGTGAGGCGGTACAGAGCCTCGTCGGGTTGGAGGTGTTAGAGGAGACCCGCGACCGGGTCGTCATACAGGACCTGCTCGACTCCTCCGAACTGTCGATCCACAACGCGGTCACCCGGATGCGGCTGATCTCGCTGTCGATGTTCGCGGACGCGATCTCCGCGCTCTCCGAGCGCGACCACGACCTCGCGAGCAACGTGATCGGTCGCGACGACGACCTCGACCGGCTGTGGATGGTCGTCTCCCGGATATTCCGGGCGACACTGCGAACCCCGAAAGCTGTCGAGGAACTCGGGCTCCCTCGCGAGATGTGTTTCGATTACCACTCCAGCGCCCGGCAGTTGGAGCGGATCGGCGACCACGCGACGAAGATCGCGCACCTGACGCTCAACATCGACGACCCGCTCCCCGAGGCGGTCGTCGACGCCGTCAACGACCTCCACGCCGACGCGGTCGAGGTGATCGACACGGCGATGGACGCGCTGTTCGCCGAGGACAGCGACGAGGCGACGCGACTCGCGAACGAGGCGCGAACCGGCGTCAGAGCGATCGACGAGCGAGTTCGAGCGATCGACGAGCTGCTCCGCGACCTCGAGCCCGCGCGAGCGCAACTGCTCGGCTTAGTGGTCGACTCCGTGCTGCGGTCGGCCGACTACGGCGGTAACATCGCGGAGACCGCGCTACAGAAGGCCGCGCCGACGCCGTGACCGGCCGCTGGAGCGATGTGGCCCCTTCTCGTCGGACCGTCGGAATCGTCGTTGCGCTGCTCCTCGCGGTCGGCATACTCGTCGCCGGCAATGTCGGCGTCTACTTCGCGATCGGTGCCGGCCCCGACGACGCGGCCCTCGCCGAGGTCGAAGCCGACCCCGACGTGAGCGTCGAACGATTAGACGGCGCCACTGCCGTCCGGAGCGGTCCGGTGACGGCCGAGACGATCGGGCTCGTGTACTACCCCGGTGCCCGCGTGGATCCGGAGAGCTACGTTCCGACCGCGGCCGAAACCGTCGCTGATCGCGACGTGGTCATCGTCATCGTCGATATGCGGCTGAATCTCGCGGTGTTGGGGCAGCGCCGCGCGGACGGCGCACGCGAGCTGTTCCCCGCGGTCGACTCATGGGCCGTCGGGGGCCACTCGCTCGGCGGGGCGATGGCCTGTCGGTACGCGGCTGCGAACGCAGCCGACCTCGACGCCGTGGTGCTCCACGCCGCGTACTGCGATCGCGACATCTCCGACACGGACCTCCGCGTGCTCTCGGTGCTCGGTGATTCTGACGGCGTCATCGATACGGAGCGAGAGCGCGAGCGCCGCGTCAACCTTCCACCAGAGACGAGAATCGTCGAGCTCGCCGGCGTCAACCACGCCGGCTTCGGTGCGTACGGGACCCAGCGCGGCGACGAGGCGGTCGAAACGAATCCGAGAGAGATGCGAGCGACCGTCGGCAACGTGACCGGACGGTGGCTCGTCGAGTGAGGTCGTCGTCGTGTATGCGCCAAACCGGGTGAACGAGACAGCGGCCGGGTCGCTGCACGTTTGAGCGGGTTTTTTGGGCGTCGCAGTCGGACGGATTATCATGCCAACGATCGAACTCGGCGTGCCGAAGGGCGTCGTCGAGTCGCTGCCAG
>OBKM01000720.1_pt1 | contig 15652 bp, 5 predicted proteins | sample 1519691 | NCBI WGS metagenome assembly OBKM01 (sample SAMEA37050418, study PRJEB22526) | metagenome | biome: saline pan; feature: lake; material: water | place: Egypt | collected 2015 | depth 0.5 m | reverse complement strand
CAGGTGGTATCGCTGTGCGAGTGCGACCTCCTCGGCCGGCTGCCAGAAACGTCTACCACCGATTCCAGGCAACAGAAACCGACGAGCCGTTCGTCGGATCTCGGGGGCCGTTCCTTCAGGCCTTGGATGTCCCCAACTGGAGTGACCAATCGTGGGAAGCCTTCGCAGAGGAACTCGGGTTACATCCCAGAATCGAAAGCGCATTCTCGAATCTTGGGTTCCGCCGATTATATGATTTCCAAGAGCGAGCAACACGGGCGGTGGCAGAGGGCGACGATACACTTATCACCGCAGCAACAGGCCGGGGGAAAACTGAGGCGTGGCTAATTCCGATTCTTGATTACATTCTCCGTGCCCGAGAGGGCGACATCGCGGACTGTGACCCGGACAGCGTCAAAGCGCTCCTCGTCTACCCGACGAAAGCACTAGCCCAGGACCAGCTGAAGAGATTCATCGAATATCTATACAAAATCAATTATGAACTTCCGCCGCGGAAGCGCATCACGGTCGGAATCTACGATGGCGATACGCCGACGAACACCAGCGATCCTGGTTCCGAAGGATATCTCCGCTCGATGTTCAAGTACTTCGAGTGTCCAGGATACAACGAAGAACTAGACAAGTGTCGCTCTTGCGGAAAGGGGCTACGCGTCATCCCTGAAACGGGGCGATTTACAGTTCGTCCAGAGAAACCACAGTGTGAAGACGACATCCCCCTTGAGTTTCTCCACCTGACAAAACGCGACGTACTCGATGGGTCGGTCGATATTGTACTCACGAATCCCGATACAATCAATCTCCGTGCACTCAATATCAATGCAACCGACGAACAGGAGACATTTATTTACGAACCTGACTTCCTCGTGTTCGACGAGGTCCACACCTACACCGGACTGTTCGGGAGCTACACATCGATGCTCGTCAAGCGGCTACGAGCGCTCAGACGGCAGCGGTTCGGCGATGATGATCTCCAAGTGATTGCATCCAGCGCGACCGTCAATAATCACGACGAGCTGTTCCGAAAGGTGAGTGGAGTCGAGGAGATTAGACACGTCCCTGAAAGGCCACAGTCACTTGAAGCAGATGCCCCGTCAGAGATTCCCCCAACGCTCTCGAACGACGAAATTGAAGAAGCGAGCCTTGTTCGAATGGGGCGTAATTCAGCGGTGACTCCCGCAGCACTAGCGGCCCGTGATTTCGTCGTGCCCGATCACGAATCGCTCTCGAACGGTGAGCTCGCGGACCGAGTCGGTGAAGACCTCTTCGAACATCTCGTTCAGGATACTGAGGACCCTGCTGTCCAGACAATTCAGTACGTTCACAGCCAACTCCACGACGAGCCACGGACTCGTCGGGAACTACTTTCAAACCTCGTCAATGAGTTTGACCTCTCGAAGAAGCAGGCAGAAAACGTCATTGCGAACGTTAGAACCATCGGGGAGTTTTCAGGGCTGTTCGAGAATCGAAGTCATCTGTTTTCCTGGCCACTTGATGGGTTCTATGCCTGTCTCCAGTGTGATGCAATCTACCGGAGTCCGCAGAGCAACTGTACCGAGTGCGAGAGCAGTTTCGTTACGAGGGCATCTTACTGTCGACACTGTCAGGAGGAGGCGCTCGTTGCCTGGTACTGCCCGCATTGCGACCAACTCGAGCCGTACCACCCGACGGAACATGGAACCCGCCAAGACAAAGTACACACCTGCCAGCGCTGTTCGCAGGCCCGGGGAGTGGCCAACGAAGCGATGCTTGTCACGTTCCGTCCATGGCTAAGCTGTCAAGACTGTGGTGCCCAGACAAGACGCTCCACGACTGGCACATGTGATTCCTGTGAATCGCCAACAGCACGCGTCAGCGAGGGAACGGCGGTTTGTGTAAATCCGGAATGCGAACGTGAGTACAACGCGGGATTAGATTGCCATGTTTGTGGCTCTGATGCTCTTCATCCGAAGTCCGCACCTGGGCCCGTGGACTGTTCTAACTGCGGGACACAGCATGAAGACCTGACAGGCAAAACGATTTGTGACTGTGGTGAGCCGGTAGAGAACACCCACCTTATTCCGTGGGTCGACCGAAAGAACGACTGCGAGGAGTTGTATTTCACAATCGAACCTCCAGACCGCTGTGATTGCGGTTCTGGGACGTTCGGTCGTGCAGGACTCTTCGAACTCACCCAACGGACGACGTGCAACGAGTGTGAGAAAGAACTTGTCGCCGGATACGACTGTGATTGTCACAGTTCTGATCGCGTTGGGGTGGAAGTTGACGTCGAGAACTACGGCACAATCGAAGCGGACGGGGGGATCGCTACACCCTCGAAGTATCGATCAGGCGTGCCGTGTTACCATCCAAATACGAGCTATCGCCTCAGTCGGTACGATGAACTCAAGTACAGTCACCAGAATCTGGCAGTGACTACTGCACAGTTCCTGTTGCGATCTGTCGCAGACGACGAAGGGTTCAGCTCGGCGAAGATGCTCTCGTTTGCTGATGCACATCGTGAAATGAAAGAGCTTGCACGTAACTTCGATGACCCGGAACACGAGACAGTTCTGGATCAACTGCTTGTCCACGGTGCGCTCGAAGCTGACGGCTGGGTCGAGTTGGAGACGGTAATCGAGGACGCGTTTTCCCGGCTCTCGTCCCTGCAGGCTCAACTTTCCGAGACTCGTGATGTAAGCGAGGGAACGGTCGATATTATTGATAAACTAACAGGAAGGGCACGCCGGCGGTGGGAACCAGAAGAAGCGATCCGAGACCGACTCTTGCGACGGACGATCCCACACTCGTACAGTCAGCGATTCCGTGAACGCGAGCGCCCACTCTCCAAAGTGGGGGTTCTCGACGTGCGCTTCGACCCAGATATCGAACTCTCTGACGAGGAACGTGCTGTTGTCCGTGCATTGGTCGCCGATGGTAATCGCCAGCACATCGATGCGCTCCGTGATATCGTGGCTGTAGATGATCTAACACGCGTTGTCGAGACGATGGCGCGTGCTGATATCGTCTCCTACGATACCGAAGACAGGTTCGTTTCACTTCACTCCACTGCGCTCGAGATTACGGTCGCTGGCGACGGTGACGGTCTCATGTTCGATCCTCACGAGTCTGAGACTGCCTCATCTTTGGAACGGGACTTCAGCACAACAGAACCGCAATCAGTTCAGTACCAGACGACCCTGGAGGACGCAGCTCGCCCCGACCACCCACGGTACAGTTATCGAGCGTTTCGGGCGTTGTATTCGTCACCGATGCTGCTCTGGAGTGAGGAATACCTTGGGACGACAGACAAACAACGACGGCGCAATATTGAGTACCTATTTAAGGAAGGACAGCACCCCCATTTTCTCTCGTCCGGTCCGACGATGGAAGTGGGGGTTGATATCGGCGCGCTGGACTCCCTGCTGCTGTTCGGAACTCCTCCGAATATGAACGCATATCTCCAGCGAGTCGGTCGCGCCGGTCGTCGCTCCAAGTCCGCTCTCGTTCACAGCGTCAGCAAGCGCAATCCGATCGACTACTATTATTACGACCAACCAGTTGACCTCATCAATACAACTCCGAAAGATGTCCCGCTAAACGAACATAATGAAGAGGTACTTCGCGTTTCCCTATCATGGGCGGTGTACGACTATCTGGCAGCCAACTTTGCAATAGACTGGGATGTTCAAAAGGAGGGTGGTCGCACTATCGTTGAAGGTGGTGACAGTTTCATCCGCCTTCCGTCGTCGGATGTGGAGGACTACAGCAAGTTCACCGCCCTTCGTGCTCAAACGAACAAGACGCTGCAAATGGATACTGGACGGCCGAAATTACAAATTCTCGAGGAACTCGTTGAGAACAATGCCGACGATATCAAAGACTATCTCAAAAGCCTACTGGACTATCGGTACTGTGAGCTCTGTGGCGCGAAATACGGTGACGAGACCGAACTCGGGTCCGTGTGTGAATTACCGGACTGTTCTGGACGAGTCCGGTATGCAACCGAAGAGTTTGATCAACTCATTTCCGACGCCGTAGAGACGTTCTCCAATCGTTATATTTACCACTATCTCGATTACACGGACGAACTGCTCGATACTCTCGATGAGTTGAACAGTCAACGAACGGGCCTCAGACGTGAGAAGCGCCGCGCACGCGACGACGAGGAGATACAACATCTCCAAGACAAAATGAACCGTATCGCGGAGCAGGTTCAAGTAATCAACGACCACCTCGACGAAGTAGCGAATATGGACTACAGCGAATTTCTCCGTGGTTCTCGAGAGAGCAAGTACGCGTTCAACATGCGGTCGATTTCGACTGGTGTTGGCGTCACACTCGTTACAGAGGATTATGATCGGGAACAACTAGGTTCGAACGATGCTTCCCGGCAAATGAAGATGGCGATGAAAGAGCTCCATCCCGGCGCAACTTATCTCCATCGCAACGATAGTTACGTCGTTACCCGAGTCGACTACGACGAGTTCGCATCTGAACTGATGCGAGAGCGAGTCCGAGAACTTGACAACGCCCCCGAAGCGCTCGCAGAGGATCTCGTCTGTCCGGCTTGCCGTGCCTCTTACCCACTCGGGACTCCCGAATGCGAGCAATGTGATTCGGACGTTCCACTAAAGACTAGGAAATCCGTCGTCCTGGATAGCGTTACTGCCTATCGTGAGGACCTCGTCTGTTCGACTGATGGGGAGTTCACAGCCCGCGAAATGTATCAGGACGACAAAGAAATACAGAGTACGTTCACCGAACGTGATACTGAGGTACTCTCGTTCGACGCAGAAGAGCAGTTTGAACTCGTTGACGGGGATGGACAACGCATCGGGACTCTCGAATATGGTCCAATGAACGTTCTCGTCCATGCAGAAAGCTATCGGGCAAAATACAGTACAGGAGCGATTGATCCACGGAAGACACTCTTCGAGCGTTGTGGTCACGAAGGATGCTCGGGTATCATCACCCGGGACCCGGAAGGAGAGAACGCACGGTGTACAGTAAACGTTGACCATGATCCCGATGGTTTCGACAATGGCTCTGAGTTCGTTCGTCTCGGGTACGATTACACGACGGAGGGACTCCGAATCCAGCTTAGTGAGTCAATCAACCAGAGCCACGAGGCGACTCATGCGCTTACACACGGACTTCGCGTTGCCCTACAGTACCTTGGTGGCGTTGACGTCCGTGAGATTGAGGAGAGCGTTTCCGATGCCGAGATCTATCTGTTCGATTCACAGGAGGGCGGGGCACAACTTACCCGACTGCTGATCGAGCGAAACGACGGGGCGTTCCGGAGTTTTGCGGAGGCAGTAGATCTGATTGCGGATCACTTCGATTGTGATTGTGAAGATGGTTGTCCGCTGTGTGTCTATCAATACGGTTGTGACACATTCAATGATCCCGGAACATTGAGCAAAGAGACTGTTCAAGAGTTGGCCCGTAGCGGGTTGACTATCTCGACTGCTGATCAGTCTTGAATTTAGCCACTATCTGTCAGCTATGGGATTGGACGTATAATGGGTCCGGGATGTTCAGAGAATGCCGACTCCTTACAGAAACGGTGTGCAACATCCAGAGTGTCTATGAAATATTATACTACGATGAATTGGATGAATCTTGTAAATAATATCACTTCGCAAACTCATCTAAGTCCGTCTCAGTCAAATTTCGAACTGTTTCAAAATCACCATCGGTTACCTTCGTAATATTAAATCCTTCCTGTCCACAATACCGCATCCCGTCCGAGAGATCCCCTGCTTTGATGTGATTCTGGATGTCTTGATACGGTATTTTTCCGTCCAATTCAATACACCGGTCAAAGACCAAGCGGGCACCCTTGTCATCAATCTGTTTCTCTTCTATCCGTAGTACGTGGCTCAGACTTGCCCCCCAGTCTTCGTGAACATCTGAAGTTGAATACAAGAGGACGATATCACCAGATGCGGCGGACTCCCATGCATCGCGTCGTCCGAATCCCTCTTGCTTCCAGTGATCTCCACCGTTAATATACTGGTGATGAACAAACGGATCATCACAGTAGCGTGGCCCTTTCCCACCTGCCTGTTTGTGTCCCGGTGGCGCAACGTCCGTCAACTTTGCTCCGTTTACCTGAATGAGAGTTGTCGTCATAGACGTAAATATGCACAGCAAAGCAATAAATCTTGGATGGGAGTCTTGGCTTTCTCCCCTTGTGGTGACACGCAATTGTAGTACACCGTTTGTGTTGGCAGACCAGTTAATAACTCTCGATTTAATCTATATTTGCTGGTCGATATGAATCGGTATCTTCGGGAACCTCATCACTCTACATGGTACTCGTCGGCCTCTTTATCGATCAACCACTCCAAATCGCGTTTTGACCGCAGCGTTTTGCCGTGCCCGACCAAGAGGAACTCGTCTGCACATGAGAGCAGTCGATAGAGCACTTCGGGATCAGTTAGCGGTGGCCGCAACACCCCGTACTCACTTGAGACCCCAAATGAGACAATCGCCTTCCCGACGGACTCTCCAATTTGTTCTGGGAGTTCCACTGGGATGTCTAACTTTTGTTCGTCGAGCCACCCTCGCAGTTCGTTCGCGTGGGTCTCAAACGGCGTCACTACGAGGTCGGGTTCGAAGTCATCAGCGAGTTGCGCGACGATCCGTGCCTCCGGTCGGTTGTACAGGAGTGCCCGACCGAATTCCGGTGTCTGAGCGGCGGCAGACTCGATAACGATACGGTGATGTGTTGCTCCCGTAGCTTCCAGTTGTGTCTTCGAATCGAGAAACAGCGGCAGCTCGTCGATCAGGGCGACCTCGCCCTCGCGTAGCGCCGTGGCGTCAAGATAATCCATTGAGTCAAACGTCGACTGAATTTCGAACGGGTCCGCAGTGGTGTCCGAAGCGTCGAACCGTAACTCGAAGGGGACTCCTTGACGGGACCGGACGGACGCTCGCACCTCGAGTTCACCGGCGTCGATAGCGACGTCACCATCGTATTCGAAGAACGAGAAGTCCGTACTCGCCTCTTCCCACTCGTCTTCAGGATACAGTCGCTGGACGAACTCGTTAGCCGTACCTGGTACTTTGACACTGACTGCATCCTCGACGGGAAGACTCGCGTAGCGGCCATGAGCCCAGGTGAAGTACGAACGGTCAAGGCCCCGTTCGGTCGCCTCTGCGCTGACCATCGACGGTTCAATGCCACGAGTATCCCCAATTGCGACGACCCTGTCCGCCAGATCGCTCAGAAAGAGATACTCTGGCTCAGTTAGCCGCTCGGCACCAAGCAACACGATGACGTCGAAGAAACGTTGGGAGTGGCTGCGATCACCGTACGCACCTTCGACAAGGTTGTGAAACCGTTCTGTTTCAAGAGCGTATTGAGTCGACGAGAGCAGTGAATTTGACTCTTTCCAACGGTTCTGAACCTCGTGATACGAGTCTGAAGGACGGATAGCACGCTCGCCGGCGCCGCCGTCGTCCATCCGGTAGTGTGGTCCTTCAGGAAGCGCCTGCTCTGCGAGTTCAACGAGTCGAGGGGTCGAACCGAGCACGAGCGCTCGCTGGCCTTCAGACGGGACTACTCCATCGCCATCTACTCGGGGATATGCTGTCTTTGACGAGACAAGGGACCGAATGATCGACCCAATCACTGCACTTCGATCACTTCGAACTGGGAGGTCGAGAAACACTTCCCTGTTATCGAGATATGATACCACATCCGTAGCATCGTCAAGCATTATCGATCCCGCTTTCTGATCGTGGCGTTGTTCGTGCCCAAATCGATGTTCGTGGCCGCGACGCTGGGCGTAATCGAGATACGATAGGAATTTTCGGGAGACTGTCTCCGGTTCGAATGTCTTTCGAAGCCGGTAGGTTGTGTCGTCCCGGAGGTAAGCCATGTTGGACTGTACATCCAGTTGAACACGATACTCCCCGTCAACTACTCCAAGGAAGGTCACACGCTTTCCGACTGCGCCATCCTCTTCGGGTTCCAGTATAACCGTATCTCCGGGTGTGAACGCAGGAACTCGCCGTTCACCCGAGGGTGAAAAGGTCGCATGACTAATCGAGAAATCAGTCCATTCGAGTCCGGTGAGTAGACGGCCACTTCTGGTGAGAACCTCGTCGTCGAGTTGGTCCAGAAGGTCACTCGCAGTTGTACGGCGGTCTTCCTCCACTTCAAGCGCTTTGCGAAGACGGTTGTAGTGATCGACGCGCTCTGAGTCTCGGTACTCGAGACGCTGCTCACATTCATCGAACAGAGTACAGTCGGAGACAACTCCGCCATCTGTAACTTCGTAACACGACCACCGACGTTCTGTCTGGCAGTGGTACGTGCAAGCTGATGGGAGCGGATCACGTGACGGCCGGTCGTCACCACGCGACGCGAGCGTTTCCTCGGTCCGTAGTCGACAGCCGTCGCAGTCCCGATTGTACGGCGACGGAGGGCCGAACGTATCCCGCGATTCCGCCACGCCGTTGCGCAACTCGAGGAGTTTCCGTACGTCGTCCGTAGAAAGTTTCACCGGCTCGTATCGAACGGAATCCGTACCATCGAGATTGGGATAGACGATGTATCCTTCCGGTACTTCGTCCAGCCGTCTTCCCAAATCATCGCCAACGTCAGCCCGCTCAAGCAGCAGGGCGAGGAGATACAATTTAAGCTGCTTGCCGTGTTGAGTGATGTCCGTGGAACCAGAGGTTTTGAAATCGTATGGAACACCGTCCAACACGAGATCGATCTCTCCTCTGTATCCATATCCATCGCCGACTGCACGTTCCGTTGAAACTGACGCCGCGGCAGCTACCCGATTACAGAACTCCTCATTTGTGAACAGTCGACTGGTGATTTCGATTGCTTCGTCTCGGCCCCAAAGTCCGACGCCCGAAATCGCCAGTTGAGCCATCTGAATCCCGAACTCGTCGTCAAGGACACTCCGAACATAATCCGCTACGTCGTCCTCAGTCCATGAGTTTTCCACGAACCGTTCCCGATGCTCCTCGATTCCTCTTTCTGCAACCCTGTGAACGACGTTACCCCGGAATTGAGCCCCGTTTGCAGGAAAATTGGACGTGTATACCTTCTTCACGTAGTTCAGGTAGTACCGACGTGGACACCGTTCGTTGACAGCCATTTCCCCTTTTCCAATCTGGAGGTCCGGTGATCGGATGAGAACAGATGTTACGTTCAGAAATAACTTTTCCTCACCATCGCTGTTGATCAGTCGAGGTGTACCACGGACGAGTAGTGACTCGCCGCGTGGAAGGACTGGTTGTCCGTCCGCTCCCGTTTCGATTGCTTCAAGCACATATTCACGTGTCCGTGCGATTCCCGGAATTTCAGGGTTACCAGTCCAGAACGAGAGAAACGTCGGCACTGATAGATTACCCCGTGGATCGTCGACTTCAAAGAGCGTCTTCTGTCCTTCTCGTCCACCCGACATCCCATCGCTCTGAACCCGACATCGAACCGTCACTTCCCGATCTTTGAACCGGTCGTAGTCGTCTTGAACCGTGGCGAGGTTGTACAACATCAGTAGGAACACACCTCCGTCAACAATCTGCGGTCAAGCATCTTTGATTGGTATTTCATTCCATGGACACAGTCTGTTCCCCTCGTCTCAAGGCAATCCGGACAGGCCGTGATACACTGGACAGTGAGTTCCTCGAGTCGTTCGCCAAGTTCCGAAAGGTCGCGCTGGTTTGTTCCCTGCTTGAAACGCCGATACGTACCACGAACCTGAGGGTCGCTGATGAATTCTCGGTCGAGATGGAGAAGCAGATCGACGGATCGCGGAGTCCGGCCAAGTTTCGATTCGATGTCGTCGTACTCGTCGGCAACGTACGCGTAGAACCGAGCTGTGTCACGGGTTTCGAACAGCGATCGAATCCGATGCCTCGTGTGGGATGTGAGGTCATCCAAATTGTACGCGTCCGCCTGGTCGCCGACGACCGCATCACGTGCAGACTTGAGTCGGCTCTCGAAACCCGACGCTCCCGGATCGTCGTCGATACTATCCTTGGACGATGATTCGAGCGCCCCTTGGCGTCTGTCAGTGTAGAGGTCGTAGAGGACTTCGCCATCCTCGCCATTCAATAGTCGAAGAACGATTCGATCTGCTGCTGCTGTGTGACACGCCCCCTGCGCTGCCAGTCCGTCATCCAGGTCAACCGCCGAGGATGACTGGAGATAGTCGTGAACTTCAGTTGCGATACCAGCACCACCTTGGATGGAGTCGTAAATACCTGCCCGGGCAACGTAGTCATCCCGCTGTTGGAAGTTGACGTCATACCAGAGTTCGAACGACCCGCCAGCAGGTGTCTCGTCTGTCGCCCATGTCGAGAGTGCGTGTTCAACCGAGTGAACGAGGACTTCCTCGGCGAAATCAAGCAACGATTCGCGCTGCTGGCAGGTGTTCAGTATGGATTCAATTCTGGTATCATACTCTCGAACCACATCGAGATATCTGGATGTCCGGGCGTCCTCGTAGCCCATTAGTGTTAAACGGCCACTTTCGCCGTCACTCTCGGGAGCCAACAGCGTCTCAAGAAACGTTTCGAGTTCCGAACTCGAGAGTTCGAACACCGACTCGGCGTCGTGATCGCTCGAAATGCGACACCAGTAGTCGACTCCGAGGAGATGATTCACGAATGGCTCGACCGCGAACTCGTTTGGAAGGGCACTCTCATCGAAGAACAATTCGTCCCAGATCTCACGGTAGAGCAACGAAAACTGCACATCCCGCTTGATATCAGAGCGTTCTTTAAACACACGCGCAACCTGACTCCGAACCCTAGTCCGATCGAGGTCGAACAGGAGCAGTTGACTCTGTTCTTTCGCCGCCACGAATGCGCGTGTCTCGTCACCGCCGTGTTCGTAGGTCAGCACCTTCGAAAGTGTTTCGTTGTCCTCTTTCTCGTACATTGTCAGCAAGGAGGCGTAGTAGCACCTGAGGAAATCCGTGTTCGGTTCAAACCGGTACCCCTCGATGATTGAACTCTCGTCTGTCGTCGTTCGTTCACCTGTTGGTTCAGTCAGATAGTGTCGGAACCAGAGGTAGTTTGTTGTCGGATCGCTTCGACCCAGATTGCGTGTGCGACCCGGTGGATCTTGGTCAGCAAAAATATTCTCATAGTCTCTGTGCCATTTGTACGTCGTCTGGTGTGGGAGACGCTCGACATACATCAAGCGTGGCACATAAACCGTAACGTCTTCTGTTGGGAGTTCAAGTCCCGTGTAGTCTTCCCGATCAGTCCCAATGAGGTTCTCGAGGCTGTAGGTTCCTCCGAACGCAAACATCGGGTCAATGTCTGCCCGACCCGGTCGGTCCGGTACGACATCCCACGCACCCTGCCAGATTATTTTGAAATCCTTCCAGCGCCGCTTGTACCCGCCCGGTAGATACGAACCGAGCATTTGATTTCTGTTCTCCGTATCTAATGGTTCGTACTCGTTGCTGTCGTCTCGGTGGATAACGCGGATGTTGCCACCGATCTCCTCGGGAATAAAGGAACTTGAAACCATATATGGCGACTCCGCGAGCGGATCTGCTTCGAACAGATTCGGAAGGTGAAAGAATGGATTCTCCTTCCCCTCAAGTGTCTCGAGGTGCTGTTGAATCCCTTCGAGTCGGCCGAGTAACTCGTCTGTCGTCAGCGAGCGTTCTGTCACTGCGATCCCCTCCGAAGTTCGCGTGCCAGTTGATCGATGTGAGGTGACTTTCCGCTGGTTTCTGCATCGCTGACCGCCATACTGAATGCTTTCCAGAACGGTCTGTCGTCTTCCCCGGGAAATAGCGGTTCCTCCAGCGTCTCAAGGTATCCCTCAAGTTTCTCGATAACGTTTTCTGCTGTTTCTTCGTCCTCCCCGAAACCAGTCTTGAGCCATTCCCGAATATTATTCCGCTTCCGTTCAAGTTCTCTCTGAAGATACTCCACATCGGGGCCGATTCGCCCCGATCCCGTCCCCCGATAGATTCGCTGGGCGTCTGATCTGTCGTTGACGTTGAAGTAGTCGAAAATCGCCGCTGTCATGTGCTCGGTGCGGACGAACTGGTTGTTCTCATCAAGAGGAATCTCCAGATGTTCATCACGGGGTCGACTCAGGTATTCCGAGTGGTGGAAATAGAAAGAATCCGTTGAAGTCGAACCGAGGACAGCGACAGTAACGGGTTTGTCGTCGCTGTCCCGCCCACCCCGTCCCTTCCGCTGGAGAAATCCGGGAACTGACATTGGTGCGCGGTACTGGAACGTCCCGATGATACTCGGATGGTCGAATCCGACTTCTAATGCGCTCGTAGCAATCAACTGGTCCCAGTCGTCACCTGGTTCCCCGCGCTGATCCGATCCTGGCGGATACTGCCGCGTGCCACTTTTATGAATTGACATTTTGACAGGTTCCAAATCGAGTTGTCGGTTACGCATCGTCCACCAACACTCGCCTGCATCGTAAACTGAGCACTCATTTAGGTGCGGATTCGGTACGACATGCTGACATACAGCGCGTTCGTCGAGCTCTTGATCAACCCCGTTTCGGAACCGTTCTGTAGGGCAGTCAGGATTCGTTCCATCACCGCGCAGGAGCGCATCGGGCCGTCGCAACTCGAACAATCGACGGTTGGATTCGGCGTCCTGGATGTCACTGCCCAGACGACCGACTGAATCGATTGAGTCAACGAAGCCTAGGATTCGATCCTTATTGACCTTGAGTCCTGGTCGATCGCCGGCCTGCTCTTTGCGGACAGTATGATGAAATGCAAAAGCAACCTGAATCATACACGAGAGGTTGGAGGCAGTCGTCCGCTCGATATCGTCGCCCCACTCCTCACGGGGCTTGAATACCGACTCCCCCACCGGAATCTCCACGTCCCTCGGTTCAGTCGCCTTGACAAATATCATGTATTCCGAGCCTGTCGTCTCTTTCTCGTCCTCTGCTGGCTTGATCAAGCGAACATGGTCTTCGTCGACATTGAACATTCGGGCGGTGAAGTTCTGGGCTTCGTGGATCGTGGCACTTGAGGCGACCAGCGAGGGTGTCTGTTGGTTGTTCCGGTGTTTGAGGGCGCGCTTGAACCGACGGACGACGTTCGAGACGTGCATTCCCGATTGCTCCGTGTAGACGTGTACTTCATCGAGTACGAGGAACTTGGTTGGGTAGCTGTCAGACCAGAACGCTTCCTTGCCGTACCTATCCATCAACCGGATATGCAGAGAACTCTGTGTCGTCACAATAATATCCGCTGACTGCTCCCGATTAGTGGTCGCCCACTCGATTCGGTGATCGTCGGGGTAACGTTCACAGACGAAGTACTCACCATTACTGAATCCGGTGTTTTCCAGGCTGGTCCTGCCGTCGTCACAGAATGGACACTCAGGTTCCACGTCCGTTCGGTCACCATGCTGCAGACCGATCGTGATTGGGGCCTCGTCGAACCCTGCGTGTTCTCGTCCAATCAGCGAGTTCATCTCAAAGCCGTACTCGAAGAGTCGTTCGAACTGATTGTTACAGAGGTCTTGACGGGGGTAAGTCAGCACAGCTTTGTTACCCGGAATGTCTGCTTGCCACGCCGTGTGACAGTACGCCAGCGTTGGGAACAGGAATGCTTCCGTCTTGCCACCACCGGTACTCGCAGTGATGACGTGGGCATTGTTTGGTTCCTCGTCACCCAACGATTCGGTTACTGCATTGACGTACAGCTCGACAAATGAATCTGCCTGATACGTGGCGAGGCAATTGAACGCGTCGGGGAGACCGTTCTCGAAGAACTCTCCCATAAATTCGACCGTCTCCGAAACTGCATCGCGCCACTCCTCGCCCAAGGTTTCGTCCAGTTCACTCGCGGGTTCGACCCCGTCGCCACTGGTCAAGCGGTTGATTCGACGGAGCGTCGGGCCAAACTTCGAGGCACGCTCAGGGTCCATGATGGGCTGCTCGCGGTCGAGAATATCCATCTTCACCATCTTGACCAGGTTCGGCGCAAACCCGAAGTCGGTCCACTCGTCGGTGTCGAGACGCTGGCGAACGAGCGCGAAGTACCGTGCTAACTCCGCGACACGGCTTCGAACTCGCTGGCGGTCGTAGACGTACAGCAACTCGTCGTCAGACTCCAACTCCTCGACAATACGCTCGAATGCCAGTCTTCCGAGTTGCTTGCGGTCGTATTCGAGTGTTTCCAGAAAGACCGCATCGGATTCTAGTACTTCGGAAACGAACTCACTGTTGTCTTGAAGGTGTTTATGCTGGAACCACTCGAACACGTCGACAAGGTCGACGGTCGCATCGTATTCTCCCGAGTTAATTTGACGTTTACAGTCCTCGTCAATGTACCGGAGCGTTTCTGAGCGAAGTCGTTCGTAGAGCCTCTCGTGTTCTTCTACAAGTTCTGTCCAGATAACCTCAATCTGGTCCGTTCCGGGGTGAGGCTGACTCATTCGAACCTTACCTCCACGTCCTGAATCTCTCCTTCTTCAAAAAGAGCATGGAGATCATTGAATACCTCTTCGGCGGATCGATCGACTGCGTTTAGCGTCCGCCCGAGGCTCCCGTCGTGTTCCTCAAGTAATTGAACGAGCTTTTCAGTCTCTGTGGTAGTCGCTTCACTCTCGACCAGTGCTACAACCTCCATCTCAATCCGGTCAAACTCGAGCATCTCCAGGGACGCTCGAAGCGCATCGAAATCAACGTCCGCTTCGTCAGTGAGCGGACTCTCTTTTAGAACGGACAGAAGTTCTTGACCGAGTTCGTGTATCGACCGTCGTTTCTTCGTCAAGAGTGCGATATCGGCAAAAACTTCGACTACAGTCGCAACAGTATCAGCATCTTCGGTTGAAAGGGTTTCCTTTTTTTCTCGTTCGGCAATCTGCTCAAGGTCCGGAGCTTCATCCGCACGGTCAGAGACGCTAATCGCCCCGGTATCAACGCCCTTGTTGACCAACGCCGAGAGATCCTCGGTGTATTCGTCACGCAGAGATTCAGCGAGATCGAGTGCAAGCGATACGTACGTCGCTGCTGAGACTGCTTCGCGTGTCATCTTGTCAAACTTATCCACCGCGGACTCGATCTCGCTGAGGTCGACACGATCGCTCTCCTGAAGTTGAGCGTACTTCCCGACGTCAACAAGTCTCCTGAGCGCGGTGACTTGTCGAGAAATGCCCGATTGATCGACCGATACGTCAGCGCTCTCCAATTTGACGCATTCTTCCAGCATATCGAATCGTTTTCCCACGAGGTTAACGCGCCGGTCAACAACATTTTCGTGATGTCGGCGATAGGCATCGGTTACTCCAGCCAGAAACTCTGCCCGGACAGCAGAAGACTCGGCTGTTTCGAGTTCTGAGTCCGTAACGTCGTAGACTGAATCGAACGTATCTATCTTTTCGTCAAGTTCCGCAATCGCAACGCCGTAAACTTCTGGAAGTGACTCATGCGTTCGCTCGATTACTCCGTGATCGTTCGTACTCGAAATTAACCTGTAATCGCTCCGCGCTCGTTCAAGGCCGGTTTCGGCACGTTCAACTGCCTTATCGAATCCTTCCCAGATGTCCTCTTCTTCAACTGACTCCAAACCCAATCACCATGTCTATTTGATTCCAGGCTAGACAATAATAAACCTTGTTGCTCTTGTGGGGGTCGTGTTTAGTTAAGCGAGTTCCACCAGACGGCGAAGGCTTGTAACCAGGT
>OBKM01000719.1_pt1 | contig 15653 bp, 17 predicted proteins | sample 1519691 | NCBI WGS metagenome assembly OBKM01 (sample SAMEA37050418, study PRJEB22526) | metagenome | biome: saline pan; feature: lake; material: water | place: Egypt | collected 2015 | depth 0.5 m | reverse complement strand
GTGTGGACGGTGACCGGCGCGTCGTGTTCGGCCGCGAGTCGCTCCGCGACGTCGATCCCTTCGCGGGCCGGGCGGGACTCGGCGACGAAGACCCCCGAGAGGGTCGCACTACCGAGCGCGTCCAGCACGGTTCCCGAACGTGAGAGCGTGAGCACGGCGTCACCCTCGATCAGTTCCGCGGCCGTCGCGGCCGCCTCGGCGTCCGCATCGATCGCGCGGTCGATACCAGCCGTGGCGGCGCGCTGGATTGCGTCGGGTGTCGGGTCGTCCGTGCCATTCCCTTCGTCTGCATCCCCCGCGTCGCTTACCGCCCGGTTCACGCGATTGCGGAGCACGGCCATGCTCGGGCGGGCTCTGAGCAGTCGCCGGCCGAGATCGTGGAGTTCATCCGGGTCCCGCTCGCCCTCGGCGGTCAGCAGCGCAGCCCGGTCCCGGAGCACTTCGAGCGCCCGAATTGAGAGATAGGCTGCGCCGTGCTCGTCGTCCGCCGCGATGGAGCGAACCGTCGGCGCAACGCGCTCGTAGGGGTCCCACGCGCCGGGGGCGGCGTCATCGTCGAGCAGCGTGGTGGGACAGCGCCAGGCGCGCTCCGTGCCGACCGTGGGGCGTTCCGGCAGGTCGAACAGCACCGGCCGTAGCTGGTCATTCCCGATCGGCGCACCGATCCGAACCTGCGTTCTGTCGACGTCGCCCGGGACCAACCCAGCGACCGCCCGATCGGCGTCTTCGCCGTCGACTGTCGGCAACGCCCATCCCTGCTCGCCCTGTTCGACGAGCACGTCCCCATGGTGACGGAGTACTGCGTAGAACGTCGTCATACGCACGAGGAGACGCTCGCCGCCCGAACGTCTTTCGACATGGGAACGGGGGTTTTCAGGGCACCTTCGACAGCGGCCGTGCTTTCCACCATCAGGGGCCTTTTATCGCCACGCTGCCGAGGGGCGACTATGCAGGCGCTCCCGGTGCCCGATCTCCCGGAGATACGGGAAGGTGACGACATCGCCGCGTTAGTCGACGAGCGGATAGACCTGCGACCGTCGGACATCGTCGCGGTCGCGAGCACCGTCGTCTCGAAAGCGACGGGGCGGACTGCCGACCTCGACGATTTTCCGGCGGACGACCGGGCCCGATCGGTTGCACAGCGACTGGAGGACGCGACCGGCGAGGAGAAGGACCCGCGGTTCGCACAGGCGGTGCTCGAAGAGAGCGAAGAGCTGCTGATCGAGTCGCCGTTCCTGCTGACCCGGACCCACTTCGGCCATATCACCGTCAACGCGGGGATCGACCGCTCGAACGTGCCCGGCCACGACCTCCTGTTGTTGCCCGAGGACCCATCCGAGCGCGCTACCGAGATCCGCGCCGGACTCGACGTCGACGCGCCGGTGCTGGTCACCGACACCTGCGGGCGGCCGTTCCGCCACGGCCAGCGCGGCGTCACGATCGGCTGGGCGGGGATGCCCGCGAGCCGCGACTGGCGCGGCGAACACGACCGGGACGGTCGCGAACTCGGTGTGACGGTCCAGTCGGTCGTCGACGAACTCGCGGCGACGGCGAACCTCGTCGCTGGTGAGGGTGCGGGCGGGACGCCGGTTGTCGTGATCCGCGACTGGGACTTCGGCGAGCACGGCGGAAGCGACGAACTGTTCCGCGATCTCGACGGCGACTTCGTTCAGCAGGCGCTGCGACAGTGGAGCTACGAGGACTAATCTATGCACGGAATCGAACTTACCCCCGAACATCCAGTGGCAGAGATCGTCGACCGCGCGCAGGCGGCCGAGCGAAACGGCTTCGACACGCTGTTTGCGGCGTGTCACTACTTCAACCGCGATCCGTTCGTCACGCTCGACCGGATCGCCGCGGCGACCGACGAGATCCGTGTGGGGCCAGCGGCGGCCAACCCCTACGTCGTCCATCCGGTCCAGCTCGCCTCGCAGGTTGCTACCCTACAGGAGGTCAGCGACGGGCGGGCCGTCTTCGGCATCGGCCCCGGCGACAAATCGACGCTGTCAGGGCTCGGCGTCGAGCGCGACAAGCCGCTCCGGCGTGTGCTCGAATCGTTCAAAGTCGCCCAGGACCTCTGGGCGGGCGAGCGCGTCAGCCACGACGGGACGTTCACTGCGAAAGACGCCGGACTGGAGTACGACGTCGACGGCGAGATTCCCGTCTACGTCGGCGGGCAGGGGCCACACATGATCCGGATGAGCGCGAAACACGCCGACGGCCTCCTCTACAATGCCTCCCACCCCGACGACTTCGCGTGGGCGGCCGAGCAGGTCGAGAAAGGACTGGCGGACCGGCCCGACGAGCGCGGCGAGTTCGAGTTCGCCGCCTACGCGAGCGTCAGCGTCGCCGAGGACGCCGAGGCAGCCCGCGAACTGGCTCGTCAGCCGGTCGCGTTTATCGCCTCGGGCGCGGCCCCGCCGGTGCTGGACCGACACGGAATCGACCGCGAGCAGGCTGCTGCGGTCGGCGACGCGATCGAGCGCGGCGACTTCGCCGAGGCCTTTGGCGCTGTCACGCCCGAAATGATCGATGCGTTCTCGGTCGCCGGGACGCCCGAGGACGTCGAAGCACGGATCGGCGAGATCATGGAGTACGCCGACGGCTTCGTCGCCGGGACACCGCTTGGCCCGGATCAGGAGTCAGCTATTGCTCATCTCGGGGCGGCGCTTGACCGAACGACTCGGGAGTGAGCAGGTCGACGACCGCACCGAGCGTGAGGTAGCCAAGCGCTAGCACCGAGACGCCGATAATCAACTGACCGACGATCACGAGGATCGCCGAAAGGGGATCGACAGTCAGAGCGGCCTCGAAGTGTTCTGCTGCCGTCCCGAGGTCCCCGACGAACGTCGTCACCGCCAGTGTAGCCAGGAGTTCGTACATGAGTGGCCATTTGTGTGTCTGGTACTTGTTTGTGTCCGTCCAACCGTCGCCCGCGCGAAAAGATAGGCCTAAATGCCGCGCGCCGTAGCTTCGAACAAGAACTTCTTCAGGTGGTCATTATGTCGGACTCTACAAACTCAACGGATGCCGCCCTTCGGACACCGATCGTCGCGGTGCTTGGCCACGTCGATCACGGGAAGACGAGCGTACTCGACAAGGTCCGGGGCTCGGCGGTCATCGAGGGCGAAGCGGGGGCGATCACACAACACATCGGCGCGACTGCGGTGCCGCTCGACGTCATCTCCGAAATCGCGGGCGAACTGGTCGACCCCACGGACTTCGATCTGCCCGGCCTGCTGTTTATCGACACGCCGGGCCACCACTCCTTTGCGACGCTGCGCTCCCGGGGCGGCGCGCTCGCGGATATCGCGATCCTGGTCGTCGATGTCAACGACGGCTTCCAGCCCCAGACCGAGGAGGCCATCGAGATCCTCAAGCGCTCGGAGACGCCCTTCATCGTCGCCGCGAACAAGATCGACACCGTCCCCGGCTGGAACCCGACCGAGGACGCGCCGGTGCAGGCGACCTACGAGAGCCAGAGCGACCGGGTACGGGGCGACCTCGACGAGAAACTCTACGAGATCATCGGCCAGCTGAGCGATCGGGGCTTCTCGGCGGATCTGTACTGGCGCGTGCAGAACTTCCAGAACAACGTCGGCGTCGTCCCGGTCTCGGCGATGACCGGCGAGGGGATCCCCGACCTGCTGACCGTGATGATGGGCCTCTCCCAGCGCTACATGAAAGAGGCCATGGAGATCGACGTGGCGGGACCGGGCGTCGGTACCGTCCTGGAAGTCAAAGAGGAGAAAGGCTTCGGTACCACCCTCGACGTCGTGCTCTACGACGGCACGGTCAAAGAGGACGACACGATCGTCGTCGGTGGGGCCGACAGCACCATCGTTACCGACGTTCGCGCACTGCTGAAACCGCGACCGCTCTCGGAGATCCGCACCGAGAGTCGCTTCGAGGACGTCGACGAACTGAAGGCCGCAGCGGGGATCAAGATCGCCGCGCCCGAGCTGGACGACGCCATGTCCGGCGCGCCGATGCGGGTCGTCCGCGATCGCGAGATCGACGACGTGGTTAGTGAGGTCGAGGCCGAACTCGCGGATATCGCCGTCGATACCGAGGAACAGGGGATCGTCGTCAAGGCCGATACGCTCGGCAGTCTCGAAGCCATGTCCAACGCGCTCGAAGAGGCAGAGGTTCCGATCGTTCGCGCGGAGGTCGGCGACGTCGCACCGCGGGACATCTCGGTCGCCTCGACCGCCGAGGATCCGATGCACGAGGCGATCCTCGCGTTCAACGTAGACGTGCTGGCCGACGCCCACACTGCCGCGGAGAACCAGGACGTCCGGATCTTCGAGAGCGACGTCATCTACCGGCTGATCGAGGAGTACGAGGAGTTCGTCGAAGAGCGCGAACAGGCCCAGCAGGAGACGATCCTCGACAAGATCACCCGGCCCGCCCGCTTCCAGATCCTGCCCGATCATACGTTCCGGCAGAACGATCCAGCCGTCGTCGGCGTCGAGATCCTCGCCGGAACGGTCCAGAACAACACGAACGTCGCGCTGTTCGACGGCAAGGAGCCACAACGCGTCGGCCAGCTCAAAGGGATTCAGGACGGCGGCGAAGACGTCGACGAGGCCCGCAAGGGCGATCGCGTGAGCGTCGCCATCGACGGCCCGACGGTCGGCCGGGGAATCGAGGAAGGCGACGAGCTCTGGACCGAGATCCCCGAAAAACACGCGAAGATCCTCGAACAGGAGCTCCTGGAGGATATCGAACCGGACGAGCGCGATGCCCTGCAGATGTACCTGGACAAGCACCGGCGGCGGGATCCCTTCTGGGGCAAATAATCCCACGGCTGCAGGCCCGTACTGATTGCGGGCAGAGCGACGCCACATTGCAGCCACAATGTGTGGACATTGTATATTCTGCAGGGTGGGGAAAAGCCATGCAGTACGTACAATGTGTGGACATTCTATGCGCCGGCAGTGCTGGTGGCTGTCGCTGGAGCAGACAGGAACAGCTCCCCACCGGATGGGGCGTCAGTCCGCACTATGCAACGGAACCGTCCCGCAGTCGGGACAGCCGTTGTGTTTGGTCGTCTGGTAGTGGAGCTTCCGGCCACAACCTGCGCATTCGTAGTGTGCGTTACTCATCAACAGGGGGTATGGAAGAGGTGTACATGAGCGTTACGCTCGGCGGCTCTCTGTCAGGATTGTCGATCAAGGATCAGTCCCAGTGGTCGGGAGCGTAGCCCAGTCGTTCGACGAGGGGTCGGTAAAAGAGCCCGACGAGCATGGCCACGACGAGCCCGATCCAGAACGACAGCCCACCGGGAACCAGCAGTTCGGCGGCCTGGATACTCACGAGGACGAGCAATACAATAGCGATGAGGTGTGGCAGTTCGTTGCGCCAGTACTCACGGTTCATACGAAGTACGATTCGCCGGAGAGTAAAATGCGGCTCGAAACTCACCGCGCTGTCGGCGTCACGTCGTCCTGTACGGTCTGTTTGACCTGTAGAGCTGCGCTGGCGGCGAGGCCACGGGCGACCTCGAACTCGTCGTCGTCGGTGATGAGCTGCTCGTCCTCGAAGTCATCGCCATCCGGCGTGAAGCCGGCGCTTACCGGGTGGCCGACCGGCGGCTGTACGGCGACGGTCGCGCGTGCGCCGCCCGATGCTTGCGAGACGTCGGAGTCGACGACGTACTCGTCCGGGAGGAACGAACGCGTCCGGGCGGCGATCCGGGTGACGTTCTCCCGGAGGATACGCCGCTGGCTCGCGGAGAGTTCGGCGAGATCGGCTGACGCACGTTTACCGGCCTGCGTGGTGCCCGGAGTTCCGGCGTACGGATTGTTGCCGTTCATGAAAAGTTCTCACCAGTTGTACGGAACCTATTTATAAAAGGGTTCGGGCTACTCGACGTTTTGCCGCTGTCGTCCGTCCTGCCGACGCCGTTATGCATTTGTAGTCGGGGGCTCCAGAATATACTGTTAACACATACCACTATCTGGTGGGGATCGACGGCGGGAGATATGAGTCAGCAAAAGACATATCGGACCCCGCCACGGAGACCCAACACGACCCCGCAAACTGGAAAACATGAACGAAGTTCAACTGGAAGTCGCGAAAGCCTACCCCAACGACTCGGGGCGTGGCATCGCTCGTCTCGATCCGGATACGCTGTTGCATCTCAAGCTCAGCCCTGGTGACATCATCGAAATAGAGGGTGCGGACACGACCGCAGCCAAGGTCTGGCGGGCGGACCGGCAGGACTGGAACACCGACACCGTCCGGATCGACGGGTTCACTCGGCAAAACGCCGATGTCGGTATCGGCGAGCGCGTCACGATCAAGAAAGCGGAGGCCCAGAAAGCCGACTCGCTCGTGCTCGCACCGCCCGAGGAGGCGAGCGTACAGTTCGGCTCTGACGCCGCCGGAATGGTCAAACGCCAGATCCTCAAACGCCCGGTCGTCGGGCGCGATATCGTCCCCGTGATGTCGAGTACGAACCACCCCTTCATGCGCTCGCCGGGACAGGCAATCCCGCTGATCGCTGTCGAGACCGAGCCCGAAGGCGTCGTGCTCGTCACCGAGGACACCGACGTCGAGTTGCGCGAGGAGCCGATCAGCGGCTTCGAGAAGACGGGTGGCGGCATCACCTACGAGGATATCGGCGGCTTACAGAACGAGATCCAGCGGGTCCGCGAGATGGTCGAGTTGCCGATGAAACACCCGCAGATCTTCAAGAAGCTCGGCATCGAGCCGCCACAGGGCGTCCTGCTGCATGGCCCGCCGGGCACCGGGAAAACCCTGCTCGCGAAGGCAGTCGCCAACGAAACCTCCGCCAGTTTCTTCTCTATCGCCGGGCCGGAGATCATCTCGAAGTACTACGGGGAGTCCGAACAGCAGCTCCGGGAGATCTTCGAGGACGCGAAAGAGGAGAGCCCGAGCATCATCTTCATCGACGAGCTCGACTCGATCGCGCCGAAACGCGAGGACGTCACCGGCGAGGTAGAACGCCGGGTCGTCGCCCAGCTGCTAACGATGATGGACGGCCTCGAATCGCGGGGACAGGTCATCGTCATCGCGGCGACGAACCGCGTCGACTCGGTCGACCCCGCGCTCCGGCGGCCCGGCCGGTTCGACCGCGAGATCGAGATCGGCGTTCCCGACGAGGTCGGTCGAGAGGAGATCCTCCAGATCCACACCCGCGGGATGCCCCTGTCCGACGACGTGAACCTCGGCCATCTGGCCGACGAGACCCACGGCTTCGTCGGCGCGGACATCGAGAGTTTGACCAAGGAGGCGGCGATGAAGGCGCTTCGACGCTACCTGCCCGAGATCGATCTCGACGAGGAGGATATCCCGCCGAGCCTGATCGACCGGATGATCGTCAAGCGCCAGGACTTCCGCGGGGCCCTGAACGAGGTCGAGCCATCCGCGATGCGGGAAGTGCTGGTCGAGTTGCCAAAGATCAGCTGGGACGACGTCGGGGGGCTCGACGAGGCCCAACAGCAGATTCAGGAAAGCGTCGAGTGGCCGATGTCCAGCCCGGAGAAGTTCACCCGGATGGGCGTCGAACCGCCCAAGGGCGTCCTGCTCTACGGCCCACCGGGCACGGGCAAGACGCTGATGGCGAAAGCGGTGGCCAACGAGACCAACGCGAACTTCATCAGCGTGCGCGGGCCACAGCTGCTCAGCAAGTGGGTCGGCGAATCCGAGAAGGCAATCCGACAGACCTTCCGCAAAGCGCGGCAGGTCTCGCCGACCGTGATCTTCTTCGACGAACTCGACAGCCTCGCGCCCGCCCGCAGTCAGGAGATGGGCTCGAACGTCTCCGAGCGGGTCGTCAACCAGCTGTTGACAGAACTCGACGGGCTCGAAGAGATGGGCGAGGTGATGGTGATCGGCGCGACGAACCGCCCGGACATGATCGATCCGGCGCTGATCCGCTCGGGCCGGTTCGACCGTCTGGTTATGGTCGGCCAGCCCAACGTCGAGGGGCGCGAGCAGATCCTCAACATCCACACCGACGACACGCCCCTGGCCGCGGATGTCAGCCTCCGTGAGATCGCCGAGATCACCGACGGCTACGTCGGCAGCGATCTCGAATCGATCGCCCGCGAGGCGGCCATCGAGGCCCTGCGCGAGGACGACGACGCCGAATCGGTCGAGATGCGACACTTCCGGCAGGCCCTGGAGGACGTCCGCCCGACGATCACCGAGGACATCCTCGACTACTACGAGCAGATGAAAGACGAGTTCAAAGGCGGCGGCAGCGACCCCCGCGGCCGACAGGGCGGTCGAATCGGTTTCCAGTGACCGCCTAGCCGGGGGAGTTTTATCCCAGTCGTGAGAACGGTCGGTCGATGTCCGTAGTCGCGTACGTAGTCGCCAGTTTCGGGCTGTTGATTCTTGGTTCCGCGTTCATGACACTTGCCAAGACGAATCACACCGAGGAGCTGTATCTGCGTGCGCTGGAGTACGGATTCGCACTCGCCTTTCTGGTGTCTGCGATCGGACTCGTGCTGGTTGCAGCCCTCACGACATTCTGAGCGATCGTTCGGATTGCAGCACGATCCCCCGGAGAATGGGATCCACTTATAGGGGATGGCCGAGTTGGTCCAGATGTATCGAATGACCCGAGAGGCCGAGCGACTGCCGATTCGCCGATCGTTCGCCAGCGACGCGGAGGGGTCGGTCCCCCTACGGATCGCCCCGCTGCTCATTCTGGGACTGAGTGTTCTCGTCCTCGCGATCATGTACATGACCACGGTGTGACGATGTCAGCAGGGAACGCAACAGACGACGCCCGTACGCCCCCATCGACCACGGTGGAGTTCCTCGCGTGGCTCGTCTCCCCCCAGTGCTGGATCCTGACGGTACTCGCGACCGGAGCCGTGGCGGTGACGATCGGCTCGATGGCATGGCTTCAGTACGACCACACCTTCGTTGCGGTCGTCGCCGGAAGCCTGACCGAGCCTGTCGCCTTGCTCGCCGTCTTTCTTGCCGGACGAGCGGTCGCCTCGCTCTCGACACAGTGGCGTCGCGACCGGCTCATGCGACAGGGAAACCTCGTGCTCTCGACCAGCGTCAGCCTCCCGGCGGGGATCACCGTTGCCTCGTTTAACATCGTCGGTCTGATCGCCGCCGGTGTCGCGCTGCCGATCGTCTACGAGATCAGCAGGCCCTTCTTTTATCTGGCGCTCGGGCTCGCAATCGCCACGGTTCCGGTTGGCTACCTGTTGATCGCCTACCAGCTACACGAGCTGATCGCCGCGGATCGGTACGATCGGGGCTATCGGGTCGTACCTGCGGCGTGGTTCTACGTCGTTTCGCTGCCGTGGATCGTGGCCGTCTGGTTTCTGCTTACCGACGTGAGCCTCGTCACGATCCCCCTCCCAGCAGCGGTCGAGTCGACAGCAGGCGGCTATGCCGAGCTCCCACTCACGTTCTGGGGGGCGGTCTACACGGGACTGATCACACCCACCCTGCTCGCATTTCTGTATGCGGTTCGGCGGAGCGCCGAGACGATACTGCGCACGCTGTTTACCTGATCGGAAGGATTAATAACCGTACGTCAGTAGTTCGGGTATCAGATCAATGGCACAAGCATCAGAAGAAGGCGAGGGCGATTTTTCGGTTCGACCCGAGGATATGTCCCCGGAGCAGCTCGCGGCAATCGCGACGTTGGGGGCGATTCTGACGGGCGGGGTGTTCAGTACGATCGGCCTGCAGATGAATATGGACAGATACAGCGCCGCCATTGCGATCACGGCCATGTTACTGGCCATCCTGCTCGGGGTGGTGTTTGCCCTCATGCGCGCGATGGTAATCAGCGCAAAACGTGACGACGGAAACCCGATGCACGCGCTCACGAACCCACTATTTATAGTGCTGTTCTTGCTCGTGGCGATCGGTGTCGCCGTCTTCGTCGGCGTGTACACCTGGATCAACGCCGGCGCGCCGCTGTAGCATCCCCATTGTATCGACGGGGCTCCCGCTGGGCGGCGTGAGGACCTCGTTTTGACCAGTCGGTTCCCGATCAGAGATACGTATCACACATCGTCCGCTCCAGCAGGCCGTCCGGTCCCAACACGATATACACCAGCACGAACGGCTGGGGGGTATCGAGCACCCAGACGGAAAACGGCGGGTCGGCAGCCTCGGCCGCCCGCGCGACCAGCGGCTCCAGTGGCTTGATGCCGTCCCGGAACTCGCCGAACAGGTCGCGCTCGCCCGCTTGCTCGGCGAACGTGTAGACCACGCCGTTGGGGTCGCTGTCCGTGTCCCGGGTGACCTGAGAGTTCATCGCCGCCCCCTCCGCACGCGCAGATTCGAAACACTCCCGTGCGGCCTCGAACGCCGGTTCCTCAGTCCGAACGAACCGGAACGTCGTGTCCGTGAGGACGTCGTACTCCGACACGACAGGATCGCCGTCTTCCCACACGAGTGTCGCATCGACGAGGTTCCCGACTACCGGCCCGTCGACGGGGCTGGGGACGTAGTTCGGCTCGGCCGATTCGGCATCGAGCAACAGCAGTTCGTCGTCGCTTCGCCCCGGAAGCACGCGAAACCGCCCGTCGGTGGTCTGATCCATCGGATGGTAGTGACCGCTCCACGGGTATGAGTGTTGAGAATGTCGGCCGGGCCGAACGCTTATGTCTGATTGGTCACATGTTGAGGCCATGAACCGCCGGTCCCTGTCGATCGTAGCGATCGCCCTCCTCGCAGTCGTCTGTCTCGGTTTGGTTGCCACGGCCGCATTGCCGCTCTCGACCGGAGAGCCACAGGGGATGAACGAGAGCTTCATCCACCACGGCGACGAGGAGTACCGACTGAGCGCCACAGTCGAGACCGATGGGGATGTCAGTCTCGCTGTCGACGGCGCGGTGTCGGACTCGGGTGAGGGCTATGTCAGGATCGTCGACAACGGTGTCACCGACACACGGTACCACGACGGGGACGACGAGACCGTCTACCGGCAGTTACTGATCGAGGACGCTGGGCCTAACCAGCCAGACGCCGACCGATATATCGAGGACATCGAAGACGATCCCGACGAGCGACTGGTGCGGGAGAACCGAGCCGGTGAAACGACCGAACTCGTCACCGTCGTCGAAGACCCGGACAACGATATCGGTGACCGCCTGGACGGTGGCGCGAGCGTCGTCACGGAGGTGCTTGGCTTTGCCGAGTACGACACCGTCGAAACGAGCGATGGAGTACGGACGCTCACCCCGACCGACGGCTGGTTCGACGAGTATCGCTCGTACCGGATCGCAGGGAGTAGTGGGGACGTCCGCGTCGATGCCGAAACGAATGCAGTCGAGCACGCGGACGTGCGCTGGGAGCTGACCACTGACGTCGGTTCGTACGCCGAGTATCTGATCGCCGGCGAGACGACGACACAGCGTATCAGTTACGAGTACGAGGGCGGCGACGTGGACGTCGAGACGCCAGAGTGGGTTGACGGAATCGACGACTGAGCTCGTTGGTGGGCGTCATCCCGGATGGGATATGGGGGGCCACCACGGAGCCAGTCGACGTTCATATGCATCCGAGAGGGAGGGAAAGAACCTGCGCCCGCTCAACGGCTCGACGCGAGGTTTTTGCTCGCGGGGACCGACGTAGGGAACGTGAGAAACTTCGACGCCGTCCTGTTCGATCTGGACGGGACGCTCTGCCGTCGGACCCAGGACACCGAGGCGATGTACGAGCTACTCTTCGAGCGAGCGGGGGAGGAACCGTTCGGCAGCCCGGACGAGCTCTGGGCAGCGCTCTCTGGACCGCCGGATCACGACGATCCGGTCGGCTACTACGGCTCCGGCTTCGCCCGAGTTGCCGCCCAGTACGGCCGCACCGGCGTGGATGCGCTCGCACTCGCGCGTGAGCTAGTCGCGGTGATCGACGACAGCCAGGTCACGCTGCTTCCGGGAGCGAGGGATGCGCTCGACGCTGCCGCGGCGGTCGGACAGATTGGCGTTGTCACAAACGGCCCGGCAGACAGCCAGCAGACCAAGCTCGACGCGCTCGGTCTCGCCGAGCGATTCGACACGGTCGTGTTCGCCGCGGAGCTCCCACGGGCGAAGCCGCACGCGCTACCGTTCGAGCGAGCCATGGCGGACCTAGACGTGGCTCCCGACCGTACGCTGTACGTCGGCAACTCGCTCGAGTACGACGTTTCCGGGGCACAGCACGCTGGACTGGCAACGGCGTGGCTCCGTACCGAAGAGCGCGCCGAGCCATACGAGCCGGAGTACACGCTCGACACGCTCGCCGATCTCCCGCGGATTCTGGGGGGAGCCGATGACTGAAACGCCGCTTGCCCGCGCGTTCGGAACCGACCGACTGCGTGCTGCAGCCGATGTCGCGCTCGAAGCCGTCGAGGACTCCATCGTGGACGTCGAGCCGATCAGTCGGGGAAATCGCAAGCAAACGGCGGTCGTTCGGTTCGCCCACCGTGGCCCCGTCGTCGTGCAGGTCTGTGAGGAGCGGACGTGGCTCCGGACGGAGGCGACGCTCCTTGGCGAGATCAGGGAGCGAACGTTCGTCCCGGTGCCGCCGGTGCTCACTGCAGGTGCACACGAGGATATCGCATACATGTGTACGTCGTACGTGGCCGGAGCGGATCTGCACGAACGGTTCACGGCAGTCGATGCGGAGACGCGTCGTGATCTCGCGTACTGGTTCGGGAAGGCGCTCGGTCGCCTCCACGAGGCGTTCGAGTTCGACGGCTACGGACGACTCGCGCTCGCTGATGGCGAGTTCACAGCCGAGCACGCCGACTGGGAGCGGTGGTTCCGGCAGTACGGTCACCGCGCGATCCAGCGGCTACCGGCCGCGTTCGACTCGCTCCGCGAGGAGCTACGTGCGCTGGTCGCGAAGACACCAGACCGAACGGCTAGCTCGCCGCGACTGTTCCCGTGGGACTTCCGTCCCGGTAACGCCCTCGTCGCCGATGGCTCGGTCACCGCCGTACTGGACTGGGAAGCGCCGCTTGCTGCCCCGCCCGCGCTCTCGGTTGCAAAATCGGAGTATCTGGTTGCGGACTGGTACGTCGACGATCCCGACCCACTCAGGCAGGCGTTTCGGGACGGCTACGACGCCGTTAGAGCCGTTCCGACGATCCATCCCGGACATCGGGTCGCCGCAATCGCGGACAGCGCTGTCGACTCCTCGGGGACTGTGACGAACCCTCGGTACCCGCCCGTCGGGAGGACGGACGCGGTCGCGTTCCATCGGGATTCATTGCTGGACGTGGTATCGGACGAGGAGGTCGACGGCCGGTAGGAGTTCACGTCCCGGCGGTGTCCGATCGATCCGTGAATGAGTCTTGGCAGGCGCATCTCAAGGTTTTACTGTATGCTTTGTAAAGCAGGACGCATGGGTGTCAACTACGCCGATCTACGCGACCCTAATGCGGAGTATACGATGCGGGAGCTGTCCTCGGAGACGATGGGGACCACCGCAAAGCGCGGTGGGGGCCGCGACGTCGAGATTACCGACGTCCAGACGACGATGGTCGATGGGAACTTTCCGTGGACGCTCGTCCGTATCTACACCGACGCCGGCATCGTCGGCACCGGTGAAGCCTACTGGGGCGCTGGCGTCCCGGGGCTCATCGAACGGATGAAACCCTTCATCATCGGCGAGAACCCGCTGGACATCGACCGGCTCTACGAGCACCTGATCCAGAAGATGTCCGGCGAGGGGTCGGTAGAAGGCGTTACTGTCACCGCCATTTCCGGTATCGAGGTCGCGCTGCACGATCTCGCGGGGAAGATCCTCGAACTGCCCGCCTACCAGCTACTGGGTGGCAAGTACCGCGACGAGATGCGTGTCTACTGTGACTGTCACACCGAGGCGGAGGCCGATGCCGAAGCCTGTGCCGACGAAGCCGAACGGGTCGTCGACGAACTCGGCTACGACGCCCTGAAGTTCGACCTCGACGTGCCGAGCGGGCTAGAGAAAGACCGAGCGAACCGGCATCTCCGCCCCGGGGAGATCCGCCACAAGGCCGAGATCGTCGAGAAAGTCACCGAACGCGTCAGGGACAGGGCCGACGTCGCCTTCGACTGTCACTGGACGTTCTCGGGCGGCTCGGCGAAACGGCTCGCCGACGCGATCGAGGAGTACGACGTCTGGTGGCTCGAAGATCCCGTCCCGCCGGAGAATCTGGACGTCCAGGAGGAAGTCACCAGCTCCACCACGACGCCGATCGCGGCCGGTGAGAACCGGTACCGCGTCACCGAGGAGCGACGACTCATCGAGAATCAGGCAGTCGATATCATCGCCCCCGATATGCCGAAAGTCGGCGGCATGCGCGAAACCCGCAAGATCGCCGACGTTGCGAACCAGTACTACGTCCCTGTCGCGATGCACAACGTCTCGTCGCCAGTCGCGACGATGGCCAGCGCCCACGTCGGTGCGGCGATCCCGAACTCGCTGGCCGTCGAGTACCACTCCTACGAACTCGGGTGGTGGGGTGATCTCGTCGAGGAGACGATTATAGAGGACGGCTACATCGAGATCCCGGAAGAGCCCGGCCTCGGCGTCACGCTCGATCTGGACGTCGTCGAGGAACGGAAGGTAGACGGCGAGAGCGTGTTTGACGAGGCGTAGCCGAAGGCAGGTGCGCCAGAGGCGGTCGTCCAGCAACTCTACCCGGCTGCAACGCGCACGAACCGCAAGACACCACTTTACTACAGTTTTTGAATCAATTATACTGCAATTTTTAAAGTATAATACTTCGATTTTTGAAGTTGCCGTCGTACTGCGTTTTGCACGTCGGAACGGTCAGTTTGCCACCACTCTTATACAGTTCCCGCGGCAATGCGGGGGTATGCGTTGGCCCCTGGATTCGTCCGATCAGTCGCTTCTCGCCTACACACAGGACAAGGTGACCCTTGTCGACGAGTCCGGGGAGTTTCGGTACGTCAACGAGGCGGCAGAACGGATACTTGGGCACGCGCCGGAGACGCTCGTAGGCAAAAACGCGTTCGAGTTGATGCATCCCGACGACAGGGAGGCCTGTCGTGAGTGCTTCGATCAGGTCATCACGAGCGAGGAGCCAACGACCGAGACGACCCGCTATCGGTTTCCGGCGGCGGACGACTCGTGGGTCTGGATGGAATGCCGGTTTTCGAACGTTACGGACGACGACCTCGGCGGCTACGTCGTCAGCTCGCGTGATGTCTCCGAGAAGGTTCGAGCGGAGGAAAAACGCGATACTGCAGAGAGCCGATTACAGGAGATCGCCACCACGATCAGCGACCCAGTCTGGATGTACTCGGCGGACTGGACGGAGCTGCTGTTCATTTCGCCCGCCTACGAGGAGATCTACGGCCAATCGATCGAGACCCTGCGAGAGGACCCGCTTGCCTTCCTCGATACTGTTCATCCGGACGACGTCCCATGTGTGGAAGACGCCATGGAGCGAATGGCGGAGGGAGAATCGGTAAACGTCGAGTATCGAGTGAACGCCAAAGCGGACTACGACACGTACGTCTGGGTGCAAGGTGAGCCAATCGTCGAGGACGGGGAGGTCCACCGAATTGTCGGGTTCGCCCGTGATATCACCGACCGACATCGGCGGGAGCGACAACTCGCCGTCATGGACAACCTGTTGCGGCACAACCTTCGGAACGATCTGTCCGTCATTCTCGGAAAGGCAGATCAGATTGCACAGAGCGACG